>Ga0137375_10009989_pt1 | contig 11260 bp, 6 predicted proteins | sample SagtaG_24_FD_104936 | JGI IMG/M metagenome (GOLD analysis project Ga0137375, IMG submission 104936) | Vadose zone soil microbial communities from Sagehorn Ranch, Mendocino, California, USA - Sage1_R_113_16 metaG | ecosystem: Environmental > Terrestrial > Soil > Vadose zone | place: USA... | reverse complement strand
GGTTTGACCGTCCGGGGGCCCGGAGCTACGCTCCGCCGGGGCCGGACGGCGAGGGCGCGCGACAACCGACCCGGGGGGGTGCACGTGCAGAGCAAGACGCAGGACACCTTCGACGTGCTCGTGGTGGGCTCCGGGGCTTCCGGGGGCTGGGTCGCGAAGCGGCTGACGGAAGCCGGCCTGAGCGTCGCCATCCTGGAGGCGGGCCGGCCCCAGTCCGACAAGAACTTCACCGAGCACCGGCCCGAGTTCAGCGCGCCCTATCGGAACCGGGCGCCCGAGGTCATCCGCAAGACCCGGCCCACGCAGAAGGACTGCTACGCCTGCAACGAGTTCAACTACGACTGGTTCTGCAACGACCTCGAGGAGCCGTACACGACGCCGAAGCACAAGCCGTTCAGCTGGCAGGGGCGCACCCGCCTCGTCGGCGGGCGCACCAACGTCTGGGGCCGGCAGAGCTACCGCTTCAGCGACCTCGACTTCAAGGCCGCGTCCTACGACGGGTACGGCATGGACTGGCCTCTCGGCTACGCCGACCTCGCTTCGTACTACGACCTGGTCGAGGACTACGTCGGCATCACCGGCATCGCGGAGGGAGTGGACGCGCTCCCCGACGGCCGCTTCCATCCGCCGATGGGGCTCACCTGCGCGGAGACCCTCTTCCGCAACCGGGTGAAGGACAAGCTCGGGTGGACGACGACCCTCGGGCGCGCCGCCAACATCACGAAGCCCCTCAACGGCCGCTCCCCTTGCCACTACTGTGGGCCCTGCCACCAGGGCTGCGTCACGCACTCGTACTTCAACGCCGCCTTCACGACCGTCGCCGACGCGATGAAGACCGGCAAGGCCACGCTGATCACGAACGCGATGGTCTACAAGGTGCTCACCGACACCGGCACCAATCGCGCGCGGGGGCTGCTCTACATCGACCGCCTGACCCGTGAGCCGAAGGAGATCCGCGGCCGCGTCGTGGTCCTGTGCGCCCAGGCCCTGGAGTCGGCCCGCGTCCTCTTGAACTCCGCCAGTCGCCAGAACGCGGGCGGCCTCGGCAACTCCAGCGGGGTGCTCGGGCACTACCTGATGGACCACCTCTGGGTGGCCGGCGGGGCCAGCGGCGAGTTCCCGGAGATCGCAGGCAAGGCGACCATGGGTGGGCCGCAGCGCCCCGACGGCCTCTACGTCATCCGCTTCCGCAACACGAAGGACAAGAAGTACGACAAATTCCTTCGCGGTTACGGATTCCAGGGTGGAGGCTCGACCAGCTTCAACTGGCGTGCCCCCGGCTTCGGCGAGGCGTTCAAGAAGGGCTTCCGCGATCCCGTCATCAGCGTGGGTCTGGCCGGGTTCGGCGAGTGCCTGCCGCGCTACGAGAACTTCGTCGAGATCGATCCTTCCGGACAACTGGACGCTTTCGGCATTCCCGTCCTGCGCATCCAGATGGCGTGGGGTGACAACGAGCGCGCGATGGTCGCGGACATGGCGGAATCGGGCGCGGAGATGATGGACGCCGCGGGCGCGAAGAACATCCGTCCCTACGCCATCCCGGACCGGGTACCCGGGTACGGGATCCACGAGATCGGCGTCGCGCGCATGGGCAAGGATCCGAAGACGTCGGTGCTGAACCAGTTCCAGCAGGCCCACGACGTCGCGAACCTGTTCGTGATGGACGGCGCCGGCTTCACGTCCGGCGCCTGCCAGAACCCGACCCTCACCATGATGGCCCTGGCCGTGCGCTCGACCGACTACCTGATGGACGAGATGAAGAAGGGCAGCCTGTAGGTTTGCCGTGCGACGCCCTCAGGCGCGCCAGTTCTCCGCCTTCGGGCCCGGCTCCGCGGCTTCCGGTTCGGCGGGGTAGGGGAAGTCCCGGGCCGAGCCGGCCAGATCCAGGAAGCGGCGGCTCCACCGCTGCGGGACGCTCTCGAGCACGACGGACCGGCCCTGGCGGCGGATCAGGACCTCGCGTTGCCCATCGAAACGGTATTTGCGCGGCAGCCTCACTGCCTGGCTTCCACCCGTCTTGAAGAGCTTGGCCCGGTCACCCATCTCGGTCCTCCCATGGCGCTTATATACAAAGTGTAGCTATGTCGTTCGGACCAGGGGCAGGCTGAGGACGAACACGGCGCCCCCGCGGCCGGAGGCGTCGAGGGACAGCTCTCCGCCCTGGGCGCGCGCGAGCCGGCGGCTGAGGGCCAGCCCGAGGCCGATGCCGGGCGCGCTGTTGGCCGCGTCGCGATCCGATTTCGAGAAGGGCTGGAAGAGGCGCCGGCGCTCGGCGGTGCTGAGACCGGGGCCGTGGTCGCTCACGCGCACGAACACGCGGCCATCCGACCTCTCCAGGCGGACCTCGATGCGCGGAGGCGTGGAGCGGGCCGCGTACTTGCAGGCGTTGTCCACGAGGTTCAGCAGGATCTGCTCGATCGCGGAGCGGTCCACGCGGACGGGAACGGGTTCACTCGTCCCCGCCTCGAACCCGATTTCCAGGTTCGCGCGTGCCGCCCGCTCGGCCAGCCGCGGGCGTGTGTCCTGGACGAGGGCCTGGAGATCGACGGTCTCTCGCGCCGCCTCGCCCCGGCCGCTTTCGACACGCGCGTAGAAGAGTACGTTCTCCACGAGGTGGCCGAGCCGCTCCGCCTCGGTGCGCAGCCGCGCGATGTACTCGCGGCGGCGCGCCTCGTCCGTCACCATGTCGTCGGCGAGCATGTCGGTGTAGAGGCGGAAGGTCGTGAGGGGCGTGCGCAGCTCGTGGGTCACCGCGGAGACGAACACGTGACGGCGCTCGCTCAGCTCGACCACGCCGCGGAGGAGCACGGCGACGGCGAGGGCGGCCACGAAAGCGAAGGCCCAGACCCCGGCCAGGGAGAGGCGCGCCGGTGAGGGACCGTTCCCCGCGGCCGGTGACGCCCCTCCAGTGACGAGGCGCACGGGTAGCGTGGCCAGGCGGCGCTCCTCGTCCGGGCGCGCGCCCGTCGCCACCGGCTCCAGCCGGGCGCTGGGGAGGAGGTCCTGGATGGACGCCAGCAGATCCGTGCGGAGGCGTGGCCAGTCGAGCCAGGAGCCCTGCACGTAGACGGCGGTGCCCACGCCCACGCGCCGCGCGAGCACGAGCGCGTCGCCAACCCAGAGCGCCGCCGGCGCTCCCTCCCGCGGCGGCAGCGGTCGCGGCGCGAGCACGGGCAGCGTCGTGAGCGAATTCTTGGTGAAGCTCTGCTGACGGGCGACGTACTCCTGGACGTTCTTCATCTTCTGTATGGACGCCTGATCGTTGGCGGCGACGACGACACTGGGCGCCGGCGTGGGCTGGCGGGGAAGCCGCCCCGCCAGGTCGGCGGCGCCCAGCAAGGCGCGCAGAGCGTCGAGCCTCCGCGCCCGCTGGTCCAGGAGGGCCATGGAGACGTGACGGAGGGCCAGCGGCCGGAGGTGCGGCGGCGGCACCTGAGGCGAAGTGACCTCGCCTCCGGGAGCCACCTGGAAATGAAGGAGGACCTCCGCCGGCGTCTCGCCCACCAGGGGCGAGACGGTGCCCGGATCCGCTTCGTACTGCGAGGAGGGACGGGCCGCCTCCTGCGCGAGGAGCGGCATGAGCGCGGAGTCGAGCCGCCACAGCGCGAGCCGCGTGTTCTCCTCCAGGGCGGCCTGGGCGCGCGCGTCCCGCTCCGCTCGCTCCAGCCGGAGCACGGTGAGGCTGATCCACACCATCGCGCCCAGGAGCCCGGCCACGCACGCCCCGAACACGAGCCAGACGCGGGCCGGCCTCACGAGCCGCCGCCGTCCATCCGATAGCCCTTGCCGCGTACGGTCACCAGCATCGCGTCCTTCGTCCCGTGATCGCGCAGCTTGGTGCGCAGCCGCGCGATGTGCACGTCGACCGTGCGCGTCTCCGTGGAGCGGGGACGGACGCCCCACACGCGCGAGAGCAGCTCTTCGCGGGAGACGATGCGCCCCGGGTTCGCGGCCAGGTAACGGAGCAGCTCGGCTTCGCGCAGCGAGAGCTCGCAGCGGCTGCCGTCGGCGAAGACGACCTCCTGCCGTTCGAGGTCCACGCGGCCGGCGGGCAGGCGCAGCGAGCGCACGTCGCCCGGGCGCTCGGGCGAGCGACGGAGGACGGCGTCCACGCGCGCGAGCAGCTCGCGGATGCTGAAGGGCTTGGTCACGTAGTCGTCGGCCCCTTCGCGCAGGCCGCGCACGCGGTCCGCTTCGGCGCCGCGGGCGGTCAGGATGATGACGGGCAGGGTGGGGTGGGCCCGGCGCAGCTCGCGCAGCACGGCCAGCCCTTCGCGGCCGGGCAGCACGAGGTCGAGGATCACGAGGTCGCAGCCGCCGTGCAGGGCCTTGTCGAGACCGGTGTCGCCCCGCTCCGCCTGCACGGCGGCATACCCGTGGAAGGCGAGGGCGTCGGCCAGGCCCTCGCGGATGGCGCGGTCGTCTTCGACGACGAGCACGCGGGATCGCGGCATGGCCGGGCTACTGTAGCGCGAACCCTCGGCACGCCGCCTGGTCCCGCAGGCCCTGCATCATCACGGCATCCAGCGTCTCCGGCGCCACTTCGGCGCGGCGGATCTGGGCCAGGTAGGCCTTGCGCTCCTTCTCCAGCTCCTGGATGCGCGACTGGATCCGCGCGCGCTCGTCCGTCTTCCCCTTCACGACGGCCCTCCGCTGATCGGCGGTCAGGCCCTGGAGCGCGGGCGGCAGGTCGGCGCTCTTGACCGAGTCGAGATCGACCTTCTGATTGTTCACGGCGTCGACGAGGTCCCACTGGACGTTGGAATAGAGACGGGTGGCCTTCGTGAAAGCGCGGTTGATCGAAGCGCCCTTGTTCGCGCTCGACGCGTTGCCGTCCTGCGCCTTCTGCCGGGCCTGGCCCGCGGCCCCCTCTGCGCCGTAGGGAATATACGTGTCGTTGAGCGCGCCGCTGAGCCGCGCGATCTCGTCGTCCTGGGGAGCGGGGATGTGGGCGACGGGTTGGTTCTGGTCGAGGACGCCGAACGTCCCGTCGGCCAGGCGTGCGCCTTCGCTCCAGCCCGTGCGCTCGCCCTCCGCGCGCGAGCCGCAGTGGATGGTGTGGATGGCCACGTCGCGCGCGCGGGCGCGGGCGCTCACGCGACGGAAGTCCACCGGCCCCTGGCTGAAGGGCTCGTTGCCGGCGATGAAGACGGCCTTGAGGTCGCCGGGCGACGTGCTCCAGCGCAGCTCGTCGAGCGCGGTCTGGATGACCAGCCCGCAATACTCCTCGCCCCCGAAGGTGGTGAGGGCGAACAGCTCCTCGGAGACGCGGTCGAGGTCGGTGGTGAAGGGGAGGACCTGTCGGACGTAGCCGCGGGCGGCGGGGATCCGGTTGTTCCCGTACTCGTAGAGGGCGACCTGGAGCTCGACCGCCTGTCCGCCGCGGCGCGCCACCGCGAACTCGTTCACCACCGACCAGAGCTGGCTGCGCGCCTGGTCGATGAGGCCGTCCATGCTGTTGCTGGTGTCGAGCAGCAGGGCGATCTGCACGCGAGGCGCGTGGGCATCCGGCCCGCTCGCCCGCGGCATCGCGCAGGGCGCCTTCGTCACCGCTCCGGTGGATCCGCTCGCAAGCGCGGTCCACGCTGTCGCCGCCACTCCTATGAGCGTCGTCAACTTCGTCATCGCCGTTCTCCTTCCGTGCGGCCGCCCCGTCGAGGCGGGCGGCATCAGGCACAGGCTAGGAGAGCGGGGCGGCGGGGAACGTAAACGGCGTGTAACGCCCGCGGTCAGGCCACAGCGCCCCGCCCTTCGCTGACCGCGCTTTCAACCTGAAATCGATTTCAGGGATCTCTCCATTGACACGCTTCCAGCGTGGCCCCTATGATCCGTCCACTTCTTCTAGAGCCACTGCCACCGTTTTGATTCGGGCTTTTCCATGGGAGCCTCATGAAGCTCGGTTTGGACACCAACCGTCCCATCGGCGATCCGCGCCGGGTCCCCAGGATCGTCCACTGTCGCGAGGAACAAATGACCGCTGTCCAGGTTGCCCGTCGTCGCGTCGCGCTCTTGCTGGTCGCCCTCGCCTGCTCGACGCTCGCCGTCCGTCCCGCGTTCGCGCAGAGCATGACCGGCAGCTTGACCGGCACCATCGTCGACCAGACCGGCGCCATCGTCGTCGGCGCCGACGTCACCCTGATCAACGAGGCTTCGCGCGACGTCCGTCGCACGAAGTCCAACTCGGATGGCTATTTCGCCTTCGCCGCCGTCCCCTCCGGCACCTATACCGTCGCCATCGAGACGCCGGGCTTTTCGAAGTACGAGCAGAAGGGCGTGGGCCTGAAGGTCGGGGACAGCCGCTCGCTGCGCACGATCAAGCTCGACGTCGCGGGCCTGGCCGAGGAAGCGACGGTCACCGCCGTGGCCGAGCTCGCGCCCCTGAACTCGGGCGAGAAGAGCGCCACCTTGACCTCGGAGCAGATCCTCAACTTCTCGACCGTCGGTCGCAGCGCCGCCGAGCTCTTGAAGGTCCTGCCCGGCCTGACCCCCGCGACGGGCGTCAACAACCGACCCAACTTCTCCGGCGAGGTCATCGGGATCAATGGCAACGGCGAAGGTGGCCAGCAGAGCGCGGCCGGCAACTACTCGGCCAACGGCACGCGCGTCGAGGCGCTCGACATCACGGTGGACGGCGCCCCCGGCGCCGACCCCGGATGCAACTGCGCGACCTCGGTCAACCCGAACTCGGAGATGGTCGCGGAGTTCAAGGTCCTCCAGTCGAACTTTGGGGCCGAGCACGCCAAGGGTCCGGTGGCCATGACCGTGGTCAGCAAGTCGGGCGGGCGCGATTTCCACGGCACCCTCTACACCTACCTCCGCGACTACCACCTGAACTCGAACGAATGGTTTGCGAACAAGGTGGGCAGCGAGCGGGTCAAGAGCAAGTTCCTCTATCCCGGCTTCAACGTCAGCGGCCCCGTCCTCGTCCCGGGCACCGGCTTCAACAAGAACCGCGACAAGCTCTTCTTCTTCCTCGGCTACGAGCGCTTCCAGCAGCGCCTGGACACCGGCTTCGTGAAGTCCTGGGTGCCCACGGAGGCAATGCGCAACGGCGACTTCAGCCAGGCCGCGAACCTCGGTCTCACAGGCGGTCAAGTGAACACCGTCCCCAACTTCCCCGGCGGCATCGTGCCCCGCAACCTGATCGACCCCGGCGGACGGGCCCTCCTGAACACGTTCCCGCTCCCCAACGCCGATGCCCGCACCACGGGCGGCTACAACTACGTGGACAACCTGCTCGTGGACCAGAACGGCACCCAGCTCCTCGGCCGCCTGGACTACAACGTCAGCGAGAACACGAAGATGTTCGTCCGCTACAACCGCCAGCGCGAGGTCCAGCCCTTCGTGATCGGCCTCTGGTGGCGCAACGGCGAGCGCCAGGTCCCGTATCCCTCGTCGATCAGCGCGGCCAACAAGTCCGACTCCTACACCGCGAGCCTCACCCACGTCTTCAACCCCACCCTGACCAACGAGACCGTCTTCGGGTACACGTTCATCGACTTCCCGAACGCGATCGACGACCGCAACAAGATCTCGCGCGCGGCCCTCGGCTATCCCTATCAGGGCGTGTTCGGTCAGAGCAACGACCAGATCCCCTCCATCGACGCCGGCGGCTGGGGCAACAGTGGCCCGCTTCTCTACAATCCCGGAGGGTTCGATCCCGTCCTGTACGCCACCAAGTGGCAGTACTCGGCCCAGAGCAACCTGACCAAGGTCCTGGGGACGCACACCTTCAAGGGCGGGGTGTACTACGAGCACGTCATCAACAAGCAGCCCGGCAACGGGGACAGCAACGGCCTCATCGAGCTGGCGACGTGGGACGGCAGCAGCAGCGGCAACACCTTCGCCGACCTCCTCACCGGCCACGGTTCGAACTACCAGGAGACGTCCAAGAACGTTGTCCACAACATGGCCTACAACCTCTTCGAGGGCTTCGTCCAGGACTCCTGGAAGATCAAGTCCCGGGTCACCGTCGACTACGGCGTCCGCATCGCCTACGAAGGCCCCTGGTACGACCGCAACGGGATCGGCATGGCCGTGTTCGATCCGAGCATCTACAACCCGAACGCGCCGGGCAGCACGTTCCCCGGTGTCACCTGGACGGCCAAGGACCCGGCCATTCCGCTTTCCGGAACCAAGAAGCCGCCCCTGTACTTCACTCCTCGAGTCGGCTTCGCCTACGACGTCAAGGGCACGGGCAGCACGGTAGTCCGCGGCGGCTTCGGCATCTACCGCTACCACGAGCCGCAGGCCATCTATTCCGGTTTGCTCGACCTGCCCGCCGGGTTCCGTTCGACCAGCCTCGGCAGCGCGTACCAGCTCTCCGATCTCGATCGGCTGGGTGGTGGCAACGTCGTCTTCAACGGTGCCACGATCGCCCTCGACGACCGGAAGCAACCGGTGACGTACTCCTGGAGCGCGACCCTCAACCAGCGGCTGCCCTGGTCCATGAACCTCGAGATCGGGTACGTGGGCAACAAGCAGGACGACCTGCGCAACGAAGGCGTGGCCAACTACAACCCGGTGCCGATCGGAGCCATGCTGAGCAACCCCACCGGCGATCCCAACGCCTACCGGCTGCTGCCGAACTACGGCGACCTGAACGTCTTCCGGCACAGCCTGTACAGCAACTACCATGGGATGCAGTCGCTGCTCAGCCGGCAGCGGGGCAAGTTCAACTTCACGCTGGCCTACACCTTCTCGAAGTCGCTGGGTATCAGGGCCGCCGGCTCGACCGCCAACAGCGTCGGTTCGGAATACCTGAAGGACACGTCCGGCAACGTCGTCGGCATCCGCAGCTTCAACTACGGCGTGGCCGCCTTCGACCGAACGAACGTGCTGACCGCGTCCTATAGCTGGCACCTCGGCAACTTGAAGAGCGGCCTCGCCAACGCCGTCTTGGGCGGCTGGCAGATCACCGGGATCTCGACCTACATCAGCGGCGCGCCTCTCCAGGCGGCCACCAACACGAACTTCGGGATGACGGGAACGCTCGCGGGCGGGATTCCGATCAGCGCCGCTGCCGTCTCGGGCTCGCCCACGGTGCCCGCGCAGCCCGTGCTCACCTGCGATCCGACCGTCGACGTTCCCGACGGCTTCTACTTCAATCCGAGCTGCTTCACGGCGCCCACACCCGGCCACAACGGGAACTTCATCTTCCCGTACATCAAGGGCCAGCCCTATACCAACCACGACCTGTCGCTGTTCAAGAACTTCAGCATCGGCAGCAAGGGACAGAAGCTGCAGTTCCGGACGTCGGCCTACAACGTGTTCAACCACCCGATCGCGTTCCCGGATCCTACGACCAACCTGATCCTCAACTTCGACAACGGTGTCCTCTCGAACCCCGAGTTCGCGAAGAAGAACGACAACAACAAGTTCGGACGGCGGATCATCCAGCTCGCTCTTCGGTACTCCTTCTAGGAACGACCGAGAGCCCCTCGGATCTGAGAGCGGGCGCTGCCTCGAGGCGGCGCCCGCTCCTCTTAGCCTCTATAATCAGGTCCGGAACCCGACGGTGACACGCACGCTTGCCCTGTTCGTGATCCTGGCCTTCTCGGCCGCGCCCCTGGCCGTCGCGCAGGCGGAGGACCCCAAGGCCCTGATCGAAGGCGCGCTGGCCGACCACAAGGCCGGCCGCTTTGGCGAGGCGATCGCCGCCTATCAGCGCTTCCTGGAGCTGCAGCCCCAGAGCATCGAGATCCGATCGAATCTGGGCGCGGCCCTGGCCCACGAGGGCCGCTACCAGGAGGCCATCGATCAGTATCGCCAGGCGTTGACCGTCGACGCCACACGCACGGCCGTACGGCTGAACCTTGCCCTGGCCCTGTACAAGGCCTGGGAGATCGGAGAAGCGGCCCAGGAGCTCGAGAAGGTCGTGGGGGGCCAGCCCGACAACAAGAACGCGCGGCTCCTTCTGGCCGATTGCTACCTCCGCATGGGACGGTTCAAGAAGGTCGTCGAGACCCTCGCCGTTCTCGAGCCGACCGCCGCCGACGACCACGCCGTCGCCTACCTGATGGGCATGGCTCTCATCCTCGACGAGCAGCCGGCGCGCGGCCAGGTCCTCATCGACCTCATCCTCCGCGCCGGCGATTCGGCGCAGGCCCGCCTGCTCATGGGAGTGACCCGTCTCATGGCCGCGGAGCCCGCCGCGGCCCGGGACGACTTTGCGCGCGCGGTGGAGCTCGATCCGAAACTCCCGTCCGCGCACGCGAGCCTGGGACAGGCGCTCATGCAACTGGGCGACACCGACGGCGCCGCCCAGCAGTTCCAGAAGGAGCTGGAGGACAACCCGAACGACTACGACGCCAACCTCTACCTGGGGGTGATCCTGCGCCAGGGTCAGCGCTACCCCGAGGCGATGAGCCGGTTCCGGCGGGCGCTGTCCGTGCGGCCGGCCTCGTCCACCGCTCGTTATCAGGTGGGCTCGCTGCATCTGGTGCTGGGCGAGATCGAAGACGCGCGCAAGGTCCTGGAGACGGTCGTGATGGAGGAGCCAAAGTTCGTCGAGGCCCATGTGTCGCTGGCGACGGTCTACTACCGCCTGAAGCGCAAGGAGGACGGGGACCGGGAGCGCGCGATCGTCAAGGACCTCAGCCGGGAGATCCAGGCGGATCAGCCGGGCGCCAAGCAGGGCTTGGGGCCCGCCTATCGTGGCGACGCCATGCCCGCGGCGCCCGACGGCTCGGACAAGACTCCGGACAAGACCCCACCCCCCCGGGACCTCTAGCGTGACTGCGGCCGCTGCCCTCCTTGGCGTGATCCTCGCCCTCGGAGGCCAGGCGGCAGCCCCTCTTCCCTTCGAGGAGGTGGCCCGGAAGGCGACCGCGGCGCGCGACAAGGACCAGCTCGACGAGGCCATCCGCTGGTATCGCGAGGGCGCTCGCCTGCGGCCGCGCTGGGACGAGGGCCTCTGGTACCTCGCCACCCTGCTCTACGAACAGGACCGTTACGCGGAGGCTCGCGATGCCTTCCAACGGTTCCTGGTGGTCAAGCCGGAGGCGGGGCCGGCCTGGGCCCTGCAGGGGATGTGCGAGTTCCGGCTGAAGGAGTACGACGCCGCGCTGCAGAGCCTCCAGAAAGGCACCGAGCTCGGCTACGGGACCAACACCGCGGTCCAGCGGGCCGCCTGGTTCCACCTTTCGATGCTCCTGGTGCGGGCCGGGCAGTTCGAGCTGGCCGTCCGGCCGCTCACGTTCCTCGCCCGCAGCGAGCCGGAGTCGCAGGGCCTGGTCGAAGCAGCCGGGCTCATGCTCCT
>Ga0137375_10009985_pt1 | contig 11263 bp, 5 predicted proteins | sample SagtaG_24_FD_104936 | JGI IMG/M metagenome (GOLD analysis project Ga0137375, IMG submission 104936) | Vadose zone soil microbial communities from Sagehorn Ranch, Mendocino, California, USA - Sage1_R_113_16 metaG | ecosystem: Environmental > Terrestrial > Soil > Vadose zone | place: USA... | reverse complement strand
TAGAGTACAGGTGGTTTCGGGCGAGACCTGCTCAACCACCAACGGCTCCGCGATTACCGGCCTGGCGTTCTACAATGGCGGCGCCTACCCCACCTCATATAACGGCGCCCTGTTCTTTGCCGACCACTCTCGGAATTGCATCTGGGTAATGACCGCCGGCTCAAACGGCTTGCCGGATAAAACCAAGGTCGCGAACTTTATAACCGGGGCCTCCAATCCAGTTGACCTGGAGATTGGACCCAACGGCGACCTCTTCTATGTTGATATGGAGGGCGGGGCGATTCGGCGCATTCAATACGCAGGCGCGGGCAATCAGCCGCCGATCGCAGTTATCAGCGCAAATCCCACCAACGGCCCGGCGCCGCTGACCGTCAATTTCAGTGGAACTGGCTCATACGATCCAGATGCTGGAGATGCGATCGCGGCCTATTCCTGGGATCTCAACGGCGATGGCATTTACGGCGACTCGACATCGCCCACTCCGACGTTCACCTACACAACTCCAGGGAACTATACGGTCCGCCTCCAAGTCACCGATAAACATAATACGACTGCCACTAGCTCGGTCGTAATCGGGGTCAACAATACGGCGCCAACAGCCGTAATCGATACGCCAGCTAACTGCCTGTCCACTTCGCCCTGCTGGATCGTCGGCGACACGATTAGCTTCTCGGGGCATGCCTCGGATCAGCAGGATGGCACACTACCCGCGGCCGGCCTATCCTGGTCAATCATTCTCAAACACTGCTCCACTGATCTCAGCTCGTGCCACGATCACATTCTGCAGACGCCATCTGGGGTGGCAAGTGGAACGTTCACCGCACCGGATCACGACTATCCGTCGTATTTAGAAATCCAACTAACGGCGACCGATTCGGGCGGGCTGAAAAATACGACCAGTGTTCTGCTCTACCCGAAGACCGTGAATTTCACCTTACAATCGAGTCCCTCAGGTCTCCAACTGAATATCAACGGCGTTAATGGTACGACGTCCTTTGTTCACGCTGTGATCATCAACTCCGACAACACTATCAGTGCGCCGACCCCGCAAGACTTGAACGGGGTGCGGTATCAGTTCCAATCTTGGTCGGATGGTGGGACGCAAACTCACAACGTTAGCGCCGGCACGAGCAATACAACCTACACGGCCACCTACTCGCCGATCAGCGCCGATGTCCAGATTGTGAAGACTGGAGCCTTGAGCGCCGATAAAACGACGATCAACTATACTCTCACCGTGACAAATAAAGGTCCGGCCACGGCGCAGGGTGTGAGCGTGAAAGATATCGTTCCAGTCAAGACTCAATTGATCTCGGCCTCGTCCATGCAAGGCAGCTGTAGCGGCACGAGCACGGTCACCTGCTCTATCGGCGCGATGACGAATAACCAGGTCGTTACCGTCACCCTTGTGACAAAGCTCGTGAAGCAATCTGGATTCATATCGAATACGGCTAGCGTCAGCTCGAGCACGACCGACCCAAATTCGACAAACAATAGCTCGACTGTGCAGATCAAGGCACATTGATCGACGATTCCGCTACGTGTTTCCGCGGCCCTTCATAGTATCCCCTGCCTGATTTTGTGGCTGGGATGGCCTGGGAATAGGCTGGAAAGCATTCCCAGGTCACTCATTCCTCTGGATGGTTTTTCGCATATTGTTCAAGATGAGAGCGTTCGCCCAGCGGGCGAACGCTCTCATCTTGAACGACTGCAATAGGGAGCAAACAATATGCCACCATACAGCATACAAATGCGCATTTCATCTGCTATCTGCAATCGTCACACCTCGCCATACTCCTCCAGCAGCTCGCGCCACTCGCCGGTCAGCTCATCGCGCCGGGCGGCGTAGTACAGATGATCGACGCCATCTTCATCGCGGTAGATCAGATCGACCTGGCTGCGCATCGGGCGCAGATAGCCGACATTACCCCACCAGCGAACCTTGTCTTCGTCAAGCGGCGTATCCTGGATGGTCATGCGCGCCGCGTACTGCCGCACCGTCCCTTCTTCGATATCCTGCAAGCGCCAAGGCGCGTTGCTGACCTCGCCGGTGCGCAAATTGCGGAACACAAAGCGCTGCTCGCCATCTTCGTCGGCGATCGTACTCACCACCTCAATGCCGGTGCGCGGGCGCGGCACCCGGATGAGGTTCAGCCAGGCATCGGTCAGCTTCTCGCGCGGAACGGCCGGGAACTCCTGGCTGGTTTCGCCCTCTTTGTCCTTCATCGCCAGATCGAAGCGCGGCGCCGCCTGCGCATCGCGCCGAATATGTAGTAGGCCGCCACGCCCGCGCCAGCGGTAGCGCCGCTCGCCCCAACTGCCGTCGTCCTGGCCGTCGAGTGTGGGCAGCTGGCCGTTGCTCTGCTCGGGCGCCAGCACCGGCTCATCCTCGCGAAACGCGTGCGGCTCGCTCTCCACCGCATCGGCGACGCGGTCGCCCAGCAGCGCCTGCCAGCCTTCGCCCAGGCCCCAGTCGGATACGCCGAAGAACACGTGATCGATCACACCATTGGCATCACGATGCACCAGGTCGAACTTGGTGCGGTTGCCCTGGCGGTATGCCCGCCACAGCCCCAGCCGCCCGCGCCACTTAACCTGGCTCTGAATGTCGATCCGGCCATCACGCAGATCTTCGTAGCGGCTGATCGCATACGACCACAGCCCCTGCGCGCGATCGCGCGTTACGCCGGCGGTGGTGCGCAGATCGCGCACTTCGTATAGCCACACACCGGCGCGCTTCTGGGCGCTGACGATCTCCACGCCACTGCGCGGCAGATCCAGATCCTGGCCGTTGTCGAGCGGCGAGGAGGCGCCTTCGGCCATCGCGCGGCGGCAGAGCTGGATGATCTCACCGCGATCGGCCGATACCGTCTCGCCATCGCGCCGCACATAGATCACGCCGTCATCACCCATGTAAGGCGGCGGCTCGGGCGCGCGCACCTCTACTCGAATCAGATCATGGCCCTCGTAGTTAATCAGCTCCATCGTCAAATATGGCTGCGGAACAACCCGCTCCTGAACCTTGCGGCGCAGCTGATCGCTGACCTGATCGGGCCGCGCGATGCCGACCACGCCGGAACCATCTTTTTCGACGCCGACGATCAGCACGCCGCCGCCGGCATTCGCCAGCGCAGCCACATCGCGCCACAGCAGATCGACCGCAGCAGGGTCGTTGGGGCGCAGCACCTGGCGCTCGCTGGGCGGCCCAGATCGCAGCGTATCGACCTCCCACTGCTTCTGGTCGCGCTTGGGCACCCGCACGCGATCGAAATCCTGCGAGGCGAACAGCGCTTTAAGCGCGGCGAATGAGTTATCCGGCAGCAGAAACTCGACATAGCGATCGCCGATGCCGTGCTTATGCCAGGCATTGCCTTCGCCGGCATTGGTGCGGCGCAGGCGGTGCGCATCGGAACCCTGGATGCAGAACATGCGCCGCTCGTAGTGCTCGGTCTTACCATTATAGAAACCAGGTGAGGTGAACTTTTCGTGGTCGGTGTAGAAGTTGACAAACTCCAGGGCGAAAAGCGATAGATGCTGGGTCGCAGCGATGCGTGACTGGCCGCTGGTACCCATTCGTAGCGTCTCAGTGATCACGCCGTTGGGGCCATTCGCGTGCGCTGCGATCACCATGCCGCCCGATCGGGCAATAACCTCATACGCCTCGGTGACATAGCGCGTGTCGGGAACCGAGCAGGCTCCGCTTTTCAGCAAATCCGGCGAGACCCCCAACTGAAGCAGAGTCGCCTCGATCAGGCTCACCGGCCGGTCGGGCGCGAACAACCCCAGTATGTGTGCGCCAAAGTGCGATGTGAACTCAAAACCTGGCAGAAGCGTGATCTTCGCGAGCAGCCGCCGGTACTCATTCAGACGAATCTGCTCTTCTTCAGTAAGCCGCTGCGCCCGCTCCAGCGCCTGTAAGAAATCGATATCCTGGCGCATCTGCTCATAGCCATGGACCGAATTATGATCAGTGAATGCAATGATCTCCAGCTCACGGCGCTCGGCCTCTTGCAATATTTCCAGGTACGTGACATGTGGTTCCGCATAGTCTTCCGAAGCAGGGGTGTGAATGTGTAAATCAGCCCGTATCCAACGATAACCTTCGCGAGCGTCAGACCCATTACCATTAGTAGCCATACTATCTTTCTCCAACACGCTCAAGTGCCATTTTTCCGCCGCGCATCCGCTAACCTTTAATGTTCACACGCGCGCCGGCTTTTCTTAGTCTTTCTTGCGCCACGCTTCATTATCTGGCGGCACACCTCCCTAGGTTACAAACACTTGCGAGAAACATAACGACCAGCCGGACAATCCGGCACGCGCTCAATATTTTTCAAGCTGAGCCTTTATCATACCCCAAAGCGCTCTATCTGGCAACGCTGGCGCTACACAATTCGTGGTATGATCAGGGGTAGCAGAGCGGTCGTAAAATTCAATGCGTTGGTCGCAATTCAACCCGCGACTATTCATACACACAGCGTACGTCGTGTTAAATACAGAAAGACAGAATCTATGACCCAGGAAACCGAGCAGATCGGCGAGCTGATCTATCTGCCGAACGCCGATTATCCCTACCCGTTTCCCGTCGAGCACCCGCCGCACTACTGGATGACCGAGCAGACCGGCCGGCTCGCCGAGGCAGTCGAAACGTATGTCAGCGGCGAGCGGCTCGCGCCCAACGCGCTCGATCTCATTCGACAATACATGCGCCAGTATCTGGAGCGCGCGGTGATGACCGGCGACGCCAATCGAAAATTGCTGATCGGCAAGCTTGCCACGCTCCGCACGGCGCGCGAGATCGAGCGCTTCACCGACGAACTGGCCGAGATAGGCGTCGAGCCGTTCTAGTTGACAGGAGCGCGGCCACAGGCTACAATATCGCAGTCGTGCACCCGGGGCGTAGCGCAGTCTGGTAGCGCACCTGAATGGGGTTCAGGAGGTCGCTGGTTCGAATCCAGTCGCCCCGACCAATCTGTAAAATCTGAAGCGGCGTACGTGGTATGGGCGCACGTACGCCGCTTCTGCATACCCTAGGCGCATCGCCCACGCATCCAGCCGCCAAATGGTTGCACGCTACGATTTTCCGTGCTACAATCGGTTCCGTGTGCCGTGCCGCACCACCACGCCTTGTACGCCCCCCTTGCAATGCCTTGACGCTTGCGCTATAATAGCCCAGTAGCTTTACACATTATAGGGCACTACTCAGCCTTCGAGTGATCATATCACGCGCACATCCGTAAAAGATTACACTTGAAACCGTCTGCGCTGCTTAGCAGCGGGAGGACCGAGATGGCAAGCATGAGCCTGCAAGCGGCCTACGACCAAGCTCGGCAGTGGCTCGAAAGTAATGACCTCGACCAAGCGATCGGTCTGGCACAGCATATTCTCGACCACTACCCCGACAACCTCGAAGCATACCGCATTCTGGGCGAGGCCCACCTGGCAAACCGGCAACTCGATCGAGCGCAGGAGTCGTTCGAGCGTGTTCTGCGATCGGATCCCGAAAATATCCCGGCACACGTCGGCTTGGGCATCACATCCGAACGCCAAGGCCAGATTGATCGGGCTGTCGCGGAGTTCGAACAAGCGCTTGAGATCAAGCCGGATATGGCCGAGCTACGCAGCCAGCTGCTGCGGCTCTACACCGAGGGCTGGGGCAGCGAGAACGCCCAGCTGCGCCTGAGCCGCGCCGGGCTGGCGCGCCTGTATGCGAAGGGCCATATGCTCCCACAGGCGATCAGCGAATTTCGCCAGGTGATCGCCGATCAGCCCGGCCGCTTCGACACCATGGTCGCCTTGGCCGAAACGCTGTGGCGCGATGGGCAAGAAGATGATGCTATGGCGCTCTGCCGTGATATTTTGGCGCAGCGCCCCGAGTCGCTCAAGGCCAATCTGCTGCTGGGCTACCTGCTGATGACATCGGGCGATCCCGCCGGCGAGCGCTACTGGCGCGCCGCCGAACGCATGGATCCCTATCACGGCGTCGCACGGGCCCTGTTTGAGACATTGCCACCCGGCAGCGACGAGCAGCCGACGATCGAGGAATGGGATGCCGACGCATGGCGCAGGCGACGCGCAGCCGAGCAGCAAGAGCAGGTCGCCGCGACACGCCCGATGGAGGCGATCACGCCCTCTGGCACAGCTGTTGCCGCGACGACACTGATCGATCGGCCTGCCCGCCCAGCAGCATCCGCGCTATCCTCAGGCGGCGACGATTTCCTGGCCAGTTTGCTGGCAATTGAGACGCCCGCGCTGCCACCCACGCCGCCCGCAGCGGATATTTCCGATGATGACCTTGGGCTGAACATCGATATGGCGCCGTTCTCGTTCGAGAGCCCGAGCGACGAGCCGCGCGTCGCACATTCGCCAGCCGCCGCTCCGCCTACGACCGATACCGATGAACTGGCCATGACGCCTTTCTCGCTAGCCGACCTGGGCCTCTCCGAAGATGAGATCGCCGGCATGGAGAGCCTGGGCGCGCCGGATGCCACTCCCACGCCCAGCGCCGCGCCGGATGAGCCGGCCATGACGCCCTTCTCGCTGGCCGATCTGGGCCTCTCCGAAGATGAGATCGCCGGCATGGAGAGCCTGGGCGCGCTGGATGCTAGACCCCCCGTCGAATTTTCGCCGGCGCCCGAAGAAGAAGATCTCAAAATTGAGCCTTTCTCACTGGCCGACCTGGGCCTCTCCGAGGACGAGATCGCCGGCCTGGAGAGCTTGCAAACCGACACCAAGAGTGGCTTGCCGCCAGCACCTGGCACATCAAATCCCAGCGGCGATATTCAAGACATGGGCGACCTGCCGATCGACCTGATGCCCTTTTCGATCGACGAGCTCGACTTAGGGGCTAGCGACACATCTAACGCCGGGATCGGTGAGCTACCAACATCGCTCCAGCCATTCTCGCTTGACGAGCCGCCGCCCCAGCGCCCGCGCGTGTCGGGCTTTGTATCGCCGGAAAGCCCCGACAACGAGAATATCGCCGACGAGGACGACTTTGCCCCCGAGACGCGAGGCTATAGCTGGCAGCAGGCCTCTCAGAAGCCCGAAACCAGCTTTTTGAAGACACCGCGCGAGGAGCCCAGCAGCGACGCTTCGATCTTCTCCAAGCTCAAGCAACACCACCTTAACAATCCAGAAGAGCACACGCCACCACCATTGGCACCAATGCCGATCGAGCCCAATGAGCATCTTGGTCTCTTCTCGCTGGACGATATCTCGCTACGCGACGATAGCCCGCTGCCACTGCCCGATACAGGTGTTCCTACGGTTCCAGAGGCGCTCGAGCAGGCACAGCCGGCAGCGCCCGCGCCGCCCGCCGCGCCGGCACCTGAGATCGATAATCTAGAGGATGCCGTTGCCGCCGGTCAAATACAGCCTTTCTCGCTGGCCGACCTAGGCCTTTCGCCTGAAGAAATCGCCGCCATGGGCATTGGCGAGGCCGCCCCGGTACCCGATTCACACGCCGCGCCCCAGCTTTCTACCGGGGTCGTGATAGATTATGTCGAATTCGATCCATCTGGCAAGGATTACATCGGCGAATTCGTGCTGATCAAAAACACTGCCGCCACCTCGGTCGATCTGACCCGCTGGACATTACGTGACAAGGGCGCCCAGCACAGTTTTGTGTTTCCGCCTTTCCTGCTTGGAGCAAACGAATCCGTACAGCTGTGGACTCGGCGCGGCATCAACGATAGGGCCAATTTATATTGGGATAGTACCGGAGCGATCTGGAACAATACCGGCGACACCGCAATCCTCCTGGACGCCAGCGGCAATCAGGTAAGCAGCTATAGCTTCGGCCCACAGCCTCTTCCTGCGCCAACGCTAAGCGTGCCGACGATGCCCCCGCCGGCGCCTGAGATCGACAACCTGGAAGATGCGGTCGCGGCCGGCCAGGTGCAACCCTTCTCGCTGGCCGATCTCGGCCTCTCGGAAGAAGAGATCGCTGCCCTGGGCCTGGGCGAGCCGGCCGCACCTGAAACGCCGCCCGCCCCTGAGATCGACAACCTGGAAGATGCGGTCGCGGCCGGCCAGGTGCAACCCTTCTCGCTGGCCGATCTCGGCCTCTCGGAAGAAGAGATCGCTGCCTTGAATCTGGGCGAGCCGGCCGCACCCGAAGCGCCGCCCGCGCCCGCCCCTGAGATCGACAACCTGGAAGATGCGGTCGCGGCCGGCCAGGTGCAACCCTTCTCGCTGGCCGATCTCGGCCTCTCGGAAGAAGAGATCGCTGCCTTGGGTCTAGGCGAGCCCGCCAGCCCGGAACCGCAGGCCCGCGAACAGATTGAGCTGGATATGACAGCTGCGGTTGACGATCAGAACGACCTGGACACGTCGCGCGATACCACATCCGCTGAATCGGCGCCGGCCGGCGCCGACACTGCTGAAGAAAGCTCACTGCTCACCTCCGATCTCAAGCCGTTTTCGCTGACCGACCTCGGGCTGTCGGATGATGAGATCAGCGAGCTAGGGCTAGACTTACCGGCGGAAGCTGATCGGGATCAGGGTATGGGGCTCGATCTGACGGAAGAAGAGCTCGAAGGACTCGACGGCGGTGATCTCAACTGGGCAGCCCAGCAAGCTGAGCCAATCGCTCCCGCGCCCCCCCAGATGCAACCACAGCTCACCACCGGCGATCTGGTGGTGGATCGCCTGATAGCGCTTGGCCGCCAACAAGGCTACGTCGACATTGCCGACATCATGGCCGATTTCGATGATCCCGAGGCCGAAGCCGCGCGAATCGAGGAGATCGGCCAGCTGCTTCACAATGCCCAGATCGAGATCCGCGATGGCGACGAAGTGATCGACATGGATGCCGACTACGAAGAAGATCAAGCCGAGACCGAGATAGCCGAGCAAACCGACAACTGGATGGCCGCGCCGGATATCCCACCGCCGGCCGCGCCAACATTCCCCCCGCGCGATCTCGACCTCGCCACAGATGATCTCGATCGATTGGGATTAGCGGAAGCCGATACTCCCACGCCGGACACAAGCGCGAAGCAGCTCAGCGATGAGCCAAACATGACCCCGTTCTCGCTTAGCGATCTCGGCTTGTCGGATGATGAGATCAACGCGCTGGGATTGGATGAGCCGGTCGCGCCCGCTGAGCCGCCCGCCCCGGCCGAGCCTGCGCTTACGCCTTTCTCGCTCAGCGAGCTGGGCCTCTCCGACGATGAGATCGCATCGCTGGGGCTGGGCGAGCCGCCCGCCCCGGCCGAGCCTGCGCTTACGTCCTTCTCGCTCGGCGAGCCGGCCCCTGTGCCCGAGCCACCTGCGCCGGCCGAGCCTGATCTCAGGCCTTTTTCTCTGAGTGAACTAGGGCTGTCGGAGGATGAAATCGCAGCGTTCGATCTGGGCGAATCTACGACAGCAAGCGCTTCGGAGCCAGCCGCCGACGAACCTGCGTTGGCCAAGCCAGCGCCCGATCGTGCCAGCCCCGAGCAACCAGAGTCGGCCCAAACAGCGCCACAGCCCGCGCCGATCGAAATACCCGCGCCTACCCACGCCGCCACGCCACCCCCGCGCGCGGCAGTGCCGGCTGCTGGAGCTGCCAACAAGGAGGCGCCGATATCCACTGGCAATGATATCGTCGACGGGTTCTTGCACCAGCTGGAAGCCGAGCCACAGAACGACGTTTTACGAATTTCGATCGCCCGCATCGGTTGGCAAATCGGAATCCCCGATCTTGCGGTACAACAATATAAATACCTGATCAAGCACAATCGATCGCTCGACCAGGTTGTCGACGAGATCAACGATCTGTTATCAGACAGCGATGAGCAGCAGCTGATGCAACGCCTGCATCGTACCCTCGGCGACGCATATACCAAACAAGGGCGTTTTCGCGAAGCGATCGAAGAATATAGCTGGACACGTGGCGGGCCACGCAGCGCTCGCTAATTGTGTTCTTCACGACGGAAAGGCTGAAACATGCGACGGATCGTCGAAGACCTAATCCGAGTTGATGGTGTGATCGGCAGCCTACTTGTCGGCAAAGATGGGCTTGTTGTTGCCAGCACTCTGATGGACGAAGAAGATGCCGAGATACTCGGAGCAATGTCCGCCGCAGTCTTCGGCGAAATCGACAAGGCCACCAAGCGGATTGGGGTCGGCATGTTGCTCGACTCGATTATCGACGCCGAGGAAGGCTCGATCTTGATGCTGGAAGCGAAAGAGCTGATTCTGGTGGTTATCACACAGCGGATGGTTAATCTCGGGCTAGTCAAAATGGAGATGCGCCGCGCATCCAAACGTATCAGCGAGGCGGTGCCGATCTAGCTCGTACCGGCTTACGCATCTCACGGATTTTCTCACTTTATGTGATGGCAGATACATATTGTATTGGTGGAGGTGCGGGGCAACGCCGGGTACCCTCTGGGCGTGGGCACCCGGCCACTCCCGCTCGTTTCTGGGGGTTGGGCGGCGCGGCGAAGCTGCGCCGCCCAACCCCCAGATACTGTCTGTGTTTGCCTACGATAGATGATGTAGAAAGGACCCCCAGGCAGAACATGGAACGATCACTGATTATCCTGAAGCCCGACGCCGTGCAGCGCGGGCTGATTGGCCCAATCTTAACCAGGATCGAGCAGCGCGGCCTGAAGCTGGCTGGGCTCAAACTCATGCGAATCGACGATGCGCTGGCGAATCGTCACTATGCGGTTCATGAAGGCAAACCCTTCTTCAAAGGTCTGGTCGAATATATTGTTTCTGGCCCCGTGGTCGTGCTGGTTGTCACAGGCAAGAATGTGATCACAACCGTGCGTAATACGGTTGGTGCCACCAACCCGACCCAAGCGGCACCGGGAACCATCCGCGGCGACTTCGGAATCGAAATTGGCCGCAATTTGATCCATGCCTCCGACTCGCCGGAGAACGGCGAAAAAGAGATCGCGCTCTTCTTCCAAGACCACGAGCTGGTCGATATCGAGCGCAGCATCGACCCTTGGATTTACGAGTAGGACGTCACAAACACGCCATCTGCCAGCGCATAACACAAGAACGACACGGCATTCGCCGTGTCGTTCTTACTTCGGTTCCAATTTGCCAGGCTATGGGGGCGCGGTCGGCGTCTCCGTACTGTCAGTCCCACTAACTACCAGCAGCGCGGTCGGCGTATCGGTCGGTGCTGTCGTCGGCGTATCGGTCGGCGTGTCAGTTGGCGTCGGCGTATCGGTCGGCGTGTCAGTTGGCGTCGGCGTATCGGTCGGCGTGTCAGTTGGCGTCGGCGTATCGGTCGGCGTGTCAGTTGGCGTCAGCGTTT
>Ga0137375_10009984_pt1 | contig 11263 bp, 8 predicted proteins | sample SagtaG_24_FD_104936 | JGI IMG/M metagenome (GOLD analysis project Ga0137375, IMG submission 104936) | Vadose zone soil microbial communities from Sagehorn Ranch, Mendocino, California, USA - Sage1_R_113_16 metaG | ecosystem: Environmental > Terrestrial > Soil > Vadose zone | place: USA... | reverse complement strand
TGCGACCAGCTCTTCCGACGGTGCGATGTCGGCCGGCGCAGCGGCTTTCAGCACATCCGGCTCGTCTGGCGGCGCATCGCTCGCCACAGGCTCATCTTCAAACGCGGCGGGCTCATCCGGCGGCGCGCGATCGGCCGGCGCATCGCTCGCCGCATCGGATACGTCGACATCTGCCACGTCATCCGCTTCCGGCGCAACCGGCAGAACCAAAGATTGGGCGGGCTGCTCCACGCCAGTGCCAGTAACCGCATGTTCATGGTAGGCAGCTCGATGCGTTTCGTCCACCAGTTCAACATAGCCGCAGCGCGGGCAGCTCCATAAGCGTGGGGCTATGCTCACGCCGATCTGAAGATCACCCGGCAGCAGCGCCGTTCCACAGCGTAAACACGGGCGCGGCCCATCCGGCCCCAGCGCGGCCATGCCGATCGCCGGCAGCGGCTCGGGCGGCTGGCCATACCGAGTGGACGGCAACGGCTCAGCGCGCGGCACAATCCGCTCGACCGCGCGCCGGTAAACCTTTAGCGTCTCACGCGCAGCGCGATGCCACGAAAACTGCTGTGCGCGCCTCACACCCATGCGGCCAAGTTCGGCGCGGCGATCCTCGTCATCCCACAGCGCCATTATCTCATCGGCCCACTGGTCAGCCTCAAGCGGCGGCACATAGATCGCCGCATCGCCGCCAATCTCAGGCAGGCTGGATGTAGCTGCGGCCAGGCAAGGCGCGCCGCAGGCCATCGCCTCCAGCAGCGGTAGGCCAAAGCCTTCATACAGCGATGGGTTGATATACAGCCGGCAGGCATTGTACAGCCAGCGCAGATCATACTGGCCGACACCGCCGGTAAACAGCACATGATCGGCCAAATTGAGATCGCGCGCGGTCTGGAAGATCGCATCATCGCGCCAGCCGCGCCGCCCGACGATCACCAGCCGATAGCCTGCCTCTGGCCGCCGGTCGATACAGATCCGCAGCGCTTGCAGCAAGGTGGGTAGGTTCTTACGCGGCTCTAGCGTGCTCACGAACAGCATAAATGTCCCGGCCGCCACTGGCGTCGAGTTCAGCACGCGCGCCTCACCCTCGCGTAGATCGATCTGGGTGTAGAGCGGGGCGGCAGCTTCGTAGATCACGTCGATCTGCTCGATCGGAATGTCGAGAAACTGGGCGATGTCCTGCCGAGTGGACTCGGAGACGGCGATGATCGCATCGGCGCGCGGCGCGTTGCTGATAACCTGGCCATAGTATGCGCGTGCCGAGGCATCCAAAATCTCGGGGTAGTGCATAAAAGCCAGGTCGTGAATCGTCACCACCGCCGGGCAGAACCGCCGGGTTGGGGCGATGAAATCTGGGCAATGCAGCACGTCCGGCCGGGCCAGCAGCACCTCCAGCGGCAGCATCCACTGCTCGAAGCGATGGTGCGGCGGCGTCAGCGCAGTGCGTCGCGCGACATTCGGCGCAATCGCCAGCGGCCGGAGCTGATCGCGATGCTGAAAGCTCACGATCTGATCCTCGGCAGCGACATCGGCCAGCGCAGTGATCAGCTGGCGGGTGTATTGTGGTATCCCGCCCTGCCGGTAGGCATTGAGGCGAGCATCGATCGCGATTCGCATACTGTTCCGAATATAGTGTCCGCCGGGTGGCGGCAAAGTCTTGGCAAATTCTGCCCCAACCAATCAGTAAGCAGCATGCATACCGCTGGTCGTAGCATCGTCAGCACAAACGGATGATCTACCGCAGATAGACGTTCAACAGCTACATTGCTTGCTTTTGCCACCGAAGATACAGAGGAATACGGCGAAGTACTACTTTAATAAACGCTGCCCGGCGCGTTTGTATCCTACCATGAAACACCAGTTTGACAGTCAATTTTTGGGTCGCTCAGAATCAATAATACTATAATACGTAGGATTCTTCTTCCGCCACCTCAATCGTTAGTCCATCATAGGCAAGGCGAATGTTATCCGGAAAGGTTACATTGGTAGCCTCATGATCGAGATCGTGCGTCATATGCACCAGGTATGCGCGGCGCGGCCGCAGTTCGTCGATCAGCGCACGCGCCTCGTCGACCGAAAAATGGGTCGGGTGCGGCGCCGGGCGCAGGGCGTTGAGCACCAGCACATCCAGCCCGCGCAGGTATTCAAGCGATGCAGGCGGAATAAAGCTGGCATCGGTAACATAGCCAAGCCCACCGATCCGAAAGCCGGTGATCGTCCAGGTGCCATGCTCGACATCGAACGGCAGCACCTCTACTGTATTAATTCGGAAAGGCGACCGGCCTTGGATCTCAATCGGCTCGAGCGCCGGCCGGGTCGAGCCTTCGGAACCATTCATAAAGGCGTAGTTGAAGCGCTCGCGCACAAACCCAAGTGTCGACGCTGCGCCATACAAGGGCATGGCCGATTTCTGAGCGAAATTGAGTGGCCGGATGTCATCCAGGCCCGACACATGATCGGCATGCGCGTGCGTGAGCAGCACTGCGTCCAAGCGCTGCAGCCCGATAGCCAGCGCCTGCTGGCGGAGATCCGGCCCAGCATCGAACAGCAGACTCATCCCGGCCACCTCCAGCAGCGCCGATGTCCGCAGCCGCTTGTTGCGCGGATCGGCCGATGTGCAAACTGCGCAGCAGCAGCCGATCACGGGGATGCCCATGGATGTGCCAGTTCCAAGAAATGTGAGTCGCATAGTTACTAGGTTGCAGGTTCACTTACTACAGATTCGCACGATAGTAGGTCACAAGTTGAAAGGTGGAACATCCGCCAACTCCCCATGCGCTACTCTTGGCATTATAGCACAGGCATATGCAGAAGGTATGTGCTTGTTTGCGTCGCTCGGGCAGCTATGCTATAATCGCGCGTCGAAGTGCATAAAACACTCATCACGAGGGGCGGAGGGACTGGCCCGACGAAGCCCGGCAACCCCCAGTCGAGTGCTGAGCGACGAGGACTGAGGACTGAGTAATGTCCTCTCAGTCCTCAGTCCTTAGTCCTCAGCACTGGTACGGTGCCAATTCCTGCAGGCGCTGCCGTAACCAGCGCGCCTGAGCGATGAGAGGTGACTGCGGTGGGCCTCTCGCTATGCGGGCGGCTTTTTTTATGAATATGATTACGGTCAATACACTCCAACATATCTGGTGGCAGGAACCTGGCCTAAGCGTGCATGAGCGCACGGAAAGCCCCGGGCGGGAAGCGGCGGTGGGCCTGCTCGACCAGCGGCTGCTGCCGGCTCAGGAAGTCGCGGTTCGCTGCACCTCGGTCGAAGAGGTTGCGCGCGCGATCGGCAGTATGCAGGTGCGCGGCGCGCCCGCGATCGGCTGCACCGCCGCCTACGGCATGGTGATCGCATTCTTGTCGAGCAGCGCGGCGACCCGATCGCACATGCTGGCAGATCTCGCGGCGGCCAAGGCCCGGCTCGACGCCGCCCGGCCCACCGCTGTCAATCTGGCCTGGGCCACTAGCCGCATGCTGCGCGCCGCCGAGCAGAAGCTGACAGCCGACGCCGGCGAATCATATGCCGCGCTGCGCGACGAAGCCCACGCGATCATGGCCGAGGATCTGGCGATGTGCCACGCGATGGGCCGCCATGGCGTGGCGCTGATCCCGCCGCGCGGCCATGTGCTGACGCACTGCAACGCCGGGGGCTTGGCCACAGCCGGCTACGGCACCGCGCTCGCGCCCATCCGCACCGCCCACGAACAAGGCCGCCCGATCCATGTCTTCGTGGATGAAACTCGCCCGTTTATGCAAGGCGCGCGGCTGACCGCCTGGGAGCTACAGCGCGCCGGTGTCCCGCTCACGCTGATCACCGACAGTATGGCCGGGTACTTCATGCGCCGCCGCGAGATCGATTGCGTGATCGTCGGCGCCGACCGCGTGGTAGCGAATGGCGATATTGCCAACAAGATCGGCACCTACAGTGTCGCGGTGCTGGCGCAAGCGCATGGCATCCCGTTCTATGTCGCCGCACCATCCTCAACGGTCGATTTCAGATTGCCCGATGGCGACGCGATCCCGATCGAACAGCGCGACCCGGCTGAGGTGACATCGATCGGCGGGCAGCCGATCGCGCCGGCCGGCATTCACGCGGCCCACCCGGCGTTCGACGTGACACCACATGCGCTGATCACAGCGATTATCACCGAGCGCGGCGTGGTGTACCCGCCGTTTGAAGAAAACCTACGAAGTATGCTACAAGTGACGAGTGACGAGTGACGAGTCCGGTACAACTTGTCACTCGTCACTCGTCACTCGTCACTCGAAAATGACATTGCCATTCTCACCTGCATGCCTGCCACTGCTGCTCGGCGGCCTGCCATACCGGAGCGCGGCACAAGCGCTAGAGATCTCGCGACGCTACGCTGGGCAGCTGCTGGCATGGCCACAGCTGCCGCAGCGCGGCTTTCGCGAGCAGGGCTTCGTGCAGAGCGCGATTGGCTTCCCTGGCCTGGTGATCGATGCGCCACAGGCGCGCGTGTACGTCGATCGCGCCCGCGCCGAGCAAACGCTGGATCGGCTGGGGCTGGACTACCTAGAAAACGACTGCGCCGGCTACGGGCTCGCTGCCGATGATGCGGCCGGCCTGGCCGAAATTCTGCGCCAGGGCGCGGCCCCGCGCGGCACCCTGGCGCTCAAGGGCCAGCTGCTTGGCCCGATCAGCCTAGCCGCGCAGCTCACCGATGAGCGCGCGCGCCCACTGATCTACGACGAGTCGCTGTTCGAGGCGCTGACCCAGCTCCTGGGGCTGCGCGCCGCCTGGCAGGAAGCGCGGCTCGGCGAGCTGATCGGCACAACGATCGTTTGCCTGGATGAGCCATTCCTGGAGGCCGTCGGGCTGCCGTTCGTGCCGATCGACTGGGAGCACGCGCGCGAGCGGATCGACCAGACATTGGCAGGCATCCAGGGCTGTCGCGCAATCTACTGCGGTGGCACGGTCGAGTGGACGCAGGTGCTTCAGACATCGGTGGATCTGATCATCGCCGATGTGTACGAGCACAGCACCGCGCTGATCGCCGCCGCGCCTGCTCTGCGCGATTTCTTAGAGCGCGGCGGCGTGGCCGGCCTGGGGATTGTACCTGCCGACGAGGAAGCGCTGGGTCAGGCCAGCGCTGATCGTTTGGTGGGTCGCATCATCACATTGGCAGGCGACCTGGATCGCGCCGGTGTGCCGGCCGAGCAACTGCTGCGCCAGGCGCTGATCACCCCGGCCGATACGCTGGCCGAGCTATCCACCGCCAGCGCCGAGCGCGCGCTTCAGCTGGTGAATGAGGTATCGAAGCTCCTGCGAGAGCAGTACAAACTAGCATAATTGTAGAATTGCACATTGTTAATTGCACATTGAGCGATCAATCTACAATACACAATTTTAAATTTTCAATGAAGGAGTCCTAACGTGCGTATCGTCGTCACCGGCTCACTGGCCTATGATTATATTATGAACTTCCCCGGCTACTTCAAGGATCACATCCTGCCGGACAAGGTTCATATGCTATCCGTCAGCTTCCTGGTCGATTCCATGCGCCGAATGCGCGGTGGGGTAGCCGGCAATATCGCCTACACACTGGCGCTACTGGGCGAGCGCCCGCTCGTGGTGGCCACCGCCGGCCAGGATTTTGGCGAGTACCGCGCTTGGATGGAACACCAGGGCATCGACGCCTCGGGCATCAAGCTGATCGACGACGAGTTCACCGCCTCATGCTTTATCAACACCGACAAGTCGAACAATCAGATCGTCGCGTTCTACACTGGCGCAATGGCCGAATCAAAGCACCTCTCGCTGCTCGATTTCGGGCTGGGTGCCGGCGATTTGGTGATCATCTCGCCGACCGACCCGGATGCGATGTCGCGCTATGCCGAGGAATGCCGCACGCACAGCATTCCATTTCTGTTCGATCCCGGCAAACAGACGCCGCGCTTGGATAGCGAGCAGATCCTGGCCGGCCTGACCGGCGCGAGCGTGCTGGTGGGCAACGACTACGAGTTTGGGATGATGGCCCAGAAGACCGGCAAGAGCGAGGCCGAGTTGATCGCGTCCGCACCGCTGACGGTGGTCACACGCGGCGCGCAGGGTTCGACGCTGTTCACCGGCCAGACCAATGGCCAGGGCCTGCGCATCCCGGTCGCGCCGATCGCCGATGTGATCGACCCAACCGGCGCGGGCGACGCATACCTGGGCGGGCTGGTGTTCGGCCTGGCGCGGCGGTTCCCGCTTGAAGTGACCGGCCGGGTGGCCGCGCTGGCCGCTGCCTATGCGATCGAGCATCGCGGCGGACAGGAACACGCCTACACGCCGGCCGCGTTCGCCGAGCGCTACACCGCCGCGTTTGGGGCGGCAGCGGAGATCGAGACGCTGGCCGGATCAGTGACCAGATGACCAGATGGCATTTCATCAACATGGGGCTTGTACAAGGGCTTATGCATTCCAGGTTTTTGGCGATAGTCTATTATTTTCGCCCTGCGGGGCGAAAATAATAGACAAAAGATGAATTACCTTATCACCCAATCACCTTGTCACCTCGTCAGGTTCATAACGCGGAGGTAGAACGATGAACGAACGTGTCTGCTCAGCCTGTGGAGGCGCGATCAAGCAGGTAGTGCTAATCGAAGATCACGGGACGGCCGGCGGCGAAAAGCCCTCGGCGATCGCACCCGGCCAAGCGCATCGCTCGCTTGGCGTGGTCTACAACGAGCACTACCCAACCGACGCAACCGCCTGCACGGTCTGCGGGCACATCGATCTGTGGGTCGACCCGGATTGGGTCGCGAGCCTGAAATAAGGACTGAGGGCCGAGGACTGAGGGCTGAGTGTGCAGCAATCCCTACTCAGTCCTCAGTCCTCAGTCCTCAGTCCTCAATATAAGGAGACTTGAATCCCAATGACAAACAACTACGATGTCAAAGACCTGAGCCTGGCCGAGCAGGGCCGCAAGCGGATCGACTGGGCTGAAAATGAGATGCCGGTGCTACGGCTGCTGCGCGAGCGCTTCGCGAAAGAGCGCCCGCTGCACGGCCTGCGCCTCTCGGCCTGCCTGCATGTCACGGCCGAGACCGCCAACCTGGCCCGCACGCTGGCCACCGGCGGCGCCGATGTGGTGCTGTGCGCCTCCAATCCGCTCTCGACCCAGGACGATGTGGCGGCGGCGCTGGTGACCTACGAGGAGATCCCAGTCTACGCGATTAAGGGCGAAGACAACCAGACCTATTACTCGCATCTCTCCGCCGCGCTCGACCACAACCCCCATATCACGATGGACGACGGCGCCGACCTGGTGTCGGCGATCCTCAAGCAGCGCCCCGAGCTGCTCGAAACGCTGATCGGCTCGACCGAGGAAACCACCACCGGCGTTATCCGGCTCAAGGCCATGGCGAATGACGGCGTGCTGAAGTTCCCGGTGATTGCCGTCAACGACAGCGATACCAAGCACCTGTTCGACAATCGCTACGGCACCGGCCAGAGTACGATTGACGGCATCATTCGCGCCACCAATGTGCTGCTGGCCGGCAAGACCTTCGTAGTCGGCGGGTACGGCTACTGCTCACGCGGCATCGCCGAGCGCGCGCGCGGCCTGGGCGCGCTGGTGGTCGTCACCGAGGTCGATCCAATCAAGGCGCTGGAGGCCGCGATGGATGGCTTCCGCGTTATGCCGATGGTCAAGGCCGCCACGATCGCCGACTTCATCGTAACCGCCACTGGCGACCGCGATGTGATCGACGGCGAGGATTTCGCGGTGATGAAGGACGGCTGCATCATCGCCAACAGCGGCCACTTCAATGTCGAGATCGACATCCCGGCGCTGGAGGCGCTGAGCGTCGAGAAGCGCCAGCCGCGCACATTCGTCGAGCAGTACCAGCTCAAGGATGGCCGCGTGATCAATCTGCTCGGCGAAGGCCGTCTGATTAACCTGGCCAGCGCCGAAGGCCACCCCAGCGCAGTGATGGATATGTCCTTCGCCAACCAAGCGCTGGCTTCCGAGTACCTGCAGAAGAATAAGGGCAAGCTTGCTAATGGCGTCCACGCGCTGCCGAAAGAGGTCGATCGCGAGATCGCCGCGCTCAAGCTGCACGCCATGGGCGTCACGATCGACGAGCTAACCGCCGAGCAGGCCAAGTACCTGTCGTCGTGGGAAGAGGGGACGTAGGCCACAGGCAACAGGGTACAGGCCACAGGAACAGTGATTCTGTACCCTGTCACCTGTACCCTGTCACCTAACAAGGAGCGCACAAATGGCGATCTACGACCCGAACCCGCAGCCAGAATGGACTCCGCCGGCGCCGCAGCCCGGCTACACTTCTGTCCCAGCCGACGCACAGCCGATGACAGGGGGCGATCGCTGGGCGCTGGTCGCTTTGGCCGTCAGCCTGAGCGTGATTGGTTCGTGCGTGATCCCTGGCTTTGGCTGCCTCGCGCCGCTGATTGTGGGTATCATCGCGCTGGTGCAGGCTAAGACTGCGGTCGACCCTAGCCGCGCGCGGCTGTATGGCTGGATCGCGACCGGTATCGGCATCATGACGCTGCTGCTGGTCGTTGGCATTATCGCCGCCTATGGTGCGCTGATTGCCAAACTCATGAGTGATCCAAACTTTAAGGGCTTCCCGAGATAAGCGTCCTCGGACATTACGGATTTCTCTCAAGGTAAACAGGATCTACGCAAGCTATGGATTTCTTACCTGTGTAGGTTCTTTATTCGCCCCGCAGGGCGAATAAAGAACCTACAAAAGAAGTAAAGTATCATTGATATCAACCAAACCAGGAGTCGACCCATGCCTACATCCTTTATGCAGTCCCCTCAGCTATTCTTCACCTCCGAGTCGGTGACAGAAGGACACCCCGATAAGCTGTGCGACCAGATCTCGGACGCAATTCTCGACGCTTTCCTGGCCCAAGATCCGCGCTCGCGCGTGGCCTGTGAGACCGCCGCAACCACCGGCCTGGTGCTGGTGATGGGCGAGGTCACCACCGAAGCCTATGTTGAGATTCAGGAGATCGTGCGCAAGACCATTCGCGATATTGGCTACACCGGCATCGGCAGCGGCTTCGACGCCGATACCTGCGGCGTGATCGTCTCGCTGCACGGCCAATCGCCCGACATCGCGATGGGCGTCGATCAGGCCCGCGAGTCCAAGCTCGGCCAGATGAGTGAGGCCGAGGTTGAGTCGATCGGCGCGGGCGATCAGGGCATGATGATCGGGTTCGCCTGCAATGAGACGCCCGAGTATATGCCGCTGACGATCAGCCTGGCCCATAAGCTGAGCCGCGAGCTGGCGGCGGCGCGCAAGAGCGGCGCGCTGCCCTACCTCGGGCCGGATGGCAAAAGCCAGGTCACGGTTGAGTATGCCTACGGCAAGCCTGTGCGGGTGGATACGCTGCTGATCAGCACCCAACACAGCAGCGATGTCAGCCAGGAACAGATCCACGAGGATGTGATCGAAGACATTATGCACAAGGTTGTGCCGGCCGCGCTGCTGGACGCCAAGACCAAATATTATGTCAATCCGACTGGCCGCTTTGTAACTGGCGGGCCGCACGGCGACGCGGGCCTGACCGGCCGCAAGATCATTGTAGATACCTACGGCGGTGTAGCGCGCCATGGCGGCGGAGCATTCTCGGGCAAGGATCCGACAAAGGTCGATCGCAGCGCGGCCTACGCGGCGCGCTATGTCGCCAAGAACGTCGTGGCGGCGGGCGTGGCCGATCGGTTCGAGATCCAGGTCTCCTATGCGATCGGCGTGGCGAAGCCGCTGTCGGTCAGCATCGAGTCGTTCGGCACCGGCAAGATCGCCGAGGAGGATATTCTGCGGCTGATCAACCAGCACTTCGACCTGCGGCCGGGTGCGATCATCCGCGATCTGCGGCTGCGCCGGCCGATCTACAAGGCCACCGCCGCCTACGGCCACTTCGGCCGCGAGGACATCGACGCGCCCTGGGAGAGCACCGACAAGGCCGACGCGCTGCGGAAGGCCGCTGGGCTGTAGTATTCAGCGCAATGTTGGGAGAAGAAACGCCACACAGCATCCTGAGTAGCGGTGGAGTGGGCCGCAGCGCCACGGAACCGCGTATCGAAGGGTGCGACTCGATGGGGCCGCACCCTTCGATACGGCCTGCGGGCCTACTCAGGATGCTGTGTGGTGACTCTCTGTTGTAATATTAGGAACGACCACCACCTAGTCCCCAACCCCCAATCCCCACTCACAAGCTATACAGCTCGCCATACTTCTCGCGTAAATAGCGGATGTACGGCTCGAAGCTAAGCGGGCCGCCAGTGGCGCGCTCGACCAGTTCGGCGGCGGTGTACTTGCGGCCGTGCTGGTAGACGTTCTGTTTCAGCCAGCTATGCAGCGTGCCAAACTCGCCCGCCGCGATCTCGGCTCCGATCTGCGGGTGCGCGCGGGTGGCGCCTTCGAAGAACTGCGCGCTGAGCACATTGCCGATCGTGTAGCCCTGGAACACGCCGCCGATCGTGCCGGCGTACCAGTGAACATCCTGCAAAACCCCGTCGCGATCATCCGGCGGTGTGACGCCCAGGTCGGATTTCATGCGCTCCCACCAGGCCTCCGGTAGGTCGCGCAGCTCCAGCTTACCCTCAAGCAGCTCCAGCTCAAAGTCAAAGCGCATCATCACATGCAGATTATAGGTCACCTCGTCGGCGTCGGTGCGGATCAGCGAGCGCTCGACTTTGTTGATCGCGCGATAGAATGTGTCGAGTGAAACCTGGCCGAGCTGATCGGGGAAGGCTGCCTGGAGCCGCGGATAGAAGAATTGCCAGCAGCCGCGACTGCGCCCAACGATATTCTCCCATAGGCGCGACTGGCTCTCGTGGACGCCTGCCGAGGTGCCGCTCGCCAGCGGTGTGCCCTCGTAGTCCATGTTGATTCCCTGCTCGTAGAGCGCATGGCCGGCCTCATGCAGCGTGCCGAACAGCGCCTGGCCCAGGTCGTTCGGGTCGACGCGGGTGGTGATACGCACATCGCCAAGCGAAAACTTAGTCATGAACGGGTGGTGAGTCTTATCCTGCCGGCCGCGCTCGAAATCGTAGCCATAGCGCCGGATCGCGTCCATCCCGAAGGCCAGCTGCCGCGCCTCGTCGTAGGGCTGCTTCAGGCAGGAATCATCGGCGGGTGGCTGCGCGGCGATCACGTGGACGATCGGCACTAGCTGCTCACGCAGCGCGGCGAAAAGCGACCGCACGCTCGCGGCCTGCATGCCATAATCCGATGCGTCGATCAGCGGGTCGGCGATGTGTGCGTAGCCGGGAAAGAAATCGGCATACTGGCGACT
>Ga0137375_10009980_pt1 | contig 11266 bp, 7 predicted proteins | sample SagtaG_24_FD_104936 | JGI IMG/M metagenome (GOLD analysis project Ga0137375, IMG submission 104936) | Vadose zone soil microbial communities from Sagehorn Ranch, Mendocino, California, USA - Sage1_R_113_16 metaG | ecosystem: Environmental > Terrestrial > Soil > Vadose zone | place: USA... | reverse complement strand
CAGGTCGAGAAGGAACACCGTTGGCTGCCGGTGCTGGGGGCGCAGCTGCCGTTGCCGATCCCGGTTCCCCTCGCACGCGGCGCAGGCTATCCCTGGCCTTGGTCGGTCTACGGCTGGCTCGACGGCAAACCGGCGCACACCGGCCGCATCCAGGATCTGGGTCGCCTCGCGGAGGAGCTTGCCAGCTTTCTGGTGGCGCTACGTGGAATTGACGCCAGCAAAGGCCCCACCGCCGGCACTCATAACTTTCACCGCGGCGGATCGCTCACAGTCTACGACACCGAAACACGTGAGGCGATCGCCAAGCTTGCCGACGAGATCGACACTGTGGGGGCGACGGAGGTCTGGGATACGGCACTGCAAACGTCATGGCATGGAACGCCGGTATGGGTTCATGGCGACGTAGCCGCAAGCAATCTTCTGTTGGCCGACGGACGGCTTTGTGCAGTGATTGATTTTGGATGCGCGGGTGTCGGCGACCCGTCCTGCGATCTCGTTATTGCGTGGACATTTCTCGATGCTGCGAGTCGCAAGATATTTCGCTCGACGATCGGGCTCGATCCGGGGACATGGCAGCGTGCGCGGGGCTGGGCGATTTGGAAGGCCCTCATCACCTTGGTCCGGCATCGCGACAACGATCCAACCGAGGCCAAGAAGGCGGCCCAGATCATCCGCGATGTCCTTGACGATCATTTCCAATCCGCCCGCCAGAGGGAGTGATCACGTCGGCGTCATTTCCAACGTCGCCGCCGCTCCGAGCCTTGCCGACGAGCTTTCAAGGCGAGCCGCCCGGTCCGACCATTGCAAGACATTCCAACGGCTTCGCGCGGATTCTGCGCACACGCACGAACGCGCGTCGCGCCCGTGCGCGAATGCAAGCCGCATAATGACCACATTAAAATCACTACAACGACAAGTTTTACGCGCTACCATTGTAGTTACAACCTCTGCAACTGTAACCCAGCGAAACTACTCAAGAATTGGGTCTGTTGCATTGGAGTTGGGTGTGTTGCGTTCGAGTACCCGCGCGGCGGGATGGGGTGAGCGTATGGGGGCTTTAAATGGGCCGGCGGGGGCGCGCAGGCCGCACACGTCGTCAGCACGTCATCCGATTCCGATATCTCCGCGCCGGCAGCGCGCACGCTGGTCCATTGCGGGCAGCGCTCGACCGAGATCCCGGCCCAGTTCCGCTCGATCCCGATCGTCGACGCACCCCGGCGAAAGATGCGGCGGCAAGTACTCGTGCATCAAGCGCCAGCGCATCAAGTAATGAGCGCGCTCGCGACGCCCGGCCGCGCCCGGAACAACAACAACCATCCATACGCATCAGCGAGAGCAGGAGGGTTTTCGCGCCACCGATCGAAGAGCAAGCAAAGACCGCAAGGCGCACTGACAGCCTTCAAAAGGAAGCCGCAACAATGAGTGCACCGAATGAAAAGAAAAGTGACACCGACAGTGCTCGAGGGGATCACATTGGCCTCACGGGGAGACGCGAGCCGCTTTTGACTCCGATGCCCGGAATGTTCAAAGGCGACGCGGATCTGCGGGAGCCGCGGTATCGACTATTGAATGATGCAGACAACGTTCCGGATCCGTCGCTCCACGCGACGAAGCCCGCGCGTGGCCCTATGCTCGTCGGCACCATCTCATTCTCCACTGTGGCGGCGCTCCTGTTCATCGTGTGGGGAGGGATCGAGATCATGCCCGCACCGGAACGCATCCCGATCCCGTCGAATCCAGCGGCTTCCCTGGATTCGGCGATGTCGAGCGGGCTGGCGCCGGCGGGCACATCGCGACCGATCACCTCCATTCTGATCGGGATTCAAGATCGGCAGGCGCTCGTGAACGAGCCGATCCCGCTGGGCGGCATGCTGTTCGGCGCGGGTGAAGAGGCCATTCACATCACTGGCCTGACCGAAGGCAGCCGGCTGTCGGCCGGCGAGAAGCTCGGACCGAGCGGCTGGCAAATTCCGCCGCGGGATCTTGCCGGCGTGCTGGTGATTCCGCCGGCCTCCTTCATCGGCACGATGCGCACCGTCATTCAGTTGCGCGCGTCCGGCAATGTCCCAGTTGATACCCAGGCCGCCAGCTACGAATGGGTTGCCAAGCTGACGGACCGGACGGCGACCGCGCGGCCACAGCCCAAAGCCAATGATGCCTCCCCGCTCATTCCGCAGGCGGGCAAGCTCGACCCGCAACGCCTGGCCCAGCTGGTCAAGCGCGGCGTCGAGCTGCTGCGGATCGGCGACTTCGCAGCAGCGCGGCTGGTGTTGCGGCCGGCAGCCGAGGCCGGCGATGCGGAAGCTGCGTTGTTGCTCGGCGCGACATTCGATCCCGCTGCCGTGTCCGATCTTGGCGCGCTCGGGCTTGCGCCCGATCCCAATGTGGCACGCGTCTGGTACCAGCGCGCCATGGAGGCCGGATCAGCCGAGGCATCCCGTCGCATCGAGCGACTGACGCGCACAGTGCCATGACGGCCGGCGGCAACGCCGGCCGAACACATGAAGACATTGCTGCCGAGCAGTCGATGAACGGCTGCCGGTCAAGTCAAGGGTGAGGATTCGGAATGGCCATCTCTACTGCCATGTCTACCTCTACTGCCATGTCTGCGCATAACGCCGCCTCACGTTTACGGCGCCATCTGGTCGGGAGACTTTGCGCTGCATTGGCGATCGCGCTCGCAGCTCTGATCACGCCGGCTGCCGCCGCCGAGGTGACATTCATTCACATGGGAGACGTGCACGGGCATATGGTCCCGCGACCGAGCCTGCACCCCAAAACTGTGATCAACACTGTGGGCGCGACCAAGACTGTGGGCGCGACCGATGGCGGGCTGGCGCGGATGATGACAACCATCAACGAGATTCGCGCCCGGCGCACGCGCGGCAAGACGCTGCTGATCAATACCGGCGACACCATCCAGGGCTCGGCCGAGGCGCTCTTCACCCGCGGCCAGGCGCTGGTCGACGTGCTCAACCGGTTTCGCATTGACGCCTATACGCCCGGCAACTGGGACTGGGTCTACGGTGTCGAGCGCGCGCTCGAGCTGTTTACAGGCGCCGCGCCCAAGGCGCCCTGGAACGCGCTCGCCGCCAACGCCTATTTCGATGGCGAGCCCTACGCGGATCGCTCCGGCAGCCGCGTGCTGCCGCCCTATCTCATCCGCGAGGTGGACGGCGTGAAGATCGGCATCATCGGCTTCACCACCGACCGCGGTCCCCAAGTCGTCGGCCGCGCCGTCACCAAGGGCGTGCGGTTCACCAAAGGTGATGCAGAGCTCAAGGAGCTCGTTCCCCTGCTGCGCGAGCGTGAGCAGGTCGCGCTCGTCGTCGTGATCTCAGAGCTCGGCCTGTCAAACAATATCAGGCTCGCCGAGCAGACGCCCGGCATCGACGTGATCCTGTCCTCCGACATGCACGAGATTACCGGCAAACCGGTCGTCACCCGCACCAACACGCTCGTCACCGAAGTCGGGCAGGACGGCCAGGTCATCGGCGAGCTCAACCTGACGGTCACGGACGGTCGTCTGAGCGGCTGGAAGTGGACGCTGCACCACATCGACGACCGCGTCACGCCGGACCGCTCGATCGCCGGTCTGGTCACGCAGATCCGCAAACCATTCCTGTCAGGCCGGAACTTCAAGCCGCAAGTCAATCCCTTCAACGGCACCAAGCTCACGCAGCCGATCGACACCGTGGTTGGACGGACGCAGGTCGCGCTTCATCGCATGAACACAACGACACACGAGCCGCCGGCCGTGGTCGAGGGCAGCTCGCACATTCTGCTCGCCGATGCGTTCCGTCATGCGACGGAAGCCGATGTCGCAGCAATCCGCGGTTTTCGCTACGGCACGGTGGTGCAGCCAGGCCCGATCAAGCTTGAGGATCTCTATCATTTCATCCCGATCGGTCCGCTGATTGCCAAAGGCACCATCAAGGGCGTGCAGCTGCGCAATCAAATCGAGAATTCCATCGATGGGTCGCTCAATCCTGATGTGGCGAAATGGACCGGCGGCTGGCTATTCAACTTCAGCGGCCTGCGGGCCGATATCGATCCCTACGCCAAGCAGGGCGAGCGCGCGGTCAATATCAGCGTGTTCGACCGAGTGAGCAGGAGCTTCAAGCCGCTCGATCCCGCCGCCTCCTACACCTATGCGTCCTATTACTACGCGCGCGATCCTGACCTCATCAATACGGTGCCGGCCAGCGACGTGACCGTCCTCAAGGACAAGGACGGCAAGGCGCTCGATGGCGTCGAAGTGGTGGTGCGCTATCTCGCGGGCCTGCCGAACAAAACGACCGCGCCCAGAGCCGGCCGGCTCAAGCTGCTCAAGCCGCTGCCGGTCGCAAGCTTTGGCAGCGAGGAGATCCAGCCGTGGCGCGGCGTAGGCCAGCCGGCGACTGCTTCAACTGGCACTAGCACGGGCGCGGCTGCACTGCCGGCGCCTGAACCCCAAACTCTAGGTCAAGGGAGGCCATGATGACACTGACAACGAAACTATCTGGATGCCTGCTCGCTGCGTTGGTGATGCTGGGCGGAGGCGAAGCCCTCGCGCAAAAGAAGGCGGCACCGGCCAAGGCCAATCCGCCGCCGCCTGAAACGCAGATGAAGGTCAAGATCAACGAATGGACGCTCGGCCTTGCCGGCGGCCTCTTGGAAGGCGCGCCGATCCGGCTCGCGACCGAGATTGCCCGCGTGGTCAATGACGGCGAGAACCTGCACGTGCTGCCGATCGTGACGCGCGGGCCGACCGAGAATCTGAATGACCTCCTGTTTCTCAGGGGCGTCGACATGGCGATCATCTCAAGCGACTCGCTCGAGGAGTATAAGCAGCAGCTGCCCGACGTGAGCCGGCGCATCACCTACATTCTCAATCTGTTTCCGTCCGAGCTGCATGTTTTCGTTCGACCCGAGATCCAATCGCTTGCCGATCTGAGGGGCAAGAAGGTCAACTTCAATACCCGCGGCACCGCGGCGGCCTTCACCGGCCCGATGCTCTTCAGCCGGCTGGGGCTCGACGTGGAGCAGATGTTCATCCCGCACCCGTTGGCGATCGAGCAGATGCGGCGTGGCGAGGTGGCCGCCGTGGTCTTCATCACGTCGAAGCCGATCGACGCGTTCCTGAAGGGCAAGTGGGACCCCGGTTTCAAGTTCCTGCCGATCGAATATGGCCCCAAGTTCGAGGACTACTATCTGCCCTCGACACTCGACGCCAAGGACTACCCGAACCTGGTCCCGGCGGGCGTCGAAGTCGAGACCATCGCGGTGCCTACGATCCTCACGGCGTACAACTGGCCCACCACATCCGATCGCTATCGCCGCGTGGCGCGTTTTACCGAATATCTCTTCAGCCGCATCGAGCGCCTGCACGCGCAGGGCTTCGACAGCAAATGGAAGGACGTCAACCTCAATGCCAAAGTGCCGGGCCTGGAGCGCTTTCGTGCCGCCCAGGAGTGGCTGAACGCCAACACTGCGACCATCGGGATGCGCCGATGAAGGCTGGTTTACTAAAAGCCTGGTTGCTCGCCGGGCTGGCCCTCGCAGGCCTCAACCAGGGGAGCCAGGCCCAGCCCGCTGACGATACTGTCACGCGGATCAGGGCCTGCCTCCGACACGAGGGCACAGCACGTGAGAGATGTATTGACGCGCTCTGGCGCGCGCTGACGCGCGAAGCATCCCTGGCCACACTGCCGCCGGTACGGGCCGGCGAGGACTGGATTGTCAGCGCGACCATGTCGCCAGTCGACTACAGCCCGCAGATCACCGCAACCAAGCTCACCCGCAAAACCTCCGGCAATGCACCGTCGCTGCTGACCGTTGGCTGCCGCTCCCAACGCACCGAGATATCCCTCGGCACGACCGCGGCGTGGAAGCCGTTGAGAGGTGATGACGTCCAGGTCGCGTATCGCATCAACAGCCAACAGGAGATGCAGGAACGATGGGTGTCATCGGCCGGGGGACATGGCGCGACCTTGCGCGGAGATGCCGCGCGGCTCCTGGGCCTGATGTCCGATCCGGGTCAGTTTGGTGTTCGCGTGCAGGACGGCTCCGGCGCCACGCCACCGGCAACGTTCGATCTCGCCGGCGTGGAGGACGTCCGGAAAAAAATCGACACGGCCTGCAAATCGCCGCCCGCGAAGTCCGGCAACACAATCGAGTGGCGTTAGCGCATAATTAAGAAAGGCGCGGTCGCGCCTACCTGCCCCACGCCTGCCGAGCCGTCTCCACAACGCGCTCGAGCTTGCGCTTCTGCTCATCCGCACTGAGCAGGTTGCCGACCACGTCGGACGCGAAGCCGCATTGCGGGCTGATCGCGAGCTGGTCAAGCGGCAAGATCTTCGCGGCTTCATCAATGCGGCGCTTGAGTGCGTCAACGGTCTCGAGTTCCGGCACCTTGGTGCTGACGAGGCCCAGCACGACCACCTTGCCCTTGGGCACGAAGCGCAGCGGCGCGAAGCTGCCGGCGCGCGGGCTGTCATATTCGAGCAAGAAGCGGTCATGCGGCAGCGCATTGAACAAGCGCTCGGCAATCGCATCATAGGCGCCTTCGCGATGCCACATGCTGCGCTGGTTGCCGCGGCAGAGATGGATGCCGGTGGCGACGCCTCCGGGCAGATCGGACACCACGGCCGCCTCGGCCTTGAGTGAACGCTCCAAGTTGCGCTGCGGATCCTCGCCGCGCGCGCGCATCTGCGCGAGCGAAGGCTCGTCCACATAGGCCGTGAAGCCGGGCGCGTCGATATGGATGTAGCGACAGCCAGCCTTGACCAGGCTGTCAACGATCGCCCGCTCGATCGCCACCACGTCGGCGACGAAATCGTCGAGGTCGCGGTAGACCGCGCTCGAGGCCTGATAGTCGAAGCGTTGCGTGATCCGGTCAGGCCCGATCAGCGATACCTTGATGGGCCGCGCTGCAAGCTGGCTGACGTTTTGGTATTCCTCAAGCGGGACATTGTGCGCGAGCGTGAGCCGCGCCTTCGCGGGGCGGCGATGTGACACCGCGGTCCCGACATCGTGCATCTGCGCAATGTCCCAGCGCTGCAGCGGCGCCGAGCCCTCCACACGGCGCTCGTAGACCTTGAGCGTCGAGCGCTTGGCGTCGTAGCCCTCGACCGCCGCGCCGAAACTGTCCTGGAAGTTCAGCCGGCGCATCTCGCCGTCGCTGATCACGTCGAGGCCCGCACTCTCCTGCAGCCGAACCGCGGCCGTGACCGCGGCATCTTCAACCGCGCGGAAGGCGGCCGTGTCGATGCGCCCTTCGTCGAAGGCAATGCGCGCGTCTTTCAGATTCTGCGGGCGCAGCAAGCTGCCGACCACGTCGGTCCTGATGCTCTTGAGATCGATCATGGCCCTCCCCGAGGCATGATCCCGAAAAGCCCAAGCCGGCTTCTGGAACATCATGCTCAAAACAAAAAATTGAGCTTTGATCCGATGCAACTGGTCAGATCAAAGTCTAGGCGCGGAACTGTGCCCCTCGAGCGCGGTTAGCGCAAGGCGCCGCCGACCTCATGCAGGAGACTGCCGCATCTCTACGGTCAGCCCGGACAGTTGAATGCATCGCTCACTGTGCTCAAGACTGTGGATGAGTCAGGCGACCTACTCCGGTGCGACCTTATATCGAAGCATGACTGCAATCATTCTGTCTTACGCTCAGTCGAATGCTCATCATGGGCGAGCGCAGTCACAGAAGGGGCGTTGATGACTACCGAATTCCTGCTGCTGTTCGCCGTCGGCTTCGTTGCACAGCTGGTCGACGGCGCGCTCGGCATGGCCTATGGCGTGCTGGCCAACACTGCCATGCTGGCGCTGGGGCTGCCGCCTGCGCAGGCGAGCGCGCTGGTGCACACCGCCGAGGTGTTCACCACCGGCGCCTCGGCAGCTTCGCACATCTATCATCGCAATGTGGATTGGCGCCTGATGCTGCGCATTGGCTTCACGGGCGTGCTCGGCGCGATCGTGGGCGCCTGGATCCTGTCGAATGTCGATGTCTCGGCGGCACGGCGTTTTGTCTATATCTACCTGCTGCTCATGGGTCTCTACATTCTCTACAAGTCGACGCGGATCGCCGCAGCGCGCGAGCAGCCTGCAGGTTGGACAACTCCGCTGGGATTTGTGGCGGGGTTTCTGGATGCCAGCGGTGGCGGCGGCTGGGGACCAATGATCACCTCGACGCTGATCGGCTCGGGCCATGCGCCACGCCAGGTGGTCGGCTCGGTCAATACGACCGAGTTTTTTGTCACGGTCGCGGCCGCGACCACATTCTTCGTGGAGCTCGGCGCCTCCCCCATAGAGCATCTTCTGCCGCTGGTGTTGGGCGGAGTGCTGGCGGCGCCCTTCGGCGGATGGATGGTCAAGCACGTGCCGGCTCGCGCACTGATGATCGCGGTCGGCACCCTGATCGTGACGCTTTCGGTATGGCAGCTGCTGCGTGCGTTCGGAGTGACCTGAGCGTCGCCCGGCCGCTTCGAAGCGGCATTAAATTAGCGCGCCTGCACCGTACGGTCCTCGGTCGCCGCACGTTGACGCGACGCCGGCAGCGTGCCGAGGGCGGGATAACGCGCGCGCAGATCCCGCAAGAAGGCCTCCAGCGTATCGGCTGCGCGCAGCGCGCGCGCCACATCGCCGAATTCAGCATCGGAAGCGGCGGCCGGCGCCGTCAAGACATCGAAGGCGCGCCGATCCGGGCCGTCGCCCATCTTGGCGGCGAATTTCTCGCGAAACCGATTGAGCCCGAGCATATCGTCGCCAAGCGCGTAGCCAACCGCGGCGCGCAGGATGTCGAGGCGCTCCTTGTCCTCGAGCGGCTCGAACTGGCGCCAACGCTCGCCATAGAGAAGCTCGATCTGCTCGGCCGCCAGCGCCCAATGCTTGGCCGCCCACTGGATGTCGGCACGCAAGCGGATCGCCTCGGGCCCCAGCACATTGGCAACCACCTCCAGCGCCACATCGTGGCGGCCGCTCTCCGACAACGCGCGCGCCTCCAGCATCAGACGCTGGTTGCGCAGCTCGTTGCTGAGCTCCGACGATCGCGTGCCGCGTAGCGCCGCCAGCGCGCGATCAGGCTTGCGGTCCATGAGATAGATCGCCGCGAGGCGCGCCGCCACCTGGGCACGCGCGGCGCCCTGCAGGCGGTTATCGACCTGATGCTTGAGGAGATCGGTCGCCTGCTGGAGCAGATCGACCGACACAAGACGATCGGCGAGCCGCCGGATCATCTCGTCGCCGCGCCGTCCGATCGGGGTCAGATCCCGGAAGTCGTAGAACATGGCGAGCGCATCGATCGCCGGCAGCGTGTCGCCCTTCCCGGCCAGGAACAGGCTGTCGAAGGTGCTGGCGGCCTCATCCTGGATGCGGCGTGTCATCTCCGAGTTCGGATTCACCGAGATAGCCGTGCGCATGATCTGAAACGCATCACGATAGCGACGATCATCCGTATAGGCGCGTCCAAGCATCTGCAGCGCTTCGATCTCGGTTGGATCGCCACGCCAGGTCGCCGCCAATGTCTCAAGCTGGCTGATGACATCGACGCGATCGATGTCCTGGCGCGCCTGCCGCAGCACGACCTCACGCAGCCGCCCCTGAGCGGCAGCTCCGCGATCCCGCGAGTCGGCCGCGACCTGATAGAAGCGACGGGCATCCTCCGTCCGGCCAAGCCCCTCGTTGAGGCGGCCGTTGAGGAGCGCCATCGCGGGCTCGAGCTCTTGCGGGATGCCGATCGCCTCGAACTCATTGAGCTGAGCCGTCGCGCCGGTGATGTCGCCTACCTCGATGTAAGCGCGGATCATCTCCTTCATGACGTTGCGTTGCAGCTCGAGCGGCAGCGTCCCGACCGCGGCTTCCACGGCGTGGAAGCCCTCGCGCGCCTCCGGCCACTTGCCGAGCTTGGCATAGGCCAGAGCCCGCCACAGCGGCGCATCATTCTGGTTGCCGACGAACGGATTGGCCAGATCCTTGAGTCCCATGTCGGCGCGGCCGATCATGATGTTGCAGACCGCGCGCAGCACCACCGCCGACGGGTTCTCCGCCGTCGGCGGCTGATCCGCGATCGCCACGTCGAGAACGGCCTTCGCCTCGTAGATCATGTCGCGGGCAAGGTAGAAGCGGGCAAGGTCAGTACGCGCCAGCAGCCGCTTCGTCTCCGGGGCATCGGCGGCAGCACTCAGCAGCTGCCAATTGCGCTCCTTGAAATCGGCCTGACGATCAAATCCCCAGGTCTGGGTGTCGAGCACCTGCCGCTGCACCGCCGCGCTGCCACCGCCGCCGCGCGTATTGCCCTGTACCGCCGACAGCGTAAGCCCGTTCGGCCGCGAGACCACGAGCTTGTCGGCGGCAAGCTCGGCGCTGAGGTCGTCCGCCAGCGGTTGGATGACAACCCCGTGAGTCGAGGGCAGGATGCGGAATTCGACAAAGTCCTGCGTCTTGAAAAAACCGCGCGCGGGTGCGAGCGCCGTCGCGACGAGCAGCGTGTCGCCGGCCTCGGGGTCCTCGATGCGATAGAGGTCGCGCGCATCGTCGAGAAGAACGCTGATGCTCGAGCGGGATGCACTGATCCGGCTGCGATAGAGCGAGAGCGGACGTGATGGCTCGACCACCTCCGGGCCGAGCGTGATGTTCCAGGCGGTACCCTCGGTGTGGGCGCTCACCAGCATGGGGCGGTCGAGCCTGATGCGTACCAGCTCGGCGTCGCGCGCGCGCGTCCTGATCACGCCCTTGATGCTGCGGCCAATCTCGCCCTCGATCGGCGCAATTGCGACGGCGTCCTCGCTGGCGAACACCAGCCAGAGCATATCACCGCGGCGAAAGACGGCGGCAGGCGTCGCTGACGCGAACGGAAATTCAAAGGTCACGTTGTCGCCGCTGCGCCTGACGCGGGTGGCTATTCCGGCGCCCGGCTCCGGGACAGCTGGCGTGGCGCGCGGCCGTGGCGCGGGCGCAGCCCCTTCACTCGGAACGGGAGGCGGCACCGGACGCGCCGTCGGAGGAGATGGTGTCGGCCGCTCGCCTTCGGGCTCGCTAGCCGTCGCCACGCTGGGCGCCGCGGGTGGATGCACAGCAGCTGGCTGCGGCATCTGTGGCTGCGGCGTCTGTGGCTGTGGCTGCGCGGGAACCGGCCGCTCACTGGATTTTGCCGGCTGCGCCGGATTGGATGGCGCCGGCTGGGCAGTCGCAGGCGCGGGCACCGCCGGGCGCGATCCCGGCGCCTGTGGCGGGCTTAGGCGTTGATTCTCTGGGCGTTGGTTCTCTGGGCGTTGATTGTCCGGACGTT
>Ga0137375_10009976_pt1 | contig 11269 bp, 6 predicted proteins | sample SagtaG_24_FD_104936 | JGI IMG/M metagenome (GOLD analysis project Ga0137375, IMG submission 104936) | Vadose zone soil microbial communities from Sagehorn Ranch, Mendocino, California, USA - Sage1_R_113_16 metaG | ecosystem: Environmental > Terrestrial > Soil > Vadose zone | place: USA... | reverse complement strand
GCGGCGCCAGCCGCCGGGCGCACGATTCATCCGGTCTGGGTGCGCGTGACGCACTGGATCAACGCATTCGCCATGGTGCTGATGATCGGCTCGGGCTGGGAAATCTATAACGCGTCGCCGCTGTTCCCGTTTACCTTCCCGAGGAGCATCACGCTTGGCGGCTGGCTCGCGGGCGCGCTGCTTTGGCATTTTGCCGCGATGTGGCTGCTGGCGGTCAACGGCTTGGTCTATCTCGTGCTCGGGCTCGCGACCGGCCGTTTCCGGCGCAAGCTGTTGCCGATCCGCCCTGGTGACGTCGTCGCCGACGCGCGCGCCGCGCTCAAGGGCCGGCTCGCCCATGACGACCTGTCGGTCTACAACGCCATCCAGAAGCTGCTCTATCTCGGCGTCATCGTGGCCGGCATCGTGATCGTCGCCTCCGGGCTCGCGATCTGGAAGCCGGTGCAGCTGCAGGAACTCACCGCCCTGTTCGGTGGTTATGATATCGCGCGCTACGTGCATTTCCTCGCCATGGCGGCGATCGTCGGCTTTCTCGTCATCCACATCGTCATGGCCTTCGTGGTGCCGAAGAGTCTGCGCGCCATGATCACCGGACGCTGAGAGGGACCCATGCGCATCCGCAAGCCCATCGCCGGCGTCGATCCGAAGCTGCTGATCAAGGACGCCGTCAAGCTGCTGCCCGATCCCACGCGCCGGCTGTTCCTGCGCGGCGGCGCGAGCCTCGGCGCGCTCGCCTTCCTCACCGGCTGCGACATCGTCGACGGCGTCTCGGCCGAGAAGGCGCTGATGAAAATCTCCTACTTCAACGATCGCGCGCAGGCCTGGCTGTTCAACCCGAACCGGCTGGCGCCGACCTATCCGGAGAGCGCGATCACCCGGCCGTTCCCGTTCAACGCCTATTATCCGATCTCGGAGGTGCCGGAGGTCGACGGCACCGACTACGCGCTCGAAGTCGGCGGCCTGGTCGAGAACAAGAAGACCTGGACGCTCGCCGAGCTCTACGCGCTGCCGGAGGAGACCCAGATCACCCGCCACATCTGCGTCGAGGGCTGGAGCGCGATCGGCAAGTGGTCGGGCGTGCGCCTGTCGGAATTCCTGCAGCGCGTCGGTGCCGACAGTCGCGCCAAGTACGTCTGGTTCCGCTGCGCCGAGGGCTATCACACGTCGATCGACATGGCGACCGCGCTGCACCCGCAGACCCAGATGACGTTCAAGTTCGACGGCGAGATCCTGCCGCCCAAGTACGGCTTCCCCATGAAGGTGCGCATCCCGACCAAGCTCGGCTTCAAGAATCCCAAGCACGTCATGGAACTGGCGGTCATCAACAACTGGAATCCCGGCTACTGGGAAGAGCAGGGCTACAACTGGTTCAGCGGGAGCTGAGCGCCGCTGCAGGCGCGGCGCGCTGACGGAACTGTCAGACGCGCGCTCAGATACGGTCCGGCGGCAGCCGGGCCAGCGCCTGCTCCAATAACCTGCGCCAGCCCTGTTGGCCGGGTGTGAGCTTGCGCTCGCGTTCGAGCACTTCGATGATCGCCAGCGCCGCGCGCAGGACCTCGCGCGCCCGCGTCGGCTCGGTGTTGGTGCCGACCTTGTACATGCTCACCACCAGGTCGACCCGCCATCCGATGTTGCCCCCGTCGGCTGCGGTGAGCCTTCGCATGATGGTCAGGCTTTCCTCGTAGTCGGCGACCGCACCAGGGCGATTGCCGGCCGCAACGCGAGCGTCCCCGGTCCGGTTGAGCAGCACGCTCATGTCGCGCTGCCACAGGGTGTTGCCGGCATCGAACCCGGCGAGCTTGCGCCTGATGACGAGGCCTTCCTCATAGGCCGCGAGCGCCTTGGCATGGTCGCGCGCCGCACGATGCACGTCGCCGACCTTCTCAAGGCTCACGCTGACGTCGCGCTGCGACCCGGTATTGGCGGGGTCGGCGGCGACCAGCTTGCGCCTGACCGCGAGACCTTCCTCGTACGCCGCGAGCGCGGTGTCGCGGTTGCCGTCGGCAAGGCGGACGTTGCCGACATTGTCGAGGTTCGTGGCCACGTCGCGTTGCCAGCCGGCATTGCCCGGATCGGAGGCGGCGAGCTTGCGTCTGATCGTGAGCGCCTCCTCGTAGGCCGCCAGCGCGCCCGGTCGGTCGCCTGAGGCCAGGCGCATGTCGGCGATGTTGTTGAGGCTCGCGCTGACGTCGCGCTGCCAGGTGGCATTGCCCGGGTCGGCGGCGGCGAGCTTGCGCCGGATCGCCAGTGCCTCGTCATAAACCGCGAGCGCACCGGCGCGGTCGCCAATCAGACGGCGCACATCGCCCACATTGTTCAGACTGATGATGAGGTCGCGCTGCCAGCCGGCATTGCCCGGGTCGGCGACGACCAACTTGCGCCTGATGGCGAGGCTCTCCTCATGGGCCTGAAGCGCACCGGCGCTGTCGCCGACGTTGCGCCGCACGTTGCCGACCCGGTCGAGGCTCACGCTCACGTCGCGCTGCCATTCGGTGTTGACCAGATCGGACGCGGCCAGCTTGCGCCTGATGGCGAGGCTTTCCTCGAAATTTGGCAGCGCCCCGGTGCGGTCGCCGGCCGCAATGTATACGTCGCCGACCTTATCGAGATACACGCTCACGTCGCGTACCCACCCGGTGTTGCCCGGATCGGTAGCGGCGAGCTTGCGCATGATCGCGAGCGCCTCCTCGAACACGGCGAGCGCTCCGGCGCGGTCGCCGGCGACAAGGCGCACGTCGCCGACTCTGTCGAGGCCGCTGCTGACGTCGCGCTGCCACGACGCGTTGCCGGGATCGGCGGCGGCGAGCTTGCGCCGGATCGCCAGCGCCTCCTCGTAGGACGCCAGCGCGCGCTCGCGGTCGCCGGTCGAAAGCTGCACGTTGCCGACGCTGATGAGGCTCGCGCTTACGTCGCGCTGCCACCCGGTATTGTTCGGATCGGCGGCGACGAGCTTGCGCCGGATGTCGAGGGATTCCTGGTAGGCCGCCAGCGCACCCTCGCGGTCGCCCGCGGAGCGGCGCACGTCGCCGACATTGCCGAGGCTTGTGCTCACGTCGCGCTGCCATGCGGCATTGCCGGGATCGGCGGCGGCGAGCCTGCGCCGGATTGCGAGCGACTCCTCGTAAGACGCCAGCGCTCCGGCCCGGTCGCCGCCCGCCAGGCGCACGAAGCCGACATTGTTCAGGCTGACGCTCACGTCGCGCAGCATCGAGGCGTTGCGAGGGTTTGCGGCGACGAGCTTGCGCCTGATCGCGAGCGCCTCCTCATGGGCTGCGAGGGCGCCGGCGCGGTTGCCGCCGGTGAGGCGCACAATGCCGACATTGGTGAGGCTCACGCTGAGCGCGCGTTGCGTATCGGGACCGGCCGGATCGGCGGCGGCAAGCTTGCGCATCACCGCCAGGCTTTCCTCGTGAGCCTCGACCGCCCCGGCGCGGTCGCCCGCCGCCTGGCGCACGTCGCCGACGTAGTTGAGGCTCGAGCTGAGGTCGCGCTGCCAGCGGGCATTCTGAGGATTGATGGCGACGAGCCGCCGCATGATCGCGACGCTTTCCTCATAAGCCGCGAGCGCGCCGGCACGGTCGCCGGAGGCGACGCGCACGTTGCCGACCTTGACGAGGCTCAGGCTCAGCTCGCGCAGCCAGTTGGTGTTGCGCGGCTCCGCAGCGATGAGCCGGCGCATGATGGCCAGGCTCTCGTCGGATGCGGCCCGGGCTCGACCGAGGTCGCCGGCGGTCAGATAGGCATCCACGAACGCCGCGAACATCGCGTGACGGCTGCGCTGCAGTTGCAGATCGTCGGGCGCGGCCTCGGCGAGTTTGTCCATCATCGCCTGCGCGGTGTCGAGCAGCCGGCGGATCCATTCGACCCGCATGCCCTGTACGTTGCGCAGGTCGAGGGCGAGCTTGAACACGACGTCGTCGGCGGCCTGCTTGGCGATGCCGAAGTTGCGTTGCGCCCGGTCGCGCTCCGCGATGGCCGCAGCCTCGGCGGTCTTGGCTTGGGCCTCAGCGGCCTTCGCGACTTGCTCGGCAAAGACCGATGTGCGCCGCGCTTTTTCCGCTTCGAAATATTGCCAGCTGGCGACCGCGGCGGCGCCGGCGAACACGATCGCGGCGCTGGCGACGGCCTGCACGAAACGGCGGCGCAGCCGCTCGCCGCGGGCGTGCTCGGCCTCCTCGGCCGTGGCGCTCGCGGCAATGAAGGCGCGCAGCGGCTCCATGTCGCGACCGATGAAGCGCTGCGGATATTTGACCAGCCAGTCGCGCGCGCGGGCGAGCAGCAGCCCGTGCAGCAGCGCCTTTGGCTTCTGGTCGTCCGGCGTTTGCGTCCAGGTCTGGTGCGCGCCCTTGATGCGCTCGACGTCGACCAGGAAGGCCTGCTCGTCATCGAGCCAGCCGGCGAGCGTCGGCCAGGCGGCGAACAGCGCCTCGTGCGTGACTTCGACGATGGTGTCGCCGGCGCGCGTTGCGCTCTCGTCCTCGATCCGCACCGTGAGCAGCCGCGCCTCGGTGAGCGCGCGGATGAGCCGCTCGGCCTCGCGCGGCAGCGCCGCGAGCGGCGCCGGCTGGCGTACCCGCTTGCCGTCGTCGAGCCGCACGCGCACGAGATGCGGAATGAAGGCGTCGCGCAGCGCCGTGAGCTCCTGCTCGCTCGGCTTGAGCCCGACGATCGCCTGATCGGCGGCGAGCCGTACCGAGTTCTGCACCGGATTGAGCCCGCGCGCAGGATCGCCGAGCGCGTGATATTCGGCCAGCGTGAGCCGGCGATCCTGGCCGCCGCGCTCATGCAGGATGCGCAACGTGTAGGCGAGGAGCGGCAGCGCCTCCGAGGTCTCAACGTCGCGCATGATGCGATCGGAGAGGCCCTTCTCGATGTGCAGGCCGGCGACCCCCGCGGGCCCTTCAACCAACCGCACGATGCGCTCAAGAGGCATTTTCGGCAGCGGGACCGTTTCGGTCAGCGGCGCAAGCTCGCTGCCTTCGAGCAGGCCATGCAGGACGTCGGCGCGTCCGGTCGCCACCACGATGATCGGCAGGTCGCGCACGGGATCGAGCATCGCGGCGAGCAGCGCGAGGAACGCGTCGCGCTCGGCCGCCTCCGCGATCGTGAAGGTCTCCTCGAACTGGTCGATCGGGATCAGGAGCGTGGCGGCGCCGGCTTCGCCGACGCGCAGGTCCTTCACCAGCTCGTTGACGTGGCGGATGGCGTCCGGGCCGCGCAGCCGCTCATGCCAGGAGCGCCAGGCCTGCGGCTCGCCGCATTTGTCCGCGAGCGCCTTGGCGAGCGATTCAAGCGGGGCCTTCTCCGGCCGCATCGGCGCCAGCAGGATCCAGCGCCCGCGGCGGCGCGCGAGCTGCGGCAACAGACCGGCGCGCAACAGCGAGGACTTGCCGGACCCCGATGCTCCGACCAGCACGACGAAGCGGGCGCCGCCCTGCCTCCGCCGGGCGTCGAGCTTTTCGATGAGCGCGCGGGTCTCGTCGTCGCGGCCAAAGTAAATCGCTGCATCCTCGGCCTCGAAGGCGTGGATGCCCGGATAGGGCGAGCGGTGCGGATCGAGCGTGAAGCCGCGCGCCAGCTCGCTGCTGATCGCCTGCAGCCGCTGCTCGAGCCGCTGGAGGCCGCCGGAATCCCAGTCGAGCATGTCGACCGCCTGGATCTCGGTCAGCACCTTGCGGTCGCCGATCGGCGCACACACGATCGGGAAGATCAGCTTGCCGAGCGCGCGTGCCTGCTGCAACTCGGCGAAGCACCACTTCGACGCCGACCAATTGGGCGTGATCGCCAGGATGACGGCGTGGCAGCGCGACAGCTCCTCGTAGAGCCGCTTCTCCCAGTTCTCGCCGGCGCCGATGCCGGTTTCCTTGTCGAAATCCAGAAAGACCCGGTCGAAGCCGAGCCTGGCCAGTGTCGACTTGATATCGTCCGCGACCTTGGCGTCGAGGCTCGAATGACTGATGAAAATCGCGGGCATTGCCTCGCGTTATCCCTCTCGCCACGCCGCCCCGACCGGCAGCGGGCGCAAAGCCCACCATACACGGGAGAACTGTAGCAACTTCAGGGCGGTTTGGCAGCGGTCTCCCCGCCGCAGCCTGCGGCCTTCATGCCGGTGCGCGGGCCGCTGCAATGGCCTAGAGTGCCAAGAAACGACTGGCGCTCCACCTGTATTCTTTGGACTCGCCGAATGCTCGGATTGTCGATTCAGCGGTGGTCGTGCCGCGAGTCACCCTCCTCCCGCGAGCGCTTGCGAGCGGCGGGGAGGGTCGGCGAGCGCGTTTGCGCGAGCCGGGGTGGGGGGCGAGCACCGCTTTCGCAGCACTTCCCCCCACCCCATGCCCCTCCCCACCGCTCGCAAGCGCTCGCGGGGGGAGGGGAGCGGAGAGACCGAGCGTACGCTCAACAAATCGTCATGCGCCGGGGGGACACATGCACAGGTTCAACATCAACCGTGAGCTGATTGCCGGGCTGATGTTTGCGGCCTGGGGCATCACGGGCTTGTGGATCGCCGCCGACTATCCGCGCGGGACCGCGCTGCGCATGGGGCCGGGCTACATGCCGGTCATGCTGTGCTGGGGACTGGTGCTGCTGGGCGGCGCCATCGCGATCCGCGGCGCGCTGCGCACCGGTGCCAGGCTGACGGTCTGGCACCTGCGCCCGGCCATCCTGGTCCTGCTCGCGATTGTGGCCTTTGCGCTGCTGATCGAGCCGGCCGGGCTCGCGCTTGCGACCGTGGCGATCGTGCTGATCGGCGCGGCCGGCGGGCTCGAATTCCGACCCATCGAGGCGCTGGGGCTTGCGCTCGCGCTCGCCGCCGGCACGGTCGCGCTGTTCGTCTACGGCCTCAAGCTGTCGATGCCGGTGTGGCCGGCGGTGTTCTGACCCCATCCTGAAGCACGATGGACCTGTTCAACAACATCATCTTCGGGTTTGGCGTCGCGCTGACGCCGCAGAATCTCCTGTTCTGCTTCTTCGGCGCGTTGATCGGCACGCTGATCGGGGTATTGCCCGGCATCGGGCCGCTGGCGACGCTCGCGATGCTGTTGCCGGCGACGTTCTACCTGCCGCCGATCCCGGCGCTGATCATGCTCGCCGGCATCTATTACGGCGCCCAGTACGGCGGCTCGACCACCGCGATCCTGGTCAACGTGCCGGGCGAATCCGCCTCGGTGGTGACCTGCCTCGACGGCCACCAGATGGCGCGCAAGGGGCGCGCGGGCGCCGCGCTGGCGATCGCGGCGCTCGGCTCGCTGTTCGCCGGCACGGTCGCGACCTTCATCATCGCGATCGCGAGCCCGCCGCTGTCGGAGCTGGCGCTGAAGTTCCTGGCACCCGAATATTTCTCTTTAATGGTGCTGGGCCTCGTCGGCTCCATGGTGCTGGCGCGCGGCTCGCTGCTCAACGCCGTGGCGATGGTGTTCCTCGGCCTGCTGCTCGGGCTGGTCGGCACCGACGTCAATTCGGGCCGCGAGCGCTTCACCTTCGATCTGCCGGTGCTCAGCGACGGCATCGGCTTCGTGCCGGTCGCCATGGGTCTCTTCGGCGTCGCCGAAATCCTGATCAATCTCGAGAAGCGCGACAACCGCTACATCGGCACGGTGATCGGCTCGTTGATGCCGACGCGCGAGGAATTCCGCCAGGCGGCGCCGGCTATCTTGCGCGGCACCGTGCTCGGCTCGCTGCTTGGAATTCTGCCCGGCGGCGGCGCGCTGCTCGCCTCGTTCGCCGCCTACGCGTTCGAGAAGAAGATTGCGGCCGATCCCTCGCGCTTCGGCCAGGGCGCGATCGAAGGCGTCGCGTCGCCCGAATCCGCCAACAACGCCGGCGCGCAGACCTCGTTCATTCCGCTGCTCACGCTCGGGATCCCGTCGAACCCCGTGATGGCGCTGATGATCGGCGCCATGATGATCCAGGGCATCGCGCCAGGGCCGCAGGTGATGACGCAGCAGCCGGATTTGTTCTGGGGGATCATCGCCTCGATGTGGGTCGGCAACCTGATGCTCGTGATCATCAACCTGCCGCTGGTCGGCATCTGGGTGACCTTCCTCAAGATTCCGTATCGGCTGCTCTTTCCCTCGATCCTGCTCTTGTGCGCGATCGGCTCCTACAGCCTCAACAGCTCGGCGACTGAAGTCGGCCTGATGGCGCTGTTCGGGCTCCTTGGCTACCTGTTCTACAAGCTCGATTGCGAGCCGGCGCCGCTGATCCTCGGCTTCATCCTCGGGCCCATGATGGAAGAGAATCTGCGCCGCGCGCTGATCGTGTCGCAGGGCGATCCGCTGGTGTTCGTGAACCGGCCGATCAGCCTGACGCTGCTGATCATGGCGGCACTGCTCATGCTGCTGGTGGTGCTGCCGGCGTTCCGCAAGACGCGCGCGGAAGCGTTCACGGAGGCGTAGGCGCGTCGCTTACTGTCGATTTTGTTTGCCGCGGCACCTCGGTGATCAGCCGCGCGCCGCGCTGGAAGGTGAGGTAGTCCCACAGCCAGGTGAAGGCCACGATGAAACGGTAGCGCAGGCCGATCAGGAAGTAGATGTGCGCCACGCCCCAGAACAGCCAGCCGATGAAGCCCTTGAGGTGAAAGGGTCCGATCTTCACCACGGCGGCGCGCCGTCCGACCGTGGCGAGGTCGCCCGGATGGCGGTAGCGGAAGTCGGGGAGCGTCTTGCCGGCAAGGCGCGCCGCGATCAGCTTGCCGACATAGCGGCCCATCTGCTTGGCGACCGGCGCCACGCCCGGCAGCGGCCGGCCTTTGGCGTCGGTGGCCGAGGCCGCGTCGCCGATCACGAACACGTCCGGCCACTTCGGCAGCGACAGATCGGGCCCGACGATAACGCGGCCGGCCCGGTCATGCTCGGCGCCAAGCCAGCGCGCGGCCGGCGAGGCGACGACGCCGGCGGCCCAGATGACGGTGCCGGCATCGATGCGTCCGCCCTCGAGATCGACTCCGCGCGCATCGCAATTGGTCACGCGCGTTGCGGTGCGCACATCGACGCCCATGCGGGTCAGCGCCTTGGCGGCGTAGTCGGCGAGGTCCTCCGGCAGCGCCGGCAGGATGCGCGGCCCGGCTTCGAGCAGGATGATGCGCGCGGTGCGCGGATCGATGCGGCGGAAATCGCGTGCGATCGTGTGGCGCGCGATCTCGGCGATCGCGCCCGCCATCTCCACGCCGGTGGCGCCGCCGCCGACGAGCACGAAGGTGAGCAGGCGCTGGCGTTCGGCCTCGTCACTTGCCAGCTCCGCCTGCTCGAATCCGAGCAGGATATGGCGGCGGATGCGGGTGGCGTCCTCGATCCGCTTGAGGCCGGGCGCGTGCTCGGCCCATTCGTCATGGCCGAAATAAGAATGGGTCGCGCCGGTGGCGACGATGAGGGTGTCGTAGTCGACCGGCCCGGCGCCCTGGAGCTCGACCCGCTTGAGCGCCAGGTCGACGCCGGTGACCTCGGCCATCAGCACGGTGACGTTCTTCTGCCGGCGCAGAATATGGCGGATCGGCCACGCCACCTCGGCGGGCGACAGCGCGGCGGTCGCGACCTGATAGAGCAGGGGCTGGAAGCAGTGATGGTTGGTGCGGTCGATCAGCGTGACCTCGACCGGGGCGCGGGCCAGCGCCATGGTGGCTTCGAGCCCGCCGAAGCCGGCGCCGACGATGACGATCTGGGGGTGATCGCGTCGCGGGTTCATGGTGGCAATCATGGATTTCCGTCCGATGGCGAACATACGCACGTGCGTGCGCTGCCTACACTACAGGTAACGGGTTTCAATTGCCGGGCCAGTGACCGACGGGTATTCGGTGCGCGGGCAATCGTTGTGCAATTGGGGAACCGGGCTGGGAATGCAGAAGCCAATCGACTTCCGCAAATTCGCGACCGAGTGTGCGCGTCTCGCGGAAGAAGTACGAACAATCGAAGACAAGGCCGTGCTGCTCAGTATGGCTGAAGTATGGATTCAACTCGCGGACAAGGCAGAGAGTATCCACACTCTGCTCGAGAGCCCCTCATAAGTCTAAGGGCAGATCGTGCGAAGTCGTCCGGTGTCACGAAGGACAAGGGACGACGATTGACTACAATATTACCCGCCTCCGCTGAACGATGGGGCGTTCAACATCGCCCAAGTATTGTCCGGCCTGCGCCGTTTTGATTGCCAAAACCGGCCAGGGCTGCGGCAACGGGAACCATTGGGCCTTATCGCGCGTTCCGCCTGTACAATCCTAGGGCTCGGGGACGTTGGTGTCTGCAAGCGCCGAAGAGTTCCGAAATCGTGCGGATGAGTGCTATCGCCTCTCGGTCCGATTGAAGGATCCGGAGCACAGGTCGTTCGCTTTGTTTCTGGCGACGGCCTGGCTCGCGCTCGCCCAGCAGGTTGAGCAAAGGCAGGCCGCCTCCGACGCGACGATCTCGACAATCGCGCGGCCGCCAACCGACTCTCAGCCCAAAGATCGCATCGAGTGATCGGCGAATGATCCGCCGCCATACGGGTCGTTAAGCTCGCATTGGGCCGCTGCGCATATCCAACGACGACGTCCTCGTCTTACGCGCGATCATCATCGATTCCGACGCGCGCCTTGCCAATCCAGGTGCTGCCCGATAGCAATCCGCGCGGCTTTCCGTTCCAGCGAGGCGACACCCATGCCCACCCACAATCTCCTCCTGCTCGCCGGCGACGGCATCGGCCCCGAAGTCATGGCCGAGGTCAAGCGGCTGATCGCCTGGATGAACGCGCACCGCATGGGCACGTTCGAGACCGAGGAAGCGCTGGTCGGCGGCTGCGCCTATGACGCGCATGGCGTCGCCATCACCGATGAGACCATGGCCAAGGCGCAGGCCTGCGACGCCGTGATCTTCGGCGCGGTCGGCGGGCCGAAGTGGGACAAGGTACCCTACGACGTGCGGCCGGAGGCGGGGCTTCTGCGCCTGCGCAAGGACCTCGGCCTGTTCGCCAACATCCGCCCGGCGATCTGCTACCCGGCGCTCGCCGATGCCTCGAGCCTCAAGCGCGAGGTCGTGGACGGGCTCGACATCATCATCGTGCGCGAATTGACCGGCGGGGTCTATTTCGGCGAGCCCAAGACCATCACCGATCTCGGCAACGGCCAGAAGCGCGCGGTCGACACCCAGGTCTACGACACCTACGAGATCGAGCGCATTTCCCGCGTCGGCTTCGAGCTCGCGCGCAAGCGGCGCAACAAGGTCACCTCGATGGAGAAGCGCAACGTCATGAAGACCGGCGTGCTCTGGAACGAGGTGGTCACCCAGCTGCATGCCCGCGAGTT
>Ga0137375_10009973_pt1 | contig 11271 bp, 8 predicted proteins | sample SagtaG_24_FD_104936 | JGI IMG/M metagenome (GOLD analysis project Ga0137375, IMG submission 104936) | Vadose zone soil microbial communities from Sagehorn Ranch, Mendocino, California, USA - Sage1_R_113_16 metaG | ecosystem: Environmental > Terrestrial > Soil > Vadose zone | place: USA... | reverse complement strand
GCAAGCCGGTGATGGAGGGGAAGGGCGTCCTCTTCAAGCGGTTCGCGGACATCGACGTCTTCGACATCAACATCGACGCGAAGGAGATCGACGACGTCTGCCGCGTCGTGAAGGCGCTGGAGCCGACCTTCGGGGGAATCAACCTCGAGGACATCAAGGCCCCCGAGTGCTTCATCATCGAGGAGCGGCTGAAGAAGGAGATGCAGATCCCGGTCTTCCACGACGACCAGCACGGCACGGCGATCATCTCCGGCGCGGCGCTGCTCAACGCCCTCGAGCTCGCGGGCAAGAAGATCGACGAGGTGAAGGTGGTCGTCTCGGGCGCCGGCGCCGCGGCCATCGCCTGCACCAAGTTCTACCTCTCGCTCGGCGTGAAGCGCGAGAACGTGGTGATGGTCGACACCAAGGGCGTCGTCTACAGGGGGCGCGCCGAGGGAATGAACCCCTGGAAGCTGGAGTTCGCCTCGGATACCAAGGCGCGCACGCTCGTCGAGGCGGCCAAGGGTGCCGACGTCCTCCTGGGCTGCTCGGTGAAGGGCATGTTCACCCAGGAGATGGTCCGGTCGATGGCGAAGGACCCCATCGTCTTCGGGCTCGCGAACCCCGATCCCGAGATCAGCTACCCCGAGGCGAAGGAGGCCCGCGAGGACGTCATCATGGCGACGGGCCGGTCGGACTACCCGAACCAGGTGAACAACGTCCTCGGGTTCCCGTACATCTTCCGCGGCGCGCTCGACGTCCGCGCGAAGGCGATCACGGAGGACATGAAGATGGCCGCGGCGAAGGCGCTCGCGGCCCTAGCGAAGGAGGACGTGCCCGACTCGGTCTCGCGCGCGTACAGCGGCGAGCGGTTCCGCTTCGGCCGCGAGTACATCATCCCGAAGCCGCTCGACCCGCGCGTGCTCCTCTGGGTCGCGCCCGCCGTCGCGAAGGCCGCCATCGAGGGCGGCGTCGCGCGCGTGCAGCTCGACCTGAACGAGTACCGCGACCGGCTCCGGAAGATGCAGAGCCGCTCGCACCAGGTGATGGGCGCCATCTTCACGAAGGCGAAGAAGAAGCTCGCGAAGATCGTGTTCCCCGAGGGCCACCACGCGAAGATCCAGCAGGCGGCCGAGATCCTCCGCGAGGAGGCGATCTGCGAGCCGGTGCTCCTCGGCCCGGTGGACCTCATCCGCGAGTCGATCAGGCAGCAGAGGCTCGACGAGCTCGACGGGGTCACGATCATCAACCCGGAGGAGAGCCCCGACTTCGCGAAGTACGTGGAGCGGTTCTGGGAGGTCCGCCAGCGGCGCGGCGTCACGCACGAGGAGGCGCGGCGCCGGATGCGGCTCCGCAGCTACTTCGCGGCGACGATGCTCGACCGGGGCGCGGTGGACGGCCTCGTCACCGGCCTCACCACCGGCTACGCCGACGCCGTCCGGCCGGCGCTCGAGGTGATCCACACCCGCGCAGGCAAGCGCGCCGCCGGCGTCTACATCGTCGTGACGAAGAACGACTTCAAGTTCTTCGCCGACTGCACCGTCAACATCGAGCCGAACGCGGAGGAGATGGCGGAGATCGCCCTCAACACCGCCGACCTTGCCCGGTACTTCGACGTCGTCCCGCGCGTCGCCATGCTCAGCTACTCGAGCTTCGGCAGCGCCGAGGGGGCGTCCCCGCAGAAGGTGCGGGAGGCGACCGAGATCGCGCGGCAGCGCCGGCCCGAGCTCGAGATCGACGGCGAGATCCAGGTCACGCCCGCCACGAACGAGGAGACGCGCGCCCCCGAGTTCCCGTTCTCGACGCTCAAGGACAACGCGAATGTGTTCGTGTTCCCGAACCTCGATGCCGCGAACATCGCCTACCAGCTGCTCGAGGCCATGGGCGGTGCCGAGGTCATCGGCCCGGTGCTCCTCGGCATGCACAAGCCCGTGAACGTCCTGCAGATGGGCACGAGCGTGCAGTCGATCGTGAACCTCGCCGCCATCACCGCGCTCCGCGCGCAGGGCGACGAGTTCCTGTTCTAGACGGCTGGAATGTCGAGTGACGGGGCCGGTTCCTCACGGAGCCGGCCCCATATGCTTGCGCCCCTGCGCCGCCCAGCCCAACCGAGAGTAGTGCGCCTCGGCCGTCGAGGCCGCCGCGCGGACGGCCGCGGGTGCACGATCAACGGCAAGCCTCGGAACTTTCAGCACGGCCAGCGGGGCACGCCCGCTGCTCCATGCGGCCTTCATGACCGCCCCTCGTCAGGTCCTCCCCGGCGCGACCTACCTCGTCACCCGGCGCTGCGCGCAGCGGCAGCTGCTGCTCCGCCCCTCCGCCGTGACGAACGAAATCTTCCTGTACGTCCTCGCTCTCGCCACCCGTCGGTTCGAGATGCAGGTCCACGCCTTCTGCGTGCTCTCGAACCACTTCCATCTCGTGGTGACAGACCCGCACGCACGCCTGCCCGCGTTCGCGCAGTATCTCGAGTCGCTCGTCGCCCGCGCGATGAACGCATCGCTTGGCCGGTGGGAGTCATTCTGGGCGCCATCGAGCTACAGCGCCGTCGCGCTCGCCTCACCCGACGACATCGTCGCGAAGGCTGCCTACGCCCTCGCGAACCCGGTCGCGCCCGGCCTCGTCCGCCGTGCTCGCGACTGGCCTGGCCTCTGGTCCGCGCCCGAGCGGATCGGGGTCGAGACGGTCAGGGCCCGTCGCCCCACGAAGTTCTTCCGGCCGAACGGCTACCTGCCCGAGTGGGCCGAGCTCGAGCTGACACCTCCGGCGGGATTCGGGTCGGCGGAGGACTTCCGTCGCCGGCTCACGGAAGCGCTCGCCGAGCTCGAGGAGAAGGCTCGCCACGAGCTCGCTTCGAACGGTCGCGGATACGTCGGCGCCTCGCGCGTCCTCGCGCAGAACCCGTTGGCCCGCCCGGCTCGAGGCGAGCCGCGACGGCAGCTCAAGCCCCGCGTCGCCGCGCACGACAAGTGGAAGCGCATCGAGACGATCTTGCGCCTCGTCGAGTTCCTCCGAGCGTACCGCTGCGCGTGGGCCGCGATGCGGGCCGGGGCCAAGGACGCGCTCTTCCCCGCGGGCACGTATCTCCTGCGCGTCGCGCACGGCGTCCGCTGTGCGGCGCCTGGGTAGGTTCGCGCCAGGATCATCGGGAGCGTCGTGCTCGGTCGAGCTCTTCTGCCGGCCGCCGGCATGGCAGACGTCGGACGGGCTGCGGGTGACCGCGTCGAGAGCGCCCGGGGCGATCGCCCTCCATCGCACGCTGCGTCAGTCTTCGGCGGGCGCGTGATGCCAAAGCTCGCGCTCCACCGTAAGGCCCGCCAGCGGTCGTCTTTCCGGGGTACGGATTCCGATTACTCTCGGTCTGGCCCCTGGCCCCTTGATTACTCTCGGTCTGGCCCCTCGTTGATTACTCTCGGTCTGGCCCCTGGGCCCCTGGCCCCTCTGTGGCCCCTCTTTGGTACCTCGGTCTGGCCCCTGGCCCCTCGGTCTGCCCTCGGTCTGGGCGCCGCCCCCCCGTCTGTCCCCGCGATTACTCTCGGCTTGGCCGCGGGCCTGGCCGCGCGCGACGAAGATTACTCTGGGTCTGGTACGAGATTACTCTGGGTCTGGTACGACGAGATTACTCTGGGTCTGGTACGAGGGTCGAGGGTCTGGTACGACGACGAGGTAGGACGGTACGACGGATGGGCGACGATGGCACGAGAAGCGAGGCCAGCGCTCTCGTGGCCGCCGGCTCGCGGATCACCGCCTCCTTCCGACCTCTCGCGCGCGCCGTGTAGACTGCGGCGCGCCGCGCCCATCTCGGCGCGGCGACGCCCACGGAGGCCTTCGTGACCGAGCAGGCCGAGCACCTCTCCCGGATCAGCCGCTACCAGCAGGCGCTCGCCGAGGGCGGCCTCGCGGGCGCGCTCCTCCTGAACGCCATCGACGTCTTCTACCTCTCGGGCACCCGCCAGAACGGCGCGCTCTTCGTGCCTTCGACCGGCGCCCCGGTCCTCCTCGTCCGCAAGAGCTTCGCCCGCGCGAAGGCGGAGAGCGCGGTCGCCGACGTGCGCCCGTTCCCCTCTTCGAAGGACCTCGCCGCCGCGCTCGGCGCGACCGGCAAGATCGGCGCCGCATTCGAGGCGGTCCCGCAGGGGACGCTCGACTTCTGGCGGAGGGCGCTGCCCGCCGCCGAGCTCGTGGACGTGGGCCTCCTGCTCCGGGATCAGCGCTCCGTGAAGACTCCCGCCGAGCTCGCCACCATGCGCGAAGGCGCCGCGGCGATCTGCGCCGTCCTCGGCGAGGTGCCGCGGTTCCTGCGGGCCGGAATGCGCGAGCTCGATCTCTCCGCCGAGGTCGAGTATCGGCTGCGCATGGCGGGCAACGAGGGCGTCCCGCGGCTCCGCGGCTTCAACGCCGAGCTCTTCGTCGGGCTCGCCGTCGCGGGAGACGGCGCGACGGCACCGGGGTACTTCGACGGGCCGGTCGTCGGCGCCGGCCTCTCCGCCGCCTACCCGCAGGGTGCCTCCGCGAAGGTGATCCGCGAGGGGGAGCCGGTGCTCGTGGACTTCACCGCGGTGCACGGCGGCTACGTCGTCGACATGACGCGCATCGCGGTCGTCGGCACGCTCGCCCCCGAGCTCGAGCGCGGGCTCGCCGTCGCGCGCGCGATCCAGGACGAGGTCGCGCGGAACCTGAAGCCCGGCGTCCCGTGCGCCGAGCTGTGGGAGCACGCGAAGGCGATGGCGGAGCAGGCGGGTCTCGGCGACCGGTTCATGGGGCCCCCGGGCGACCAGGCCCGCTTCGTCGGCCACGGCGTCGGCCTCGAGCTCGACGAGCTGCCGGTGCTCGCGCCGGGGTTCAAGGTCCCGTTGCGGGCCGGCCAAACGCTCGCGATCGAGCCGAAGTTCGTCTTCGCCGGTCAGGGAGCGGTCGGGATCGAGAACACCTACGTCGTGACCGAGCGCGGCGGAGAGAAGCTCACGGCGTCGCTCGCCGACGATCTCCTGCGCGCGTAACGCCGCCCGGGCGGTCCCATCATCAGGCGCCCACGAGGGCGGGCAGCTCCGCGAGCGACCGGACCACCACGTCGGGCGGTTCCGGGAGCCGCTCCGGCGGCTGCCCGGCGCGGTTGCACCACGCGACGCGCAATCCCGCCGCCTTCGCGCCGCAGGCGTCCCACCCGTTCGCCGAGACGAACAGGATCTCGGTCGGCCACAGCCGTAGATGGTCGAGCGCGAGCCGGTAGACCGTCGGGCTCGGCTTGTAGATCCCGACCTGCTCGACCGAGAGGACCGCGTCGAGCAGCGGCGCGAGCCCGGCGGTCTCGGCGGCGGCGGCGAGCATGCGCGGCGCGCCGTTCGAGAGGATCGCGAGCTGGAGGCCCGCCTTCCCGAGCGCCTCGAGCGCCGGGCGCGCCTCGGGGTACGCGCCGAGCCGCTCGTACAGCGCCATGAGGCGGGCGCGGAGCGCCGCGTCGGAGACGCCGAGCGCCTCCATCGCGAAGTCGAGCGCGTCCGCCGTCACGTGCCAGAAGTCGGCGTGCCGGCCCATGAGGCTCCGGAGCCAGGTGTACTGGAGCTGCTTCGCGCGCCAGAGCTCGGCGAGCGGCTGCCACTTCGCCCCGAGCGTCTCCTTCGCGCGCTCCGAGGCGCTCGCGACGTCGAACAGCGTGCCATACGCGTCGAACACGACCGCGCGGACGCCCTGGATGGTGGGACCGGCGTCGGCGCCTGGTGGAGCTGCCATGCGGACCTCCCGACGTCGATCATGCTGCAACCGCGGTCCGCCGTCCGCGCCTCGCCCCACGCGGGTCGAGCGGTGCCGCGGCGCTACAGCGCCGCGACCGCGTGCGCGAGCCGCTCTCGCACCTGCTCGGCGATGGGGCGGAGCGCCGGCACGGTCGCTGCGATGGTCTGGAGCGGATCCACGGCGTTCACGGTCGTCCGGCCGTCGTCGCCCTCCCAGACGGCGACGCTGCACGGGAGCATCGCGCCGACGCCGAGCTCGGCCGTGAGCGCCTCGAGCGCGTACGCAGGATTGCAGGCGCCGAGGATCTGGTAGCGGCGGAAGTCCGCGCCGATCTTCTCCTTCAGCGTCTGCTGCACGTCGATCCGGGTGAGCACCCCGAACCCCTCGGCCTTGAGGGCCTCGGGGAGGCGCGCGAGCACCTCGTCGAACTTCTTCGCGACCGTCCTGCGGATCCCGATCTCGGGCATGGGTCACCTCCCGGGGTGGGAGCCTACGCCCGCGAAAGCGGTGCGGACCGGACCCGCTGGGGCGTTCAGAGGCTCACGCGGAGCGCCACGCCCGCCTCGAACACCATCGGGTCGGTCGAGAACCCGAAGGCAGGGAGCCCCCCGCCGACCGCTTGCTGCGGCAGGTCAAACCCGAGCCGGAACTCGCCTTCCCGCGATCCGAAGTGGCCGGCGAAGTAGGTCTCGACGCGCAGATAGGTGAGCGCGAGGACCGAGTGGTCGAGCCGGGCGACGAAGCTCTCGTCGGATATGTTGCCGAGCACGGAGAGCGTGAAGGTCGTGTCGTTCCAGCGGCCCGGCCGCGGCAGCGAGACGAAGGCGCCGGCGTAGTGGCGCCCGAGGTAGAAGGGCGTGAAGGGGTTCGGCTGCCCGGCGAGCGGGTTCGTCGTGCCGAGATCGAGCGGGGCGACCGCGGCGACCCCGAGGAGCACCGGGTAGATGCGGGCGTTCTCGTACCCGCTCCGGTCGTAGAAGTACTCGCCGCCGAACGTGACCGCGTCCTCGTCGGAGTACTTCACGGACCAGCTCCAGCCGGCGGTCACCTGCGGCAGAGGGCCGGTCGGATCGCGTCGCTCGTAGCGCGAGAGGAGCGGCGCGGCGGGATCGGCGCCGGGCACGGCGCGCCAGCGCGGGGTGTCGACCGACGTGCGCAGCGCCGCCTCGGCGTACACGTCGACGTCGAAGACGCCCGCCGAGACGTCCACGCCGAAGCGCGGGCGGTGCCCGTCCTGCGCGAGCGCGTCCGCGCCGAGCTCCACCGTCCCGAGCACGATCTCCGCGCGGCCGCCCGCGCCCACGCGCCCGAGGCGGTTCGTGCCGTCGGCGCTCCCATCCGCGCGCCGCGGGAGGTCGCCCGCGACGTCCTCGAGCACCGCGACGCCGTAGAGGTTCCAGCCGCGCTGCTCCCAGGGCACGTGCACCTTCAGCATCGTCGTGCCGGTCCGCGCGTCGAACACGGCGAGCGGGTCGCGCTTCACGGGGTGGAGGTAGTCGGTCGGGTTCCAGAACCGGCCGACGCCCCACTTCGCGTGCTGCCGGCCAGCGGTGACGAAGGCGCGGCGACCGACGTCGAAGTTCACCCAGAGCTGATCGAGCACGCCGCGCGGGTTCGCGGCCGAGCGGCCGAAGAAGGTGCCGGTGCCGAGGACGGTTCCACCGGCGAGCGCCGCCGCATCCGCCGGGAGGAGCGTCGGATCGTAGGAGAGCCGCCCGAGGACGAAGCCGCGGACGCGGTCGTTCGGGCGCGCGTCGAGGTAGACGTCGAGGAGGTTCGGGGACGCGAGCGCGAAGTTGCCGGGCTCCGCGCCCTGGAACGCGGTGGCCGCGGCGCGCAGGTAGAGCTGGCCCCCGATCCGGAGCGCGTCCTCCCTCTCACGCGAGACGACCCCCTGCGGCGGGGGTGGCGCGGCCTGCGCCGCCGGCGGCGCGCCGAAGAGCTGACCCTCCTCCGGCCGCGGCGCACCCTCCGGCGCGGCGCGGGACGGCTCCGGCTTCGCGGGCGGCTGGACCGGCGCGCCGAACAGGTCCTCCTCCGATGGCCGGTCCTGCCCGGCGGCGGGCACGGCCAGCGCGGCGACGAGCAGGGCGGCGGCGATCGCGCGGCGATCCACGGCTCCCCTCACCGGCTCCGCGACTCGAGCCACGCCTTCGTGAACAGGTTCGCCTCGAGATGCCGCAGGTCGATGTCTTTGATGAGGATGAGCGTCGAGTTCCCCTTCTCGATCTCGTCGAAGATCCGGATCTCCTCCGGGTACCAGACGTCGGCCTTCTTCGAGGGCGAGAAGATCTTCCGCCAGCGCGGCTGGTAGACGGTCCGCATGAGCCGGCCGGAGAGCGCGAGCTCCTGCCGCTTCAGGATGTTGAACGACGTCTGGTCCACCCAGAGCCGGACCACCGGGAACGCGACGTCGACGCCCGGCTTCGAGGTGAGCAGGATCCGGTGAACCGCGTACACCCCGAGCTTCTCGTCCGCCTCCCACTTCGCGTCGAACTCCTCGACGAGCCGCGACTCGTCGAGGTCGCCGCGGCGGGTGTTCGTCCCGCCGATGCGCTCGCGCTCCGTCCGCCGCTCCCAGCGCCCCGTGGAGGGGTCGTAGAGCCAGAGGTTCTTCTCGATGCGGAGGTAGCCCTTGCCCGCCTCCGACTTCGGCTTCGTGAAGAGGAACATCTGCTTGTCGTCCTGGTCGCGCCGGAAGACGAGCAGCTCGTAGACGACGTCCGTCTTGTCCTTCTCCTTCTGCTCCATGTAGCACAGCGCCTTCCAGTCCCCCTGGTTCCGCTGGCGATCGTCGATCTCGCGGACGACCTTCGCGAGCTCGGTACCGCCGAGGGCGGCGGCGGGGACGGGGGCGACGAGGGCGAGGAGGACGACGGCGGCGAGGCGCATGAGGGTCATCCGATGTGGTGCATGGCCGTGACGGGCTTCAGGCGCGCGGCGCGGCGGGCGGGGAAGATCGACGCGGCGACGGTGAGCCCGCCGAGGACGAGGACGGTGCGGAGGATCGCGCCCGGCTCGAGGAGGAAGGTGAGCCGGTCCTGGGCGAGGAAGATCTGGGCGGCCTCGGGGAGCGCGATATGGGCGGCGTTCAGGGCCGCGGCGATCCCGACCGCGACGAGCGCGCCCGCGCCCGCCCCCCCGGCGCCGAGGAGCGCGGTCTCGAGCAGGAAGAGCCAGAGCACCTTCCGCCGCTGCATGCCGATGGCGCGCAGCGTCCCGATCTCCCGCGTTCGCTCGCGGATCGCGATCGCGAGGGTGTTCAGGATACCGATCACCACCACGAACATGAGGATGACACCGAGGAGCCAGGTGACGATGCGGAGCGCGGCGATGAACTGCTTGAACTGGCCCATCTCCTCGTCGGCGGTGGTGACGTCGAGCTTCTGGCCGGTCCAGTCCTCGCTCGGCACCGTCTGCATGAGCTTCATCCAGTAGGGCTGGGGGTCGGGGTCCATCACCCGCCAGCCCGCCTTCGCGAGCGCGGCGCGCAGCCGCGACGCGACCGCCGGTGCCGCGCGAGGGTCGTCGAGGTAGAGGTGGATCGCGCCGGTGGTGGTGGTCTTGAGGCCGTAGAGCTGCCGGACCGCGTCCCCCTGGATGATGGCGGAGAAGGCGGAGAGGAGCCCGACGTTGCCTGCGATCGCGACGACGCGAACGTCGGCGGTGTTGTTCACGCCGCGATCGGTGGGCGCCGAGAGGGTGAGGACGTCGTTCACCTTCGCTTTGAGGCGGTCGGCCTGCCCCTCGAAGAGGAGGAGGGTGTTCGGCTGGGCGAGGTCCTCGAGCCGTCCCTGCTTGATTCGCAGGACGCGCCGGAACGCCGGCTCCTTCGTCACGTCCACCCCGACGAGGACGAGGTCCATCGAGGTGGCCTCCGACACCGCCTTCGCCCAGCCGCGGCCGCGCACGGTGGCCCAGTCGAGCTCCGGGACGTTCGCCTTCACCACCTCGAGCACGCGCGGGTACTCCGAGACGAGCGGCGCCGTGGACGAGCTCGTGATCTTGAAGAACCCGCCCACGTTCACGTGGCCGGTCATGAGCGTGGTGGCGGACTCCATCATCGCCGACTCCATCCCGCTCGTGAGCGCGCCGAGCAGGACGAGGAGCCCGGTCACCGCGGCGAGCGCGCCGCCGAGGAAGAGGTTTCGCCGCGTGTGGGTGGCGAGGTTCCGCGCGGCGATCTGGAAGTCGGTCAGGAGCATGACGCCACCAGCAGCTCGATCCGAGGGGAAGTCGCCATCGCGATCAGTCCTCCGTGGCCATCGCCTCGACGGGCGTGACCTTCATCGCGATGAGGGCGGGGTAGAGGCCGGAGAGGACCGCCACCACCACGACGAGGACGAGCGAGCCGACGAGGCTCGCCGTGCCGAGGCGCGGGAGCAGCGAGGGGCCGGAGAAGACGAAGTAGAGCATGTCGGTCGTCGCCGGAATCCCGCCGAACGCCCGGATGGCGCGGACGACGACGCCCCCGAGCGCCGCGCCCGCGAGGCCGAAGGTGATCCCGATCGTCCCGATCTCGACGAGGAGCATCACCACGACGAAGGCCCGCTGCGCCCCGATGGCGCGCATCGTCCCGATCTCCTTCACCCGCTGCAGGGTCGCCATCACCATCGCGTTGTTGATCACGACGAGGGCGATGCCGAGGAAGATCACGACCGCGAAGAGGAGGACGCCGCGCATGAGGGTGAGGAAGAGCCCGACCGTACCGGCGGCCTGCTGCCAGTCCACGACCTTGAGGCCGAGCCCGGTCCGCGCCGAGGCCGCCTCGATCGCCTTCATGGTGGGGCGGAGCGCGCCCGGGTCGTCGAGGATGATCGCGGCGTTGAGCGCGACGCCGCCGTCGATCTCCTCCTGGGCGTAGACGCGGGAGGAGAGGTCCGCCGCCCGCTCGGCGCGGTCGGCCGCCCCGAGCACGAGGCCGCGCTCGTCGATGGCCTCGGAGCGGCTCGCGGCGGGCGGCGCAGCGGGCGCGCCGAACAGCTCCGCCTCGGCGTCCTCGCGGCGCACCTCCCGCGCGCCCATCCGCGCCTTGAGCCGCCGGATCTCGTCCGCCTTCTCCCGCGTGAGGTAGCCGTAGAGATCGCGGAAGCTCATGAGGTCCATCACGCTCATCATCCCCGCGATGCCGGAGCGCTCGATCCCCTTGAACTGCAGGAACCCGTAGACCTTCACGTTCACCGAGCTGAAGTAGCCGCTCTTCGAGGGCGCCTTCACGGTGATCGTGTCGCCCACGTTGATCTTGTAGAGCCGGATCCGCGGCGCGACGACCTCGTAGAAGATCCGGTACTTCGCGTCGAAGTCCTCGTCGGTCGTCTCGAAGAGCCGGACGAGGAGCGGCTCGAGATCCGTACTCGCGGCGGAGCCGCGCTCCGTCTTTGGGCCCCCCTGGGGCGCGAGCGGCTCCGCGCCCGCGACGGCCATCGCGGCGCGGAGGCGGGCCGCCACGTCGTCCGCGGAGACGGGATCGAGCTGGAGGAGGATCTCGCGGATGCCGCGCCGGTTGTCGCGGACCCAGCGCTGCAGCTCCTCGTCCTTCGCGATCTGCTTGCCGCGCCG
>Ga0137375_10009971_pt1 | contig 11271 bp, 12 predicted proteins | sample SagtaG_24_FD_104936 | JGI IMG/M metagenome (GOLD analysis project Ga0137375, IMG submission 104936) | Vadose zone soil microbial communities from Sagehorn Ranch, Mendocino, California, USA - Sage1_R_113_16 metaG | ecosystem: Environmental > Terrestrial > Soil > Vadose zone | place: USA... | reverse complement strand
TAGGGAACGCCCGGAAGATTTGCCGCGCCCCCTGCTGCAGAGACTTCCGGACCGACTTGCCACGCCCGGTGGCTATACCGATGAGAACCCCGGCGCGAAGGAGGCGCGCGAGCTCGCTGGCCATCACGTCGGGCAGCGGGCCGAATCGTTCGGCCTCGTGGCAGAGCGTTCCATCGTAGTCCATGACCAGCCCGCGAAAGACCGTTTCTGACAGTCTTTTCCGGGCTGTGCTGTAAGCATCACGCCAGAAAGCGAGCCGACAGGTGCGCGCGAGGTCGGCGATTTTCTCACCGGCCTTACGCTCGATGGCGACGCGCTCATCGGCGGGCAGCTGGCTCTCTCCGGTCAACTTGTCGTAGACGTTCAGGTGGTAGATTCGGCGCCCGAAAGGGGGAACCCCAGGGTCGCCTGGGTCGATTCCGCGCGCCCGACCGGCGCTCGCCGCCAGGAAGAACAGCCGCGCCATGGCAGTCATCCCGGCACGGCAGCCCGAGTGGGGAACGTCGATCCGCAGAACGGGGACATCGGTCGGGAGGAGGTCGAGCACCGGTTCCGCAGCGGCCCGATCATCGTCGCTCGTGATCGCCAGAACCGCGGTTTCGCTCCGCCGTTTGGCGATCCAGTGGTGCCTTCCGTGCGCGAAGTGTCTGAAGTCGGCGACCTGGACGGCGCCGAGTGCCGCCTCGGTAAACTTCGACTCGACATCGACCGCCGCAGGGAGCGTGGAGGGGCCGTGCAGCACGACGAGCGTCTGCCGCCCCCACAGGTCCGCACAACGGTGATCGACTGCGTCCGGGTCCCGCCAGCCGTCCTCGCCCAGCAGGGCGTCGAACGAGGGTGGCAAGACCACTTCCGACCCAACGGCCCCAGCATAGGCCCGCGCGAGAAGCGTGCCGAAAGCCAGGAGTGAGTTCAGAGCCAGGAAGCCGTCTTTCCCCGAAGGAAGGGAGAAATCGTAGAGATCAACGAACCGGTGCTTCGAGGCGGCGAGCGAGAGCCGCGAACCCGGGTTAGCGCACCACACGAGCAAGCACCTCGGCTCCTCGCTCATGAGGTGGCGGAAGGCGCCGAGGACGTCGGGATTCTTCCCGCCCGCTGACGGCAGGAATACCGCTTGGTCACGCAAGCGAGTCTTCGTGACAACCAGCTGAAGTGGCGTGAGAGCCTGGGCCACGTTCCGAGTATGGAAGCGGTGGAACTCGCAAGCGAGGTGAGCGACCGTGAACGAACCACCCGATCCGACCCCGACGAGAGGGAGCCCGCTCAACGAGCGCACCGTCCGCACGAGGGCATCGACGGGCTCGTGAAGGGCCCAATCGTACGTGCTCGGCAGAGAGTCGAGTTCAGCGGCGAACGGTTTACCCACAGGTGGTGTCCATTTGTAAGCGGGTTCTCCAGGCCACCGGAAAACACCACGCTCCCGTCAAGAACCGAGCCGTGTGGGTCAAGCCTCCTGCGAAAAAGGGGGGCTTCCGGTGATGACTTGCGGATAATCGTCGCAATATGAAGGTGGAGGAGATTCTACCACCGAGGGATATTGTTCGACGATGTCCGTTGCCGCGACCGAAGCCTGGGGTAGCGGGGGGCGACAGCCTGACTTCCGGGACGCATCGTGTATTGTATCGACTGGGCGGAGAACCGACTTGGGGAAATCAGGTCCGGAAGGCCCGCCTGAACGACCTGGCCTGACCCGGGAAAATCGCGTTCGCCCCGTTGTTTCCCGATGCGGACGGCTTGCCTTCCCTCTACAATAACCCCACGCTCCAGCACCGGCGGCGCCAGTCCATCTGAACGGCCGTTCCTCTTGGTACAAATTTGGTACTCGGGGTGGCTATGTCAGTCCAACGCCGGTACAATGGAGGAGTGGAAACGCGGGCGGCGTAAATCGCCGTAAACCCTGAACCCTCAATGCGTTTCCAACGTCAGTGCGATGCGAGCCGGAGTGGCGGAATTGGCAGACGCGCCAGGTTGAGGGCCTGGTGACCCTCAAGGTCGTGCAGGTTCAAGTCCTGTCTCCGGCACTTGATGCAGGGCAAGGAGTTACGTCAAATCGACTACCCTCAGGTCGGGCGTTACCATAGAATGATGGTAACGATTTGGTAACAACCTTGCCCTCGCGTTGGGGTGGCGTTGCCTAACCCCCAAAGGGGTGAAGCATGGCCGCTCTTCAAGAGCGAAACGGCAGTTTCCGGCTACTTTTCTGGTTTCATCGCAAGCAGCACACCTTCACCATCGGCCAGGTTCCCGAGGACGAGGCGACCGCCACGGCCGCCACGGTCGGGAATCTTCTGCGCGGGATCGAGGAGCAGCGGATCCGATTCCCCGCCGGAGTCGATATCGTCTCCTTCCTCCGGCAACGCCTTGCCGGGTTAAACCGCGAGACCGACGACACGCCCGAGCCGCAGCCCCAACCGCGGAAGCAGACGACGCTCGGTACACTTCGCGACCGCTACGTCTCCACGCACTCAAACGGCACCATCGAGGCAAACTCCCTCGACACGGTTCGCCTTCACTTCTCCCATTTCTGCCGCTCGCTTGGCGACGGCTTCCCGCTCCACGAGCTTTCGCTTCTTTGCCTCCAAGAGTATATCGACGGCCGGGCCCGGAAGGGAATCAGCCCGGTCACCATGCGGAAGGAAGTGGCCACCGTGCGGGCCGCCTGGAACTGGGGCCAGCCGATGGGGCTAACGACCGGGCAGTTTCCAGCCAGGGGGCTTCGGTATCCGAAGGGTAAGGAGAAGCCGGCTTTCATGACCCGAGCCCAGATCGAGCGGGAGATCGCCGCCGGCCACGAGGAACCCGCTGAACTCTGGGAGTGTCTCTACCTTGAGCTTCCTGAGATCGCGGAACTCCTCGGCTACGTGAAGGACCACGCCAGCCAGCCGTTCATCTACCCGATGATCGCGTTTGCCGCTCACACGGGGGCGAGGCGAAGCGAGATGCTCCGGGCCCTTGTCACCGACGTAGACTTCACCGGGAGCAGCGTGCTCGTGAGGGAAAAGAAGCGAGCACGCGGCAAGCAGACCACCCGCCGCGTGCCGCTCACGCCGTCTCTGGCCGCCGTCCTCAAGGACTGGCTGGCTGTTCATCCCGGCGGGAAGTTTCTCTTCTGCCTCGGCCAGGAGCTGGCACGCAGCAAGAAGCGAAGCAAGACCACGGGGCACAAGGGCGAGAAGACCAGGTCTTCGAGCCTCAAGGGGCGGCTTGCCGGCGTGAAGGCCCGTGCGGAGCGGCCGGCAGCCGCAGGGCTCACGAAGGACGAGGCACACGACCACTTCAAGCGGACGCTGGCCGGCGGCAAGTGGGGGGTGCTTCGCGGCTATCACATACTCCGCCACTCCTTCATCTCCGCTTGTGCGAGCAGGGGAGTGGACCAGCGCTTGATCGACGAATGGGTCGGCCACACGACCGAGGAGATGCGAAAGCGCTACCGGCATCTCTACCCGTCCACCCAGCAGGACGCCCTGAAGTCGGTGTTCGGGTAACTGGCAAGGGCTCCAGGATGCCCCAGAATCGCTCACGGATGGAAAATGACCTGCGGGCTAGCCAGGCCGGTTTGGAAGCGTTCCAGGAGCGCTGCGGCGACAAGGAGGTGGGTTTAGCGGCATCACCAGAGCCCCAAAAACCTAAGAAAATCCCGACGTAGGATGCGGAGGCTTCGGGCATGGACGCCCCCATACCCACGGCGGAAGGAAACTGGCCGGCAGGATCGGTTTTCTTTCACCTCCGGCCGGGGCGCCACCCTATATAGCTTCCGCTCATGGGCCGAACGTGGTGGTGAGTCGGCGAAATCGCTGCCATTTGGCAGGGTCGCCACCAACTTTGGCCCATGAGCGATAGCTTCAAGCAAGGTATGGGTGCGTATATCTCACCCCGTCGGCGTCGGTAACTGCTGCCCGCATGCATGCGACCAGACCCTTAGCCGGCAGAGAGAGTCCTCCGTTGGCTGGTGATTCCTTCCAGTTGCAGCGCAGGTAGAGTGCGAAATGGTTTATTCGGTATTGTCTTAGGGTACGGATTCGGTCGTCGTTCCCAACTAAGCCTGAGAAATCGAAGTGCTTAATCCCTTCTTGTTCATCGGAGTCAAGAGGTATTCCCAATCCCACCCCGTTCTTCACTGCTGCAATGGCTGCGCGAACTTGCGAAAACGTTCGCAGGTAGACCCATGTACCAACTCCTGGCCTGGGCGCCACAAGGAGGCCCTTCCATGCCCGGTACAGGGGGTGGTCCTCATCGATTAGGAAAACCGTTTGAGTCGCCATGCAATTGAAACTAAATTCCGCCGGACGACTGGCATGCTGAACCATCTCCCGATTGTCGGCCCGATAAAGAAATCCGATTGGCTTACTGGAGAAAAGCCGCTCATAGGTCAAGGACTGGGCGTAGAAATCTGTTAGCCCTTCATCAACAATCGCACAATCCAGTGTTTCATCGTGGACTTGCTGAAGGAGTTGCATACCTTCGCCAGAGGTCAAGTGGACCGACACATTAGGAAATTGCTCAACAAACCCCTTGAGTCCTCCCTTCTTGAGCGGACTTAGCTCCGGGAGTTCAGCGAAGACGCGCGGTAGAAAAGATGCCAGCACACTGGGATAGGCCCCGGCTGTCACTCGGGAAGCGCCAAAGCGCTTCGGGAAGAGAAGATCGTTATAGCATTGGCGGAGCTTCTCCGCGGCGAGAATGAACCGCTTAGCCTCTGGGATATCCCGCATTGGGTCTTGCGGGTCATAGAGGAGAGCGTAATCGAGAAGCCGCTCGACCGGCCTCATGAAGTTATTAATATTCTGTGCCCGGCAACCAAGTTCCCGGGCTATGTCCTGTTTCGACATTCCTTGTCTAGCAAGCTCAAGGACTTGTTTCACATCCCAAAGTTTTTTTATCGTGACGGGAAAGTTGTCCCGGGGACTTTCCTCCCCCTCATTTCGCCTTCCGTGTTCCTTCGAGCGCCCGTGATCCCCTTTGCTCATCTTCAATACCTCCAAAGGTGCTGCACATCGTCTCGGTTGGCCTCACGTAGCCCCGGCTGCCATTATAGCCAGCGCGTAAGAAAATCCTTACCTGGCGTCCATTTTTCGATTTCTTTTTTGACGGATGACCTGGACCACAAACGGCTTGCGGAGGTAAGATGCCTTGAACGCGATGGTGAAAGTTGCCCGTTACAGGGCGGCAGGTTGACGGAGCAACCAGCGCTACCGACTGCCCGCCCACGGATGGCCAACTTGATCCTGATAACGGCCAGCGGCCCGCCGCACTCCCAGCGGCTGCGGTTGCGGTCATCTTTGCTGCGGCAGCTTGCGCTGCCGTAACTCTCACTATTATCGAGCAAACCATGTCGCGAAGTCGCACTCGCGCGCGCAAACGTCGCGCGCTGCGTGAAGAGATCCTCGCCGAATTCGCGAGGACGCGGGAAAACCCCGAGGCATTGGAGGCCATGCTCCGGCGCCTTGCCGACTCTGACATCCACATCTGGGCCATCGTCCGGCCCAACAAAGCCGAAGTCCGGCGAGGCTTCAAGCCCCTCGACGAAGCCGAGAACGCGATGATCGCGCAGGTGGTGGCCCCGCACCTAGCCGGCATGACCCCTGGCTCAGTCCACCGCCGCCACAAGCTTGCCCAGTGAACTCGGGCCCGCGGCGAGGAAGGAAGAAAGGAACGAAACGGATTGTCTCCAGTATCAGGTATCACACCAGTCTCCTGAGACTGGCAACTGAACAGCGCTGCCGACCCCGTCCGACAACACCAATTTCCCCCAGCCAGGCCTCCCCGAGGCCCACGTGGACGCTCTGCGCCATGTGACCGTCCCGACTGGCCGCTTCTGCCCGGAGCAGGCCCCCGAATACCCTGCGCGCCTGCTAGCAGATGTCCCTGGACCTGTCGCGTTTAACCGTGACGAGGAGCTGACATGAATACCCGCGTGACTCACGAAGACGAACGGCAGGCGTACCCCCAATTCGCAAGTCTGCACGCGGAGGAGGCCTACCGGACCCGGCTCGCTGAACTCTACGCGACCTGGCGGGAGTTCAACCGCGAGTACTTCGGCGGCAGGCTCTTCGAGCCGCACTTGGCCATCGGCCGCACCGCCCCCAGAAGCCTCGGCCACACTACCCGGACGACCGACTACGGTGGGCAGGTGCAGACCACCCTGAACGCGGGCCTCGTGTTTGGAACGAACCGCGATTGGGTCGTCCGCCCCTGGCCCCCCGCGCCGGGGACAGGCCGCTTCATCGAAGACCTGCTCTTGCGGCTCACCGTCCGCCAGTTCGTGGCCGAGGTTCTGGGCGCCGACGAACCGGGCTACCGCGGCTTTGGCCCCCTGTTCGTGAAAGAGGCGAACCGCATCGGGGTGTCGCTCGGCCTTGCGGCCGTCGTCGAACGCCGGAGGGGAATAGGCGACCGGGAACCCGTCGGAAGTTGCTGGCCCCACTGTGTACGGCCTGCCCTCTACTACGGCGATGACGTGACCGAAGGGGCGCTTGAGCTGGCCCGTGGCCTCGGAGTCAGACGAGATGCGACCACCTCGGCAGCAAGCCAGGGCCTCCTTGAACTCCTCAATTTTCTGCTAAACGCCGGGCGGACGGAGGACGCCCAGCGGCTCATCCAGCGGCAGCTCGAATGGCTCCGGACGATGCACGAGTCGCGGTGGCCTACCCGCCGGCGAGTTGAAGCGGGTCGTGAGGATGTGGACGGAAGCCCCCTCGGGGAGGTGACCTACGCCCCGGAATGGCTGCTGTGGAATGGCGGTACGGTCTGGAAGATCGCTCGGGGCATCACACAGCTCGGCAACTTTGGCGATTTGCCGGTCCTCGCTGACGCGCTGGAGGAGGCAGGTTGCAACGATGACCGGATTCTGCGGCACCTCAGGGCGCGGATGGAACATGGCCGCGGCTGCTGGGTGCTCAGGCTCCTTCTTGCCTTTGAGGGACCGTGACGCGAGGCGCCGACCGAGAAAGTGCTCGAAAGATAGCGCCGGGAACTGCTGCAGTCGATCCGCAACTGAATAATCCCAGACCACCAAGGAGACAAGACCCATGAGCGCGAAAAGCAAAATCGAATGGACCGACGACACGTGGAACCCCGTCCGGGGCTGCACGAAGATCTCGCCCGGCTGCGCCCGTTGCTACGCGGAGAGGTTCGCCGAGCGTTTCCGCGGCGTGCCCGGCCACCCCTACGAACAGGGCTTCGACTTGCGCCTTGTCCCGGAGAAGCTCGCCGAGCCGCTGCGTTGGAAAAAGCCGAGAATGGTCTTCGTCAACTCGATGAGCGACCTGTTCCACAAGGACGTGCCCGATGACTACGTGCTGAACGTCGCTCGCGTGATGCAGGCCGCGAACTGGCATACCTACCAGGTGCTGACCAAGCGGTCCGAGCGGCTGCGGGACATGCTCCAGACTACCCTGTCAGCGGCCGCGGCCGAGCCCCACATCTGGTGGGGCGTCTCCGTCGAGAACCGCAAGCACGGCCTCCCGCGCATCGACCACCTCCGCCAGACGCCCGCCCGGGTCCGCTTCCTCTCGGTCGAGCCTTTGCTCGAAGACCTGGGCGGTCTCGACCTCTCCGGCATCCACTGGGTCATCGCAGGCGGCGAGTCCGGCCCCGGGGCAAGGCCCATGCAGCCGGACTGGGTGCGGTCCGTCCGCGACCAGTGCGCAGCAGTAGGTGTTGCCTTCTTTTTCAAGCAGTGGGGCGGCGTGCGCAAGGGGAAGGCCGGTCGGGAGCTGGACGGGCGGACGTATGACGAGATGCCCGAGCATCAGGGCAAACGGGTGGCTCTAACCATACTTCCCGACCTAGACAATCGATCCCTGCCTGAATCCCAAACGGCTTCTGCTCCAAGAGAGCAGCAGACCACAACAACCCCGAAGGAGTAACATCATGACACTGAGCCTGCCAGTCATCGACAACAAGACGATCCTGACCCCCACCGGGGGCTTCCTCGGAAGCGGCTTCACCCACACCATCAACGTCGCCCAGGGATGCGCGTTCGCCGGCTCGCTGTGCGGCGCCTACTGCTACGCCCGACACAACCGCTGGATCACCAGAGGCCGCCCCTGGGGCCTCTACGGCTATAAGGGAAATGTCCGTGACTCCTACCGGAGCGACTACGACGCCATCAAGCGGCCTCGTCGCGGTGAACCCCGACCGCTGCGCATCTACATGTGCTCCAGCACCGACCCGTATGGGCCCCAGGAGATACGCCTCCGCCTCACCCAGGCGCTCCTTGAGGAGATGCAGACCCGGCCGCCCGAGGTGCTCGTGATCCAGACGCGCTCGCCGCTTGTGGCCCGCGATCTGGGCCTCATCCGGGCCCTGGCGGGTCGATGCGAGCTTTGGGTCTCGGTAACTATCGAGACCGATCTCGACCGCATTCCAGGCTTTCCGAACCACGCGACACCGCCGCGAAAGCGCCTGGCCACGCTGAAGGCGTTCCACCACGCCGGCGTGCCGACGCAGGTGGCTGTGAGCCCGCTCCTTCCGCTTGGTAATCCCGAACGGTTCGCGAGCGACCTGGGCGAAGTCTCTGACCGGGTGATCCTCGACCACTACCTTCTCGGCGACGGATCGCACGGCGGGCTCCGCACGAAGCGCACCCCATTCCCCGCGATGCTGGAGGCCGCAGGCTTCGGCGAGTGGAACCGCCTGGAGAAGTTCTGGGAGGTGAAGGCGCTGTTTGACCGGGTCCTGGGAGCAGGCCGCGTTTTCGTGAGTATCGACGGATTCAACGCCGTCGGTAGCACACCGAGGCGATGACGATGCAGCTCGACGACAACGTGATCTGCCGGTGTGCGGACCAGATCGTGGAGTTGGTCAGGCGGTTGCCGCCCGAGGACATTGACCGACTCCGGGCAGGGATCGTGTCGATCCTTGTTGCCGCCGTCGAGCTTCCCCTGAGCGGCTGCTGGAAGGCACGGCGAAAGCTTGGGCCGTGTGGAGACCAGTCTGACCGGAAATGACATCAGGCGAAACCAGGGATTCGGGCCGTGGGGCTCGCCCAGTCCCCCCCGAGTCCCGCAGCGCAAGTAGCTATCTGGAGAAGTGGCCGTGACACCAGAACCACAACAGCCGACAAGCGACCTCCTGACCCGCTTGCAGAGAATCGAGGAGATGCTGGCAGAGCTAATCGACCGGCAGCAAGTCAAGGAATGGTACACGACCGCTGAGGTGGCAAAGCTCCTTGGGAAATCGGAATTCACGGTCAGGGAGTGGTGCAGGCTTGGCCGCATCCATGCAACGAAAAAGCACTCGGGTCGTGGCGCTCATCCTGGCTGGACGGTCAGCAAGGTTGAGGTTGAAAGAATTCAACGTGAAGGCCTACTTAGACTCAATCATGACTTTTCAAGGAGGCATTGATTTCAATGCGTATAGGGGATGCTGGCCGCCACTGGCAGCGCCGCCGAACGCCAATACGGCGGGAATACTACGGGTGGGGCCGAAGTTTGCGTTGGTCGATTCGGTTCGGTTTTAGCGCTATGCCCCGGGCCGAGGTGGCTACTGTGGCCGCCCGGAGGACCTGGGAAACCTTAAAAGGAGGTACGAAATGATCCACGACGACCAGGCCAAGGGGAAACCCGCAGGCCAGAAAGCTTGTGCCGATTCAGCTGCTGAACCGGAAACCGCCAAAGGTTCGGCGGCCGAACCAGGAGAGCTGCTCAAGCATCTGTCGGAGGCGATCCTTCTGCCGCTTGACCAGTTCGTTCGCATGGACGACCGGGGACCTGCCGACCCGGAGCTTGCCGATAGCCTTGTGCGGCATGGGCAGCTTTATGAGGGCATTTCCATCCTTGACCCCGAAACGGGCAAGGACCAGCTCTATGCGGGAAACCGACGGCACAAAGCGGCAGAGTTTGCGGGGCTCACTCACTTCCGCACGCGCCGGTACACCGGCGACAAGAAGTATCTTGGCCCCATCATCAGTCTGCTGGAAAACGCTCTCCGGAAGGCTGAGCCGCCCAAGTCGCTCGTCATGAAAATCCGGGCGGCAAAGAAAGCCGGATGCACGAGGGGTGAACTGAAGCAGTACCTTCCTGGCAAGACCAAAGGGACCATCTCCGAGCTGCTGTATGCCGCCAACCTTACCGGCGAGTGGTGGGCGAAGATTGAGCAGGGCGAGAACGTGTACAAGGTCGTCCGGGCGCATAAGGCGGCCAGGAACAGGCCCGCGAGCGGAAAGGATGGCGGCAAGGACAAGGACGACTCGACGCCGCCTGCTTTGGCCGAAGACAAGCCGCGGCCGAAGAAGGAGGCGAGGAACGGAACGCCGAAGCTCCCTGTTAACTGCTACGACACGATCCGCGACGACGATACGGACATCACGATTGCCCTGCTCGGCAAGCGGAGAACAGTGCCGTCCCTTGAGGACCAAATCAACGCGGTGAAAAAATACCTCTCCATGTTGGAGGGGAAATCCAAGGGGGAGCCCGATAAACAGTAGATTCGTTGATCCGGCCGGCCCGGATACTTCCGGGCCGGTCCTTACCTGAATGGAGAAACCCAACGTGAGCGACCACCAAAACAACGCCGAGGCAAAGAAGCAAGCCGCACTTGCTGCCCATCTTGCGGAGCTGTTGAGGGAATACGGTGACGACGTTTTCGAGAAGGCACTGATGGACGCCTTGGAAGAGACAGGCACCATCAAGCGCCAATCTCATGGACGGACCAACCACGGCCGGCAAGGGACGCACGAGGCGACGCTCGCTGGCCAAGGAGAAAGGATGCGATGAACCAGAACCAAGGTTGCTCAACTGTGTTGCTGTGGTGCGCCGTCGGTGCCTTCCTTTTTTGGTTAGCAAACGGGAGTCCACCGGCGAAACGAATTCTCAAGGAGGCGGGCCGCATCGTGCGCCAGCTTGGCAGTCAGCTTGAGGATAACGGCAGGGAGGGGCAAGAGATGAATAAGGCCCCGCCGCAAAATAGGGAAGGTTTTATCGGAGAAGAAGATCAGAGCCAAGCGGGAGAACCGTTTCGGGGAAGAAGGAGGTAGACAGATGCCGCTTTCGAAATCACTGTTGGCCTCCCTTACAAGACTCCTTGCGGCAGACGAGGGGCTGAAAGCGTGCGAGGAGGAGACGACACGGGTGCCGGCTGGAGCTGGCGGGGGAGCGAGAAGGGATCTGGCGAAGGTGGTAGAAGCGATCAGGGATGTGCTTTCGCGAGCAAGGCATGCATTGCGTGAAGCCTCTGACCTATTTGTCCTTTACGAGGAGGTATTGTCTCGACCTGAATCAAGCGTAACAGGGAGGCTCGTTGAGGTTCGCGTAGGACTGGCGAAGAAAG
>Ga0137375_10009968_pt1 | contig 11273 bp, 7 predicted proteins | sample SagtaG_24_FD_104936 | JGI IMG/M metagenome (GOLD analysis project Ga0137375, IMG submission 104936) | Vadose zone soil microbial communities from Sagehorn Ranch, Mendocino, California, USA - Sage1_R_113_16 metaG | ecosystem: Environmental > Terrestrial > Soil > Vadose zone | place: USA... | reverse complement strand
CGCCGATATCGGTTGACGTAGGGCAGAAGCGCGCGAACAGCCGGACTCATCGCATCAAGCGTACATGAAAAGGAGCGCCGAACCGAAGCTCGGCGCTCCTGCGAACCGCTAACTGCGAACTGCTGACTGCCGATTAGAACTGGACTCGCGCGCCAAGCTGCAGCTTGCGAGGCGAGTAGCTCGTGTTGTACGAGTTAAGGACCAGGAGCGTTAATGCCGTTCCCGAGTTACCCGACGGGTTCGCGAAATTCACGCGGTTGGTCACGTTGAAGATGTCCGCGAACACTTCGATGCGGCGGGTCTGCGACAGGCCGAAGCGATAGCCGAGCCGCAGATCGGCGTTCATGAAACCCGGGCCGTAGGCGCCGTTCCGCTTGGACTCGTAACCCTTGACGGTGTAGAGATCCACATTCTGCGCTGTCCCTGTGTAATCACCTGCGGGCAACGGTTCCGACTGGCTGCCGTTGCGATCCGAGTCGATGTTGTTGTTGGTCAGGCTGAACGGCGAGCCGCTGAGCGCACGCACGACCCAGCTCACGTTCAATCCCCCCGTATGCGGCACGAGCGCCTGGCCGCTCACCACAAAGTTATGGCGCGTATCGAACGACGTCGGACCTTCGTTCAGCTCGAGGTGCATGTCGTCGTGCGTGTCGTTTAAATCCGGCCGCGCGGTGATGTTGATGATGTTCGCACGATCGATCGAGAAGCGCTCCAGGCTGAAGAAGTAGTGCATCTTGTCCTGGACCAGCGGGCCGCCGACCGTTCCGCCCCAGCGCTGATACTGCGTGTCGGCCTTGTGGCGCGTGGGATCCTTCCGCGTGAAACTAGCTGGGTCTGTTCGAGTTGTCCATTTACCAGCCCAGAATACGGGCTGTATACAGCAAGCGGAATGCCTACAGGCCGACCCCGAGGATCTGTCCGCGCAGGAGCGCGTCCTTCATGAGCCGGCTGCCGCAATCGAGGTGCTCTTCCATGCGGAGCCGCGAGGCGTGCGGGTCGGCGCTCGCAATCGCGTCGACAATCTGCAGGTGCGCTTCGGTGGCGGTCTCGGTGAACTTGCCGAAGTTCACGCCGAGCGACATGAAGCGATCGACCTGCGCGAGGCAGCGTTCGATCAACTCGAGTGCGAGGCCGTTGCGGGCGCAGCGCGCGATGGCGAGATGGAACTGGACGTTCGCGGTCTCGGACTGACGGTAATCCTGCGACGCCCCGATCGGCACCATCGCCAGCCGGCGTAGTTGATCGACGTCCTCCGGCCTCGCGAGTTGGGCGGCGCGCGCAGCCGCGGCTCCCTCGAGCAGGCGCCTGACGTCGAACGTGTCGTGGATCTGCTGCACCGTCACGCGCGCCACGAAGTAGCCGTGGCCGACCACGCGATCGAGATAGCCTTCCTGCCAGAGGCGCGCGAGCCCCTCGCGGATCGGCGTGCGGCTCATGCCGTGCTCGGTCGCGAGGCCGACTTCGGACAGCGAGGCGCCCGGGCGATATCGCCCTTCGACGATTCCCGCTTTGAGATTCCGGTACGCGCGCTCGACGTGCGGCGCGGACGGAACGTCCGGCAGCGGGACCTCGGCCTTCGGTGCGCGGCGCGCGGCGCGTGGCTTCACGGCGCCGAGTATACTCATCGGATCCAACCGGCCGCAAGCGGCTCCTGTGTTATCCTGATTCCGCCTCAACCCAGCAGGCTCACCCGCGGCTCTTTCCATCAACCATCCGGGGCGGGAACGATTTTTTATGCGCACGCATTTGTTGGCGGTCAGCCTCTGTCTGTTTGGTGGTTTGCTGGCGGCATCGCCCGCCGAGGCCCAGTACGGCGCGCGACGCTCGTCGTCCAACCGTGCAACCGGCGAGACCTATCACGTCGAAGCGGCCGGCACGATCTGGAACCCATCGCCCGACATCATCATTTCAAGCGAAGGCCTCGGCCAGCTTGGCGACAACATCGATTTCGTCAATACACTCGGCATCGAGCAGAAGAAGTTCAAACAGCTGAAACTGGTGCTGCGCCCCGGGACGAAGCACAAGTTCCGATTCGAGTACACGCCGATCAGTTACATGGTGGCGCAGAAGACGGTCCCCACGACGTTCGTGTTCAACGGACAACGGTTCAACGTCGGGATCCCGGTCGCGACCGATGTGACCTGGAAAGCCTATCGCTTCGGCTACGAGTGGGACTTCGTCTACAAGGATCGCGGTTTCGCCGGCGTGGTCGTCGAAACGAAGTACACCGATATCACCGCCACGCTGACGTCCGCGGCGGTGGGCGCCGAGCAGTTCACGTCGGCGCACGCGCCGATTCCGGCCGTCGGCTTCATCGGCCGCGGCTATGTCGTGCCGAACATCTCGATCACGGGAGAGTTCACGTTCTTCAAGCTGCCGGACAAGGCGCTGAACAGCGACGACTACTCCGGGAAGTACTACGATTTCGACTTGTACGGCACCGTCAATTTCAACGAGAACCTGGGCGCGCAGCTCGGTTATCGATCGTTCGACGTGTTCTACAAGGTGAAGCAGGACACCGGCACGCTCAAGCTGAAGGGCCTGTACTTCGGCGGCGTCGCCAGGTTCTAGCCGCCCATCCTCACGAAGACGCCGAGGAACCGCGTATCGCGGCTGCCGGCGTTCACTTCAGACGGGCGGAAGCCCGCGGACGATCGAATCCGCACGAGCGCGGCGCCTGCGGACGCATCGATCGGGAGATCGATGCGTCGTTCCTCTCCCGGCTTCAGCGCGATCTCCTCGCGCCATCTCCCCGATTCCAGCGTGATCGCGTTGTCGGCGGCGCCGCTGTGCAGGATCACCGCGACCGGCCCTGGAGCGTCCGGCCTGACCACCACGCGCGTCTCGCGCGCGCCCGCCACCCAGAATCCTGACGGCTCGGGCAACGCACGATCGTCGAGAAAGTACGTGACGGTCGAATTGTAGCGGACCGCCCGGCGAGCGGTGTCCCTCGACAGGCGTGCGACCCCGCGAGAGACGGGCCGAAGCTCGACTGATTCGAGTTGTGCGCGCGCGCCTTCATCGGCGCGGACGAGCAGCGCGCGCACGTTGATGGGCAAATCGAGCCGCACGCCACTCTCGAACGTCGCGATCGGCTGCGTGACGATGGCGAACTGATCGTTGCCGACTCCGACCATCAGCCACCCTTCGCCACCGCGCCGTCGCACCGACATTACGTACGAGCCTGCGGGCACGGCGGGAAACGCCACGAGTGGCGCGTTCGCCCTGCCGGCGCGGCCCCGCCGCACCGGAATCTCCATTCGCATTCCCCACGCGTCCTCCGCCGAGAGGCGTCGGAGCGGTGAGAGGCTGACGGCCGCCACGTGGCCATCGGCAAGCCGGCGGAGCACGTCCATCTGCGCTGACGTGGCGGTGATCGGCGGACTTCCGTGCATCGTCCAATTAATCGCAAGCGCCGCCGTCACACCCGCGGCGAATGCGATCGTCACGGTCGCGGCGATAGTGGGCCATGGGTGCCATGCGCGAGTGCGCCACAGCGTGAACGCGGCCGCCGCCCCCAGGCAGACGATCCAGATCGCGGTCGCGGCAAAGCCCGCGCGCGCCGCGTTCGCGCGCGAGACCAAGCCGGCCGGATCCGGCTGCACGGGCTGCGGTACGAAGGCGGGAAAGGCCGCCGGCAGATCCACGGCGTGATTCGCCCACTCGAGCCACGGCGCCGCCGTCAGTCCTGCCTCGTTGCGCGTGTGGTAACCAAGGCGTCCGCCGCCGGCGCCCGCCATCACGATCGACAGCCAGGCGCTGACGACGAGCATCGCGAGCATGACCGCGCGCAGGGCGCGCGGCGACGCCGCCCACGCGCATGCTGCCGGGATCGCCAGCGGCAGGATGAGCGGCACGAGGAAACGTGCCGGCCCGCTCATGCCCGCCCACCACATCGCAAAGGTCGCGACCGCCAGCAGGTACGGCAGCGCCATGACGAGCCAGTCCATCGCGAGCCGGCGTGCGCGAATGAAACCGGCAACGCCGACCATCAGGACGGGCGCCGCGGCGAACAAGCCGAATCCCTGGTCGAAGAGCAGCCCACCGAGACCGTCAGGGAAGAATGCGAGCGAGTTCTGTGTGCCGGGCCCGTACGGCGCCGACGGATCGGGTGTGCCATAGATCACGGTGAAGAAGAAAAGCCACGCAACCGCACTGACGGCAGGCGCGAACAGGAACGCCGCGGCCTTCGCGAGCGGATTCGGTACGCGCGCGATGCGCACAAGCACGAGTCCACCAAGCGTTCCAGCCAGGACCGCAAAGCGTGTGTGCATCCACGGCAGCAGCGCAAGCGCGACGCCGTGCAGCATCCACGGCGTCCACGACTGCATCGATGAAGTCGGGTTCGCCGACTCGTGCTCGGCGCGAAGCAGGGCCCAGAATCCTGTGAGCACGACGATCGCGGCGGGACCGTCGGGAAAGACCGTGTAGCTCTCCAGAAGAAACGGCGCAGAGAAAGTGACGGTGGCCCAGCCGAACCACGCTGCCGACGCGCTGCCGGTCACCCGCCACGCGAGCCACCAGGCGAGCGCGCATCCCGCCGCCGACAGCAGGATCAGGAATACGACGACGCCGTGGTAGCCGCCGATCGCGAAGGCGGGCAGCACGAGTGCGGGGACGCCGGGCGCGTGGATGGAGTAGAGCCCGCCCTTCTGTCCGCGCCGCACGGCATCCGGAGCAAGATCGCCGACGAAATACGCGCGGTAGTCGCCGCGCTGGTGGTTGTTCTCGATCTTCAGATCGCCGTCACGCAGCAGGCTCTGCGTGATGACGAGGTAGTGCGGTTCATCGCCGCCGGGAAGCGAAGGAGAGGCGCCCCAGGCCGCGAGGGAGAAGATCGCGAATGACAGCGCGCCGGCGAGAACCGGGAGCCGCGCCGCGGGCCCGTAGAACGTCACACCGTAAACTCCCTCGTTCCACACTGAGAGGAGCGCGACGCCGACGCCGATCCAGATAAGCGTGCTCAGCGCGCCCGTCCACGCGAGGAAGGGGGCAGGCACGGGAAACGGCAGCCACGGCAGGAGCACGAAAACCAGCGGCGCTGTCGCGAAGATGATGTCGCGCGTGCGATGCGCACCCCAGCCGGCGGCGGCGGCCAGGAGGCCCGCAGCGACCGCGAGCAGCACGTGAAGCGCGTCGACCGGTACAACGCCGATCCGCGCCGCCTGCTCTGGACCGCCGAAGGCAATCGTTCCGAACGAAAGGAACGCGACGAGAGCGGTCCACGCACCGGCCAGGAGAGGGACGAAACGATTTGTCGAGACCGGCGCTACAATGACCGCAATTCTACATGGGGGAAGCGTCCGGCACCATCGCGCGCGCGCGCGAACTCCTGCTCGTGTCCGCGGCCGGACTTGCCCTTGCGATCCTGATGACGTGGCCGCTTGCCACGGACCTGGGCCACCTCGGACGCACGCTGCCCACCGACGCAGACGGGCAGTACAGCATCTGGAACATTTCGTGGGTCGCGCGGACGATCGTCGCGGATCCGCTTCATCTCTTCGACGCCAACATCTTTCATCCGCACAAGCTCACGCTCGCTTATTCGGAAGCGAACATCCTGCCGGGGATCATCGGCGTCCCGGCGTACTGGCTGTCCCGCAATCCGTGGCTCACGCTGAATGTCGTCCTGCTTTTCGGTTTCGCGTCCGCCTATCTCTGCGCGTATTTGCTGCTGCGCTATCTCACTGGAGACGCGCGAGCGGCCGCCGCCGGCGCAATCCTTTACGCGTTCTGTCCCTACGTCTTCTCGCACCTGTCGCACATCCAGCTGCTCATGACGGGTGGGGTTCCGCTTTCGATGCTGATGCTGCATCGGCTGGCGGATCACGTCTTCCGCCTAAAGGCGGAAGCTACACAGAATCCATCCGGAGTCACACACAATCCATCTGTAGCTTCCGGCTTTAGCCGGAAGATCTGGTTCCGCGGAATTTCGCTGGGACTCGCGCTCGCGGCACAGGCGCTGTCGTGCGCGTACTACGGCATTTTCGCGGTGCTGATGGTCGGCTACGGCGCACTGCTGCTCGCACACACGCGCCGACTCTGGAAGTCTGCGGCGTACTGGACGGCGATCGCGACGGGGGCGGCGACATCTCTCGTTCTCGTGCTGCCCGTGTTCATACCGTTCCGGATGGTGCAGGCGGAGAGCGGATTCGGGCGCACGGTCGCCGATACCGCGCGGTGGGCCGCTCGCCCGCATGGCTATCTCGTGTCCTCCGCGAATGCGCACCGCTGGCTCCTCGACATCGCGAGACGATTCGGACCGTGGGACGAGGTCCTCTTTCCTGGAATCCTCGCGGTCGTCCTCGGGATTGCGGGAATTGTCATTGCCGTGCGCGGGAAAGGTCGCGACCGCGAAACGACGCTTCTGTATGGAACGCTTGGTGTGCTCGCGCTCTGGGCGTCGTTCGGACCGGCGGCCGGGCTGTACCGCGTGCTGTTCTACCTGCCGGCGTTTTCTTTTCTTCGCGCTCCGTCGAGGCTGGGACTCGTCGTGGTCCTCTGCCTCGCGGTATTCGCTGCCTTCACGCTACGCCTGCTGATCGATGCCGCGGGCGCACGCCGGCGCACGCTCGCGATGGGGATCGCCATCGCGCTCGCGGTTGCGGACCTCATCATCGTTCCGTTGAGGTGGTATCGCGCGCCCGAAGTGCCGGCGGGATATGGGGTGCTCGCGTCGAGACCACGCGCGGCGCTCGCGGAGTTCCCGTTCTACGGCGAGCGGATCGCCTTCCCGCTGCACGCGCAGTACATGCTCTTCTCCACGTCCCACTGGATGCCGATGGTCAACGGCTACAGCGACGTCATCCCGCAAGATTTCCGCGAAGCCGCCGTCGTGCTGGATTCCTTTCCGTCAGACGACGCGTTCATCGTGCTCGCGAAGCGGCGCGTGCGCTACGTGGCCGTGCATTGGGACATGTTCGCGGGACGCGACGCCGAGATCCGCGCCAGGCTGACGAAATACCTGCCGAATCTGCGCGTGCTTTCGGACGACAATCGGATGACGCTGTACGAAGTCGTGAGGTATCCGTAAATCGGCGTCCAACCTTCCGCTCACGCGTGCCAACGGGACCGTGAGCTTCGGTTGGCAAGCCGCGCGAAGGTTGTCCACCGTAGCTTGAGCGAAGGCGGACCGCACCTCCGACCTTCTACTTCCGTCTTTTCTTCTTGGCCGGCGTCTTCTTCTTCTTGACGGGAGCCTTCTTTGCCGTCGATCGGTTCGCCGCCGCGGACACCTTTGCCGCCGTCGTCGGCGCGATCGTCGGCTTCGGCCGCGGCCGTCCTTCCCCCTCGCCATACAGGTGGCGGTAATCCTCCGCGGTGCCGAGAATCCTCTTTACGTAATTCTGGGTCTCGGGAAACGGAATGTCGTCGATGAACTCGTCTTCGTCCATCCCGGGGCGCTCCGCCTTCCACCGCACGACGCGGTTTTCGCCGGCGTTGTAGCTCGCGAGCGCGTAATAGACGCCGCCGAACTGCTGGGCGAGCCGTTTGAAATACAGCGTCCCCAGACGAACGTTGGTTTCGCCATTCGTGAGCATCGACGTCGAGAAACGCCGGATGCCCAGCGCGGTCGCGAGCCTCCGGCCCGTGCTCGGCAAGATCTGCATCAGACCCCACGCGTTCGCGCTGGAGTGCGCCGCCGGATCGAACGTGGACTCCTGCGCGATGAGCGCGGCGACGACGTACGGATCGAGCTCGTAGATTGCGGCGTTGCGCTTGATGGCGTCCCAGTACGTCAGCGGGAAAATGATCTGCAGGATCTCGGCAGGAAGCGCTTCCCCTCCGGCCATCAGGAACTGCGGATAGGCGCGGCGCATGACGCTGATCGCGCGGCGCAGTTCTCCTTTCTGGTGATAGATCCACGCCTGTGTCGCTTCGACAGCCGGGGACGTGCCCCACGCCTTCTGCGCGTACCGCAACTCGTCCAGCGCATCGTCATACAGCCCCGCCGCGAGCAGGCGGCGGATCAGCAATGCGGTTGGTGGCGGAGCGGGGATTCCCTGCGCGGCGGCGTTCTGCACTCCGGCGGGAACGACCGCGGCGCGCGCCGTTGACACGGTGTTGACCGCTTTCTCCACTGGAAGACGGCGCGCGGCGAGCCGACCGTAATACGAGTTCAGGTAATCGGCGTGGATCAACCGCATGCGCGCGTCAGCGGGCTCGCGCTGTCCCAGTTTCTCGCGCGCGCGCGCCGACCAGTACAGCCAGGGGGGACGATAGTCCGAGCGTGGAAACGCGGCGGCAGCGGCTTCGAACACACGCGCCGTCTCGGCATAGTTACCGGTCGTGTACGCCCACCAGCCGTACTTCCAGGCGGCGCGCTCGCCATGGGGGCCGGCCGGAAACTTCTCGAACAACTCGCGGAACGCCTGTGCGGCGAGGTCGTCCTGGTTGGTGATGATGTAGTGGGTGCCGAGATTATTGAGCGCCTCGCCCGCCCAGGAGCTATCCGGGAATTCGTTCACGAGCGCGCGCGTGAGCTCGACGGCCTGGTCGGCATCGCCGAGGGCACGAAGCGCGCTCAGATAGAAGAACTTCGCCTCTGCATGCCGCGACGAGCGTTCGAGGTACGGCCGGACACCATCGCGCGCGAACGCGTAGCGTTTGAGGAAGTAGTCGCTCTCGGCGATCCGCAGGTCGATCACTTCGCGATCGTCACCGCTCGCCTGCTTCTGGATCTCGAGCAGCGCCGAGCGCGCGTCCGTGTATCGCTTGGCGCCGAACAGGATCAGCGCGCGGCCAAGATCGAGCTTGTAATCCTTGCGGACGATCAGATCCTGGAGCGATCCGAGCGTGGTTTGCGCTGCAGCCGCCGCGTCGGTGAGAGGAAATTCGTAGTAGATCCGGAGATAGGCTTCCGCGGCGCGAGCGCGGTTGCCCGCAGCCAGCGAGGCGCGCGCGAGGCGCGCAAGGCCGTCTTCAGGCGCGACCGCCTTGTGGGTCGAGAGCTTCTCGTAGATCTCGGCGGCTGCGGCATGATCGGCGCGGCTCTCCGCCGCTTCAGCCTTGCCGAGCATCGCCGCGACGGACAGATAGCCTTCGGGCTTGCGCGCCAGCACGGCGTCGAACGCTTTGTCCGCCTCCGACGCGTTCAGGAGCCGCAACTGCGCAGCGCCGATATAGTACTGCGCGTAGATCTCGAGCGGACCGCCGGCGGCGAGTGCGTGGCGTGCGTGCGACAGCGCGGACGGATAGTTACCGGCTGCGTACGCCGCGGCGGCATCGGCGAGGGCGGGATTGCGCGCGGTGACGTCGGACGGACGCGGCGCGAACCAGTAGTCCTCGATGTTCTGCGGAAGCGCAGCATGAATCGTCGGCTGAAGCGGCGTCTCCGGCGGCGGTTGTGGCAGCGCCTGCGCCTGCCAGCTGCTCACGGCCAGCAGGAGGACGAATATCGACGGCATTACGTGTTCCCGAGGAGGGCCGGATCGCCGTCTGCGAGCGTCTGCACCAACTCCTGCTGGAAATACGCATGGCGCGCGCCAATCGATGGCGGCACGCGCTCTTCGTAGAGACGGCGCGCGCGATCGATCTCCGTCCCGAGCCGCTGCAGCAGGTCGCGCTGCTGGCGGCCCGCGCGCACGGCGGGCTCGTTGTACAGCTTGATCTCGGAGACGAGCAGACGCGCGAATCGACGCGCCGCCTGCTCATCGCTGGCGGAATCGCCGTTCCCCGTGAGGTCGGCGGGAACGCCGCGGAGCACGTCGAGCGTGCGCATCGCGGTGCGAAGCGCGACCACCGTGGACGCGTGGCGCGCGAGAGACTCGACCATCTCGAAGGACGCGGCGGCTGACTGCGCCGGATCACCGGAATCAACGTACAAAACCGCGACGGCGCGGCCGCCGATCATGACAGGCACCGCGAGGCCGCTTCGATCCGCGGAGGCGCGGGCGAACGGTGGCGAAGGCAGGTCCGCGGACGTCCGTATTCCTTGTCCCGCCTGGATGGCGCGCGCGAGGAGGTCTCGTCCCCCGATCGATGATTCGACGCTGCGGATATCCACTTCGGGAATGCCGCTCGACTTCCATGACTTGAGCCGGTCGCCATCGATGACGAACAGCGCGGAGCGACCGGCGATGGAACCAGTGTGCGCGACAAGCGCGTCCAGCGCCTGGCTCAATGTCCGCGTGTCATCCAGCTCGCGAACGGCTGCGGAAACTCGTGAGGGATCGACGGCAGGTGCAGCGGGTACCGCGAGAGATGCGGCCTTGGCGCGCTGTTTTTCAGCGTCAATCTCTGCCCTCGCGCGCTGCCGTTCCTTCTCGATCTCCCCTTTCGCGCGATCGAGCTCCGCTTTCGCGTGATCGAGCTCCCCTTTCGCGCGTTCGAGCTCTCCGCTCGCATGTTCGCGCTCTCCGTTTGCACGTTCGAGCTCTCCGTTCGCGCGATCGAGCTCCGCTTTCGCGTGATCGAGCTCCCCTTTCGCGCGTTCGAGCTCTCCGTTCGCATGTTCGCGCTCTCCGTTTGCACGTTCGAGCTCTCCGTTCGCACGTTCGAGCTCCCCTTTCGCGCGCTCGAGCTCTCCGTTCGCATGTTCGCGCTCTCCGTTCGCGCGTTCGAGCTCTCCGTTCGCGCGTTCGAGCTCTCCTTTCGCGCGTTCGAGCTCACCTTTCGCCCGTTCGCGCTCGGCATCGAGCTCGTTCTGCGCGCGGCGGCGCTCCGATTCTTTTTCCAACTCCGCGGTGCGGCGCGCCGAGGCGAGAGCCTGATCGACTTGCTGCTGCTGCGCCTGTTCGAGTTCCTGCCTGAGCTGCTGCTCGGCGGCCTGCCATTCCAGGGTGGCCGCCTCGCGTGCGCGCTGTTCGGCTTCCGCCTGTGCGGCTGAGACCGCTTCCACGACCTGCTGATCGAACTCGTGCCGCAGCTGGCGCTCGAGCGCGTCGCGCTCGATGGCCCCGGCTTCGCGCGTGCGCTGTTCGGCATCCGCGCGTGCCCCCGCAACGAGCTGCTCGACATGCGCCTGCATCTCCCCCTTGACCTGCGCGATCTTCGCATCGGCCAGACGTTGGGCATCGAGAAGCGCCTGCTGCCGGGCCTCGGCAACACCGCGTTCGTACTGCTGCTTGAGGACCGCGAACTGCTGGTCGAGCGCGCTGCGCAGTTGCGCTTGCAGATCGTAGAGCGACATCGGGGGATTATCCCACGGGTCGCATTGGCGATGGCAGATTGCAGATTGGCGTTTTGCGGATTGGGGAGTGGGGAGTGGGGAAGGACGGATTGGGGATGGGGGATTGGGGATTGGGGATTGGGGATTGGGGATTGGGGATTGG
>Ga0137375_10009967_pt1 | contig 11273 bp, 5 predicted proteins | sample SagtaG_24_FD_104936 | JGI IMG/M metagenome (GOLD analysis project Ga0137375, IMG submission 104936) | Vadose zone soil microbial communities from Sagehorn Ranch, Mendocino, California, USA - Sage1_R_113_16 metaG | ecosystem: Environmental > Terrestrial > Soil > Vadose zone | place: USA... | reverse complement strand
TTCACACGTGGGGCGTCTTCTTCGGCGACACGCTCACCGCGTCGAATCTGACGCTGAAGCTCGGCGTGCGCTACGACGTCGTCTCGGGACACAATCTTCCGGCCAACGTTCCGGCCAACTCGAGATTCCCGGACCTCATGCCCGCCCTGTCGTACGCCGGCGGCGTGGAGGAGTTCAAGAGCAAGTCCTGGCAGCCGCGTTTCGGAATCTCCTACGCCCTCGGACCCCAGAAGAAGACTCTGCTGCGGGCCTCGTACTCGCGCTTCGCGGATCAGATCGGCGTCTCGGCGGTGGCGGCCACCAACCCGGTGGGCCTGCCTCAGCCGACGGTGTCGTACCAGTGGAACGATCTAAATGGCGACCACATCGTCACGCGTGACGAGATCTGCCTCACCTGCCCGTTCGGGACCGTTAACTTCAATCCGTCCGATCCCAACTCTGTCTCCTCGCCCAACCGGATCGATCCGAACTTCAAGGCACCCAAGACGGACGAGATCGTCGTCGGTGTCGACCACCAAGTCCTGCCGGAGCTCGTGCTCGGCCTCTCTTACACGCGCCGGGAGCGCAAGGACGTCTGGTGGCAGTGCCCGCTGGCTCTCGACAACAGCCCGCAGTGCATCAGCAGCTCCGACTACGCTCTTTTCAACAGCGGCGAGCCGCTCCACGATCTGAACGGCAACGTCATCGGCACATCGGGGCCGCTCTATTACGTACCCGCCTTGACGTCCGGCGCGCCCGGCTTCAACCCGGCGATCGCCAGCAACTATTCGTACGGAACGTTCCTGACCAACCGCCAGGGCTACAAAACGACTTACGACGGCGTGGAGCTGCAGGTCACCAAGCGCCTCTCCAACAAGTGGATGGTCCACGGCTCCTTCACGTATGCGAACTGGAAGCAGAAGGTGACGGACACCTCGAAGGGCTGCATCGATCCGACGAACCAGGTTGGCACCGGCGCCGGTTACTTCGAGGCAGGCATCACGCCGGGGTTGCGCGGCAACACCTGCGCCAACGGGGACATCGCCTACGACTACAACGGCACGAACTGGATCAACGCCAAGTGGGCATTCAGTGCCACCGGCATGTACCAGTTGCCCCTCGGCTTCAACCTGGCCGCGAGCCTCTTCGGCCGGCAGGGCTACCCTTCGCCGCGCTACGTGACGGATGACCCGGGCGACGGTTTCGGCAGCCGCGACGTCGCTGTCGGGACCGCCGCGAGCAGCCGCCTGAAGAACGTTTATCAGGTCGACTTCTCCCTCCAGAAGGTCTTCGCGATCGCGCAGAAGGCCGACATCACCGTCTCGGCCGACATGTTCAATGCCTTCAACGCGAACACGATCCTCTTCCGACTGTCTAACGACGGCAGCGTCGGAGCGATACAGACGATTCAGAACCCGAGGGTCTTCCGCTTCGGAGCCCGCGTGAGCTTCTAGGCCTCTTGCCGTCGCGGCCCGATTTCCCCAGCTCCCCGCCGGGATCGACACCCCGGCGGGGTTCCTTTTTCCGGCGCCATGCCGTTCCCGCAGCCGCCGTCCTCGTTGCGGCTGTGGCCTGCCGGGCAAGGGCACCGAGTCCCTTCGCGTCGGGCCCGCCCCCCGACGTCGTCCTCGTCACCATCGACACGCTGCGCGCCGACGCGCCGGGTTTCGCAGGCAACCGTGAAGTCGCGACGCCCGTGCTCGATGGCCTCGCGCGCGAAGGAGTCGTCTTCACGTGCGCCCACGCTCACGCCGTCGTCACCCTGCCGTCCCACGCCAGCATTCTGACCGGGCGCTACCCCCACGAGCACGGTGTCCGCGACAACGAAGGCTTCCAGCTCGACGCTTCCGTTCCCACGCTCGCGACCTGGTTGAAGGCTCGCGGCTACGCGGCCGGCGCTTTCATCGGGGGCTACCCCCTCGATGCGCGCTTTGGCCTCGGGCACGGTTTCGACGTCTACGACCAGCGCTACCCGATCGGCGAGGGCATCGCCGCTTTCGTTCTGCCGGAGCGGCGAGCGGCCGACGTCGTTGCCGCCGCACTCGACTGGTACGGAAGAAACCGGAGGCCGCGGTTTCTGTGGGTGCACCTCTACGATTGCCACGCGCCTTACCGGCCTCCCGCCCCCTTCGATCGGACGTACGCGGCCTCTCCGTACCTGGGCGAAGTCGCTGGCGTGGATGCGGCGCTGGCTTCTCTCGTCGCCGCGCTGGATCGCGCTTCGACGCTGCTCGTCGTGACGAGCGACCACGGCGAATCCTTGGGCGAGCATCGAGAAGCCTCTCATGGCCTCTTCGCCTACGAGGCCACTCTGCGCGTACCCCTCATCCTCTGGAGCCCCGGCCGTCTGCCCGCCCGCACCGAGACCGCGCTCGCGCGACACGTCGACATCGCTCCGACGATTCTCGAGGCGGCCGGAGCGGCGCCGTCGGACCCCCTGCCGGGACAGTCGCTGCTCGCGAGCCGCCGCCCGCAGAGCCCTTCTCCGTTCGAGGCTCTCTCGGCCTCGCTGACGCGGGGGTGGGCTCCCCTGTACGGCGTCGTGTCCGGCCGGTACAAGTACATCGACCTGCCCATTCCGGAGCTCTACGACCTCGAGGCGGATCCGTCTGAATCGCGCAATCTCATGGCAGAGACGGACCTCGTTCGGAAGCTCGCTGCCTCCCTGCCGGCCGATCGCGGCCGCGAACCTCGACGGGGCGACACCTCCTCGGAGGCGGCGGCGAAGCTCAAGAGCCTCGGCTACCTCGGTGGCCGCGCCTCCTGGAAGCTGCGCTGGGAGCCGGAGGATGATCCCAAGCGGCTGGTGGCGCTCGACGGGAAGATGCACGCCCTCGCTGACCTCTATGACTCCCGCCGCCTTCCCGAGGCCGAGGCCGTCGCGCGGGAGCTCGTCGCTGCCCGGCCCTCCATGCCGGCCGGCTGGGAATACCTCTGTCTCGTCCAGGCGGAGCGCGGGGACCTCGGCGCGGCTGCCGCCACGCTCGAGGACGCCTTGCGCCGAGATCTGCTCGACGCGCGGTTGAAAAGCCGACTCGCGCTGCTCCTCTCCGAGGCCGGCGACTTCCGGCGCGCGCTCGAGATTGCCGAGCCGCTTGCTTGGAGCGGGAACCTCGACGTCTTGAACGCCGTCGGCGTCGTGCGCGCGAGGGCCGGCCGGCTCCCGCAAGCCTTCGAGGCTTTCTCCTCCGCCCTGCGCCGTCAGCCCGAGGATCCCGCCACCTGGCAAAACATCGCGATCACCCAGCTGAAGGCCGGGCACTTCGAGGAGGCCTCCCGAGCGCTCGACCACGCGCTTGCCGCCAACGACCGGCTGCCGCGCGCCTGGAATGCCCGCGGCGTCGTCCTGGCCGAGCGCGGTGATCCTTCGGCGGCGCTCGAGGCCTGGAAGCGCGCCGTGTCGATCGACCCGGGCCAGCTGGAGACCTGGCTCAACATGGCCGATGTCGCGCGCCGCGCGGGCCGACGCGACGTCGAGGCGGGCGCGCTCTCCGAGTTCGTGGCGCGCGCGCCGGCGGGGCGCTATGCTGCCGACATCGCCCGGGCCCGCGCGAGACGCGCGCGCCTCGGGGGTCGTCCATGAAGTCGGGTACCGCTCTCGCTCTCGTCGGGCTCGCGATCGCCGCCGGCGCCTCCGCGCAGCAGCCGCCAAAGCCGCCGGGTGTCCACGAGTCGGCGAGCGTCACGCTCGTCGAGGTCCCCGTCCACGTGGTCGGGCGGGATGGACGGCCTGTTGCGAACCTGACGGAAGCCGACTTCGAGCTCTTAGACGACGGTCAGCGGCAAACGATCGCCGCGCTGGATGTCGTCGACCTGCGCGCGGCCGAGGCGCCGCACCCGGACGGACACGCTGCGGCCCCGGCGCCCGGCACGGTCTCGCCGCTGGCCAGGCGGCACTGGCTGCTCCTCTTCGATCTCTCCTTTTCACGCGAGGTGTCGATCACACGGGCCGTCTCGGCAGCCTCGCGCTTCGTCTCCTCGGGGCTTGCTCCCGGGGATCTCGCCGCCGTGGCGTCGGTGTCGGTGGACGGCGGAGTTCGGATGCATCTGAACTTCACCACGGACGCGCAGCAGCTCGCGGCGGCCGTGCGGTCCGTCGTCACGGCCCGCGGCGAGGACCGCTCGCTCGATCCGCTCTCGCTCGCCCTTCTCATGCCGGGCGACCCGCGGGCGTACCGCGAAGCCTCCCGCGAGTCGAAATCGGGCGGAGGCGGGCTGGATGCCGGCGTCTCCGGTATCCACTCGGTCATGGCCCGCAAGAACTCCGACCGCTTTTCGATTGGGCGCGTGACGTCGCAGCTCTCCGCTCTTTCCGGCCTCGCGAGAGCGCTCGACACGGTCCAGGGCCGCAAGACGGTCCTCCTGTTCTCGGAAGGCTTCGACAGCCGGCTGCTCTCCGGAAGCGTCGCCTGGCCGCTCAACCCCGAGGCGCGGGCGCCGGAGAACGACGCGATCCTCGAGGGGAAGATCTGGTCGGTCGACCTCGACCGCCGCCTGGGAGACTCGCCGCTCCACCGGCATCTCGCCGACACGCTCGCGCTCTTCCGGCGCTCCGACTGCACGCTCTACCCGATCGACATCGGCGGGCTGAGGGCGGAAAGTGAGGACATCACGCCGAAGATCCACGGGGAAGACGCGCTGTTCGCCTTCGCCTCCGGAACGGGCGGTGAGCTGCTCTCCGACGGCAACGACCTCTTGGAGCAGATTCGGCGCGTGGCCGACAAGACGGGCCTGACCTACGTGCTTTCGTTCACGCCCACGCGGCGGCTGGGCGAGGGGCGCTACCACGAACTCAAGGCTCGCGTGAAGGTCTCCGGGGCGCGCGTCTCCGCCCGAGCCGGCTACTACGAGAGCAGGCTCTTCCGCTCTTTGTCTCCTCTCGAGCGCACGCTCTCTGCCGCCGCGCTCATCACGCACGAGAAGGCCGGAGGCGCGTGGCCAATGGAAGTCCTCGCGATCCCGGTGACGGGCGAGCCCCTCGGCCGGGCGGCCGTCGTGCTGGAACTGCCCGGACCCGCCTTGCTCGGCGGAGCCGGAGAGAAGCTCCGCCTGGGCGTCTATGTCTACGCCATGACCGACGCCGGCGATCTCGCGGGTTTCTTCGCGCGCTCGGTCACCGTCGACGTGATGCGCGACAAAGAGCGCCTGAGCTCCGGCGCGCTGCGTTATCGCGGCGCCATCAGCCTTCCGCCCGGCGCCTACCAGATCCGGGCCCTCGTGCGCGACGAAGATCGCGGCGCCTACGCTGTGCGCTCGGTCGGGGTCGTGATGCCGGAAAGCGGCGCGCCGGACTTCGCGCTGCGGGCGCCGCTCTTCTTCGCGGCGGAGGAACGGGGTGTCCATGTCACCGACCCAACCGCGTCCGGCGACACCGAGACGTTCGCCGTGGCCGGAGAGCCGTTCGTGCCCGCCCTGGCGCCTCTGCTTTCGCCCGGCGAGCGGGTGCGGCTCTGCCTCGTGGCCGGACGCGCCGTTGCAGCGCAGCCGTTCGAGATTCAGGCGGCGGTCGTGACGCGGGCCGGAGTTTCCGCCCCGGCACTCTTCGCGATTCTCGGCCGCGCCCCGTCGGCACCCGGAGGTCCGGTCAAGTTGCTTGCCGAGTTCGCCCCTGGCCCCGTGGCTCCGGGCGAAGCCGTCCTGCGCGTCACGCTGCGCGACCCAGCCGGCGCCCGAAAGGCGGCCGTCAGCGAAGCCCGCTTCCGCGTCGACGCGGCTCGGGCAACCGAATAGCTACGGGACAGCCGGTCGGCGGAAGGCCTTCAACTTCTCCCTGTAGGTCTGACTCATCGTCAGCTGCGTGCCGTCCTTCATCGTGACGGAGTAGTCGCCGTTGAACCAGGGATGCATTTCCTTGATGCGCTCGATGTTGACGATCGTGGAGCGGTGGATACGCAGGAACTTTCTGGGGTCGAGCTTTCCTTCGATCCCGGAGGTCGTCTCCTGGAGGACGTGGGCTTCGCTGCCGACATGGAGCCGCACGTTGTTGCGCGACGACTCGATCCAGTCGATGTCCCGGACCTTGAGGAAGTAACTGCGGCCGTCCCTCTTGAGAAGCAGCCACTCGGGGTAGGCGCGCTCGCGACGCAGGTCTTCGAGCAAGGCCAGCAAAGTTTCGTTCAAGGCGTGCGAAGCGCCGCGCCCGATCCAGGAGCGCGCCCGGCGCACGGCCTCCTTCAGCCGCTCGTGGGAGAACGGTTTCATCAGGTAGTCGACCGCGTGCGCGTCAAAGGCCTTGAGAGCGTACTGGTCAAATGCCGTCACGAAGATGACGGCGCGCCCCTCGCTCACTCCGATCATGTCGAGGACTCCCAGACCGTCGAGGCCAGGCATCTGGACGTCCAGGAAAACGAGCTGCGGCTTCAACTCGTCGATCTTTTGGACCGCCGCGAAGCCGTCCCCGCACTCACCCACGATCTCGATGTCTGTGTCGCCGGCGAGGCCATTGCGGATCCACTCTCGGGCCAGCGGTTCGTCGTCTACGATCAAAGCTGTCGTCGTCATCGCCGACTCCCCTCCCGTCCGAAAGGTTGTCCCGTCACGAGATACGCAGAAGCCCCGCGGGAGTTCCAGACTCGTCCCGCCGGAAAGCGGGTTCGTCCTCGGAAATCCAGCTTTCGTGACGCAGGCGTTGAATCGCCCGCAACTTTTGTGTTTTCTCACGAGGTGAATCCGCGGGCTTTCCTCGTCCCCGTGTTGGCCCTGGCCGTCTTCGGGGCGGCCGCGACCCTTCCGGCTCTCGATCCCGCCACTCCCCTCAACCAGTACGGCCACGACGTCTGGGACGGCGATTCCGGACTGCCGCAGAACACCGTCACCGCGATCCGACAGACGCGTGACGGCTATATCTGGATCGGAACGCAAGAGGGCCTCGTTCGATTCGACGGCGTTCGCTTTGCGACCTTCGACACTCGCAACACGAAGGCCATGAAGGACGACTGGGTGGAATCGCTCTGCGAGACGCGAGACGGAAGCCTCTGGATCGGCACCGTCGCCGGGCTCGTCCGCTACCGCGACGGCGTTTTCGCGGCGTTCGATCAGTTCGGAATCAAGCAACCCAGAATCACCACGATGTTCGGGAGCCGCGACGGCTCGCTCTGGGTGGGTTCGAGCATCGGTCTCGCTCGCATCCGCGATGATCGCATGATCTCGCTGACGCCCAACGAGAGCCTCCCCTGCCTGAGGGTGCGGTCGATGGCCGAGGACGCGGCCGGCAACCTCTGGATCGCCGGGAGCCGAGGAGTTGCCCGCTGGAGCGGAGCGACTTTCTCGAGCGAGGCCGCGTCGGGCATGCCGACGGCCGCCGTGCTCGCACTCGCCGAAGACGGTGAAGGCGGACTCTGGATCGGGACCGCACACGGGCTCGTCCACGCGGCGGCTGACGGGGTCAAGAGCGCATTCTCGGAGGCCGACGGCCTTTCGAGCGACGTCATCCGCGTGCTGTACCGCGATCGCGAGGGCAGTCTTTGGATCGGCACGGAAGGAGGCCTCTTTCGCCGCCGGGACGGACACTTCCTGCGCTACGGGACCACAGAGGGACTGTCGTCTCCGCGCGTTCTCTCCGTCCATGAAGACCGCGAAGGCAGCCTGTGGGTCGGCACCACCGACGGGGGTTTGAATCGCATCAAGGAGCAACGCATCGCGATCTACACGGCGAAGGACGGCCTCTCGGACGACCGCCTGTGGACGGTCTTCGAGGACCGCGCGGGCAACCTCTGGGCCGGAACGGCCGAGGGAGTCTTGAACCGCCGCGCGCCCGGCAGCGACCGCTTCGAGCCATTCGTGAAGCTCGGAATGCAGATTACGGCGATCGCCGAGGACGCCAGCGGGAACCTCTGGGTCGGCACGCAGGGCCTCGGCCTCGCCCGCTTGCACGGCCGCCAGGTTACGCGCTACACGAGCGAGCAGGGTCTCTCGGGCAACTTCATCTCCACGGTCCTCGTGGACCAGCGCGGAACCATCTGGGCGGGCACGATGGCGACCGGAGTCAACCGATGGGACGGCCACCGCTTCGTCAACTACCGCGCTCGGGACGGCCTCGGCGGCGACTCGATCTTCTCGCTGTTCGAGGACAAAGACGGCGACCTCTGGATCGGAACGTTCGGCGGCGGCGTGACGCGCCTCCACAACGGCACGTTTCAGACTTTCACCACGAGGGACGGCCTCGCGCACGACATTGTCATGTCCACGTATCAGGACCGGGAAGGCACGTTCTGGTTCGCCACGCGCGGCGGCCTCTCGCGGTTCCGCGACGGGAAGTTCACGACCTATCGACAGCGCGAGGGCCTCTTCCACGATGCCGCGCAGCGCGTGCTCGAAGACACGCACGGCTACTTCTGGCTCACGTCGAATCGGGGCGTCTTCCGCGTCCATCGCGCCGAGCTCGAGGCGGCCGCCGGAGGCACCCGCATTCCGGATGCCGTGACCTTTCAAACGGCCACGGGCATGATCCGAGCCGAATGCAACAACGCGCAGCATGGCGCCTGGCGCGGGCGGGACGGCCGGCTCTGGTTTGCGACGATCAAGGGCCTGGCGATGGCCGACCCCGAGCGGATCAAATGGAATGCCGTCGCTCCCGCCGTCGTCATCGAACAGGCAGCGGCGGACGGGCAGCTGCTGCCATCCCTTGCGAACCTGACGCTCGCGCCGGGGAACCGGAAGCTCGAGTTCCACTACACGGCCCTCTCCTTCCGCAACCCTCTCGCGGTGCGCTTCAAGTACCGGCTCGAAGGCTTCGAGCGCGACTGGGTCGACGCGGGCACACGGCGGATCGCCTACTACACGAACCTGCCGGCAGGTCGCTACCGCTTTCACGTCCTCGCCGCGAACGAAGACGGCGTCTGGAACGAGACGGGGGCCGCGGCAGCCGTCGACGTCGGGAAGCACTTCTGGGACACGAATGGGTTCCGCCTGCTGGCGGCCATAACTCTCGTCCTTTCCGTCGTCGCGGGACACCGCCTGCGCGTGAAGCGCCTCAAGTTTCGAGAGCGCCTGCGCACGGCTCTCGTGGAGGCGCAGCTCGAGGCGCTGCAGTTCCAGATCCGCCCTCACTTCCTCTTCAACACCTTGAACAGCATGCTCCCGCTGATCGGAGGCGACCCCGAGCGAGCCCGGCAAATGGTTGTGCGCCTGGGCGATCTGCTGCGCTCGTCGCTGCGCGCCGACGCCACGCACCTGGTGCCCCTCGAAGAGGAGCTCGCACTTCTCGATCAGTACATCGCGATCGAGCGCATCCGCTTCCGCGACCGCCTCGAGGTGTTCGTCGACATCGCGCCCGAGGCCTGCGGGGCCCTCGTCCCGAGCTTTCTTCTGCAGCCGCTCGTCGAGAACGCCATCAAGCACGGCATGAGCGCCCGGGCCGGCCGCGGACGCATCCGTATCGAGGCCCGCCCGGATGGCGATGCGCTCGCCATCGCAATCCGCGACAACGGGCAGGGACCCTCGCCCGAAGCTGCGGCCTCCCCCGCCGAGGGCATCGGCCTCTCCAACACCCGCAAGCGCCTGGAAGCTCTCTACCCGGAGGCGCACCGGTTCGAGCTCGTCACGGGGTCGGATGGCGGAGGCGAGGTCCGCATCCGAATTCCTCTGGCGCCCGCGCCGACTGCGGCCCGTTGCGAGGCGTCCGAGCCGCCTGCCGCGGCTCCCATCCCGCGCGCGTCGTAGTCTCGACGTGCCGACTTTCGGCCGCAGGCGTTCGCTGCGCGAACGGCGGCCGAGAGGTTCTGCTACCGGAGCGGGCCCGGTAACCCTCAGAAGGCATCCGACCCCATGGCGCTCGCAACGCCGCCTCACACCATTTTTCAGCAAACTGCTAGTCTTGGCTCGCCTTGAGGAGGGAGACCAAGTTGCGACACGCCTTAGCCGGATTTCTGCTGGCCACTCTGGCCGGCTCGGCAGCCGCCGCCGGTGCCGAGCCGGTGGTCCTCGCGGTGAAGGCCCGCCGGCTGCTCGATGTCAGGACGGGAAAATACGTCGAGAGACCCGTCGTCGTCGTGCGCGGCGACCGGATCGAGAAGGTCGGCTCCGAGATTCCAGATGGCGCGAAGGTCGTCGACCTTCAGGAGCGCGTCCTGCTGCCCGGGCTGATCGACACACACACGCACGTCCTCCTGCAGGGCGACGCCACGCAGGCAGAATACGAGGAGCAAATTCTGAAGGAATACCCCGCCCACCGCGTGGCGCGCGCCGTGCGAGCCTTGAAGATCGCTCTCGAGCACGGATTCACGACGATCCGCGACATCGAGACGGAGGGCGCCGGGTACGACGACGTCGCTCTGCGCGACGCCGTCGCGGAAGGGGTCATCCCCGGTCCCCGCATGAAGGTCGTCGGTCCGGCGCTTTCGACGACGGGCAGCTATCCGATTCTCCACTTCCGACCGGACTGGAAGTTTCCGACCGGCGTGCAGATCTGCGACGGCGCCGACGGCTGCCGCCGTGCGGTGCGCGAACAGCTCTCTTACGGCACCGATTGGGTCAAGATCTACGCGAACACGGGAGGCTTGAAGCTCACGGCCGACGGCTGGATCGACTCGCCGCCCAACTGGACCCCGCAGGAGATCGAGGCCGTCGTCTCGGAAGCGCACGCCAAGGGCGCCAGAGTGGCGGCCCACGCCACGTCCGATACGGGTGTGCGCCTCGCAGTCGCGGCAGGCGTCGACTCGATCGAGCACGGCGATTCGATCCGCCCGGAGGTCGCGCGCGAGATGGCGAAGAAGGGCATCTTCCTGTCGCCGACCCTGACCGTGATGGCCTATGTGGCCGAGCCCCGGGCGAAGGAAGGGCGCGGGATTTGGGCGGAGATGCCCAAGATCCAGGCGAAGTCGATCGAGAACTGCCGCAGGGCCGGCGTCAAGATCGCTCTCGGCACGGACGCGGGTGGCTTTCCGTGGACGGAGATCCACCAGGCGAAGGAGTTCGAGCACGAGGTGCAGCACGGAATGTCGCCCCTCGAGGCGATCCGCTCGGCAACGGTCGTCGCCGCGGAGCTTTTGGGCCTCGAGGGCAAGGTCGGCACTGTCGAGCCCGGCGCTTTCGCCGATCTCGTTGCCGTGGCGGGTGACCCGCTTCGCGACGTCGCGGTGCTCCAGAGAATCGACTGGGTCATGAAGGGCGGCGAGGTGGTCCGAGGCGTCCGATGAGAGAAGACCTGTTCCTGTTCCCATGCTGCGCGTCGGACTGACAGGCGGGCTCGCGTCGGGCAAGTCGACGGTCGCGGGCATCTTTCGCGAGCTGGGTGCCGCGGTGTTCGACGCCGACGCGATCGTCAAGGACCTTTACCGGCCCGGCGCCTCCGGCGC
>Ga0137375_10009955_pt1 | contig 11280 bp, 11 predicted proteins | sample SagtaG_24_FD_104936 | JGI IMG/M metagenome (GOLD analysis project Ga0137375, IMG submission 104936) | Vadose zone soil microbial communities from Sagehorn Ranch, Mendocino, California, USA - Sage1_R_113_16 metaG | ecosystem: Environmental > Terrestrial > Soil > Vadose zone | place: USA... | reverse complement strand
CGCACGTCGGCCTCCAGGCCCGGCTCATGAGCCAGGCGCTGCGCAAGCTCACGGCCAACCTCAACCGCTCGCGCACGATCTGCATCTTCATCAACCAGCTGCGGGAGAAGATCGGCGTGATGTTCGGCTCGCCCGAGACCACACCGGGGGGCCGGGCGCTGAAGTTCTACTCGTCGGTGCGGCTCGACATCCGGCGGGTGGAGTCGATCAAGGACGGCACCGAGATCATCGGCAACCGGGCGCGGGTCAAGGTGGCGAAGAACAAGGTCGCGCCGCCGTTCAAGATGGCCGAGTTCGACATCATGTACGGCAAGGGCATCAGCCGGGAAGGCTCATTGCTCGACGTCGGCGTCGACCTCGGCATCGTCAAGAAGTCCGGTGCGTGGTTCACGTACGAGGGCGAGCAGCTCGGGCAGGGGCGTGAGAACGCCAAGCAGTTCTTCGCCGAGAACCTCGACCTGATGTTCGAGGTCAGCGAGAAGATCAAGCAGGCCGTCGGTATCGAGGAGGTCTCGGCCGACGGCGACACCGAGAGCGAGAGCGACGCCAAGACCGACGCCAAGAGCAGTGACAAGAGCGACGGCAAGGGTTCCGGCGGATCCAACGGCCAGCGCGCCGACGGCGACGCCAAGCTCGAGATCGACAGCTGAGGACGAAGACGCCGGAGGCACGCGTGTGGGGGGCGGTCGCGTACCGCCCCCCACACCACCTCTGTGACTAGACGAGGCCCCGCACGACCGCCGCCGCGCCCGCAATCGTGACCAGGGTCAGGACCGCGGGCCGGATGCTGCGCTCGCCGACGAGGCGCGTCACGAGCGTGCTCGCGGCGAGGCCGAGCAGGAGCGCCGGCGCGAGGGCCAACGCGAGCAGCAGCTGCCAGCCGTGCACCTGCCCGGTCGCGCCGAGCGCGATGAACGACATGACGGCGCCGACGAGGAACGCGCACGCGAGCGTGGCGCGGATCGTCGGGCCGGGATGGCGCTGGTAGAGAAGCGCCAGCGGCGGCCCGTCGATGGCGGCGGTGGTTCCGAGGACACCGGCGGTGGCGCCGGCGCTGCTCGCCGTCTCGCGGTTGACGGGCACGTGGCCCGGCAGGAGGCTGAGGACGACGCCCGCGAGCACGGCCGAGCCCGCGAGCGTGGCGAGCAGGTCACCCGAGACCAACGCGACGATCACCACGCCGGCCGCCGTTCCCGGGACGCGGCCGGTGACGATCCACCCCAGGCCCGACCAGTCGACGCCGTGCCATTCCCGCACCGCCATGATCACGGTGAGCGGGATGCCCAGCGCGACCAGCGCACCCGGGACGGCCTCGGGAGCGACGAGCGCGACCACGGGGACGAGGACGAGGTTCTGACCGAACCCGATCGAACCCTGCACCGCGCCAGCGGCCAGCGCGACGAGGCAGAGCAGCGCAAGCTCCGGCGTCGAGACGTGCACGGAACGCAGCTACCCGGTCGTCCGGGGCGAGTCGCGCTGCCAGCGCTCGCGGTCGAGCCGGTACAGGACGTGGGCACGGAGCGGGTCGCCGGCGGGGACGTTGGGGTTGTCGAAGTCGTCGGCGGGATCGTTGTGCATGCCGAGCCGCTCCATCACCTGGCGCGAGCGCGTGTTCCCGTGCGAGGTGAACGAGACGATCTCGTCGAGCGCGAGGTCTTCGAAGCCGAACGCGAGCGCCGCCCGGGCGCCTTCGGTGGCGTAGCCGTGACCCCAGTGCTCGCGGGCCAGGCGCCAGCCAACCTCGACTGCGGGCGTGAACGGCGCGTCGAAGGTGGCCGGGTTGAGGCCGACGAATCCGATGAACGGCGCCGTGCCGGGGACCTCCACCGCCCACAATCCCCACCCACGCGCGTCGAACCCGCTCTCGATGCGGTCCACGAGGTCGTCGCTCTCCTCGCGGCGGAGCGGCGCCGGGAAGTGCTCCATGACGGCGCGATCGGCGTTGAGCGCCGCGAACGGGTCCCGGTCCGTGTCCCGCCATCGGCGAAGAATCAACCGGGGCGTGCGAAGCTCGGGCTCGACGCGCACGGCTCTCTGTATGCCAAGCGGCCTCCTCGGGGCAAGCTGTTTCGAGCCGCGTCGACGGGAGGTGGAGATGACGGGACGAACGGGACTGGTCGTGATGGTCGCGCTGGCGACGATGTGTGCCGCGTTCGGCGGCGCGTCGAAGCCTGACGCCTCGGACGTCAAGAGGCGGGCGGCTCGGTTCGCTGCCTGCGCCAAGAAATCCGACTACAAGGTGGTGCGCCCCAAGCCGCCCAACGAGCGGGCCGACTTCCTGCATGAACAGGGGCTCACGTTCGCCGAGGTCGACCTCGAGGAGCCGCCGGCGTTGTTCTTCGCGGCGATCGTCGACTTCTTCCCGCACCGCTCCGACGCCACGAAGGCGAAGGAGAGCATCGCCTCGTCCCTCGCCGGGCCGTCGACGGTGCAGAAGAGCACCGTGGTCGTGCACTACACGGACGATCCCGAGACGCCCAAGCGGAAGAAGGTGGAGGGGGTCGTGAACGGGTGCCTCCGGAAGTGATCAGGGGATGCCGTCCGTAGACTGGCTGCCGTGACGCCGCCGCCGCGCAGGTTCCATATCCGCACGTTCGGATGCCAGATGAACGAGCACGACTCCGAGCGGATCGCGGGGCTGCTCGCAGCCGACGGCATGGAGCACACCGACGACATCGAGGACGCCGACGTCGTCGTCTTCAACACCTGCTGCGTCCGGGAGAACGCCGACAACAAGCTGTACGGCCACCTCGGACGTCTCAAGGCCCTGAAGGAGCAGCGCCCGGAGCTCCAGATCGCGGTGGGCGGCTGCCTGGCGCAGAAGGACCGCGACCTCATCGTCGAGCGCGCCGGGCACGTCGACGTCGTGTTCGGAACCCACAACCTCGCGCACGCGCCTGCGCTCCTGGAGCGGGCTCGGATCGAGCGTGATGGCGGCGGGGACCCGATCGTCGAGATCCTCGAGGAGCACGAGGCGTACCCGTCGGCGCTGCCGGCACGGCGCGATGTCGCCCATTGCGCGTGGGTGACGATCCAGATCGGGTGCGACAACTCGTGCACCTTCTGCATCGTCCCGATCGTGCGCGGCCGCGAGGTGAGCCGTCGCATGGGCGACATCGTGCGCGAGGTCGAGGAGCTCGCCGGCGAGGGCGTCACCGAAGTCACGCTTCTCGGTCAGAACGTGAACTCGTACGGTCGCGACCTCGGCGCCGGCCAGTACGCGCCGCGGTTCGCCGACCTGCTGCGGGCGGTCGACGCCGTCGACGGGATCCGCCGTATCCGATACACGTCGCCGCATCCCAAGGACCTGCGGCCGGAGACGATCGCCGCCATGACCGAGTGCCCGGCCGTGTGCGAGCACCTGCACCTGCCCCTGCAGGCGGGCGGCGACCGCACGCTGGCGCGCATGCATCGCGGGTACACGGCCGAGCGGTATCTGAAGAAGCTCGCCGCCGCCCGCGACGCGATCCCGGATCTTGCCGTGACGACGGACCTCATCGTGGGCTTCCCGGGCGAGACGGATGACGACTTCCGCCGGACGCTCGAGGTCGTCGACGAGGCTGCGTACGACGCTGCGTACACGTTCGTGTTCTCGCCCCGGCCCGGCACGCCGGCCGCCGACATGACCGACGAGCTCGTGCCCGAGGAGATCGCCCGGGAGCGGATGCAACGGCTGGTGGAGGTCGTGGAGCGGCATGCGCTCCGCCGTCACGAAGCGCGCGTGGGCCGGGTCGAGGAGGTCCTGGTCGACGGGCCGTCGAAGAAGGACCCGTCGGTACTGTCGGGGCGCACTCGGCAGAACAAGCTCGTGCACTTCTCCGCCGGCGACGGCGCCGGTCCGGGCGCGCTCGTCGATGTGCGCGTCACGCACGCCGCGCCCCACTGGCTGCGCGGTGAGCCGGTTCGGATCGTCGCAGCTGCGCGCCGAGCCCGGACCCGCATCCCCGTCACGGTGGTGTAGCCACGGTCACGCATCTCGCCCTGGTGGGGCCCACCGCCTCGGGGAAATCAGCGCTGGCCCTGGCGGCGGCACACACGCTCGGTGACGTCGAGATCGTCTCGCTCGACTCCATGCAGGTGTACCGCGGGCTCGACGTCGGGACCGCCAAGCCGACACCGGCCGAGCGCGCCGCCGTGGCGCATCACGTCATCGACGTCATCGACCCGACCGAGGAGTGGTCGGCCGTCCGCCACCAGGCGGCGGCCCGCGCCGCCGTCGGCGACATCGAATCCCGCGCCAAGCGCGCGCTGCTCGTCGGCGGGACGGGCCTGTACGTGCAAGCGGTCGTCGACGATCTCCGCTTCCCCGAGGAGGATCTCGAGCTGCGGGCCGAGCTCGAGGCGTGGACCGCGGAACCGGGGGGCGTCGCCGCCGCATACGACGAGCTGACCGGGCGCGACCCGGCGGCGGCAGCCAAGATCGATCCGCACAATGCCCGCCGCATCGTGCGCGCCCTCGAGGTCATCCGGCTCACCGGCCGGCCGTTCTCGTCGTTCGGGCCCGGCCTCGACCGGTTCGGACCGACGGCGTTCGCGGTGCGCATGGCAGGGGTCTGGGTTCCCCGGGACGTGCTCAACCAGCGCATCGGGGAGCGGTTCGCGGCGATGCGCGACGCGGGACTGGTCGACGAGGTGCGGCACCTGCTCGACGGGCCGGCGCTCTCACGCACCGCCGGCCAGGCCATCGGGTACAAGGAGCTCATCGCCGCGCTCTCCAACGGCGACGGGTCGGTGGAGACCGCACTCGACACCGCCGTCCGCCGCACTCGCTCCTTTGCCCGCCGGCAGCGCATGTGGTTCCGGCGCGATCCCCGGATCACGTGGCTCGGGGTCACCGGCAATCCCTGCGAAGTCCTTCCCGCACTCCTGGCAACCTGGACCTCATGAGCACACGCCAGCTCCGGCTCTCCAAGCTGCACGGCGCGGGCAACGACTTCCTGGTGACCGTGGCCGGCGCCGACGACGCGCCGCCGGCGGAGGTTGCCACGCGCCTGTGCGATCGCCACGTCGGGGTCGGCGCCGACGGGTTGATCACCCTCCTCCCCGGCCGCGACGGCGCCGACTGCACGATGCAGCTCCGGAACGCCGACGGCGGCCTCGCCGAGATGAGCGGCAACGGAGTGGGCTGTCTGTCGTGGGTGGCCGTCCGTGAGGGGCTCGGCGACGGGAAGCGACTCGTCGTCGACACCAGCGGCGGGCGTCGTGAGGTCGAGCTCGAGGTCGACGCTGCGAGCGGCGAGCTCGTCGCCGCGACCGTCGACATGGGCGCCGTCACGTTCGAGCCGTCCGAGATCCCGCTCGACGCCCCGAGCGCGTTCGACCTCGAGGTGACGTTCCACGGCGTCACGTACCACGGAGACGCCGCAGGGATGGGCAACCCGCACCTCGTCCTGCTCGTCGACGATCCCGAGACAACACGCGTCACACAGCACGGGCCGCACCTGGAGAAGGACCCACGGTTTCCCCACCGGACGAACGTCGAGTTCATCTCCCTCGGCGGGCCAGACGAGCTCGCCATGCGCGTGTGGGAGCGGGGCGTCGGCGAGACCCTCTCGTGCGGCACGGGCGTGTGCGCCTCCGCTGCGGTTGCGCACCGGCGCGGACTCGTCGGCAATCACGTGACCGTCCGGGTCCGCGGCGGCACCCACCAGGTCGAGCTGGGCGCGACCGTGCGCCTGCACGGCCCCATCGCGCACGTCTTCGACACCGAGGTCTCGATCGCGTGAGCCCGAGCGAAGGCCGCGGCCGTCGCCGCCTCACTGCCACCGAGGTCGACTTCGGTGTCGTCACGCAGCGCGCCCTGCTCGTCGCTACCGGCGTGGGGACCCGCTCGCTGAGCGAAGCCGAGGCCAGCCTGTCGGAGCTCGGTCTCCTCACCGACACCGCCGGCGCCGAGCCCGTCGAGTCGGTGCTCCAACGCCGCGATCGTCCCGACCCGGCCACCTACATCGGCTCCGGGAAGGCCGACGAGCTGCGCGGCCTCGCCGACGCGCTCGACGTCGACGTGGTGGTCTTCGACGACGAGCTGACGCCCGCCCAGCAGCGCAACCTGGAGAAGAAGCTCGGGCGCGACGTCGTCGACCGTGTCGCCCTGATCCTCGACATCTTCGCCCAGCACGCGCACAGCCAGGAGGGCATGCTGCAGGTGGAGCTGGCGCAGCTGCGCTATCGCCTCCCGCGGCTGCGAGGACGGGGCGTCGAGCTCAGCCAGCAGGCCGGCGGCATCGGCACCCGTGGCCCGGGCGAGACCCAGCTCGAGGTCGACCGCCGGCGTATCCAGCGCCGCGTGCACAAGCTCGAAGCCGAGCTCGACCGCCTGGCGAAGACCCGCGCGACACAACGAAAGGCCCGGCGGCGGCGCGCGCTGCCCACGGTGTCGCTCGTCGGGTACACCAACGCAGGGAAGTCCACCTTGCTGAACCGGCTCACGCGCGGCGACGCGCTCGTCGAGAATCGACTGTTCTCGACGCTCGACCCCACGACGCGCCGCCTCCATCTCGCCGGCGGCGAGATCGCGCTCGTGAGCGACACCGTCGGGTTCGTGCGCCGGCTGCCGCACGAGCTGATCGAGGCGTTCAAGTCGACGCTCGAGGAGGTCGCGCAGGTCGACATGCTTCTCCACGTCGTCGACGGCAGCGCCGCGGACGCCGAGGAGCAGATCGTCGCGGTACGGAGCGTGTTGCGGGAGATCGGCGCCGCCGACCGCCCCGAGCAGCTCGTCGTGAACAAGGTCGACGTCGCCGATCCCGCCGCCGTGGACGACCTGCTCGCGGCGCACGACGGCGCGGTGGCTGGGTCGGCGGTGACGGGTGAGGGTGTCGAGAAGCTCGAGGCGGTCGTCGCCGGTCGGTTGCGGGCACTCAATCCCGTCGTCGAGCTCGCCGTCCCGTTCGAGCGCGGCGACGTCATCGCCGCGCTGCACCGCGACGGCGACGTGCTGGTCGAGGTGCACGGCGAGCGCGAGACGCGCGTCCGAGCTCGTATTCCGAATGCAGACGTCAACCGCTTCCGGGAGTTCGTCGTGCACGCCGGAGATTCCGCGGGTTCCGCGAACGGACCCGGATAGCCTGCCCTTATGGCCGCGACGGGGTTCGTACCACCGCCGTACCCGCACGACCGGCTGGGCGAGCTCAGGGCGACCGCCGAGGCCGTCCCCGGCGGCATCGTCGACTGCTCGGTCGGGACGCCAGTGGATCCGATGCCCGAGGTCGCGCTGCGGGCCCTCGCCGAGGCCGGCGCGGGTGCGACCGGCTACCCGGCCGCCATTGGGGCCCTGGCGTACCGCGACGCCGCGGCGGCGTGGGTGCGCCGCCGGTTCGGCGTCCAGGTCGCGCCCGACGCCGTGGTCGCATGCGTGGGAACGAAGGAGCTCGTCGCGTCGCTCCCGCGGGTCCTCGCGCTACGCGACCCCTCGCGCGACACCGTCCTGTACCCCGACATCGCGTACCCGACCTACCAGATGGGCGCGCGGCTCGCCGGGTTGCGGGGCGTGCCGGTGCCGCTCGACGAGCACTGGCTCCTCGACCTGTCTCGTGTTGACGAAGGTGACGCGGCGCGAGCGCTCCTCGTCTGGGTGAACGAGCCGGGGAACCCGACGGGATCGACGGGTGGGGCCGGCCACCTGCGCGCCGTGGCGGACTGGGCTCGCAGTCGCGGCGCGATCGTCGCCAGCGACGAGTGCTACGCCGAGTTCACCTACGACGCGTCCGGAGCGCCCGGCCCTCCGGCGACCGTGCTGGCGGGCGGCCCCGACCGCGCGCTCGCGGTGCACTCCCTGTCGAAGCGGTCGAACATGGCGGGGCTGCGGGCCGGGTTCGTCGCCGGCGACCCGGCGCTCGTGAGCTACCTCGGCGAGGTGCGCAAGCACGCCGGCCTCATGACCCCAGCGCCCGTGCAAGCGGCGGCGACGGCCGCACTCGGCGACGACGCGCACGTCGACGAGCAGCGGGCGCGCTACGCCCGCCGCCGAGCCGACGCGCTCGAAGCCCTCCGTCCCTGGGCACTCGTCCACGACGGCGGGCCGTCGACCTTCTACCTGTGGCTGCGGGCGGCGGAGGCGGGCGAGGACGGTTGGTCGATCGCCCGCCGGCTCGCCGAGCGAGGGCTCCTCGCCGCGCCGGGCGACCTCTACGGACCTGGCGGCGCCGCCCACGTGCGGCTCTCCCTCACGCAGCCCGACGAGCGACTCGCTCTCGCGTTCGACCGTCTGGCGGCGAAGGAGCCGGTGTGAGCGACCTCGTCGAGCAGGTCACGCGCCTCTGGGACGGCCGGGACGATCTCGACGCCGTGATGCCCCGAGCCGAGGCGCGCACCGTCGTGCACGAGGCGATCGACCTCCTCGATCGAGGCGAGGCGCGCGTGGCCGAGATCGTCGACGGCAAGGTCGTCGTCCACGAATGGTTGAAGCAGGCGATCCTGCTGCTGTTCCGGCTCGAGGATCTCGCCGTCATGGAGACGGGCCCGTTCGAGTACCACGACAAGCTCCCGCTCAAGCACGACTACGCGTCGGCGCGGGTCCGGGTGGTCCCCGGCGGTTCGGCGCGGTGGGGCTCGTACCTCGCGCCGGGCGTGATCCTGATGCCGTCGTACGTGAACATCGGCGCGCGCGTCGGAGCCGACACGATGGTGGATACTTGGGCGACCGTCGGATCGTGCGGGCAGATCGGCGAGCGCGTGCACCTGGCCGGTGGTGTGGGCATCGGCGGGGTGCTCGAGCCGCCGCAGGCCGCGCCGGTGGTCGTCGAGGACGACGCGATGGTCGGAAGCCGCTGCATGATCACGCAGGGGGCGCGCGTCGGCGAGGGAAGTGTGCTCGGCGAGGGCGTGATCTTGAATCCCGCGATCCCCGTGATCGACTCGCAAACCGGCGACGAGGTCGGCCGCGGTGTCGTGCCGCCGTGGTGCATCGTCGTGCAAGCGAGCCGCAAGCGGGACTTCCCGGGCGGCGAGTTCGGCCTTCCGTGCGCGCTCATTCTCCGGCGGCTGGAGCCGGGCGAGCGGCACGACAAGGCGAAGCTCAACGAGATCCTTCGTGAGCACGGCGTCGCTTCCTGATCTGCTCGCCGCCCCGGCGGACGATCTGCTGGCGCTGACCGCGTCGCTGGTCGCGGTGCCGTCGGTGAGCCGGCACGAGGGCGACCTGGCCGACCAGGTGGAGCGCCGCCTCGCCGAGCGCGCAGTCGGCCTCACACTCGACCGTGTCGAGAACAACGTCATTGTCCGGACCGACCTCGGACGCGACCGGCGCGTCGTGCTCGGCGGTCACCTCGACACGGTGCCCGCCAACGCCAACGAGGTCCCGCGCGTCGATGGTGAGGTGCTCCACGGTTTGGGCGCCGCCGACATGAAGGGCGGCCTCGCGGTGCTGCTCCGCCTGGCCGAGGAGATCGCCGCCGGCGGAGAGCCCCGTGTCGACTGCACGCTGTTCTTCTACGAGGGCGAAGAGGTCGCCGACGAGTTCAACGGGCTCCGCCGCGTCTTCGCGGAGCAGCCGGAGCTGCTGGCCGGCGACTTCGCCGTGCTGCTCGAGCCCACCGGCGGGCACATCGAGGCGGGCTGCCAGGGGACGCTCCACCTGCGCGCGCACTTCGGGGGCGAGCGAGCCCATTCGGCACGTCCGTGGCAGGGGAGCAACGCCATCCACGCCACCGCCGAGGTTCTGCGACGGCTTGCTGCGCACGAGTCGGACACGGTGACGGTCGACGGGCTCGCGTACCGCGAGTCGCTCCAGGTCGTCCGCATCGAGGGCGGCATCGCCAACAACGTCGTGCCCGACACCTGCACGCTCGTCGTGAACCGGCGCTTCGCACCGAGCTACTCGGTCGACGAGGCCCGGGCGCAGGTGGAGAAGCTGCTGGCGGGAGCGGACCGCATCGAGGTGCTCAACGCCTCACCGGCGGCGCCACCCAATCTCAGCGACCCCCTCGTGGCCGAGTTCGTGTCGACCCTCGACCTCGACGTGGAGCCCAAGTTGGGCTGGACCGATGTCGCCCGGTTCGCCGCCCGTGGCGTGCCGGCGGTGAATTTCGGGCCGGGCGACCCTGACGTCGCCCACACGGCCGACGAGCGCGTGACGCGCCGATCGGTCGAGGACTGCTACGCGGCGCTCGCCCGCTTCGTCGGCGTCGCCCCGTGAGCGTGGGGGTTCAGACCTTGCGGAGGACCGTGACGACCTTGCCGTAGATCATGACGTCGGCGGGGTCGAAGACGAGCTCGTCGATGTCCTCGTTCGAGGGTTTGAGGACAACCTTGCCCCGGCGCCGGGAGAACGTCTTCACGGTCGCCTCCTCGCCGGGGATGCCGGCGACGACGATCTCGCCGGGGTCGGCCGTGTTCTGCTGGCGAACGACGACGTGGTCGCCGTCGAAGATGCCGGCGTCGATCATCGAGTCGCCGTGGACCCGGACCATGAACAGCTGCCCGCGGCCCGTGAAGTCCTCGGGGAGCGGGAGGATCTCCTCCACGTTCTCGGCCGCGAGGACCCCGGTGCCGGCGGCGACGTCGCCCACGAGCGGAATGTTGCGCACGGGCCGTCGATCGACCGCCGCGCCGGACCCCGGCTCGAAGCGGACTTCGAGGGCCCGGGGCTTGGTCGGGTCGCGCACGAGGTAGCCCTTGTCCTGGAGCGCGGCGAGATGGGCATGGACGGTCGAGCTCGACGAGAGGCCGACCGCCTCGCCGATCTCCCGCACGCTCGGCGGGTAGCCGCGGCGGCGGACCTCGGCGTCGATGAACTCGAGCACCTGGCGCTGCCGGGCGGTCAGGTCGGTCATCTTGCTTTGCCTCCTCGTGGACATGGCATTCGGGCGCCGCTTGAGGCGTCCTCAGGCACGGTAACACGATCAGGCGTTCGGGGCAAACATCTGTTCGTTTTTCCCTTGACGGGAACACCCGTTCGTGCTTGGATCCGAACAGGCGTTCGGCCCACCAAGTTGGATCTCCCCGGGTGGGCCGAGCCACGCCGGGGGGCGCGCACCCGCTCCCCGGCGCAGTTCGCAGGTGTGCGTGGCGGGTGTGCGTGGCAGGTGTGCGTGGCAGACGTAGTTGTCACACCCCCGTGGTTCGCTACGGGGGAGCGGCGGAGCAAGAAGGACGAGGAGCAGGAAGCGAGAAGAGGGAGAGTCACATGGCCGCCGTCGTGATCACACCGAGGATCGAGCTGGAACCCGCCGTGACGCCCACGGAGCGGCGGGTCGCCCCCCGCCCCGTCGCCCGGCGCGGGACTCGCTCCTCGACCGCCACCTACTGGCGCCGGCGCCTGGTCGCCGGCGCGGTCGGGCT
>Ga0137375_10009949_pt1 | contig 11282 bp, 13 predicted proteins | sample SagtaG_24_FD_104936 | JGI IMG/M metagenome (GOLD analysis project Ga0137375, IMG submission 104936) | Vadose zone soil microbial communities from Sagehorn Ranch, Mendocino, California, USA - Sage1_R_113_16 metaG | ecosystem: Environmental > Terrestrial > Soil > Vadose zone | place: USA... | reverse complement strand
TTGTCGCCTTTGTCGCCCGCTCATCCGCCGATGAATGGGACAACATCATTCCCTACGACCGCAACCAGGCAGGATGAAAAGCAGCTAAGGAAACCAGAACTCGCCCGCCATGGCGGGAACACGCAGAGAATGATTCTGGCGATCCCAACTGCCGAATTAGTCACGGCGGCGATAGTCGAACGTTTTGGTCGACCTTTGATTTGCGGCCATCTGGCGGTACGCAAATCGCGCCCGCCGCGGCGGGCGCGATCTTCTAATAATTGAAATGCGAAGCTAAGTTTACGTCTGCGTTTCTTTCGTTTCGCCTTTCTTGCATTCCGTTTTGAACTTCGCGTACTGCTCTGGTGTTAGGATCGCCTCGGCCTCCTTCATATACTTCGCCTCGCTCGCTTCCGAACACCCGGCTTTCTGATGCTCCGACATAGCTGCTTCCATCTTGGTTTTCTGGTCCGGAGTCAGATTGAGACTGGCAAGAGACACCGTGCAGGCGGCCTTTGCTTCGTTCCCAACCTTCTTGGCGCAATCGCCGTGTTCACCCGCGAACATCGTTCCCGCCGCGAATACACCCGCTAGTACTAACGCAATAAGTTTGGTCATAGTGAAACTTGAGACCGCGGCCACGCGACCGCCGTTCAATCTTCGCTCCCAGCAATATCCAAGGAATACGGCTCGCCCGCCGTGGCGGGAACCCAAGAAATAATCCTGCCGATCCTGTTAATCCTGTCTTGGATTCCTGCTTTCCTCCATTCTTGAGAGATTGCATCGGTTCCGAGTCCAGCCTTGCGTGCCTCTGTGTCAAAAGTCCTAATTGAATTATGATGTGACGTAGCCAATCTCTTGGTATGAGGGGCTTCTTTGAAGAAGTGCGACGGCGAAAAGTTTATCGAGTCGCGGCTGCTTACGTTATCGCCGCTGGATTTATCATTCAGATCAGCTCGGCCGTTTTTCCGGCGTGGGATCTGCCAAACTGGGCGTTCCGTTTGGTCGTCGTATTTTTGCTAATCGGGTTTCCGATCTCGTTGATTCTCGCCTGGGCCTACGACATCACACCGCAGGGAATTCGCGCCACGCCCGCTCCCCAAACGCATCGGCGTCGCAATGTGATCATGCTGATCGCCATCGGCGTGATCGGTTCGGCGGTCGCCGGATTTTTCCTGTTCCCGCGCGTTTCCTGGCGCAACGTCGAGAAGTCGATTGCCGTCCTGCCTTTTCAAAACCTGAGCGATGAAAAGGAGAACGCCTACTTCGCCGACGGGATGCAGGACGATATTCTGACCAATCTTTCAAAGATCGGCGATCTGAAGGTCATCTCGCGCATGTCGGTCATGACGTATCGGGGCGACGCCCTGCGCAACGCCCGCGAAATAGGCAAAGCATTGGGCGTAGCCACGCTTCTGGAGGGCAGCGTCCGCCGGGTCGGCAATCGCATACGAGTGAACGTGCAGTTAATCAACGCGAACAACGACGAGCACATTTGGGCGGAAGATTACGACCGCGATTTGACCGACGTCTTTGCCATTCAAACCGATCTCGCCCAAAAAATAGCCTCTGCTCTCCAGGCAAAACTTTCCCCGAACGAAAAAGCACGTCTCGATAATCGGCCAACCCAAGATCCGGACGCTTATCTTCTCTTTGTCCGGGCGCACGATTACACCAACAAAACGGACATGTTTCACGACACATCGTTGAAGGCTGAGCCGCTTTTCGAACAAGCCATCAAGCTCGATCCAAACTTTGCTCTGGCTTTTGCCGGTCTCTCCATGGTGGAGAGTTGGCTGTACCACAGCTCCGATCCGGTGCCTACCCGCCGGGAAAAAGCGCGTCTCAACGCGGATGAAGCCCTGCGATTGCAACCGGATCTTCCCGAAGGCCATCTCGCACTCGGTTTCTCTTATTATTATGGCGACCGCGATTATGAGCGCGCTCTTGCCGAATTCGACATCGCCAGACGCGGCCTGCCGAACGAGTCCCAGGCCTATCTGGCCATCGGCTCTATTCAGCGACGTCAGGGCAAGTGGACGGAATCAACCGCGAATTTGGAAAAAGCCGGCACACTCGATCCGAAAAACACAAGCGTCCTGATTAACCTTTGTTACAGTTACATAGCTCTGCGCAATTTCGAGACCGTCGACAAGATTCTTGATCGCGACATCGCGGCATCGCCGCAATCGTTTCAGGCGCGTGCATTGAAAGGATACATGGCGGTCCTATGGAAGGGCGACCTTAGCGCGGCCGAAAAAGTATTTTCTTCAATCCCGCCTGAAACCGATCCGAATGGGCTGACGACCTGGGCACGGGCCTGGGTCCTAATGCTACAGCGGAAGTTTCCCGAAGCGCTTCAGGTCCTGCAACAATTCCGCGCTGAGACACTATTTACTAACACCACTGCCCCTTGCCCGAAGGCTTTCGTGGAAGGCATGATTCACCTGCTCCAAGGCGAGAAGACCAAAGCGCAGCCAGAGTTGGAGCATGGGCGCGTGGTCTCGGAAAAATTGCTCCGCGAAGCTCCCGGAGACCCTGCCCGGCACGCGCAGCACGGCCTGATTCTTGCAACGTTGGGTCAAAAGCAGGAAGCCATTGCCGAAGGCAAGCGCGCAGTTGAATTGTTACCTGAATCCCAGGACGCCCTTGATGGGCCGCAAGGAACCGCTACGCTCGCGCAGATCTATGCCTGGACCGGCGAATTCGACGAAGCATTTCGACTGCTCGACCATTTGCTCGTTGTCCCAAACGGTCTCACCGTCCCAATGCTCAAGCTCGATCCAGCCTGGGACCCGCTCCGTAAAGATCCGCGTTATCAGACTTTGATCGACAAGTACTCGACGAAAAGTTAACGCGTCGCATAACCCTTCCCTGAGATTTCCGTTTCTTCTTGATCCGTCGCGCGGCATTATTTGCCTATGAGAATAAAGAGGCCGGCGGCCAGCGCCACAATGTAGAGCAGGAAGATGGCTGGCCCCACATTTAAGCCGAACCCTAAAAGGCCATCGATGATCAAGTAAACCGCAAGCAGAAGCATGCCGATGTTTTTCGTGATTTTCATGATGCCGATCTTTTTTGGAATCCGAACAGAAGACAACAAAGAAAACAAAGAAGAAGTCACTGGATAATCTTCGTTAACTTCGTTTCCTTTTGTTAATGACAGGTCTTCTCATCGAAGCTCGAGAGGAAATCTGGCCGCTCAAACAACCATTTCGGATTTCGCGCGGCAGTCGAAGCGAAGCGCGTGTCGTCGTCGTGAGGGTGAGCGACGGGCAGCATACGGGGCGCGGTGAAGCCGTTCCTATCGCGCGTTACGACCAAAGCTGTGCTTCTGTTTTGGCACAGATCAAATCGATGCAAGGTGTACCGAATTTGGATCGGCAGAAGATTCAAAAGCTGCTGGCGCCGGGTGCCGCACGCAATGCGTTAGACTGTGCGTTATGGGACCTTGAAGCCAAGGCTTCCGGCAAACGCGTCTGGGAACTGGCGAACATCCCGATCGTTCCCGAAGTCGAAACGTTCTTCACGATCAGTCTGGATACACCGGCCGCCATGGCGACTGCGGCGAAGGCGAATGCCGCCGCCTTCGCACAAGGCTACGGCGTGCCAGGGATCCTGAAGCTCAAACTTGGAGGCGACGATGTCGATCTTGCGCGAGTCGAAGCTGTGCGCGAGGCCGCGCCCGCGGCGCGTCTGCTGATTGACGCTAACGAGTCGTGGTCGCCTTCGCACTATCGCAACATTGTTCCGGCATTGAACGGATTAGGGGTCGAGTTGATCGAACAGCCTTTTCCTGCGAACGCCGATGAGGTCCTCGAAACTCTCGACCATCCTGTTCCAGTCTGCGCAGACGAAAGTTGCCATACGACTGCCGATCTTCCCCGCCTGACCAATCGCTACGAGATGCTGAACGTAAAACTGGACAAAACGGGAGGGCTGACGGAAGCCCTGCTCTTGACCGAGCGCGCACGCGAGGCCGGGTTCAAATTATTGATAGGCTGCATGGTATGCACTTCTTTAGGGATCGCTCCGGCTCGCCTGCTCACGAGCGCGACGGATCATGTGGACCTTGATGGGCCATTACTGTTGGCAGGCGATCGTCATCACGGACTCGCCTACGAAAACAGCAGGATGGGCTTACCCTCTCGCCAGCTGTGGGGCTGATTGTTCGTCCTTCAGTGACCGCTGGCGTCTGACCTCTGACTTCTGACCTCTGGATAATGCAGCCGAAACAACTGCGGCTTATCGCCGAGCGTGACGATTAACAACTCCGAGTAATCCGCGTCCGGAATGTTGATCGGGCTATTGATCCCGAGCGCTTTAATGATGTTCGGAATCGTGTCGCCATGCCCAACAACCAGCGCGTTGCCGTTTAGCTGATGCAACTTCGCGACGAGCGCGTCCGTATCCTTTGCCGCAACAACCGTTGGCACAACGTGAGTTGATGTCGCGGTCGGCGCCGCGGTTTCCTGGCTGCGCTTGAATTCGCTGGTGAAAATTGCAGTGATGCCTGAGTCCTTTAAAATCCGTGCAAGCGCGTCAGCCCGCGCGCGACCAGCCGGAGATAAGTCCGGATCATTGCCACCGTTGGTAGCCTTCTCCGCGTGACGAACAATAACGATTACCGGCTCGGCCGACGCGATTGATGCCGATACGAAAAGCAATAAAAACAGAGCGAGAGCTTTCATGGGAAAAAGTTACAGAAAAAACATTCCCATGCGATTCGTTTAGTCGAGCGAGTTAAAGTTGGAACGCCAGTCTCGATCCATTAATCTGTTTCACTCGCTAGATTTCGAGTCAACAACATGCCAAAACATCTTGTTATCAGCACGAGCAGTAACCCCGACAGCAATAGCCGGCGCCTGGGGCGCGCAGCGTTTGCGCATTTGCAAAAACAACGAGTGGATTGCGCCTGGATCGACATTAGCGAAATGGACCTGCCGCTCTGCGATGGGGGCAAATGTTATGGCATGCCGGTCTCCAAGAAATTGAGCGCCGCGATCGAAGCAGCGGATGGAATCCTGGTCGCGGCGCCGGTATATAATTATGATGTCGCAGCCACGGCCAAGAACATGATCGAGCTGACGGGCAGCGCCTGGGAAGACAAGATCGTCGGCTTTCTTTGCGCCTCCGGTGGCACAGCCAGTTACATGTCGGTCATGGCCTACGCCAATAGCCTCATGCTCGATTTTCGCTGTGTAATTATTCCGCGGTTCGTCTTTGCCACCGCCGACGCTTTCGATGGTGAAAACATTACCGATAAAAAAATTGCCAAACGCGTTGAACAAGTGGCGAACGACTTAGTCCGATTCACCAAAGCATTGCGGAGCTAAACTCGGCGGAGCGTATTCTCACCGACTCAATCATCCAGTCAGGAATCGAACGGGCTACTCGCGGCTTTGTCTTCAATGCCGCTGATCAGTCGGCTCCCTTCACAGATCTGCGCCAGATTCGAAGCCAATTGATTCCGTGCCGCCGATCTGTCTGTTAATCTGTCGAGATGGCGAAGCCTCCGGGAAAGACCAGCTCGACCGCGCTGCGACAGATCGCGCCGCCGCCGCTCTCACAGCATCTGCGCGAGCTGGCGTCGCGGCCTGATACATGGCAGGTGATCGCGCGCAATCTAATTCCCGTCGTGGGCATCTACGGCTTTGGCTGGTCCGCTGCGCTCGCCGTGTTCAACTACTGGTTCGACGGGCTGACCGCGCTGGCCGCGATCGTCGTGGCGCTGATTCCGCGCGCGCTCCGCGAGACGCAGCCGAAATCGATCGGCGCGATGTCGTCGGTGATGAACATCGTGCGCGGCGCGGTCACGTGGATTTTCCTCGTCGGCATCGTCGGTCTGCCGTACTGGATCGTGCTGATTCCGCTTCACGATCTGCTGCTCGGCAACGAACTGCGACGCGAGCTCGCGCATTCTCCGACACTCTGGCTCACCTTCGGGACGCTCGCGGCCGGACATTTCTGGAAGGCGTTCCAAGTGGGCTACGATGCGATGCCCGACAAAGAGCTGAAGCAGCGGGTGCGCTGGGATGTTTATCTCCTGATACTGCGCGCGATGGCGATGTTCGTGATGGCTGCCCACGGCCTCGCCTTCATTCTGGTGCCGCTGTTGGCGCTGCTCCTGAGCTATTTCGAGATCTGGCCCGAGCGCGCGCTCGGCGCGGTCTTCGGCGATCCGTCGCGGCTCTACGAATACGATCCGGAAGATGATCCTGCGTCGAACCGGCGCCGCCGCTGACGGCGGTCACTCAAATCAGTCGATCACCCTAACGACCTGCACATTTCGAGAAGCGCGTTTACCGTTCTCCAGTTTCTGGTCGTGGCAACGATGGAAAGCTTCTTCTCAATGGCGGTGTTGGAGAGTTTGGTTCTGCCGTATCCGTCAGGACAGTAAAGATAGATTTCGCGATTCAAAATGCGAAACTGTTCGCGACCAGTCGCCAAAGGTTCCAAGACCTTAACAGCCGTCTTCGGCGGAGCATCGGACAAAAATGTGACGTGCAACTTGGAATGATCGATCCCCTTCTCTTTCACCAGGGGATTATCGCTGACAATTTGCGCAATTTCTTTCGATGTCTTCACCAACACAGGCACTCTAAATCCGAAGTCGCGCTGGATTTTGTCTTCAATTTTCTTGAATAATCCGGCCGGCGACTTTTGCTCCGATTCAAAAATGGCGTTGCCGCTTTGGACATAAGTTCTGACGCCGCCAAAGCCCAGCGCCTCGAACGACGCGCGCAACCGCTCCATCTTGACGATTTTACCTGCGCCCACGTTGATTCCGCGGAGCATCGCAACATAGGTCGGCATCATTCACTCCTTATCCAATTTCGATCGCGCGACAACGTGACCGTTCGCGTTTTTCTAGCACGCTCCTTCGCCCTCCAACTTCCCTGGCTCGCCGTAGTGCTTCGACGTAGGCGGCTTCCTTCTTAAATTTTACTTCTGCTTTTCCTACGCCTTAAGATCGCAATCAGCCAGGCTGAAGACAAAGAGACGTGTCAATAGCTAGACAGAAAGCGCAATTGCAGACGAAGGCATATCGAACTTCAATGTCAGTCGCCATGAACGACACCTCCGTGCTGTCGCCCGCCGCGGCCACGTCCACTGCAGAAATCAGGAAATGTTTCCCGGCGCTCGCCCGCACTCATAACGGTTATCCGGTGGCGTATTTCGACGGGCCCGGCGGCACTCAGGTGCCACGGACCGTGGTAGAGGCGATGAACGATTATCTTTACCACCACAACGCCAATACGCATTGGGCTTATCCCACAAGCGAGGAGACCGACGCGATCATCGATTCCGCCCGAAGCGCGTTGGCCGATTTTCTGAACGCAAGCCCGGCCGAAATCGTGTTTGGCGCCAACATGACGACATTGACCTTCCACCTCTCGCGTGCGCTCGGTCGCGGCTACCAACGCGACGACGAGATTTTGGTCACGGAGCTTGATCATCATGCCAATATCACGCCCTGGCGGACGCTGAAGAAAGAAACCGGCGTGAAGGTGCGCATGGTGAAAATGATTCCTGAAACCGGCGAGCTGGATTGGGACGATTTTTCCCGGCAATTAACCGGACGCACGAAGTTGGTCGCGATCGGCGCAGCATCGAACGCTCTCGGCACGATCAACGATGTGCGTCGCGCCGGGGAAATGGCTCACTCGTTGAGCGCGCAAATCTTTGTCGACGCCGTCCATTACGCTCCGCATGGGTTGATCGATGTGCGGGATTGGAATTGCGACTTCCTTGCCTGTTCTGCCTATAAGGTCTATGGCCCGCACATCGGAATTCTCTACGGCCGACACGATCTGCTGAGCTCGATCGATTTTCCAAAACTAATCCCGGCACCCGATTCAGCGCCGGAACGGGCCGAGACTGGCACCCAGAATCATGAAGGAATCGCAGGCGCGGCCGCCGCCGTGGATTTTCTCGCGTCGCTTGCTCCGGGCCCGGCGCGGCGGGAACGCTTGCACGCTGCGCTCGCGCAACTACATGAGCGCGGCGACGCATTAATCACCCGACTTTGGAATGGATTACGCGAAATAGGACGCGTCCGTCTCTACGGACCGCCGCCCGGCACGGCGCGCACACCGACGATTGCATTCACTGTGAACGGCGTGCCGTCGATTGAGGTAGCCGAGAAATTGGCGCAGCGAGGAGTTTTCCTCTCACATGGTGACTTCTATGCGATGACAGTGGTCGAGCGATTGGGCCAAACTCCGCACGGACTGGTCCGCGCCGGCTGTGCCTGCTACACCACGTCGGAAGAAGTAGATCGGTTACTGGCTGGCGTGCGCGGGTTGTAATCAGGTGCTGTTCTCGCGCGGCTTGTCAAAGGAATCGAAAGCCACGTTAGGCAATTTTCAGAATTGCGCGAGGATGAGGGGAGCGCGCCTCGCCAATCGGAACTTTTCTCCCTCATGGACTCTGTTTAGAATCGCGCCATGAGCTCTCCCAATCCGCTTACCGTCGAATCGGGCAGCAACGAGCACTGGAAGTTTTTTCGCGACGTCCTTGTCTTCCAGCTCAAGATGTTGCTCGATAACGTACGCGATTTTGCCCTTATGCCGGTCTCGCTGGTCGCGGCGCTGATCGATCTCATCTTCAAGGGTAAACGACAGGGCTCGCTCTTTTATCAGGTACTCAAGTGGGGCGCGCACAGCGAGGAAGTGATCAATGTCTACAGTGCGATCGAAACGCACGAAAGGCCTGGAGTTAATCCTAACTACACCGTCGACGCGGTGATCGCGCGGCTGGAGGGCGTGCTGGTTCGGGAATGTGAGAAAGGTGGGACGGCTGCGAGTATCAAAGCCGCGATGGACCGGGCGATCGATCAAATCCAAATCGAAACGAGCGGGCCGCGCGATCAAGTGAGAGAAGCAATGGTGCGGGTGGCGGAAAAATTCCGCAGCAAGCTCGACCCAACGCCGTCCGATCGCGATTCTGAAACCTAGTCGAACAACCCTACAGTGTCGCGTATGCCCGTAGCCAGGTTACCTTCGAGGTGATTCCTTATATCCTCGAAGGAAAAGCGCGCCGCGAATTCGGACCCAGGCTCAAACAGGTTTTTGGCAAACCAAGCCGGCGATTCTGAACGCTGGCGTCTGATCTCTGACCTCCGACTTCTGTTCATGTTTCCTTACGACCGCAATCAGCCGGACTGAAGGCGGCATGCTTCCGCAAGTTCATCGCGCCTAAATTCGGAGATTCGGAACGCCCGCTAGTCCCCGTCGACAAGAGAGATTCGGCCAACGCCATCGGCATAGCTAAGTCGCCACCGCTCAATTCCCCACCGACTCGGAGAAGAGTAGAGCGTCCACAGCCGAACTGTCACAGTTCTCTGCGGAAGAATCGTGCCAAGGCCAACGGTCCCCGCCAGTCGGGTTGGTGCAGCCGCTCTGCCTAGCGTCTCAACTGTGGCAATTCCTGCTTCAGGCAAAGTCAACTCGACGTTTGACGCCTGTCTTCCGCCTGTGTTCGCGACTTCAATTCTATAAAAAGCCGAGTATGCCGGTATCGAAAATCGGTACTGTTCATTCCAACCGCTGCTGACGTAGTCGACTAACAATGACGCAACTCCTGACTCCAAGTCCTTCTTGAAATCGGCAAAGGCTTCCGGAGTTCTGTTTACGTACCTACTGAACCCGTCAAATGCGCGAGTCTCAGCGCTCCGGCTGCTAGAGCTCAAATATTTGTCTACTGTTCGAGATAAGTCGGAAAGGAAAAATTTATAGCCGTCAGGCTTATATGCCGTCCAGAACTGTTTCGCACTATCAGAATCTCTAAGTCTACGAAAACTTTCCAGCTGCTCCACAAGATCAGGCGGAAGACTAAATTCAGAAAACCTTACTGTAGCCAGTACACGCGCAGCGGGTTCGCTCCGAATAAGTTTCAGACCCTGAAGAATACCGACAACGATCGCAACGAGGACGGCAAGCTTGCCAACGACACTCCACGTTTTGCTCGGGCGATCAATCTCCATCAATCGCTATCAAACACCGACACCGACCGGATTCCAGCCCGAAATGAGATGAGGCACATCATGTCGGCGGCTTGCTTAAGAATATTGGGTATGGAAATGGAACGTGCCGCTCCCCGAACAGAAGGTATTTGCTTTTTCGGTTCCCACACTCCGCAATTTCCCCTTCGCGTAAACTTCAGCGCCTTTTTCGACAAACTCAGGAGCAACGCGATTTCGGATTTCGGAATGCGGAACGCGGAATAAGCAGCTGATACAGCCGCCGCTACAGCATCACTTCTCTAGATTCTTCGGCGGCAATTCGCCGATGCACGACCACGAAACTTCGGCGATCCGGCCGTTGTCGATCGGTTAGACGTTGAAGCCGGGGTGCGTCGCGAATGCGTTGTTGAGGATTTTGTTGGCGATCTGCCGGCCGAGCGTCTTCAGCGCAGACGTGGTTCGGGCGCCTTCCACGCCGTACCAAGCGGTGAATCCTGCGTCGTACGTCCAGGCACCCTGGTAGTCCCAATCGGAATCCGCGCCGTTCTTCCCCGCACCGTAGACGGAGCCGGTCGGGAATTTCGCGTTGTGGGGCTTGCCGCCCACGTGCCGGGCTTCATGGCACAGCGTCGACGCCCGTTCGGGCACGGCCTCGTTGTAGAAGTAACCCAGGTAGAGCTCGACGGTACCACCGCTCTCGCTGGCGTCGGCGGTCCCGTCGCCACACTTGGCGCGCAGATCGTCGATGCTCTCGCGCACGAATCGACGGCCCCACTGAAGAATATTCTGCGGTGCATCCCAGGCATCATTGAGATAATCCTGCGCGGAGTAGGTGAGCGCATAACAGCCGTTGAATGTCCGTGCGAGCGGGAGATCCGTGTTACAGGGGTCGTGCCAGCCCCACCCGTTCTCCCAGTACGCCTTGTTCCCGTTGAACCCATACGTAGTCCAAAAATAGTCGATCATGTCCTGGCGGCAGATGTCCTGGCCATACTGGTTGTCGCCACTGGCGTTCTTGTCTGGGATAGGGGGTGATGAGCACGTTGCCATTGGGTTAACCTCGCATCTTCCTATTCTTGCGACCAGAGGGCTTTGCCGACGCCGTGCCGGGTTCACGTCGTCTGCCGCTCGGACGAGGGACCCTCGTGGTTCCGGACCTCGCCTCCGTCGCCGCTTGCCCGCCACTGATTGGCCGAGGCGCGGTCACCGCCTCCGGCGGCGATTTCGGCGGCAGGAAACGGTGGCCCTCGATCGGCGGGATTTCTTGAGGGTGCACGCGGCGGATCTCGAGGATCCAGTGGTCGGATTTCGGCATCCGCTTCCGGAGCTCTTTCCG
>Ga0137375_10009948_pt1 | contig 11282 bp, 11 predicted proteins | sample SagtaG_24_FD_104936 | JGI IMG/M metagenome (GOLD analysis project Ga0137375, IMG submission 104936) | Vadose zone soil microbial communities from Sagehorn Ranch, Mendocino, California, USA - Sage1_R_113_16 metaG | ecosystem: Environmental > Terrestrial > Soil > Vadose zone | place: USA... | reverse complement strand
GTAGTCCTGCCTCCGCAGAAACACGATGAGAGAGGAAAGGTCTGATGGGTCCTGGACTCGGATCTTCATGGGCCGCCCCGCTCCTTGAGGTGTCGGCCAGACGGCGCAGAGACTCGACCGGCGCTTTGAGGGATTCGGGACGGCCAATCGGGGTATGGAGGATTCGGACGCCGAACTCCAGAGGGGGGCCTCGATGGCTGATCTGAGCGGAAAGAAGGTCGCATTCCTGGCGACGGACATGGTCGAGCAGGTCGAGCTCACGGAACCGTGGAAAGCGGTAGCGGATGCGGGTGCCGAGCCCGAGCTCGTCTCGCTCGAACCGGGCGAGATCCAGGGCTTCAACCACTACGACAAGGCCGACAAGTTCTCAGTCGACCGCACGGTTGAGGAGGCAAGCGCGGACGACTACGACGGGCTCGTCCTGCCGGGCGGCGTCGGGAATCCCGACACGCTGCGAACGAACGAGGACGCGGTGCGCTTCGTGCGCGAGTTCTTCGAGGCGGGGAAACCGGTGGCGGCGATCTGCCACGCGCCGTGGATGCTCATCGAGGCCGACGTTGCCGACGGCCGCAGGCTGACGTCGTACTGGAGCATCCAGACCGACGTTCGGAGTGCCGGCGGCAACTGGGTCGACCAGGATGTTGTCGTCGACGGCAACCTTGTCACGAGCCGGAGCCCGGACGACCTGCCTGCCTTCAACACAGAGGTGCTCGAGCTGTTCGCGAGGACTCCGGTCGCTGCGGGCCACGCGTAGGTGCCGGTCGACGCGGCGCTGCTGGACGTCGACGGCACGCTCACCGACGCGACCTGCAACACCCGCAGCGGGTGAGCGGGGCGCGAGAGAAGTTCCACACATTCGGCACAGTTCTGTTCCCCACGCGAGCGCTTCTCACAGCTAGGCTCAAACCGGAGGGTGGCCCGCGGCCGGCCCCGAGCCGAGGCCGCGGAAGCGGCTATCCTGAGCCGTGCGCGGTGGCGGTAGCTCAGTTGGTAGAGCCCCGGGTTGTGGTCCCGGTGGTCGGGGGTTCGAGTCCCCTCCGCCACCCCTCCTCGCTCGACTAGACGCCCGATGAGGGTCATAGCCTCGCGGCCGTTTCCCGGGGCTGCCTGGGAGGAGCTCGACGAGGCCGAATACCTGGACGGGTCGCTTCCTGACGGCCTTGGCGGAGAGCGACCGGGCGTGGAGGCGCTGGCCGTGGTCGGCGAGACGATCGACGAGCGAACGCTCGAGCTCCTGCCCGACCTGCGCGTGATCGCGAGCTACGGTGTCGGCTACGACGGCATCGACGTGGAGGCCTGTGCGCGCCGCGGTGTCGCCGTGACCAACACGCCGGGCGTGCTCGACGCGGCCACGGCCGATCTGACCATGGCCCTGATCCTCGCCTCGCGCCGCCGCCTCGTCGAGGCCGACGCTTTCGTCCGAGCCGGCAAGTGGGGAACCGAATGGGTGGCGACCACCCTTCTCGGCGAGGAGGTGAGCGGAGTGACGCTCGGCATCGTCGGCCTCGGCCGCATCGGCCGCGCGGTTGCCCAGCGGGCGGGAGCCTTCGGAATGCGCCTCCTCTACACGAAGCGCGAGCGACTCCCCGGCGACGAGGAACGGGAGCTCGGCGTCGAGTTCCGCCCTCTCGACGACCTGCTCGGCGAGGCCGACGTCGTGACGCTGCATGTTCCGCTGACCTCGTCCACGAAAGGGCTCGTCGACGCCCGCCGGATCGCCCTCCTCCGCGACGGCGCCTGTCTCGTGAACACGGCCAGAGGCGAGGTCGTCGACGAGCCCGCTCTCGTCGAGGCGCTCACAGCCGGCCGGATCCGGGCCGGGCTCGACGTCTTCGCCGACGAGCCGAACGTGCCCCGGCAGCTTCTCGGCCTCCCGAACGTCGTCCTGACGCCGCATCTCGGCAGCGCGACCGCGCAGACCCGCGAGGCGATGACCCGCGTCCTTGTCGGCAACCTCAAAGCCGCCGTCGAGGGGCGTCCGCTCCCGAATCAGGTCAACTAGAGGCTTGATGTGAAACTCGCGCCCTGTTCTGCCCTGTGACGCCGAGTAGCGTGGATAAGAAGGGCAGAAGCGGATGTGGAGGCCGTCGCGGCGGGGCGGGACGTAGCCCTCAATCCCGGCCCGATTGAGGGCCAGCCGCACGATCTCCGCCGTACCCGCCCATGACGAAGTGGAGGCCCGTCCCCAGGGCTCGGGAACACACGCCTCGGGCACTTGCGGGAGAGGCCGCCGGACACTAGCGCGGCCTCTCCCGAGATTCACTCCGGCTTTTAGCGCCTGTGGCAGCCGTAGTAGTCCAGAGGGATTCCGATCGTCGGCAGGTAGGTGTACTGCCCGCTAGGCTCGGTCGGACACGGCTGCCCATTGAAGATGTCGGCCCGGACTAGCGTCTCCGTTCCGGTGAAGTCTGGGACGGCAGAATTCGGGTCAGTCGTATTGAAGAAGTACAGAAGCTGCACGGTCGGCCCGGTCGGAGGCCACTCCTGCCCGGGTGCCGCGCAATGTACGCCCAGGGGTGGAAACGGTGGAACGTCGACGTTGAAGCATGTCCACCCATGGGCATTGAGTTGCCTCGGGCTGAGGCCGCCCGCTGTGCTGGCCGCTGCAACTGGCAACGCCAACGCGACCGTCGCTACTAGCGGAATCAGGAATCGCCGCATCAGAGTCTCCCCTCTCGCTTGCGTATGTTCGTAAGTAGTCTCCGCCCAAAGCAGCAGCGGTGTCAATCTGTCGGCCCGACGCCTGAGTAGCGTGAGAGGGGCCAGAACGCCGCGGGAACTTCACATCAAGCGTCTAGTAGTAGGCGGCTACCCTTTCTGCAGGCGGCCCCGTAGCTCAGCGGATAGAGCGACGGACTTCGAATCCGTGCGCGGAGGTTCGACTCCTCCCGGGGCCATCCGATCGCCTCCCGGTGAGGACGCGCCGATCCGCAGCTATCTCTGCCCGACCGATTGTGCTGGACTACGGTCAACCGTGAGCGACAACCACTCCGGCGGAACGCGCGAGATCCCAGAGATCCTGCTCGAGGCCGCACGCGAGCTCGGCCAGAACCTCGAGCCCGAGCGGGTCTACGTGCGGTTCCACGAGCTGCTCGGCGACGTGATCCACCACGACGGGATCCTCGTCTCCTCCTACGACGACCGTGACGACCTCATTCGCTGCGAGTACGTCTGGAGCGACGGCAAGGTCCTCGACCCGGCCACGCTGCCGCCGCTGCCGCTCAACCGCGAGGGCGGTGGGATGCAGAGCCAGGTGATCATGAGCGGCGAGCCGCTCCTCTTCAACGACGTTGCCGAGCGGGCCCAGCGCCCCGACGGCGTCTACTACAACGTCGGCGCGGAAGGGGAGATCAAGAAGATCCCCGAGACCGGCCCCGCCGGAACGAAGGCGGCGATGATGGTTCCGGTCAAGCATGAGGGGCGTGTCGTCGGAGTCGTGCAGGTGATGAGCGACCAGTCCCCCTACTCGCCGCAGCAGCTCGAGCTCTTCTACGGGCTCGTCGCCCAGATGGGCGCGGCGGTCCGGAATGCCCGCCTGCAACAGGAACAGCGGCGTCTCGAAGCGGCGGAGGCGGCCGCGCGAGCCGCAGCGGCCGAGCGCGAGCAGGCGGCGCAGGTTCTGGAGGCCGTCGGCGACGGCATCTTCCTCGTCGACTCCGACGGCGTCGTGCATCTGTGGAACGGGGCGGCGGAGCTCGTGACCGGCGTGCGCGCGCCGCGCGTGCGGGGCCGTGCGCTCGCCGACGTCATCCCCGAGTGGCCCGCGCTCGCCAATCGCATTCCGGTCGCAGAGAGCGGCGCGATGGCCCAGCCGGTGACGCTTCCCGTCCACATCGCCGGCGGCGACCTGTGGCTCTCCTTCGCGGCCGTGCGCAGCGCAGGGGGCGTGGTCTACGCCTTCCGCGACGTGACGTCCGAGCAGCAGCTCGAGGAGGAGCGCAGCGATTTCGTCGCGACCATCTCCCACGAGCTACGGACGCCGATGGCGGCCGTCTACGGCGCCGCGAAGACGCTGCTTCGAGACGACATCTTCCTCCCGGCCGACCAGCGGCAGGAGCTCCTCGAGATGATCGCCACGCAGGCGGCGCGGCTGAGCCAGATCACAGAGGAAGTCCTGCTCACGAGCCGGCTCGATCGGGGCGAGGTTCCCGTCGAGCGCGAGCCGGTCGACGTGGCCGACATCGTCGGGGCGACGGTCGAGGCCTTGCGGCCCCAGCTTCCGAGCTCGACGTCGATCGAGATCGACATTCCCCCGGACATCGGGGCCGCTTCGGGAGACTGGAACCGGATCCAGCAGGTGCTGGTCAACTTGCTCGACAACGCGGTCAAGTACGGCGAAGGGCCGGTGAGGATCCACGCCTCCCGGCTGGACGGGGTCGTCCGGATCGCCGTCGCCGACCAGGGGCCCGGAATCAGCCTCTCAGACCAGGAGCGGGTCTTCGAGAAGTTCTACCGCGCCGATCCGCAGCTCGTACGAGCGCCCGGCGGCACCGGTCTCGGCCTCTACATCGCGCGTGAGCTCGCCCGCAGGATGGGCGGGCGTCTCGACCTCATCTCCGACCCCGGGGGCGGCGCCACCTTCGTGGTCGAGCTGCCCCAGGCGTAAGGCACCGCTTCTCAAGCCGGTTTCCGAGCGAGCATGATCAGGCGCCGGGATTCGAACGAGAGCTCGGAACCGTCCCAGCCGCCCCACGCCTCTTCGACCGCGAGCCCGGCCCGCTCGAGCATCGACGCCAGCTCGTGCGGCGTGTAGGTCCGTACGGAATGCAGAAGCTCGCTGCGCCTGCCGTCCGGGTATAGAAACGTCCAGCGCGCAGCGTTTCGCCCGCGTAGGAAGTCGAACTCGTGCTCGTCGAGCTGGACGGCGCCGCCCTCCCGCTCCTCAAACCAGCGTTCGCGGTAGCGGCGGACGAGCCCGAGCAGGTTGATGACGTCGATGAGGAAACCGCCACCTACGGTGAGCGCGCGTGCGACACCGTCGAGCACGCGCTGGTTCTCGCCTTCCTCCTCGAAGTAGCCGAAGGCGGTGAAGACGTTGACAACCGCGTCGAACTCGGCGCCGGCCGGGATGTCGCGCATGTCCGCTTCGACCCATTCGATCTCGAGTCCGTCGCGCTCGGCAGCTTCGCGCGCGAGCTGAAGCGAGCGCGGGCTCAGGTCGAGACCGGTCACCCGGTAGCCGCGCCGTGCGAGCTCGAGCGCGATCCGCCCGTGGCCGCAGGCGAGGTCGAGCACGCGCGCGCCCTTTTCGAGCCCGACCTTCTCCACGAGGAACTCGACCTGTTCCGCCGTCTGCTCGTCGGGGATCCCGAGTGCGATCTGCTCGAGCCAGTCGTTCTCGAAGAAGCCGTCGTACCAGTCGGCTGAAACATCCATGTCGCCACCTCTCGCTCGTGGGGAACGGCGCTCCGACTCGTGCGCTGCGCGTTTCCTAACGGCCGTTGTGGCCGTACGTCAAGCGGCTCAGGCCTGTGCGGTGAGGATGAAGAGCAGCGGGCCGATCGTCATCGCGAGGCAGACGAGCCAGACCGCGGTCAGCTCGATGCGGCCCGGACTGGCCTGGAGGATCGCGGGCGGGGACGCCGGTACCGGTCTCGCCGCGGGCGGAGGGGGGAGGAGTCCGCGTGCCATGCGGGCAACTTCCGGCGGCGAGACCAGCACCAGCTCAGGGCTCAGTGGGCCTGAGAGGAGGTCGGGCGGCACGAGGACGGTCATGACGGCACGATTCTTCGCCTTCGCGTCGCCCGTCGCATCCCTCGTTCGGGGGAGATACCTACCGGCTGCGGCTGACCGTGAGGCTGACTCTGGCTCCCCGGTTCAGGCGCGTGCCGGGCCGCGGGCTCTCGCCGAGGACGGTGTTCTTCCTCTTCCGCGACGTGACCCGCCTCACCGTGCCGACCCGGCAGTTGGCGCGCGCGATCCTGAGCTTCGCCGTCGCGAGCGGCTTTCCCAGAACGTTGGGCACGATGCAGTTGACCGGCGCCGACACCCCGAAGCCCACCACGTCAACCGGGGTCGAGCGCGCGGTCGGCGTCCCGTCGCCGAGCTGGCCGGAGCGGTTGTCGCCCCAGCACTTGACCCCGCCCGTGCTCGTGAGGGCGCAGGTGTGCTCGTAGCCGGCGGTGATCGCCTGGACGCCGTACGAGAGGCCGGAGACCGGGGCCGGATCAGACCGAGTGATCGACGTCCCGTCGCCTAGCTGGCCGTAGAAGTTGTCGCCCCAGCACGTGACACCCCCTTCGGTCGTGAGCGCGCAGGTGTGGTCCGCACCGGCCGCGATGGCGGCCACGCCGCTCCCGAGGCCGGAGACGTCGACCGGCGTGGAGCGGTCTGTCGTCGTCACGTCGCCGAGCTGGCCGGATCGATTCCACCCCCAGCACTTGCTTTCACCTGCGCTCGTGAGCGCGCAGGTGTGGGCGTAACCGCCGGAGATTGCCGCCACGCCGGTTGCGAGTCCGGAGACGTCGACGGGCGTGAGGCGGTCGGTCGTCGTCCCGTCGCCGAGTTGGCCGACGCTGTTGTCGCCCCAGCACTTGACCCCGCCTGCGCGCGTCAGCGCGCAGGAGTGGCCCCCGGCGGAAAGCGCGGTCACGCCCCCTGTGAGGCCGGAGACGTTCACCGGCGTGAGGCGGTCGGTCCTCGTCCCGTCGCCGAGCTGGCCGTCGTGGTTCCACCCCCAGCACTTGACCCCGCCTCCGCTCGTGAGCGCGCACGCGTGGAGGACGCCGGCGGAGATCGAAGTCACGTCGCCTGTGAGGCCGACGACGTCGGCCGGCGTGAGGCGGTCGGTCGTCGTCCCGTCGCCGAGCTGGCCGTAGAAATTGTCGCCCCAGCACGTCACACCCCCTTCGGTTGTGAGCGCGCAGGTGTGGTCGGCGCCGGCGGCGATCGCGGCCACACCGCTCCCGAGACCGGAGACGTCGACGGGCGTGGAGTGGTCCGTCGTCGTCCCGTCGCCGAGCTGGCCGTAGAAGTTGTCGCCCCAGCATGCGACCCCGCCCGCGCTCGTCAGCGCGCAAGTGTGGTTCTCGCTCGCCGTGATCGCCGTAGCCGTCCCGCTCGAGGTTCGCGAGCCGTGCCGAGAGCCCCCTGGCGCGCCCGTGGGCGCGATCACGGCCGAAGCCGCGAGCCCGCCCAGAACGAGGGCACCCAAGAAGAAGCGCATTGGAATCCTCATTCGCCGTCCCTTCCCGGCGAGGGTACTCGCCAAGCACTGCTCCTGCCCGTTCGCAAGTCTCGAGGAGAGAGTGTCGCGCGCCGGGGCAGCGAAGGTTGAGACCTGTTGACCCTCGGCGAAGTGCCCTCGGTTTCCGGGCGCGTCGCGAGGCGGGCCCGGAGCGCGGCTCTGCCGCGCGGGAGGGCCCGCCGGCCAGGGAAGCATGACCTGTTGGCCCTCGGCGAAGTGCCCTCGCTTCCCTGGCGCGTCGCTGCGTGCCCGTATGCCGGCGGGACAGTGTCCAGCCACACGGCCCGTCGGCAGGAGGGTGCGCAGCGGCGCGAGGCGGCCCGCGGAGCCCGGCTCCGCCGGGCGGGAGCGGGCCGCCGGCCAGGGAAGCGAGTGCGGGTGAGAGGAGTTGAACCTCTAAGGGCACTAGCCCACCGGGTCCTAAACCCGGCGCGTCTACCAGTTCCGCCACACCCGCCCGATTGAAGGATAGAGGCGCCGGGTAAACACCAGCCCATGGCGAGTCCAGAGCAACGCGAGCGCGAGAGCCGCGAGAGCGACGTGACGAAGTTCGAAGAGATGGCGGAAGAGATCAGCGAGGAGCAGAAGGAAGCCGCCAGGCACGTCGCCGAGCCGCTCGAGCCCCGCGAGGAGGAGGACGAGGAGACCTAGTAGGGGCTGGGGCGCGGGGCCAGCCGGCTCCGCGCGACCAGTGGGCCGGTCACGAGCTCGGCGACGCCGAGAAGCGCGACGGTCTCGAGCGCGAGCCAGTACCAGGGGTAGCGCACCGGGTCGAGCGCGAGCCGGATCGAGACGATGGCGAGCGGCGCGAGCCAGACGGCGTGCACCTTGTGCCGGAGCGTCCAGGCGACGCCCGCACCGACGGCGACGGCCGCAGCGCCCTGCAGGAGGCGCAGCGTCCACGTGAAGGGCGTGCCGGGCTCGGCCACGAGGCTGAGCAGCGTTCCGTCGTCGACCTCCCAGCGGTAGTCGAACATGCGGAACGTCCCGGCGAGCACGAAGGGAAGGAAGAGCCCGCCCGCGACACACGCTTCGGTGGCGAGCCCGGCGACGGCCGACCGCACACGCGGGGCGAGGACGAAGACGACGGCACCGAGCAGCCCCCAGAGCTCGAAGCCGGCCGAGGAACCGATCAGGGCTCCGGCACGGAGCGTCCGGCCTTCCCGCGCGTCGAGTCCCGCGAGCACCCAGAGCAAAGGAACGACGACCTGCGCGGGGTGGCCGTCCTGGTAGGCGCTGTAGGTGAGGCCGAGCGCGACTGCGGCGAGCCCGACCCCGAGCTGGACGCGCGGCGGCCGTCCGGCAAGCAGGCGGCCGGCGGTGACCCAGAGCAGTGCCGCGGTCCCGACCTCGACGGCGAGCGGTAGGAGATCGCCGTGATCGGCTAGCCCGAACAGGAACAGCTGCAGCGGGCCGACCTGCAGGGTCGGATCGGCGAAGACGTCCGCCCATCCGGCGGAGAAGAGGTGCCCCGCCGAGTGGAGGAAGAACGGGAGATCGCCTGTGTCGCCCGGCCGTACGAGCACAGCGACAATCGCCGCCAAGCCGAGTACGCAGGCCGCAGAGCGAGCTCTCATGCGAGGTGGATCGGCTCCTTCCGCGCGCTGCTTGAACGAGGAGGAGTAAGGAGGCTCCCGGCCCGACCCGCCGGTGTGCTGGCAGAATGGCCGCACTGTGAAGACAAAGGTCCAGGAGCTCCCCGAAAGCCGCGTTCGTCTCGAGGTCGAGGTCCCGAGCGACCACATCAAGCACGCGGTCGAGCACGCCTCCTCCGATCTCGCCGCGAGCACGAAGGTTCCGGGCTTTCGCAAGGGCAAGGTCCCGCAGAAGGTTCTCGAGGCGCGAGTCGGGCGAGACCGCATCTTCAGCGAAGCCGTCGAGAGCCACATCGGCGGGTGGTTCTGGAACGCGGCCGAGCGGGCGAGCATCCGGCCCGTCTCGCAGCCCAAGCTCGACTACGAGCTGCCGACCTCCGAGGACGAGCCCTTCAGCTTCACCGCCGAGGTCGCGGTGCAGCCACCGCCCGAGGTCGCCGACTGGAACGGGCTCGAGGTTCCCGCCCCCGAGCCGGACGTGCCGGCGGAGCTCGTCGAGCGCGAGCTCGAGGCGCTCCGCTCGTCAGTGGCCGAGCTCGTCCCGGTCGAGGGCCGGCCGGCGAAGGACGGAGACGTCCTCGTCGTCGACCTCGCCGACGAGACGGGCGAGGCGCAGCGCGACTACGTCGTCCAGCTCGGCGCCGGGCGCCTCGTCGAGGAGATCGAGCGCGGGCTGCGTGGGATGGCCGCCGGGGAGACGCGGAAGGTCGCCTTCACCTCTCCGGAGGGCCAGACGAAGGAGGCCGAGCTGACCGTCAAGGAGATCAAGGAGCCGGTGCTGCCTCCCCTCGACGACGATCTTGCCCGCGCCGCGAGCGAGTTCGAGACGCTCGAGCAGCTGCGCGGGGAGATCGAGTCGCGCCTGCGCGAGGCGATCCAGAGCGAGCTCGAGGCGGACTTCCGGGCGGCGGCGGTCGACAAGCTCGTCGAGGCCTCGAAGCTCGACGTGTCCGATGCGCTCGTCGAATCGAGAGCCTCCGAGCTGCTCGGCGCGATGCTGCGCTCTCTCGAGCGCCGTGGGCTGGACGCCGAGACCTACCTGAGCGTCACGGGCCAGTCGGCGGAGCAACTGCGGGAGACCCTGCGCAACGAGGCGCGCCGCGCGATCTCCCGCGAGCTCGTCCTCGAGGCGGTCGCGGACAAGCTCGGGGTCGAGGTCGACGACGACGAGCTGCGCGAGATCGTGCGCGAGCAGGCAGAGGCCGCGGAGGAGGACGCCGACGAGGTCATCCGCGAGCTCTGGGTGAGCGGTCGCCACGAGCGGCTGCGGGGCGACCTGCGCCTGAAGAAGGCACTGGATCGGATCGTCGAAGACGTCACTCCGATCTCGGTCGACCTCGCCCGCGCGCGCGAGAGCATCTGGACGCCCGAGAAGGAGAAAGCCGAAACCGCTACGAAATTGTGGACCCCCGGCAGCAAGGAGAGTGCATGAGCGTCATCCCGATGGTGATCGAGCAGACGTCGCGAGGCGAGCGCGCCTTCGACATCTACTCCCGACTGCTGAACGAGCGAATCATCTTCCTCGGGACGCCGGTCGACGACCAGATCGCGAACCTGATCGTGGCCCAGCTCCTCCACCTCGAGTCGGAGGACCCGGACAAGGACATCTCCCTCTACATCAACTCGCCGGGCGGAGTCGTCTACCCCGGGCTCGCGATCTACGACACGATGCAGTTCATCAAGCCCGACGTGCAGACGATCTGCGTCGGGATGGCGATGTCGATGGGCGCGGTCATCCTCGCCGGCGGCGCGGCAGGGAAACGGATGGCCCTGCCGAACGCAAAGATCCTCATCCACCAGGGCTCGGCGGGCTTCCACGGCCAGCCGACGGACATCGAGATTCAGGCACGCGAGGTCATCAATCTCAAGCGGCTGATGGAAGAGATCATGGCGGGGCACACGAACCAGGAGCTGGAAAAGATCGCGAAGGACATGGACCGCGACTACTACATGACGGCGCAAGAAGCGAAGGACTACGGCATCATCGACGTCGTCATCGAGCACCGCTCGTGAAACCCCTACGTCGAGGGCTAGGCACGGACACGATTTCGATGTACAAGGAGATACAGGGACGGGATGGCTAGGGCGAGCGAGGGAAATGAGCAGCTTCTCTGCAGCTTCTGCGGGAAGTCGCAGCGCCAGGTCAAGAAGCTGATCGCAGGCCCCGGCGTCTACATCTGCGACGAGTGCATCGATCTCTGCAACGAGATCATCGACGAGGAGCTGACGGCTCCGGCCGCGCTCGACCTCGAGAACCTGCCGCGGCCGAGAGACATCTACGCCGTCCTCAACGACTACGTCGTCTCGCAGGAAGAGGCGAAGCGGACGCTCGCGGTCGCCGTCTACAACCACTACAAGCGGGTGCAGATGGGAGCCGAGGATGCCGACGTCGAGCTCCAGAAGTCGAACATCCTGCTCCTGGGCCCGACCGGCTGCGGCAAGACGCTCCTCGCCCAGACCCTCGCGCGGATCCTGAACGTCCCGTTTGCGATCGCCGACGC
>Ga0137375_10009946_pt1 | contig 11283 bp, 6 predicted proteins | sample SagtaG_24_FD_104936 | JGI IMG/M metagenome (GOLD analysis project Ga0137375, IMG submission 104936) | Vadose zone soil microbial communities from Sagehorn Ranch, Mendocino, California, USA - Sage1_R_113_16 metaG | ecosystem: Environmental > Terrestrial > Soil > Vadose zone | place: USA... | reverse complement strand
AGCGCACCTGCATGCGATGAAGCTCCTTTACCATCGGCGCTGACTTCAATTCCACGATCACGCAACGCTCGATGATGAAGTCAATCCTGTGCCCGTCGATAGAGCGATCCTTGTATGGCACCAGGATGCGTTGTTCTGCTTCCTATTTGAGGCCCTGCTCATCGAGCTCCAGGGCAAAGGCCCGCTGGTAGATCAGCTCCTTGTAACCAGGGCCAAGAATTCTGTGAACCGTGATGCCACAGCCGATCACTCGGTGACCGACCTCCTCGACTTCAGGCGGAATTGGTGGCGGAATAATGAGCGCCATGTCAGAACTCCTTTGAAACGCTTCGTATCTTCGTGTCTTAGTGCCTTCGAGTTATGCCGTCGGCGACTGCAGGCATCAGCGAGATGCGCACGCCGCTCCAAGTCCAAAACAGGACCTGCCGTCCATCCGTCTCCATCACCACCGCTCCATCGTCCGCAGTACTGAACACCTGCGCGCCGGCAGCCTTGTAGCGCTCGATAACAGCAGGTGCGGGGTGGCCGAACGGGTTGCGCTTTCCGGCACTGAAGATCACCGCCGCGGGGTGAAGCGCATCAATGAAAACCTGCGAGCTGCTGCCGGCGCTGCCGTGGTGCGGGGCTTTGAGGATGACCATCGGCGCGGGCTCGAAGGCGGCGACGACACCTGGTTCCACTGCATGTGTGATGTCGCCGGGCAGCACGACGGCGACGTCTCCTATGCGCAATTCGAGAACGATCGAGTCATCGTTGCGCACTCGACGGCGCTCCCAGGTGGGTTCGGGAGGATTGAGGACCCGAATCCGCAGCGTCTCGGCTCCCAGTGACTCTCCCGTACGCCGTTCGATCCATGGGATATGCGCGCGCTGCGCGGCATCTCGAAGGCGCTGCATCGGCTCGTGTGACGGTACGGGGATTCCGTCCCAGATCTCACGCGGCCTGAGCGCGCGCAGGATGGGCGGCGCGCCGCCGATGTGATCCGGATCGCCGTGTGTCAGGACAAGCGCTCCCAGACGTGACACACCGAAAGCCCAGACGGTGGGGAGCGTGACGCGACGACCGAGATCGAATGAGGAGCCGGGCACACCGCCCGCATCGATGAGTAGTGTCAAACCATCAGGAGGCTGGATCAGCGTGGCGTCCCCCTGTCCGACGTCCAGAAAAGCGATCCGAGTCCACCCGTCAGGCGCGCGCGGCACCGACACCGCGCGAGTGGCGGCGTGTCCCACGACTATGAGTGCGCAAGCCGTGATGACAACCACGGTTGACGCAGCACGCAACGGACGTTTCCGCCCAGCCAACAGCCCGCACCAACCGGTGTACCATGCCGCTATCAGCCACAGGGCCGGCGGCGGCACATCCATGACGAGCCACGGTGCGACGTCGACGAGCGATGCGGATCGGAGCAGAAGGCGCGTTCCGGCCTGGACGATCCATCCGCATGCGAGTCCTGCGTGCACCGACAGCCCCGTCACCGCGACGGCGGCGAGACCGGCGACCTGGATGATCGACATGAGAGGGATGGCGACGAAATTGAGGATCAGTCCCGCGAGGCTGATGCGGCCGAACAGCCGTGCGCCGACCGGCGCGAGCGCGATCTCCGCGCACAGCGTCGCCGCGAAGAGCATCCTCGCCGCGTCGGCCAGCCTGCGCATCCACAGCCGCAGCGGATTCGCGGCGGGATGTCGACGACGATCGATGGCGGCAAGACGTGACGCGGCGATCACGATCGACAGCGTCGCGCCGAACGAGAGGATGAAGCCGGGATCGAGCAGCGTCATCGGCGCGGCGACGGCAGCGATCGCTCCGGCAACCGCGACGGCGTTCAGTGCGGCGCCGCGATGATCCGTCGCGCGACCCGCAAGATAGATGACGCCGGCAAGCGTCGCGCGGAGCACCGATGGTGCGAGACCGGCGGCGTATCCGTAGAAGGCGAGCAGCGCCATGGATGCCGCGGCCGTCGGGCGCGCCGGGATATGGGCCATGCGCCCGACCACCACGAGGAGCGCCGAGAGCAGCGCGATGTTGCCGCCCGAGATCGCGATGACGTGATAGGTCCCCGCCTCCTGCAGGCGGCGCTCGTCGTCTGGATCGAGTCCTCCCCTGTCGCCGATCAGGATGGCTGTTGCGATGGCGGCCGAGCGCTGGTGCCACGGTGCGATCGCTCGCGTGGCGTTCGCGCGAACGAAAGCTCTGAGCGCGGCAGCGCTCTCGCTGATCGGGTTCCCCTTTTCGACGACCGTCACGAGTGCCGCGCTCTTGATGGTGCCGAGCAGCGCGATGCCCTGCCGCGCGAGCCGATCGCGGTCGGATGGCACACCGGGATCGCGGTAATCGAGCGGCTCGCGGAGGAGCACGTCCGCGCGGATCATCCGTCCCGCGCGCCAATCGCTGGCGGTGACCGCAGCCAGCGCTCCCGTGACGGTCGCGCGGATCCCGCCGTGGATGGTGTTGCCGGGCGCGCCGCTGACGTCCGTCGCGTCCATCACCAGCGACACTCCGGTCCCCGTCCGCGCCGAATCCTCGCGCAGGACCGCCGTCACGCGAACCGGGCCGTCCCGCGGAAACTCGCGGAACCACGAAAGCAACGGCGGTTGTCGTGCCTCGCGTGCGGCGCTGCCGCCGGCGATCGCTCCAGCGAGCACAAATCCCGCCACGATGCCTGTCGTCAGCGCCGCTGACCAGTGACGCCAGATGGCGATACCAGCCGCAATCCACGCGACAACGAGTCCCGCGCGTACTGCCGCCAGCTCGGTGGGGAACACCGACCCAAGCAGCACACCGATGATCAAAGGAATCGCGATCAGTACCGCCGGTGCCGTCACGCCGCCGGGGGATGCAAGCGGGACGACGGCCCCCGGGGGTCAGGTCTGCAGATCGCCCGTGCCTTGGGGTCAGGTCTGCAGATCGCCCCTGCCCTGGGGTCAGGTCTGCAAATCGCCCGAAGCGGGTGTCAGGTCACACGCAGCCGAGACCTGGCACCCGGAATGGGCGATTTGCAGACCTGACCCCTGGGTTGGGGCGATCTGCAGACCTGACCCCCGGGGCTAGGCCATCAGGGCGTTGACTTCGTCGAGGGTGGGGACGCTGACGATGGCGCCGCGGCGCGTGCAGCTCACGGCGGCGGCGGCGCAGGCGAAGCGGAGGATCCCCTCCGGCGTGTCGCCGCGAAGAAGCGCGTAGATGAAACCGGCGCGGAACACGTCGCCGGCGCCGGTCGTGTCGATGACGTCAACGGGAAACGCCGGTTGACGGATGAACCGACCGCCGTCCAACATCGCGGCGCCCCGCGCGCCCAGCGTGACGACGAGCATCCCGGCATGGCGCTGGCGCAGGATGCGCAGGCCGCGCTCGAGATCGCGTTCGCCGGTGAGATCGCCGGGCACGTGCTCGGCGAAGATCGGGATCGTGACGGCATCGAGGATCGCCGGCGTCTTCGGACGCGCCGCCTCGATGTCGCTGGTGACGTGCACGCGCGCCGCGATGCCCGCCTTTCCTGCCGCAATCGCCGCATCCGGATCCACGTCGTCCACGTGCACGAGCCGCGCGGACGATGCGAATCCGGCAGGTAAATCCGCCGGCTTCAGCGCCATTTCCGGCGGACGATCCCAGAGCACGATGCGCTCGCCCTGACCCGATCCGCGCTGCAGGCCGTGAGACGTGAGCCCTTCCGCGACGAGGATCACGGCGAACGGATTCCCCGCAGACCGGACGATGACGCGCGACAAATCGATGCCGCGCGTTTCGAGCGCCTCTCGGATGAAGTCGCCGTTTCCGTCATTCGAGACCGTTCCGATATAAGAAGTGCGGAGTCCGAGCGCGGCGCATGCGGACAACGCCGTCGCCGTCTGCCCCCCTGGCGAGCGTTCGTGGCTGCTGATGCGCAGCTTCGACAGCGGACCGTAAGCGGCGGGATACTCCGGCAACCGGTACACGAAATCGGTGGAATTCGCGCCGACGCCGACGACATCGAACAATGGCTGATGACTCAGGGCTTGTGGCTCAGGGCGAGGTCGGCATGATATTCCTGCAGCGAGCGGACGGTGAGCCCTTCGGTGTTCAGCGCGCGAATCGCATACACGGCGGCGGCGGCGCCCGTCAGCGTCGTGATGCACGGGACCTGCTGCATCATCGCGGTGCGTCGGACGAACTTGTCGTCGAAGAACGACTCGCGTCCCAGCGGCGTGTTGATCACGAGCTGAATGCGGTGATTGAGAATCTCGTCCCCCACGTGCGGGCGTCCCTCGTTCACCTTGAAGACGATCTCCGCGTCGATGCCATGCGCGCGCAGGAAATTTGCCGTGCCGCGGGTCGCGACCAGTTCGAATCCCAGCCCCTTCAGGTCACGCGCGATCTGCACGACCGCGGGCTTATCGTGATTGCTCACGCTGATGAACACGGCGCCGTGTGACGGCAGCTTCACGCCCGCCGCGAGCTGCGCCTTCGCGAACGCGCTCCCGAACGTCTGCGCGCCGCCCATCACTTCCCCGGTGGACTTCATCTCTGGACCAAGGATCGTGTCCACGCCAGGGAAACGGACGAACGGGAACACCGGCGTCTTCACGAACACGCCTGAGACCTGGAGATCTTCGGTCAGGCCGAGCTGCGCGAGCGTGCGGCCCACCATCACGCGTGCGGCCACTTTCGCCAGCGGCACGCCGGTCGCCTTCGACAGATACGGCACCGTCCGCGATGCACGCGGATTGACTTCGAGCACGTAGATCGTGTCTTCCTTGATCGCGAACTGCGTGTTCATCAGGCCGATGACATTCAGCGCGCGGGCGATGCGGCGGGTGTAATCGCGGATCTGCTCGACGTGCCGCGCCGCGACGCGATATGGCGGAACGACGCAGGAGCTGTCGCCCGAGTGGATGCCGGCCTCCTCGATGTGCTCCATGATGCCGCCGATGACGACGGCGCCAGTGGCATCCGCAACGGCATCGACGTCGAGCTCGACGGCGTCCTCGAGGAACTTGTCGATGAGGACCGGGCGTTCGGGGGACGCCTGCACCGCGGTCATCATGTAGCGATCGAGCGCGGCCATGTCGTACACGATCGCCATCGCGCGTCCGCCAAGCACGTACGACGGCCGGACGACCAGAGGGAATCCGATTTTCAGCGCGACCTCACGCGCCTCCTCTGGAGACGTTGCCGTGCCGCTCGGCGCCTGCGGAATTCCAAGGTCCCAAAGCAGTTTTGAGAACCGCTCGCGGTCCTCCGCGAGGTCGATGGAGTCCGGCGACGTGCCGAGAATCCTGATACCCGCGCGCTGCAGCGGCAGCGCAAGGTTCAGCGGCGTCTGACCGCCGTACTGCACGACGATGGAGACGTCGCCGCCCCCTTCCTGCTCGCGCGCGATGATCGCCGCCACGTCCTCGAACGTGAGCGGCTCGAAGTACAACCGGTCGACGGTGTCGTAATCGGTCGACACCGTTTCGGGGTTGCAGTTGATCATGACGGTCTCGAATCCGTCCTCGCGCAGCGCGAACGCAGCGTGCACGCAGCAGTAGTCGAACTCGATGCCCTGCCCGATGCGATTGGGCCCGCTGCCCAGGATCACGACTTTCTGCCGCGGCGTCGGATCGGCCTCGCACTCCTTCTCGTAGGTTCCGTACAAGTAGGGCGTGAACGACTCGAACTCGGCGGCGCACGTGTCGATCCGCTTGTATGCCGGCTTGAGCCCCTGCTCGACGCGCGCGGCGCGGACGGCCTCCTCGTCGGCGCCGAGCATGCTGCCGATCTGCCAGTCGCCGAAGCCCGCGCGCTTGAGCGAGCGCATCAGGTCCGGCGAGATGCCGCGCAGGCCGACGAGCATCGCCTGCGTGCGCAGTTCGACCAGCTGCTGAAACTGCGTCAGGAACCAGCGGTCGATCTTCGTCAGCCGATGGATTTCCTCGAGCGCCCATCCGCGCTCGAACGCGCGGAACAGTGACCAGATGCGCTGATCGTTGGGCACAGCCAGCGAGCGCTGCAGCGCGCTGTCATCGTCTTCCGCCTCGACATTCGCCGTCGCGTTGATGCGGCCGCCGCTCTTCGCGAACAGCATGTTGCCGCGGCCGAGTTCCAGCGATCGGAAGGCCTTCATGAAGGCCTCCTTGAACGTCCGCCCGATCGCCATCACCTCGCCCACCGATTTCATCTGCGTGGTGAGCGTGCGATCCGCGCGCGGAAACTTCTCGAACGCCCAGCGCGGGACCTTGACGACGATGTAGTCGATGGTTGGCTCGAACGACGCGGGCGTCAGCCGCGTGATGTCGTTGGGGATCTCGTCGAGCGTGTAGCCGAGCGCGAGCTTCGCTGCGATCTTGGCGATCGGGAATCCCGTCGCCTTCGACGCGAGCGCCGACGACCGCGACACGCGCGGATTCATCTCGATGACAACAATCCGCCCGTCGTCCGGATTGATCGCGAACTGGATATTGGAGCCGCCGGTCTCGACGCCGACGCGGCGGATGATGCGGCGGGCGATATCGCGCATGCGCTGGTACTCGCGATCGGTCAGCGTCAGCGCGGGCGCGACGGTGATGCTGTCGCCGGTGTGGACGCCCATCGGATCCACGTTCTCGATCGAGCAGATGACGACGAAGTTGTCGGCCCGGTCGCGCATGACCTCGAGCTCGAACTCTTTCCAGCCGATGACCGATTCCTCGAGCAGCACCTCGTGGACTGGACTGAGACTCAGGCCGCGCTGTGCGATCTCGCGGAACTCCTCGATGTTGTACGCGATGCCGCCGCCCACGCCGCCGAGCGTGAACGATGGACGAATGATGATCGGGAAGCCGATCGGCTCGATGGCGTCGAACGCTTCCGTCATCGACTTCACATAGCGGCTGTTGGGCGTGGCGATGCCGATTTCGGTCATCGCGTCGCGGAACAGCAGGCGGTCCTCGGCAATTTTGATCGCGTCGAGCGACGCGCCGATCAGCTCGACTCTGTACTTCTTCAGAATCCCGAGCTCCCCGAGCTGCACCGCCAGGTTAAGTGCGGTCTGGCCGCCGACGGTCGGCAGGATCGCATCCGGCTTTTCGCGCGCGATGATGCTTTCGAGGATCTCCGGCGTGAGCGGCTCGACGTACGTGCGGTCCGCGATCTCCGGGTCGGTCATGATTGTGGCGGGATTGCTGTTGACCAGCACCACCTCGAGCCCCTCGGCCTTGAGCGCCTTGCACGCCTGCGTGCCGGAGTAGTCGAATTCGCACGCCTGCCCGATCACGATCGGGCCCGAGCCAATCACGAGGATCCGTTTGAGGTCAGTCCGCTTGGGCATCGATTACGCGCGCCGTTCCATCTCTTCGACGAATTGGTTGAACAGGTAGTCCGCGTCGTGCGGTCCGGGGGCCGCTTCGGGATGGTACTGCACGCAGAACACCGGCTGCTTGGTATGGCGGAGCCCCTCGACCGTGCCGTCGTACAGATTGAGATGCGTGATCTTGACGTCCTTCGGCAGCGAGTCGGGATCCACGGCGAAGCCGTGATTCTGGGATGTGATTTCGACCTTCCCCGTTTCCAGTTCCTTGACCGGATGGTTCGTGCCGCGATGACCGAACTTCAGTTTGTAGGTGTCCCCTCCCATCGCGAGCGACAGGATCTGGTGGCCCAGGCAGATGCCGAACACCGGAACGTCGGCATCGATTAGATGCGTCGCGCTGGAAATCGCGTACGACAGCACGGCGGGATCGCCCGGGCCGTTGCTCAGGAATACGCCATCAGGACTGGCCGTGAGAAGTTCGGACGCCGGCGCGGTCGCGGGAAACACGCGGACGTCGCATCCATACGCATTGAAGCGCCGCAGGATGTTCCACTTCATGCCGTAGTCGTAGGCGGCGATCCGGAGGTTGCGGCGCTTGCGCCGTACGGCCGTCGGCGCAAACTCATCCTGCGGCGACGTCGCCGGCTCCCAGTCGAACGCGCGCTCGCACGTGACGCCGAGCACGAGATCGGATCCTTCCATCGAGGGGAGCGCCTGCGCGCGATCGATCAGCGCGCTCGGATCCGCGTCGCCGGTCGCGATCACGCCGCGCATGACGCCCGCGGACCGCAGCACGCGCGTCAGCGCGCGCGTGTCGATGCCGGAGATTGCGACGATATTGTTCGCGACCAGGTAGTCGCGCAGCGTGCCCTGCGAGCGCCAGTTGCTCGCGATCGCCGATTCCTCGCGGACGATAAATCCGGCGACCTGCGTCCCGCGCGATTCCGGATCGGCGTTCGCAACCCCGTAGTTCCCCACCTCGGGTGCCGTCATCGTGACGATCTGCCCCGCATACGACGGGTCGGTCAGGATTTCCTGGTACCCCGTCATGCTGGTGTTGAAGACGACTTCGCCGCCGGTCTGCCCCGGTGCGCCCGCGGCCTCCCCTTCGTACCAGATGCCGTTTTCCAGTGCGAGGATTGCTTTCATCTCTTATTTATCGTCCAGCGAGCCGGTGACGCGCGCGACTTGTCCCGCGATGACGCGCGTCGATGTGGTCCACACTTTCTTTCCGATCATCTCGAGGCGCACGACGTGCGAGCCGACCGCAATCTCCGGCACGCTGAGCGGCGTCTGGCCGACGCTGCGGCCGTCCACGAACACGGTCGCGCCGCGCGGGCGCGAATCGACGTAGAGGGATCCGGTAAATGTCTCCGGCGTCGTCGGCGCCACCGCGCCGGGTCTTGGCGTCGGTACGGGTAGGCGTGGCGCCGGTTCGCTCGCCTGGGCACCGCGCTCGAGCCGCGCATTCATCTCGTGCGAGGCGTCCCGGGCGCTCAGCGTGAATTCCTCGCGCGCGACTTCATATCCAGGCTGCACGACGCGCACGACGTACGTACCGAACGCAAGATCGTCGATCGTCAGCGGCGTGCGTCCGCGCCACTTGCCGTTCAAGGTGACCGGCGCTCGCGCCGGTGTGGATTTCACGACGATGCGGCCGCGCGTGGCAGCGGGCTCTGCACGGCGAACGGGCGGCGCCCTTGACGCGCGCGCCGGCGTCTCGTCCGGAATCGGTGGCGGCGCGGTCCTGGATGGCGGAGCCGTCCCAGCTGGCGCCGTGTTCGCGGGCGGCGTGACTTTCTGTTCGCTGTACTGGCCGGGCTTCTCCGCAGTCGCGCGTCCCGGCGCAACCGGCGCGGGTTGCGGCGTGGGAACGGCCGTCTCGGACGCTGCGGGCGCCGGTGCCGCTGTCCGCTCACGCGTCAGGAGAAACCACGCGGCGCCGAATCCGATGAGCAGACCGATGACGAGCATCACTGCGGACGGCAGGATGTGCGATCGTTCGCCGAGTTCGTCAATGTCCGGCTCTAGATCCGAGGGAGGATACATGGGCGCCTCTCCGGCATCAGCCGTGGGAACGATCGTTTCGTGAACGGCCTCCAGCGGTCGCCGTACCTCGGCGTCCGCTTTCTGCTCGTCTATGAACTCGTCGGCGAACCGCTCCGGCGCCACTTCGCCAAGGTCAGCGAGTGCTTCAGTCGCGACATCCTCCGCGTCCGCCGTCTCCTCGTGTTCCTCGTCGAACAGCGAACGCTCGGCGTGATCCGCTTCATCCGCTGCGCGCTCAGCCTCGATGTCCGCATCGATCGCCGCGAGCATCGGGTCGAGCTCCTTCTCCACCTCCAGCTCCCCCGGCGTGGGCTTGAGCGAAACAGCAGGGACCGCGGCCTCAGCGACTGTGGAGTCAGGGAGCGCTTCCCCTCGTCCTGCAGCTTCGAGCGCGGCGGCGAACGCAAGCGCGCTCGAGTACCGTTTCGACGGATTGTCGTCCATTGCGCGCGCGAGCACCGCGTGAAGCGCCGCGCTGTGATCACCCTCCGGCAACGTACCGATTTGCGTGCCGGTACCGGACGGACGCCGCCCCGTCAGCAGCTCGAACGTAATCGCAGCGAGCGAAAACACATCGGCGGGCGTCGCCCACGCGGCTCCCTCAATCCGCTCGGGCGCTGCGTACGGTCGGCGCGTCGGCGCGCGAATCCCGACCTCTTCGAGCGCTTCCACCACGCCGAAGCCGGTGGCGCGCGCTTCGTCGGGCGTGACGAGGATGTCGCGCGGATGCAGACCGCCGTGACCGACGCCGGCGGCGCGCGCGAAGTCGATGGCGCCCGCCAGCTGGGTGATGAACGGCAGCGCCTTATCGAGCGTCGCGGGCGCGTAGTGCCGCATCGCGACGTCGAGCGACTCGGCCGCGACGTACTCTTCCGCGCGATACGCGACGGTCCCCTCCACGCCGGCGGCGATCGGCTCGACGATCGACGGGTGAAAAAGGGACGACTCGGTCGCGCGGCTCAACGCGTCGGCGAGCGCCTGCGCCTGTTCGGGGACGATGTCGAGACGGAAGACCTTGACGGCCACGAGCCGGTCGCGGGTCGGCTCATACGTGCGGAAGACAGGACCAAGAGCGCCAATACCAATCTGGTGCAGCACCCGGAACGGGCCGAACGCGGGCGGCGGCGAGAATGCGCTTGGGTCCTCTCTGGTCAGCGAAGAAACTCCTCGGGCGGATCGTCAGAATGTAACACGGATTGCGGGATCCCCGGCGCATCGACCCGCGTCTTTACGGACGTGCCATGCCTCGCCGCCTTGACAGGTTTCCAACCGCTCTGAGAGAGTACGGCGTCGTGTCTGCCGAGTCCTCCTCATCCGCGGTCACTCAGCCCGCCGGCCGTCTGAAGGCCACCGGTGTGGACGTGCGCCGCTTCCCGTGGATTCGGCGGCTTGCCGGTGATTACGCCTACAACTTCAAACAGGTCGAAGGGCTCTACGCAGGGAATCCTGTCGAGCCGGAGGCTTGGCGCGATGCCGTGCGTCGCGCGCAACAACATCCGCGCGATCGCGCTCGCCTCGTCGACGTACTGAGCGCCCAGCAGGAGCATCGCAACGCGCCGCCCGAATCACGCGCGGCCGCGATGCGCCTCGCGGATCCGGCCTCTGTCGCGGTCATGACCGGCCAGCAGGCCGGCGTGTTCGGTGGGCCGATGTACACGCTGCTCAAGGCACTGACCGCGCTGCAACTGACGCGCCGGACGGAACGCGAGCTCAACGTGCCCGCGGTCGCGATCTTCTGGGTGGAAGCGGAGGATCACGATTGGGAGGAAGTGCGGAGCTGTACGGTCCTCGACGCCGAGTTCCAGCCACGCACAGTGACGATGGCGGATCTCGAGGGGGCCGGTGAGCTGCCAGTCGCCAGGCTGCAGCTGGACGCCCGCGTCGAGCAGACAATCGACGAGCTCGCATCCGCCCTTCAGCAGACCGAATTCACGCCCGCCATCCTCGATGCGATTCGCGCGGCCTGGCAGCCAGGCCGCGGT
>Ga0137375_10009941_pt1 | contig 11285 bp, 7 predicted proteins | sample SagtaG_24_FD_104936 | JGI IMG/M metagenome (GOLD analysis project Ga0137375, IMG submission 104936) | Vadose zone soil microbial communities from Sagehorn Ranch, Mendocino, California, USA - Sage1_R_113_16 metaG | ecosystem: Environmental > Terrestrial > Soil > Vadose zone | place: USA... | reverse complement strand
TCGTCAAGGCCCGCTATCGTTCGGGCCCATGCGGCCGATCCGCTCCACCTACCGGGTGCAGCTCTCCGGCGGCTTCCCGTTCGCCGCCGCCGGCGCGGTCGTGCCCTACCTGGCCGACCTCGGCGTCTCCCACCTGTACGCCTCGCCGATCCTGCGCGCCCGCTCCGGCTCCGCCCACGGCTACGACGTGGTCGATCCCACCGAGGTCTCCCCGGAGCTGGGCGGCGAGCCCGGCCTGCGCGAGCTGGTGGCCGCGCTCCGGTCCCACGGCATGGGCCTGGTGGTCGACCTGGTCCCCAACCACATGGCGACCTCGGAGGAGAACCCCTGGTGGGTGGAGACCCTCAGGCACGGTCCGGCCTCACCGTTCGCGCGGGTGTTCGACATCGACTGGGCGGCGGGCGGCGGGCGGGTGCGGCTGCCGGTCCTCGGCGGGCCGCTCGACCGGGTCGCCGGCGAGCTCGAGGTCGGCCAGGGCTGGGTCCGCTACCACGAGCACCGCTTCCCCCTCGCCCCAGGCACCGACCGGCTCGAGCAGCAGCACTACGAGCTGGTGGAGTGGCGCCGCGCCGCGGTCGACGGCAACTACCGCCGCTTCTTCACCATCAACCAGCTGATCGGGGTCCGCCAGGAGGACCCCGAGGTGTTCCGGCTGACCCACCAGACCACGCTGCGGCTGGTCGCCGACGGCCTGATCGACGGGCTGCGGATCGACCACGTCGACGGCCTGGCCGACCCGGCCGCCTACCTGGAGCGCCTGGCCGGCCACGGGGTGCCGTGGGTGGTGGTGGAGAAGATCCTCGAACCGGGCGAGCGCTTGCCGCCCTGGCCGGTCGCCGGCACCACCGGCTACGAGTTCCTCGGCGTGGCCGACGGCGTGCTGGTGGACCCGGCAGCGGCGGCGCCGTTCGCCGTGCGCTACCGGCGGCTCACCGGCGGCGACCCCGACCCGGCCGAGCTGACCGTCGCCTGCAAGCGGGAGTGGCTGGAGCGCGACCTCGGCGCCGAGGTGGCGGCGGTCGCGCGTCACCTGCCAGGGGAGCAGGCCGCCAACCGGGCCGCGGTCGTCGAGCTCGCCGCCCACCTCCCGGTCTACCGGACCTACGTGACCGGGCGGGTGGCCGACGCCGACCGGGCGGTGATCGCCACCGCCAGGGACGCCGCCGCGCCGCGCCTGGGGGCGGCGGAGCTGGCCGCCATGGACCGGCTGGTCGCTGCGCTGCTGCTGCGGCGGCCGGCGCCGCAGGCCGTCCGCCGCTTCCAGCAGCTCAGCGGGCCGGCCATGGCCAAGGGCGTGGAGGACACCGCGCTGTACCGGGACGTCCGCCTGCTGGCCCGCAACGAGGTCGGCGGCGACCTCGGCCGCTTCGGCCGGCCGGTGGCCGAGCTGCACGCGGCCAACGCCGAGCGGGCGGCGCGCTGGCCGGCGAGCCTGCTGGCCACCTCCACCCACGACACCAAGCGGGGCGAGGACGTGCGGGCGCGCCTCGCCGCGCTCAGCGAGCGCCCCGACCGCTGGTGGAGGATGGCCGAGCGCTGGACGGCCCGGCTGGCCGGCCCCTCCAGCGGCGTCGAGCCGGCCGATGCGCTGGTCCTCTGGCAGACGATGGTCGGCGCCTGGCCGCTGCCGCTGGAGCGCTGCCTCGCCTACATGGAGAAGGCGGTGCGCGAGGCGGGCGTGCGCACCAGCTGGACCGACCCGGACCCCGCCTACGAGCGGGCGGTCCGCGACCTGGTCGAGCGGGCCTACGGCGACGCCGGCCAGCTCGCCGAGCTCGCCGAGCTGGTCGCCGAGGTCGCCCCCGCCGGCCGGGTCAAGGCGGCCGGGCTGGCCCTGCTGCGGTTCACCAGCCCCGGCGTCCCCGACACCTACCAGGGCACCGAGACCGAGCAGCTGGTGCTGGTCGACCCCGACAACCGGCGCCCGGTCGCCTTCCGCGGCGACGGCTCGCTCAAGTTCCGGGTCACCCGCACGGCCCTGCACCTGCGACGGGACCGGCCCGAGCTGTTCACCGGCTACCGGCCCCTCGCCGCCCCCGACCACCTGGTCGCCTTCGCCCGTGGCGACGACCGCCTGGCGGTGGTGGTCACCCGTCTGGTCGGCGACCCCGCCGGCGACCCCGCCCCGGTCGACCTCCCCCAAGGCCCCTGGCACGACCTGCTCGCCGACCTCACCCACCGGGGCGGCCCGACCCGCCCCGCCGACCTGCTCGCCGCCGCCCCCCACGCCCTCCTGGTCCGCACCTGACCGAAACGCGAGAGGAATCGCCGATGGACGAGTCGAGCCTGCCGTTGAACCTCGCCGCCCTGGCCTTCTCCGTGCTGGCGATCATCACCTCGACGACGATCGCCCTGCGGCAGTCGAGGCTCATGCACCATGCCAATCTGCTGCCCATCCTGACCGAGATATTCGACGAGTTCCGCGCCAGCGAGTTCAAGCAGCACATGGCATACGTCACCGGGGAACTGTGGCGGCAGCACCCGCCAGGAGCGATCGGCTTCGACGATCTGTCCGACTCGGCGAGGCGTCACGCCGGCACGGTCACGAGCTACTTCAACACCGTCGGCATCCTGGTCGCCAACAGGATCATCAGCGACCTGCTGGTGGCGAGCTACATGGGGCGCTCCATCCTGCAGGCGTGGCGGCACCTGGAACCGTACATCCGCAGCGAACGAAGGCTGCGGGACGACGACAGCTGGAACCTGTTCTTCGAGAACCTTGCCGCGGTGACCGCGGAGAACCCGCCTTCCAGGATCGATGCCCGCCTGCGGCTGAAGCGGATGTCGGCGTCGACCGCCTGGGGTCGGGACGCCTGAGCCGGCGGGCTGTCGGAGGGCTCTGCTACACCTGGTGCCGTGGTCAGCTTCGAGCTCGTCCCCAAGGGCCCGTTCTCGCTGGCGGCCAGCGTCGCGTTCCTCGAGGGGTTCGCGCCGGCCGCGCACCGGGCCGGTGGGGCCGGCCACCTGCACCTGGCGTTCGTCGCCGACGGTGGTGAGGCGGTGGCGGGCGTCTGCCTTCGCCAGCCGGACGCCGACGTGGCCGCCGAGATGTTCGGCGACGCCGACCCGGCAGCCGTCCAGGCGCAGGTCGCCCGCATCCTGTCGCTCGACGTCGACGGTGGCGGCTTCCCGGAGGTTGGCCGCCGCGACCCGGTGGTCGGCCGGCTCCAGGCTCGCTGGCCAGGGCTGCGGCCGGTCGGTTTCTTCTCACCCTACGAGGCGGCCGCCTGGTCGCTGATCGGGCAACGCATCCGCATCGTCCAGGCGGCCCGCATCAAGGAGCGCATGGCAGCCGAGCTGGGCGAGGCGGTCGACGTCCACGGCGACCTGCGGCACGCCTTCCCCGGCCCGGCCAGGCTGGCCGACCTGGAGGGCTTCCCCGGCCTGTTCGGCCGCAAGGCCGAGTACCTGCGGGCGCTCGGAGCGGCCGCCATGGCGGGCCGGCTGGACGCGGCCCGGCTGCGCGGCATGCCGCGCCATCAGGCGCTTGCCGCCCTCAAGGAGCTGCCAGGGGTCGGGGACTTCTCGGCCGAGCTGATCCTGCTCCGCGGCGCCGGCGACCCCGACCACCTGCCGGAGCACGAGCCGCGCCTGCGCCGGGCGGTCGCGCTCGCCTACGGCCTCGACGGCCCGCCCGGCGATCTCCAGCTGGCGCAACTGGCCGAGCGCTGGCGTCCCTACCGCACCTGGGTGGTGCTGCTGCTCCGGGTGCTCCTCGAGGAGACCACCAGCGAGATCCGGGGCGCCGGCGGCTAGCCTCCCGCCGTCAGGCCCAGGCGACCAGGCCGAGCTCGGGGGGGGTGGCGAGGCCGGGGTGGCGGGGGACGACCCGGACGGTGTAGCCGAAGGCACCGGGAGTGGCGAGCGGCACCTCGCCCTCGAACACCCAGCCGTCCTGGGTCCGCTGGCCGTTCTGCTTGAGGGTGGCCAGCTCGACCTCTGGCAGCTCGTCGGCGTCGTCGACGGGCCCGTAGGCGACCTGGACCTCGACCTCACCCGGGTCCAGCTCGCCCAGCTCGACCACCGCGCGGACGTTGAACCTGGCGCCGAGCAGGCGTTCACGGGCGCCGTTCTCGACCCTGCGGATCGCGACCGCCGGCCAGGCGGCGGCGACCCGCCGCTTCCAGGCCGCCAGCTCGCGGGACGCGGCGAAGCCGTCGCCGGCGAGCCGCCGCGAGGTCAGGGCCGCCGGCAGGTAGTAGCCCTCGGTGTAGTCGCGGACCATGCGGGTGGCGAGCACCGCCGGCCCCAGCGAGACCAGGTTGTGCTTGACCATCTGGATCCAGTCGCGAGGCAGCCCGTCCGGCCGGTCGTAGAACAACGGCAGGACCTCATGCTCCAGCAGGTCGTAGATGGCGGCCGCCTCGAGCTGGTCGCGACGGTCGGGCTCGATGGTCGGATCGTCGGCCGACGGGATCGCCCAGCCGTTGTGGCCGTCGTACAGCTCGTCCCACCAGCCGTCACGGATGGACAGGTTGAGGCAGCCGTTGAGGGCGGCCTTCATGCCGCTGGTGCCGCAGGCCTCGTAGGGCCGCAGCGGGTTGTTCAGCCAGACGTCGGCGCCGGCGACCAGGGTCCTCGCCATGGCCATGTCGTAGTCGGGCAGGAACGCCACCCGGTGGCGGACCTTGGCGTCGGCGGCGAAGCGGGCGAAGTCGGCGATGAGCTGCTTGCCGCCCTCGTCGGCCGGATGGGCCTTGCCGGCGATCAGCAGCTGGATCGGCCGCTCCTCGTCCAGCAGCAGCCGGGTGAGGCGCTCCTCGTTCTGGAGCAGCAGGGTCAGGCGCTTGTAGGACGGCACCCGGCGGGCGAAGCCGACGGTCAGCACCTCGGGATCGAAGGCGCGGCTGATCCAGCCGAGCTGGCCTTCGCTGGCGCCCCTTGCCCGCCAGGCCCGCTTGAGCCGCGCGCGCACGTCATCGACCAGGCGCTCCCGCGCCAGCCTGCGGACCTCCCAGACGTCCTCGTCCGGCACCTCCAGCAGGCCCGTCCACGGCCGGTCGGCGCTGGCGAAATCGGCACCCAGGTGGCGCTCCAGGAGCCCGGTCCACTCCGGGTTGACCCAGGTGCCGGCGTGCACCCCGTTGGTGACGTGTCCCACTGGCACCTCGGCGACCTCGAAGCCGGGCCAGAGGCCGCGGAACATGTCCCTCGACACCCGTCCGTGCAGCCGGCTGACGCCGTTGGCCCGCTGCGCCAGCCGCAGGCCCATGACCGCCATGTTGAAGGTCGAGCGGTCGCCGTCCGGCTCGGCGCCCAAGTCCATGATCTGCTCGACCTCCAGGCCGGTGTCCACCCCGCCAGGGCCGAAGTAGCGCTCGATGAAGGAGCGCGGGAAGCGGTCGATGCCCGCCGAGACCGGCGTGTGGGTGGTGAAGATCGTGCCCGCCCTGACCGTCTCGATCGCGGTCGCGGGGTCCAGCCCCTGCGCCTCGGTCAGGCGCCGGATGCGCTCGAGGCCGAGGAAGCCGGCGTGGCCCTCGTTGGTGTGGAACACCTGGGGCTGGATCCCAAGGGCGTCGAGCGCCCGCACCCCGCCGATGCCGAGCAGGATCTCCTGGCGTAGCCGGTGCTCGCCACCGCCGCCGTAGAGCCGGTCGGTGACCGCCCGCTCGGCCGGGCCGTTGTCGTCGACGTCGGAGTCCAGCAGCAGCAGGGGCGCCCGGCCGATCTCGGCTCGCCACACCTGCGCGTGCAGCACCGCCTCCGGCAGCCCGACGCTGACCCGCAGCGGTTTCCCGGCGGCGTCGGTGACCAGCTCCAGCGGCAGCTCCTGCGGGTTGAAGGCCGGGTAGGCCTCCTGCTGGCGGCCGTCGGCGGTCAGGGTCTGGCGGAAGTAGCCCGAACGGTAGAAGAGACCGACGCCGACCACCGGCACGCCGAGGTCGCTGGCCGCCTTCAGATGGTCGCCGGCCAGCACGCCCAGTCCACCGGAGTACTGCGGCAAGACCTCGCTGACGCCGAACTCCGGCGAGAAGTAGGCGATCCGGGCCGGTGCGTTGGCCAGCGTCTGGTACCAGCGCGGCTCGGCCAGGTACCGCTCCAGGTCCTCGATCACGGCCTGCTGGCTGGCCAGGAACCCGGGGTCGGCGGCGGCCTGCTCGAGCACGCGCGCGTCGGTCTCGTTGAGCATGCGCAACGGGTTGCGCCCAGACGCCTCCCAGCCGGCCGGGTCGATGGCGCGGAACAACTCCTGGGTGGGGGGGTGCCAGCTCCAGCGCAGGTTGTGGGCGAGGATGCGGAGCGGCGCCAGGGCGTCCGGCACGGTGGGCAGCACGGTGAACCGGTGTAGTGGTCTCATGATCGAACGACTATACAAGCGCCTTCCGGGTGACCGAGGGGTGCGCCGATACCGATCGCGACGCACTGTCACAACCGGGCAGTAACGGCCTGCGCGCCGTCCTCGCCGCCGGCCGACAGCCTACGGGCGCAGGCTCGGCAGGTTGACCACGATCGCCTCCTGGGTGGTGCGGGCGATCACCACCACCGCCTCGAGGTCGGCCGAGGGGTTCTCCTCGCGGTGGGGGACGAACGGCGGCACGTAGACGTAGTCGCCGGGGCCGGCCTGGAGCCGCACCTCCTCGCCCTGCTCCAGGAACACCCAGGCCGGCGTGCCGCTGACCACGTAGATGCCGGTCTCGCTGTGGCCGTGGTGGTGCGCGGCGGAGACGGTGGCAGGGGCGACCCGAGCCTCGCCCATCCAGAGCATGGTCGACCCGGTGGTCGCCCCGGCGACCGCCGCTGCCCTGCGCATCCCGGCGGTCTGGGCGGTGTCGGGGTCGAGCTCGCCGGCGCGGACGTGGTGGATCCGGCCCTGCTGCCGATCACCCATCGCTCACCCGGTTACCTCCTTCAGGACGCCGCTGTGGACGTCGAAGACGAAGCCGCGCACGCTGTCCTTGTTGGGGATGAAGGGGTTCGCCTTGATGCGGGCGATCGACTGGCGCATTTCGCGCTCCGGGTCGGTGAAGGCCTCCAGCGCAAACGAGGGCCGCAGCCCGGTGTCGGCCTCGATCGCGGCCTTCACCTCGTCGTCGGAGAAGGTCAGCATGCCGCAGTCGCTGTGGTGGATCAGCACGATCTCCCTGGTGCCGAGCAGGCGCTGGGAGATGACCAGGGACCGGATCGCGTCCTCGCTCACCACCCCACCGGCGTTGCGGATGACGTGGGCGTCGCCCTCGTGCAGCCCGAGCGCGCCGTACACGTTCAGGCGGGCGTCCATGCAGGCGACCACGGCCACGCCCTTGCCTGGCGGCATCGGCAGGTCGCCCGTGTTGAACGACGCGGCATAGTCGGCGTTGTTGCGCAGCAGCTCGTCGGTGACGGACATGGCGCCTCCTGGGCGGGGTGTGGGCAGGGGGGCCGAGGCGGAAGCTCGGCGCGCACCGAGCGGCGACCGATCCAGGGGGCGGCCGCCCTCGACTAGCCCGACCCCCGGACCCCGGGACAGCCGCAGGTGACCACGCGCCCGTAGTCGAGGGCGCGGTTCCAGACCAACGCGAAGCCGACCATGCCAGGCTCAGCTTGCCCGCCATCGGCCCGGCAGCGCAAGCGCGTGGCCGTCCGCTGGCCGGCTGACGGCTAGGTGTACTGCCCGGACAGGTCGGCGCAGGGCGGCAGGGTGGTCTCGCGGACGACCAGCTCCGGCTGCTCGAGGACGTGCGCCTCGAAGCCGGGATTGGCGACCCTGGCCGCCAGCAGGTCGACGGCTCGCTGGGCGAGCAGCCGGATGGGCTGGCGCAGGCTGGTGAGGGTGGGGACGGTGCGCGCCGCCAGCGGGGTGTCGTCACAGCCGACCACCGCGACCCGGCCCTCCAGCGCGCCGCCGCCGACCGGGAGCCCGAGCCCGGCTGCCGCCCGGAGGACGTCGTAGGCGAACTCGTCGCAGCAGGCCACCACCGCGGTCGGCCGCTCGCCGGCCGGCCGGTCCAGCAGCCGGGCGGCGGGCTCCACGGCGCTCTGGCCGTAGTCCTGCAACTCCACCAGCTCGGGCAGCCCGCCCGCCTCGGCGAGGCCGCGCCGGTAGCCCTCCAGGCGGCGCTCGGCGACCGGGTCGCGGCCCGGCCAGCCCAGGTAGGCGACCCGGCGGTGGCCGCCCCCGACCAGGTGGCAGACGGCCATGACGGAGCCGGCGAGGTTGTCGTTGTCGACCCAGCAGTAGCCGCGCTCCTCGCGCAGCCGGCCGAGGACCACGAACGGGATCCCGGCCTGGCGCAGGTAGGGGACCCGCTCGTCGTCGTAGCCGGCGTCGGTGAGCAGGAACCCGGCGGCCTCCCGGCGAGCCCAGAGCTGCCGGTAGTAGGGCACCCGTGAGCCGGGTTCCATGTCGGTGACGAACGGCTGGAGGCGGAACCTCGCCGACCGGGCCGCCCAGAGCAGGGCGACCAGGAGCTGGCTGTCGAACGGGTTCACCCCTGGGTCCTCGGCCCGCGGCACCTCGAAGGCGAGGTTGCGGAACTCCGACGCGGCGCTGGCGAGCCGGCCGGCGCGGCCCCTCGGCACATAGCCGGTGGCGCGGACCGCCTCCTGGATGCGGGCGTGGGTGTGGGCGCTGAGCACCGCTGGCCGGGAGAAGAAGTTCCTGGCGGAGCTGGTGGAGATCCCGGCCGCCCTGGCGACGTCCTCGATGGTGGGACCAGCCGGCATGGTGTGCGTCCCCCCTTGGTTCGGCGCTGCGTAGGCATTCTAGGTGGCGCTGACCTGTGCCTTGCAAGCAAAGTTGCAACACGAAAGACTTGGGCGGCGACGGGACCACGTCCCGGAGCAGGCCCTTGTGGGGGCCAGGGGGGGCCGTGGGCGGGCGCACGCCGCCCTCCCCACGCCGGGTCCCCACGAGGGCTTTGCGCGGTCGGTCCGCTTGTCCGCGACCCGAGTGGTAGCGTGCTGTGCATGATCGGGCGCATCGTCATCGAGGGCATCCGCCCGCAAGTCGACTGCGGGCGCTGGCCGGCGAGGGCGGTGGCCGGGGAGACCTTCCCGATCGAGGCGACCGTCTTCCGCGACGGCCACAACGAGGTGATCGCGGCCGCCGTTCGGCTGAGCGGGCCGGAGGAGCGGCGCGCCCAGCTCGTCCCGATGACCCAGGTCGACCACGGCCTGGACCGACCAGATCGCCACCTGGCGCCAGGGCACCCACAAGAAGCTCGACGCCGGCCTCGACATCCAGCTCGAGCTGGAGGAGGGCGCCCGCCTGTTCGAGGAGGCGACCGCCTGGGTGCCCGCCGCCTCCCGCGACCGGCTCAGGGAGGCGGCCGCCGGGCTGCGCCGGAAGGGCAGCGATCCGGCCGAGCGGCTGGCCGCCGCCGGCGACGCCGCCGTGCTGGAGCTGCTGGACCGCCACCCGCCGCGCAACCTCACCCGCTCCAAGCGCCTGGCCGTCTGGGTCGACCGCCCGCGGGCCCTCTACGGGTCCTGGTACGAGTTCTTCCCCCGCTCCGAGGGGGCGACCGCCACCGCCGGCGGCACGCTGAAGCAGGCCGCCGAGCGGCTGCCGGCGATCGCCGAGATGGGCTTCGACGTGGTCTACCTGCCGCCGATCCACCCGATCGGCCACAGCCATCGCAAGGGCCCCAACAACACCCTGCACGCCGGCCCCGACGACCCCGGCAGCCCGTGGGCGATCGGCTCGGAGGCGGGGGGCCACGACGCCGTCCATCCCGACCGCGGCACCATCGACGACTTCGCCGCCTTCGTGGCCAGGGCCGGCGAGCTGGGCCTGGAGGTCGCGCTCGACTACGCCCTGCAGTGCTCGCCGGACCACCCCTGGGTCAAGCAGCACCCGGACTGGTTCCGCATCCGGCCGGACGGCTCGGTCGCCTGCGCCGAGAACCCACCCAAGATCTACCAGGACATCTACCCGCTGAACTTCGACAGCCCCGACGCCCCGGCCCTGCATGCCGCCTGCAAGGCGATCTTCGACCACTGGATCGCCCACGGCGTGCGGATCTTCCGGGTCGACAACCCCCACACCAAGCCGGTGCAGTTCTGGGAGTGGCTGGTCGCCGCCGTCAAGGCCGAGCATCCCGACGTGGTGCTGCTGGCCGAGGCGTTCACCCGCCCGCCGATGATGAAGGTGCTCGCCAAGGTCGGCTTCACCCAGTCCTACACCTATTTCACCTGGCGCAACGGCAAGGCCGAGCTGGAGGAGTACCTGACGGAGCTGGCCCACTCGGAGTCCGCCGAGTACATGCGGCCCAACTTCTTCGTCAACACCCCCGACATCCTCCACGCCTATCTGCAATCCGGCGGCCCGCCGGCCTTCAAGGTGCGGGCGGTGCTGGCGGCGACGCTGTCGCCCTCCTGGGGGGTCTACTCGGGCTACGAGCTGTTCGAGCACCTGCCGGTCCGGCCCGGCTCCGAGGAGTACCTGGACTCGGAGAAGTACCAGTACCGGCCGCGCGACTGGTCGCAGCCGTCGCTGGCCCCCTACCTGACCAGGCTGAACGAGATCCGGCGGGCGCACCCGGCGCTGCACTGGCTGCGCAACCTCCGCTTCCACCTGGTGGACTCCCCCGACGTCATCGCCTTCTCCAAGCGGGCCGGCGAGGACGCCGTGCTGGTGGTCTGCAACCTCGACCCGCACCACCCCCACGACACCTTCGTGCACCTGTGGATGCCCGCCCTCGGCCTGGACTGGGACGCCGCCGCCTTCGACGTCCGCGACGAGCTGACCGGCCAGGCCTGGACCTGGCACGGCACCTCCAACTGGCTTCGCCTCGACCCGGCCGTGGAGCCGGCCCACGTGCTCCACGTCCGCCCCAGGTAGCAACCCCGATGACCGAGCTGGAGACGGCCCTTGCCGAGTTCCTGCCAGGCCAGCGCTGGTTCGCCGGCAAGGGCAGGCCGGTCGGCGAGGTCCGGGTCGAGGCCTCGGTGCCGTTGCGCACCGCCCACCCGAGCCTGCACGCGGTGGTGGCGGCGGTCGCCTACACCGACGGCGGGGTCGAGCGCTACCACCTGCCGATGGGCAACGACCGCGGCATCGAGGCGAGGCAGTTCAGGGAACAGCACCCGGACGCGGTGATCCTGCAGGCCAAGGGGCCCAAGGGCGGGCTGTTCTACGACGCGGTCCGCGACGAGCGGCTCGGCTCCGTCTACCTCGACATGCTCGCCCGCGCGGCCAACGTCGAGGAGCTGCGCTTCTACCGGGCGCCGGAGTGGACCGAGACGCTGCGCGGCCCAGGGCGCCTGATCGACGCCGAGCAGTCCAACTCCTCGCTGGTCTTCGGCAACCGCCTCATCCTCAAGCTGTTCCGGCTGCTGCAGCCGGGCGAGAACCCCGAGCT
>Ga0137375_10009938_pt1 | contig 11286 bp, 10 predicted proteins | sample SagtaG_24_FD_104936 | JGI IMG/M metagenome (GOLD analysis project Ga0137375, IMG submission 104936) | Vadose zone soil microbial communities from Sagehorn Ranch, Mendocino, California, USA - Sage1_R_113_16 metaG | ecosystem: Environmental > Terrestrial > Soil > Vadose zone | place: USA... | reverse complement strand
TTCGGCGACCGGCTCGGACGTGGGCTTGATGAATGGCGGCTCGATTCGCGCGGATGAGATAATTCGTACCGGGCCCTTAACGAAGAGAGACGTGCTGTCAATACTTCCATTCAAGAATAAAGTCGTAAAGGTCGAACTCAGCGGCGCAATGCTGCGCCAGGTATTGGAACACGGTGTCGCCCGCAGCGCTGAGGACGCAGAACCGGGCCGCTTTCCACAAGTATCCGGGATAAAATTCGCTTTTGATGGAACCCGGCCACCGGGCTCGCGCATAACAAGTCTGACAGTTAACGGTAAGCCTTTAGACGAGAAGAAAAACTACACGCTGGCGACGAGCGACTACCTTGCGATCGATGGCGGAGACGGGTACGCGATGTTCAAAGAAACGCGTCTGCTTACTCCCCGCGAGCGGGCGCCGTTTGACTCCGAAGTTTTGCAGGCAGCGATAGTCGCAAAGAAAACGATTGCGCCAAAAGTAGAGGGCCGCATTAAACGACTGGACAAAGATCAAAAGCCGAAGACTGATTGTAATTAATTTGGAGTGCGGCGGCTTGATGCCGCTTTTTCTCCCGGCACGAGCGATCGAGTTTAGTGGAATAAGCAAGGAACGGGGGTAGAGAGGCGTCAAGCCGTCCCACTCCAAAAATGGTGAACGACGACGCATTTGAGGATGACACCTCGCCGGCTGCGAAGTATGAAGCCAAACAGCTTTTTCACGAAGCCTACCAGGCCCAGCTTGCGGAGAACTATGAAGAAGCGATAGAGCTCTACAAACCCTCGATCGAAACCTACCCGACAGCAGAAGCACACACGTTTCTCGGCTGGGTTTACAGTTTTCAGGACCGTTACGGCGAAGCGATCGAAGAGTGTCTCGAGGCAATTCGCGTCGATGAGACGCTGGGAAATCCTTACAACGATATCCGCAGTTATCTTTTGGCCAAAGGCGATACCTATAGCAGCGTGCGCTGGTTCAAACGGGCGCTATATGCGCCGCGTTACGAGTCGTACGCGTTTCCGCATTTCAACCTCGGCCGGATTTACGAAACGCGCAAAAAGTATCTCGATGCTGCCAGACATTACGGCAAGGCGCTTGAACAACAGCCCGGCTTCACCGAAGCCGCCAGTGGACTTCATCGGATGCAAGCGTTGCTGAATTAGTAAATCGTGAATTTGAACTAGTAAATCGTGAATCGTAATTCGTAAATAGTTAAGAGAAAGACTTCGTTGCTGGACTAGTCAATCGGGAATCGCAAAATCGTGAACCGTAACGAATATCGCCGGCCGGCCCGCGCAGTTTCTCTCCTAACTATTTACGATTCACGATTTACTATCTCACGATTTAAGATTCACTATCCTGGTCTTCTGCCGTTTCTCATCCACGGCCACATAAACCACTTCTGCTTCCGTCACGCGCACTTGCTCTTTCGATGCGCCGATTCTTTCCGTTTCCACAATCACACGAATCGTAATTGAGGTGGTTCCTATACCGATTGTCTCGGCGTAAAAGCTCACCAGGTCTCCGACAAACACGGGCTTGTGAAAGATAACTTCGCGCATTGCAACTGTTACGAATCGTGGCATGGCGGTGCGTCGGTGCGCCTCTATTGCGCCGGCCATGTCGATGTAACTGAGTATGACGCCGCCGAAAACTGTGCCCGCCGAGTTGGTGTCACGGGGTAGAAGCGTAATTCGAATAGCCGGGTCGCGGAAAGCGGTCATTGATGTTGTCCTGGATAGTTCAAATTCAAATCGTACAACTGGAGGCTGGTCTGCCCTGCTCGCGTACGCGCGGACTGCTGTCTTGAGAACATCACAACCGCGTTTCAGGCGGAACAAACCCCGGACGCGGGTGTCTAAGTTCGTGGCTGGCCCCGTCTAAACCTTGGTCCAACGAAAGGTCGGAAAAGCCATGCCTACCGCGCTTGCCTTCTACTATCTCAGCCTGCTCTCGATCAGTCTCCTGCAAGACGAGACGTCCTCCGACTTTGATGGCCTTGGCAAAAAGCTACTGGGAGGTTTTGCCCTCGCAGTGGTCGTTGCCGTTGCCTATGCATTCATAAAACTACGTTTGCGCGACAAGAAGCCACAGGCAGAGTTTATTTCCATCAATTCTTTCCAGAGAACAGATGAGAGGACGAAAGTCGCCCGAGATTAGCCAGGTTATTCGTTCGGCCGCAATTGTTTAATCAGGGGATCGAATTCCGCGTGCAGCCTCGCGTCAAGTTGGAAACCCTTTTCCAGGTCCTTCTGTGCTGCCGCATCCTGCTCGGTTTTCAGCAACAGCAGGCCGCGCAAAACATATGCACGACCAAACTTCGAGTTCAACTCAATGGCGCGATCATAATCGGCCAGTGCCAACGCGTCCCGGTCGGTTTGCTGATAGGCAGTGCCTCTATTAGCGTAGCCTTCAGCGGAGGCCTTTAATTTTATGCCTGCGGTAAAATCCGCGATTGCCTCTTCGGTCCTCCGCTGAGAAAAGAGGATGCTGCCTCTATTATTGTACGCCGCGTCGGAGGGCGCGAGCTCGATGCTGCGGGTAAAATCGGCAGCTGCTGCCGTCTGGTTCTTCTGCGACATGTAACAAACGCCGCGATTGTTGTAGGCGTCCGCATATTTTGGATCGAGATCGATCGCGTGTGTATAGGCGGCCATGGCTCCTGCGATATCTCCAGCCTGGTGACGTTCCAGTCCTCGATCATATTGCTCGACAGCTTCCCTGAACTTTCGGTCCTCCGATCTGAAATTGTATTCCTTAAAATTCGGTTCGTCTGGCAGTTGCTGAGTTTTCAGAAACTCCCATGCCGTCTGATTAATCTTTGGCGCGAGATCGTAGTACCAGTGGTTATGCCCTGGCATCTCGATAAGTTGCACCGAGAACCCACGTGCATTGAGAAGATCACGAGTCGCTCTAACGATTTTCAAGGGAAAGAACTCGTCAACCGTGCCCACCTGAATTTGGATCGGCGTTTTCCTTTTTGCCAGATCGATCAAGTCAGTCGCTTCTGGGCGGAGTGCGCCCGCGTGGATGGCGGTGGCCGCAAAATATTCCGACTCATAAAGCGACATCAGCAACGCAAAGACCGCCCCACCCGAATGCCCAAAGAGGTAGACCCTCTTTGCGTTGATCGGGTACTTGGTCTTTATTGACTCCACGAGCTCGTGCAGAAATGCCGGGCCATCGCCCGGCACAGACCAATGAGCGGAATCCGCTGAGTCGGGGGCAACGATAATGACGCCCTCCTTCTCCGCCAGACCATCCCACTTCTCGGCGAGCGAAAGCCCGACATGGTTTGAGCCGTGCAGGAGCACGACCAGAGAGACCGGCGACGATGGCAGCACAGTCTTCGGAACGTAGAGGTAGTAGGTCCGCTTCTTGCCGTCATAGACGATCGTTTCTTTTGAGATCTTTTGCGCAAACGCCCCGGCTGGCGCAAAAGCAAGAATCGCAACGAGAAGCGTGAATCTCAAATGAGCCATTTGCATGAACCTAAATCTGTAATTTCCGCCTTGTCCAGTCAGAAATCGCTCGCTTCAGCTCGTCGAGATGGCCTTCAAAGAAATGGCCGGAGTCTGCGATGACGCTCAGCTCAACACTCGCATTGTGTTGCTTGATTTCAGCCACCAAATCCTGCAACCGCGACAGACTGCCAAATTCATCCCGCTCGCCATGGACAAACAATATCGGCTTGCGACAATTCGCGAGAAAGCTAAAATCATACGTATCGAGAGGCGTACCGATACTGATTAAATTCGTAACGCGCTCGTCAGAAATACCAACTTCCAAACCGACCCGAGCGCCGAATGAGAAGCCACAAACTGTCACAGTTCGTCCGGGAACCTTCTCAACCAGAAACTGCAATGCCGCGCGAACGTCTTCGACTTCACCTCTTCCTTCGTCATGCTCACCGGTGCTTCGTCCCACCCCCCGAAAATTTATTCGTAGTGTGGTTAGTCCTGCCTCATTAAGAGCAGTGGCGGCACGAAAGACGACCTTGTTATGCATGGTGCCGCCGCCCAGCGGATGCGGATGAAGCACGAGGGCAACCCCCGGAGCACCACTGCGCGGCTCCTTTAGAATCGCTTCGAGCTGACCGTGCGTTATGGGAATGAAGAGATTACCGGTTGGATACATGAACAGAACCTAACACAGAATCCAGAAGAAGTTTGACTTCGAAACCGTGAAAGATTAGCTTTTCTTCGTTTGCATCATAAACTCTCAGTCTCAGTTTTACGCAGAATTCAGGCTGGCGAATCGCGCTGGAGGGTGGCACGAAATGGCGAGCGACAATTCGCTAACTGAACCGGCACAGCCGTTAGCTTCTGAGGATATTGTCGAAACCTCTCGCATCGTTACGGAGACCGCCTCCGACGCAATCATTACCATCAACGAAAATAGCAGAATCATATTTGTCAATCGTGGTGCGGTAAATATTTTCGGCTACTCGATTGAAGAGATGCTGGGCGGCGAACTTACGATGTTGATGCCGGAGTATCTTCGCCATCTTCATCGTGCCGGACTAACGAATTATCTGGAAACCGGAACAAAACATGTTTCCTGGGTTGCCGTAGAGCTGCCCGGACGTCATAAAAGCGGAACGGAGATTTCGCTTGAACTTTCCTTCGGAGAGTTTCAGAAAGACGGTCAGCGCTTTTTTACGGGTATCGCGCGAGACATCACCAAGCGAAAGCAACTTGAAAACCGGCTGGCAGCGCTGCAAAAAGTGACCGATGTGGCGCTGGCCCACTTGTCGTTGGATGAATTGCTTCCCGAGTCACTCAATCGGATCCGCGAGGTCTTGAACGTTGATACTGTAGCCATCCTGCTGCTGCGAACCGAAGGAGATGAGCTCGTCGCCTGGGCCGCGCTAGGTCTAGAGGAAGAAGTTGAAGCGGGCGTGCGGATTCCGATAGGAAAAGGTTTTGCCGGCAAGGTTGTGGAGCAAGCTAAGCCCATCATTATCGACGATGTAAGCAAGGCAGATGTTCATAATCCACTACTGCGCGAAAAGGGGATTAAGTCTTTGCTCGGCGTACCTTTGGTTGTTGAAGGCCGTGCAACCGGTGTACTTCATGTTGGCAAGCTCCAGTTTGCACACTTCACACAGGAGGACGTGCGGCTCTTGCAGTTAGCGGCCGACAGAATTGCCCTCACCATCGAGAATACGCGTCTTTACCAGGTGGAAAAAACGGCGCGCGCGGTCGCGGAAGATGCAAACCGAGCCAAAGACGAGTTTCTGACAATTCTTTCACATGAGCTTCGCACACCCCTCACACCTATCATTGGCTGGGTTCATATAATGCAAAACAGTACCTTGCGCGAGGCCGAATTTGCTAAGGCGCTTTCGGTAATGAATAGAAATGCTTACAGTCTCAAGCACTTGATAAATGACTTGCTTGATATGTCGGCTATTTTGAGCGGCAAGATGCGCCTTGAAGCAAGCTCTATTTCGCTGGCAGCTGTCTTGTCGGAATCGGTTGAGAACCTGGCTTCCTATGCCCGCGACTCGCTGGTCGAACTTCAGCTTGACCTTTCTGCGGAAGCATCCGCTTTGATCATCAAAGGCGATCGCAATCGTCTCATCCAAACTTTTAGTAACGTACTGCATAACGCAATAAAATTCTCGCCAACCGGCAGTCAAGTGCAAGTCAAATGCGAGCTGAATGATTCTGAGATAATTGTCCGCATTGTGGATCATGGACAGGGCATATCGGCTGAGTTTTTACCTCACGTCTTTGAGCGCTTTCGGCAGGCAGATGCTTCACGCACTCGCGCATATGGAGGACTTGGCCTGGGGCTGGCATTGGTTAAGAGCTACGTGGTGGCCCATGGCGGCGTTATTGAAGCGGCCAGCGAAGGTGAAGGTAAAGGAAGTGTGTTTGTGATCAAATTGCCACGTGACGGCTCTCGCAGAGGAAATGGCAAAGAAGACCAGAAGAGTGATCCTGGGAAAAGAGAAAACCGCGCGCGCATTTTGATTGTCGAAGATCAACCTGACACTCTGGAAATGTTGGCAGCACATTTTCGAGCCAGGGGCTACGAAGCTCTGTCTTGTGATTCCGCCGCAGAAGCCATTGAGGTTGCGGAACGCGAACATTTCGACATATTAATTTCAGACATTGCCATGCCGACTATGGACGGTCTGGAACTAATAAGAAATTTGCGTCAGAAGAAAAATCTGAAGGACCTTCCAGCGATCGCGCTTACAGGATATGCCTCTCAGAAAGATGTTGCGGCGGCAATTGCGGCCGGTTTCAATATGCATATTGCGAAGCCAACAGAGCCGGCCGAGCTTTCGGCGGCGGTCGAGAAGCTTTTGGTTTCCAAGCGGAACCCCGGGCGTTAGGCGGCTCAGCCAACCCACGGAAATTGCTATCGACAACCCCGAAACTAAGACTGGTAAACGTTGCTCTATTTCGATCGAATTCCTAGACAGATATTCTACTTTCGGCTACATTAAGTTCCCCCCTGGGTTGCTGCTGAGTATTTGAAATCTTAAGCGCGGAAGGTCCTGATGATAGAGTCACGCTTGGCCCCGACTGCCGCTTCTAATTACTGGAATCTCATGCAATTCTCGAGTCACTTTCTGCCACCTCGAGGACCGGACACCGAATCAAGTTCACCAGCGAAAGATTCTCCTCTCAGGGAAACTCAACAAGGCCGCCGCGCTTTAGTTGTTGACGACGTCTCTGATGTTACGGAAATGCTTTCGATGCTGATGACCCATGCGGGATACGACGTAACGACAGCTTCGAGTGCTCAAGACGCGATAACCATAGCCCGTGAGCGTCATTTCGACGTAGTCATTTCCGATATTGGCATGCCCGAAATGAACGGCTACCAACTTGCCGAAGCATTAAGAGCACTGCCGGGTTATGAGAATGTGCCGCTGGTCGCAGTGACCGGCTATTCCATGTTTGACGATCGCGATCGCTCGCTGACCGCCGGCTTTAATGAGCATGTGACTAAGCCGATAGATCCGCGCGCCTTCCTGGAACTTATCGAACAACTGTGAAACTAAGCTGCGCTTGCCATAAAGCAGTTGGGCGGTAGATGAAAACCTCGCCGCATCTTCCCGTAATTCTTAAATCCGAAACTGCGATACGCACCGTGCAACTGTGTGCCGGCGCGATTGCAATTGGTCTGATCTTCTGGAAATTGCAATTCTCAACTTCGTCAATTTGTTGTGGCGACTATGATGGCTACTATCACATCAAGTGGAGCCGCATGTTGTGGGAGTCCTTACGCAATCGCAGCTTTCCGCCGCAGTTTACGTGGTTGCCGCTTACGACACTCGATCCAAAACACTACGTCGACCATCACCTGCTCTTTCATATCTTCCAGATGCCATTTACATGGTTTGGCGACCTTCGCCTGGGCGCAAAAATCTCCGCAGCCATCTTCGCGGCCCTGGCGGTGCTTTCCTGCTACTGGCTGATATTACGTTATCGAATCCGTTATCCACTGATTTGGCTGTTAGCATTGCTTGCATGTTCGGCCCCATTTCTCTACCGGCTCAACATGGCAAAGGCGCCACCGTTCGCTATCATTTATCTGATAATCGGAATTCATCTTCTCTTCAGCAAAAAGTATTGGCCTCTCATTCCACTCAGTTTCATCTTCACATTAACTTACGACATGTTCGTCTTGCTGATCCTGGCGGCGATAATCTGGACCGCGGTGATTGGCTGGACAGAACGTCGCTTTGAATGGCGACCGTTAGCCTGGGTGGCCATCGGCACAGCGAGCGGTTTGGTCATCAATCCTTACTTTCCTCAAAACCTGCACCTCCTCTACGAACATCTGAAAATCAAACTGACCCCGTCGGACTTCTCTACCAACGTCGGGAAGGAATGGTATCCCTACGATTCCTGGGAATTTATTGGTAACTCTTTGGTGGCCTGCGTGGCAATGCTTGTTGGTTATATTAGTTTCGATCCCTCAGATCGGAGGCGCTCGCATCATCAGTTATTTTTCCTCATTTTTTCCACGGCATTGATGATCATGACGGCACGCTCGAAGCGGTTCGTTGAGTACTGGCCTCCTTTCGCCGTTATATTTTCCGCCTTTACACTTCAACCATGGTTGCTAGGTACTAGTTCTACGCTGACCCGTTTATCAACTGATGTGCTCGACGAACTACAACCATTTCTTGATCGGCCCGGGTCGCCAGTAAACGAAAGCGAGCGCCAGGACCTTTTCAAATCAATTATCTCAGCAACTATCGCGATTGCTCTGGCTGTAGTCTTTTTCATTAATATTGCCGGCCTCAAGGATCTCGGTATAAAGGGTGTAATCCGTGACATTGCTGAGAGTGGGTCGCCCGACTATTATCGCGCGGGCGCTGCATGGATGCGCGCCAACATAGCGCCCGGCCAAATAATCTTCAACACAGACTGGGACGACTTTCCGCGATTATTTTATTTCGATCCCACACACGCTTACGTCTCCGGACTCGATCCCACCTATCTCTACGATAAAGATCCGGCGCTCTCAAAACTCAACGACGACATTACACTGGGCAAAGAAGAGGATCCTGGTCCGTTGATTCGAGATCGCTTTGGCTCGCGCTATGTATTTACCGATAATTCGCACGGCGACTTCTTCGACAATGCCCGGGAGAGTGGCTGGTTTGAAATTGTCTATGAAGACCGCGATTGCACGATCCTCCACATCCGGGATCAAAAAGCGGAGCCGGAACCTGAGGAGTCCGGACCCGACGACAGTGGGTATGAAGAGTCCCAACAAGAACCGCAGCAGGATAACCGGCCGTGAATTTTCGCGATGGTGATTGAACTTAACATCTCGTTAGCATCAAGTACGCCGACCTGATTCCAAACCATAGTTTTTTGGATTAATATCTGAATCCCATGCTACGTCAACGTCTCATTCCGAACCTGATTGTTCTGACCTTAATTGTCGCCGCAGTTCCGCTGACGTCCTGTAACAGCGGCAATAAGAATGCCCCCCCTGTAAGCGCGCCCGCCGAAACGCAGTCGACGCCCCTCCCGTCACCAAAGACCGGTTTTGAGGCTGATCTGGATTACGTTCGGAAGGGTCAGTACACATACATTTGGGTTTTTTCCCGGAGAGACGGCAAGCCGCTGGATAAAAACGACGCGGCCTTTCTGAGGACGAACGCGCCGCAGGTTGTTGATTGGGTCACTAGCGAAGAAGGCAAGCGAGTTATCGCGGGAACAAACTTTGATCTGACCAGGGGCCCCCTGCAGTCGCTAAAGAAGCGTTTCAATGCCGAGGATTATACGGGGAGATAAAAAGCAGAACTCAGGAGTCAGGACTCAGAACTCAGTCCACTGGATCTCTTGAGTTCTGAGTCCTAAGTTCTATCCTCCTGCTGTCTTCTGACTTCTGAGTCCTGAGTCCTGAATTCTGTCTCCTATTTCTTCGCAAAGTCTCCAGCCTTGACGATTGTTATCTTAGTGGGATCGATATACCGGCGCATTACAGCGCCTATTTGTTCGGGCGTGAGTGCCTTGAGTTTGGCGTCAAGGTCAGCGTCAAACTGAAGTGTTCGCCCCAGAAACAAGTAGCTGTTCAAACGACTTGCCAACTCGTTGTCCTGAGCGCGACTCACCTGGCGCGATTGCAGGAACCCAGACTTGGCCCCCTCGACCTCTTCGGTAGTGAAGCCATCCTTCAACATGCGCGCGATTTCTTCCTTGAATGCAGCCTCAAGTTTATCCGCATTCTGCGGCGCATAGTTCGCCGAAGCCGTGAAGCGCCCGTATTCATCGAGCGAGCTGATATTGACGCCGGAACCAACACCGTAGCTCAAGCCCTCCTTCCCCCGAATGCGCGCAGCCAATCGCGAATTCAGGAAGCCGCCGCCAAGCATGTAATTTCCCAGCAGCAGTGCCGGATAGTCAGGGTTGTCATCTCGCATTTTCAGGTTAAGACCGGCAACGAAAAACGCGTTGGCCTTATCGGGCGTTGGAAATGATTGATTTCCCGCGGCGACATCCTTGTAGATGCTCGGCACTCGCACGAAGGGCTTCGGACTTTTCCAGTTTCCGAATAGTTCCGTGGTGAGTTTGGCAATTTCTTTATCGTCGAAATCTCCAACCACTGTTAACTCACCGTTTGAGGCGCCATAGAAGTCTTTGTAAAACTGCTGCGCCTGCTCGAGAGTTGCGCTGTTCAACTCCGCAATCCTTTCCTCCGGAGTCGAGATATAGCGCACGTCGCCCTTGGGAAATGGACTCAACCGCCGGCCAAATTCCGTAAAAGCAATCTGCACCGGCTCACTCTTCTGTTGTTCAATATTCGCGAGACTCTCTTGCTTGAGCAACTCAAACTCCGTCGCGGGAAAGGCAGGCTCACGAAGCACTTCTGCCACGAGCCGCATTACCGCGGGCAGGTTCTCACGTGTTGTCTCAATACTGACCGTGGCCTGCGTCTGACCTCCGAAAACATTCGCGCGCGCCTTCAAGCGATCCAGTTCATCCTGTATTTGCTCACGCGTATGCTTCGCGGTACCACGCATCAACATCGAACCCGCCAGTTGCGCATAGGTAGAGCGGTTCATCAAACTCTTCTCATCGCCGTAGCGCAGCGTCATCTGCGCGACCACCTTCCCACCCCGCGTTTTTTTGGGCAGCAGCGCCAGCTTAATTCCACCTGCGTCGCTTCGCACGGTGCGGGCTTCGATATTGGCCGGCGATGGATCAAAAGCCTCGCCCGCCACAACGGTCGGGTCACCCTTGTAGTCTTTCAACGCGGCGAACAGGTCTGGCGTGGCTGGAATCTCAGCGCGGTCGGGTTTGGCAGTGGGGATAAAGATTCCCAGCGTGCGGTTGGCTGGTTTGAAATAGCGGGCCGCGACCTGCGACACCTCTTCAGGAGTAACCTTGCGCAACCGGTCGCGATGCAGGAAGAACAGGCGCCAGTCGCCCGCGCCGATAAATTCGCTCAGAGTTATACCCACATGATCCGAGTTGTTCAGCGCTAGCTCAATGTTCTTCAACAGTTGAGACCGCGCCCGCTCGACCTCTTCTTTCGTAGGCGGCGCGGCGGTGATGCCTTCGATGGTTTCGAGCAGCGCGTCGCGTGCCGCGTCGAGCGAATCGCCCTGGCGCACCTCGGCGCCGAAAATTGCGAGCGTCGGATCGTGCCATTGAAAGTCAAAGCCAAAAATCGAACTCGCCTTTTTCGATTGGACGAGCGCCTTGTGCAACCGGCCGGAAGGAGTATCTCCCAGGCTTTGAGCGATGATGTCAATCGCGGCGAAGTCGGGATGTGATCAGGCAGGAACATGATAAAGCGCCTGC
>Ga0137375_10009933_pt1 | contig 11290 bp, 8 predicted proteins | sample SagtaG_24_FD_104936 | JGI IMG/M metagenome (GOLD analysis project Ga0137375, IMG submission 104936) | Vadose zone soil microbial communities from Sagehorn Ranch, Mendocino, California, USA - Sage1_R_113_16 metaG | ecosystem: Environmental > Terrestrial > Soil > Vadose zone | place: USA... | reverse complement strand
GGCCCCGTCTCCGCCTCGCCGTCACCAATCACACAGGCAACGAGCAGGTCCGGGTTGTCAAAAGCTGCTCCATAGGCATGCACAAGCGCGTATCCCAGCTCGCCCCCCTCGTGGATAGAGCCGGGTGTTTCCGGGGCAACGTGGCTCGGGATCCCACCAGGAAAGGAGAACTGCTTGAAGAGCCGCTGCATGCCCTCCTCATCCAGCGAGATGTGCGAGTACACTTCACTATAGGTGCCTTCGAGGTAGGCATTGGCCACCAGACCCGGCCCCCCATGGCCAGGACCCGTGATGTAGATGACGTTGAGATCCTGCTCTTTGATGATACGGTTGAGGTGCACGTAAAGCAGGTTCAAGCCAGGCGTTGTGCCCCAGTGCCCCAGGAGGCGGGGCTTGATGTGTTCTCTCTGCAGTGGCTCGTGCAGCAACGGATTGTCGTAGAGATAGATTTGCCCGACCGCCAGATAATTGGCAGCACGCCAATAGGCATCTATCTTGGTGAGCAGTTCAGGGCTAAGCGGCTGTGTCGTCACGGTGTTCATATGTTCTTTTCCTGATAGAGCTGGCTCATGTGCTGGCTAACGACCGGAGGACCATCTGTTGCGCCTGTTCCACAATAGCATCGAGGTGGGCCTGACTCGTAAAACTCTCGGCATAGAGCTTGTAGACATTTTCTGTCCCTGACGGACGCGCCGCAAACCAGCCGTTGCGTGCCACGATCTTCAGGCCACCAATGGCGGCATTGTTGCCAGGGGCGCGCGTCAGTTTGGCGGTGATCGGTTCGCCTGCCAGCTCCGTTGCCCTGACGTCCTCAGGCGCCAGTCGCTGCAAGACGCGCTTCTGCTCGAGCGTGGCTGGAGCATCAATGCGCGTGTAATACGACGTGCCGAATTGGGCCATGAGATCCTGGTAGTGCTGACCGGGGTCTTTGTCTGTGCGCGCCGTGATTTCGGCTGCTAACAGGCCAAGGATGGGGCCGTCCTTATCCGTCGTCCACACCGTGCCATCCCGACACACAAAACTGGCCCCAGCGCTTTCCTCACCGCCGAAACAGCACGAGCCGTCTAACAAACCGGGGGTAAACCATTTAAAGCCTACCGGGACTTCCAACAGCCGACGTCCGAGGGCGTGTACCACCCGATCAATCATGCTACTGCTGACGAGCGTCTTGCCAACCATGGCCTGGGCTGGCCAGGCGGGACGATGCGTGAGCAGATACTGAATGGCCACTGCGAGGTAGTGATTAGGATTCAGTAAACCCATCGCACGGGTGACGATCCCGTGCCGGTCGGCATCCGGGTCGTTGCCGAAGGCAATGTCAAACTGGTCTCGCAGTTCGACGAGCCCCGCCATAGCATAGGGACTGGAACAGTCCATACGGATCTTGCCGTCATGGTCCAGAGGCATGAAGCGGAAGGTTGGATCGATGCGGGGATTGACCACTGTGAGGTGCAGCCCGTAATGCTCCTTAATGGGTTCCCAATAACCCACCGCAGCCCCACCGAGTGGATCGACCCCGATGCTGAGACCAGCGCTGCGAATCGCGTCCATATCGATGACCTCGGCGAGGGCCCTGACGTAAGGCAGGACGAAATCGTCCTGATGCGTCGTGCTGGCCTTGAGGGCAGCAGCGTGGGAGAGGCGTTTGACCTCGCGGTTCCCGCCGCGCAGCAGGGCGTTGGCGCGGTCCTGGATCCAGCCCGTGCTGTCCGTATCCGCTGGGCCACCGTTGGGCGGGTTGTATTTGAAGCCACCGTCAGTAGGCGGATTGTGCGACGGCGTCACAATAATGCCATCGGCCAGCCCGTGCTGCCGGCCACGGTTATATATGAGGATGGTGCGTGAGATGACAGGCGTGGGTGTTAGCCCATCGTCACGCTGGATAAACGTCTCGACGTCGTTAGCGGCCAGCACCTCTAAGGCGTTGCGCTGTGCAGGAGCAGACAGCGCATGCGAGTCTTTGCCCATGAAGAGCGGTCCAGCAATGCCATGGCTACGGCGGTAATCGCAAATGGCCTGGGTGATCGCCAGCATGTGCGCCTCAGTAAAGGCCCCATCTAGTGACGTGCCACGGTGACCACTGGTGCCAAAACTCACCAGTTGCTGGGGATCGCCCAAATCAGGCTGGCGTTCATAGTAGGCGCGTTCAAGCTCGCCCACGTCTATTAAAAATTCTGCGGGAGCAGCGTGTCCAGCTAAAGGATGCGTAGGCATACATATAACCTCAGAGTATCAGCAACGAGTGCTCTACAAGAATCCTACAAAGACACTCAGGATAGAGGGCCTGATCACTTTAACCATCGTGCCACAGATGGAGCTTGTCCTCAAGCCCCAACCGAGTTCCTCACCTACTCCCTTAGGCGCCTTCCGGGGTAGGCGCGATGCTATGAGCCGGCGAAGGGGGAAGGTTGAGAATCTCCTGTGGGTACGCCTCGACGATGTAGCCCATAATGGTTTGCATGGACACGACAGCGAGTGGCTGCCTCTGGGCATCAACCACCGGGATGTGGCGATATTCACCCACACTCATGTGGTGCAGGGCATAGACAAGTTCATCGTCCATCTCCAGGCAGTCAGGCTCAGGCCGCATGACCACACGGACTGGGAGGCGGTCGAGATCGATTTCCTGGGCCGCCACGGTGGTCACCACATCCCGTTCGGTGAATACCCCCACCAGCTGGCGCTGGTCGACGATCAGCACGCAGCTGGTCTGTTCCTGTCGCATCGCGGTAATGGCGTCGCGCACGGTCGCTTGCTCGTCGAGTGTGACCGCAGGCTGCAGCATAGGGAGATCCCGAATGTGCCGCTGCAAGACCGCGACCTCCGGGCGCGCCTCAGCGCGCAGGCGCTCCTCAGCAATTTGCTGTTCTTCCGCAATCACCTCTTCACGCATACAACCTCCTGTCCATGTATCATGCGCCCTCGGGCGTTTTCCATCCACGGGTGCCCATCCTGCCTGTACATTCCAACAGAAGGCAGAGAGCACAACAATAATGCTACTGGTAACAGCCTATGCTGGCGTGTATGCGTCTTCTCCTCTATAGCAAGCAATATGTTTATTTTCTCGTTGCGGTATCTGACGGTTCAGTCGTAGGAGGCGGCGCTCCCGGCATAGTAGAACGCGGGCTGTCAATCCCTTTTCTAGCGTCCGACTGCCCACTCATGGAGCCCTCTCCCGGCGTAGTGGGGCGCGACCCAGTGCTCCCTCTATCTCCCTGCCCAGGGCTCGGCGTCCCCGGCCTATTGGTCTCGGTACTCGGCTCACTCCCGGTGCTCGGCCGATCAGGCTGTGATCCCATGTTCCCTGTTCCCGTCCTGGTGTTCCCTGGCCCAGCAGGCCCTGTGCCTGTCTGTCCGCTGGGGCCAGTTCCTGAGATCTGTGCGAGCACCAGGGGCGCTGCGGCAACGAACACGGCGAGAGCGCCCACCAGGGCTTTACCAAGTTTTCGGAACATATGCATGTTCTCCTGGTCCAACATTGGTTATGCTTCTCTCCTGACCTCTACCCCCGTCCACGCTCGCTTGGGCCGAGCCATTAGGGTATACACTGCTTCTCAGGAGATCTCATGTGCTGGAGGGAGCAATTCTTATGCCACCTGCCGCGTCGGTACGTTGTGCTCCTTGGCAGGCGCTGCATCCGGTGTAGCAGTAGGACCAATGAGGAGGTTACATGCTCTCGTTCATAAGCCCTATTATCTGCGCCCTATCTCATTTTTGCTGCGTTTTTCACATACTCTCTCATTCTGAAAGAATCTTGCTGGGAGAGATCCCCCTCTGGCCTCTTTGCCTCATCTCGTAATGGTATGTGGGGGCAGTCAGGCGATGACGGTGTGGAAGGCAGGGCTACGCTATGGGCCTGTATGCGAAGAGGAAACGCTGTTCCTGTGGCGGGCCTTACCCCCTGCATCCGCCGTTCCCGCTGGCAGATGGGGTCCGGCACTGGCTAGAGTATGCCGGGGGCGCTCTCTGCGGCGCTTGAGGGACGACACCCGGATGGAGCAGCCGACGATCGAGGAATAGCACATGACTCTTTACGCTGCCACCTGCGCCAGCCCCGGGCGGCTTCCAGAGGGCGCTGGTTCTCGGAGCACTCACCCCCGCCCTATGGATCGCAGACGGACGCTCTGCAAAACGTAGGCTTCTTCGGATATGACCTCACACTGCAGGTCGCCGAAGGTCTTTGTGGCCCAGCGGCAGAGCGTCTGGAGGATCGTGTCCTTCTCGCTGGCTGGCAGAGCAAGGCCACCCAGCCCCGGTTTCATGTGCCAGGCCTCGATCGACTGCCACGGTGTCCATGGCACTGCCCACCGCGCCACCACCACTGGTGCGAGTACCGTGGCACCCTGTTGGCTATACGAGGCGAGGAGTTGGCGCTGGTGCTGCCCTCCAGCACGCCCCTGTAAGCCGCGGTGACGGAGTAAACACTGCATCTCCCGCTGCATCATGGCTGCCACGCTGTCGTCCTGGCGTTGCACCCGGCCTATAATGACGACAGCGCCATCGGGCTGTGCGACCCGCACGCTCTCATACACGACGTTGGTCAAGTCGAGTAAGTGGAGAGCGCGCGCGCTGAAGATAACCCGCACAGTGCCATCCATCAGCGGCCATGGTGCATCCCCATCAGCGTGGAGCAGGAGTAGTGTGTCGCTGTGGCGCGACAGACGCTGCCGAAAGGCGGCGAGCATACCGCGTGACAGATCGAGGCCAACATAGCGTAGCGGCTGCCGAGCGAACCACGTGCCGATCATGCCGGTGCCAGCGCCAATCTCCAGGAGGAGATCGTGCGGCTGGATGTGGGCGAGCGCCAGCACAGCACGCACAATCGCCTGGCAGTCCTGCTCCGGCAAGCCAACACGCTGGTCATAGGTGTCAGCTTGCATGTCAAATAGGGCTCGTGGTCGACCCATGAGTGGACCTCGCATCGTGGTCGATGGGCTCTCCACGCCTGGATGGAGAGCCTACGACACCCACCGACATATTGTCGCGTCCAGGACGCGACTTCCCTGCTGGCGTCCTGCTCCACGTGCTGTTACAGAGCACACTTGTCACTCGTTGGATAGCTCGCGGGACACTGTTTGGCAGCAGGGATGTAGTTACCCTGCACGCACTCAGCTTCTCCGGCACGCGGCTTCCCAAAGGAGGTTTGATTTGGCGGAGGACAGACCATCTGTACGTTCTGCATCATACCACGGTCCTCATGGCCGAGGATGTGGCAGTGTAGCACGGTCTCGCCAGTGAAGTCGGTGGGCAACACCCGGATCTTGGTATAGCCGGGGCTGTCAGTCGGAGCACAGCACCCACAGACAGACATTTCGTTGTTTTTGGTCGTTATCCAGTTGCCCTGCCACGTCAATTGTTTATTTTTATTCGCGCTGACACAGACATCCGGACACTTCTGCTGCGCATCGGCATTGCTGAAGAGCGGACCAGAGGGGAGGTCCCAACAGTTCCCCTGTTTGATTAACGCGATGGTATCCTCCCACACCGGCGAAGCGTATGCCAGGACCGGGACGGGCGTGTCGTATGGGCTGCTTGGAGTACTTTTGATCATAAACCCTGTCTCGACTAACTGATGGGGGTTGACGTGCAGGTGGAATGGGTGTTGCGGACTCGAGGCATTGGTAATGATCCACTCCTCGGCGGTGTTCAGGGTCAGCGTGTGGTTGGCGCAATTAGGGCAGTATTGCACCCCATCGATAAAGAAGTTATTGTGCGGGTTCCCAGTGGTGTTCCCGTCCGGCCCCGTCATGCTGAACGCCACCGTTGTATGGGTAGACAGGGCGGGAATATCCGCCAGGAAGGGTGGCATGGGGAACCACGTGGTAGGAAACGCCATCGGTTTCGGTCCCAGACTGGGATCGACACATACGGTCAGCAGTGCGTTCGGCGCCGGGGGCGGGACCGCGAGTTGCCGGCGGCCTCCAATATTCACATTGCCGACGACGCTCTGGAGATTCGTATAACAGGTCTGGGTGGTGACCATGGGCGCTTTGACCAGATAATCTACGCGATTCCCTGGTGCCAGGTTGGCATTCGTCAGCATCTGTGGTGGTTGACCGGGGACGAACCAGGCCACCTCGAGCAGTGGCTGCTTTGCATAGTTCTCCGGCGAGAACTGGACACCGTCCTGCGCGATCTGCTTGATCTCAAACCCGGCGGCAAAGCCGATATTGAGTAACCCACCGAGCTGCACCATGGAATTGACGATCCGCCACCGCTGTATTTCCCCTGGCCGCATGGTGATCGTGGGGTTGATCTGTCCGTTGACCAGGGTCGGTTGTCCTATTGGAGGTGGGTTGCCGAAAGGAAAGGTGAGAGTCACCTTACAGGTACACGTCGAGGAGCCCGCCGAACAGTCCTTGACGAATTGTGATCCAGAGGCAGGAGGGATTCTACTAAAGAAGTTGGTCTCATGGAAGATCTGCTGGACGACGAGCACTTTGTCTTCGAGGCCACCAGTGTACTGACTGTTCAGCCAGTCGTCGAAGGGGCCTGTCAGCAGAAAGACCCCCGCCATGCCGTTGAGCACCTGCAGCGCTGTCGAGCCGTGCTTGTGGGGGTGGTACCAGTGGGTGCCCTCGGGCTGGCTGTAGGGGAGTGGATCGAGATTGTACTGGTAGCTACCGACCGCATTGTAGTCATCGGGGGTGACGTGTGGCGTGCCTTCAGGATACAGGTTGAGCAGCACGAAATCCTGATGTGGTTGCGGCGAGACATGGAAACCGTGGAAGTGAAAGTTGGTGACATTGTCGCCATGGAAGCAGGCCGGCATGGTCATCGGCACCAGCGGAAACTTGTCCGCGTTGCACTCTTCATTCGGCTGTATGTTGACCGTGGTACTGAAATCACGAATTGGGTTGCACTCGTGACCCGAGCCGTCGACGGGCAGCTGGTTGACGAGCTTCATCTTGAATTTGTCCCCATCCGTCTTGCCTGATGTCCCTTTCCGCAACTGGAAGGTTGGGCCGGGGATCAGGGGGTTTGGGATCGGTCGCTGTTTCCCATCGCAATACTGCCAGCCGCTGCTGTCGGGGATATTATAGGCCCGTACCTGCATTTTCACGCCATCGGCGCGCGTGTAATCGACGAGCTTGGTTTCGAGGGTCACGTCGAGAAGGCGATTTTGTGGGTTATTTGGGTTATCTTTCGGGCACAGTCGTGGGGGTTCGGTGAAGGGGGGCCCGCCTTGCTGAGCCTGTACCAGCGCCGTGACACTAAGGGCCATCGCGAGCATGAGCGCGATACGACAGGCGCGCTTGACCAGGCTTGCGCACTCCCAGCCACCTCTGGGGGACACGTCGCATCGCAGACGGCGGCTGATGCACAGAGACCACTGCTTGTCCTCAGTCATACCGAATCTCCCTTCTTGCATAGGATGCACAGTTGAGCACGGACGTACGCCTGGGGCCTTGTGGGACAGATAGCACAAGCGATCAATCGGCATAGACGAGGGTCCCGACGTGCTCCCCGGCGAGGGCACGGCGGATGCGCTCGGGTTTCCGTCCGTTGATGATCTGGAACTGCTTGAGCAGCCGGGCATGGTCGAGTAAATCGAGCAGAATGCGTTCGAATGGCAGCGTCTCGAGCTCGCGCTTCCTGATCTCGGTGGCGGAGATCTGCGGGATAAAGTTGGCCGTGGGGTGGTGTTTAGGATCCTGGTCGTACAGCCCGTCCACGTCCTTCACCAACGTCAGGTCCATACTGCCAAAACATTCCGCCAGGAGAAACGCGCCGGCGTCGCTGCCATGGGGGGGGATACGTCCTACCGCCGGGGGGTGCTCCCACAGCGCATACGGCGGGACCGCCGTGAAGATCACGCCAGGGGCGGTACGGATAAACAGCGGTAAGAGATGGCCAAAGATATGCGGGGGAATGGCAACCACCCCATAGGGCGCCAACAGGGTGCCGAGGATATGGGCGTTGCCCAACGCATCGGCCTCGGCGAGTTCAGCCAACACCCCAGTCGGCATGCCAAGATCGATGCCGATCGAGAAGACGTGCCGACTCCTGACGCCTCCCCCGGTACCAATGATGAGCTTGTGCGTGGCGAGACACGTCGCCAGGGCCTCCACCACGGGAAACGTCGCGCTGCGTCCTTTGTCGAGAATCGACCGGCCGCCAATCTTGATGACGTGCGTGTCGGGCAACATGCGGAAGACAGGCATGTCCGTCGACCGCTGGACCTCCTTGTCGAGCAGGCTCTCCCGCATCAGCATCGATGCCAGATGATGGCGCTTGTCTGCACTCTCTACTAGCTCAGCCATGATTGCGGTTGCTCCCTGGAAGGTCAATCGGCATAAATAAGCGTCCCGACATCTTCACCATTGAGGGCGCGGGTCAAATTGCCCTTCTTGAGGCCGTTGATAACTCGAATCGAGCGCCGGTTTTTGGCGTTTACCATCATGTCGAGGACGGGCCGTTCGACGACCACATCCTGCAGGTCGAGGACCTTGAGTTCCGCCACGGAAATGGTCTTGATGAACTGCGCGTGCCGATCCTTCTTAGGATCGGCGGTGTAGAGGCCCTCTTCATCCTTGACGAAGATCATCGATTTGGCACCAAACACCTCGCTGACCAGGTAGGCTCCCGTGTCGGTGCGGTGTGGCGGGATGCGGCCGACATCAGGATTCTCGTGCCAGAAGGTATAGGGCGGCATACCAAAAAAGATTACGGCACCGCGCTCGGCCAGGTAGAGCGGCAGTTGGGCAAATTGCACGGGCTCGATAAAGGGAATGCCGTATTGGGCGAGTAAGTAATTCATCATGCGTGCGTTTTGCATACTCACGTAGGTACCCAGCACACTCAACACCCCGGTTGGCAAGCCCAAGTCGAGCCCAACACTGTAGGCATGACGCGCCCGACTGCCTCCCCCAGTGCCGATGATCATGTCGTGACGCCCCAGGTTTTCCACGATCTCCTCAATCAACGGGAAGACCGCAGCCCGGCCACGATCGATGAAACTCTGCCCGCCGACCTTGATGACATTCGCCTTGGGCAGGATGGGTAGCGGCGGCTCCTGGCCGGTTTTTGCGAGCACACGTGCATCGCTGAGAGACCCTTCAACGAGGTAGCAGCCTAGTTCTGAAAGTAACTCGTTTCTCATTAATGCCTCGATTACATAGATCTCAGAAAGAGCACAAAATTTACAAAGCCTTTTGATCTCCTAAATATTTATATATTACAATGTAATTGATCATATTTGTCAAAGGTAATTTTGCTCCTTTTATGGGACCTATACTAGCTTAGTGCAGCACGCTTTTTGCGTTATAACTGACGAGTCGTGAAGCCATATGTGAGGCGCTAGCGGCTGTGACAGCAGGGGGTTTCTGTAGCGGCAGCTCGTCTTCGTCAGCGGGGAGGCGGGTATTGGGAAGACCACAGTGTTCGACACGTTCCTCGCGTAGGTCCCGCGGTATGGCGAGATGCGCATTGGATGCGGGTAGTGTATCGAGCACTACGGCGAGGGGGAACCGTACTTGCCGGTATAGACAGCCTTGAGACACCTGGGACGTGCTCCAGGTGGCGACGCACTAGTGGCCGTTCTTCGCGAGACCATCAAAAAGCTGGGGTGCGGAGGCCTGCTGCTTCACGAGGTGGTGCCGCAGCGTTGTGAGGAGCGGTTTCGCTGGACCGCATGAGGTCATCCTCCTGTTTGGGTGATATACATGGGAGGCCCATTGTACCCCAGGTATCAGGCATTTACCCCAGCTTTTTGATGGTCTCCCATTCGAAGATCCCCGACTTTGCAGAACACGCTTCGCGCCAGTGCGCGGGCATGAATGTCTCAATAAAGCGCTGGGTGCCAATCCATCATCTTTCTAGCTATGGCGCGTCGCCCCCTGTAAGACATAGTGGGACGGCGTCTGCGTCACACGGCCCTCTTGCATCAGCTTTTCGAGATGCGTTGTGACATTGCGTTCAGCCCCCGCACGCAGCCCTTGGCGCAGGTTACGGGGGTAGACGTGCCGCGTGATCTCCTTGACGCCTGCAAACCCCTTGGCCAAGGCCTCGAGGATCTGTTGCTCGCGCTCCTCCCGGTGACGCATGTACCAGCGCACCAGCTCCGCACCACGTGGTGGGAGGACAACAGGGCCATGGCCTGGGCAGATGGTGTCGTGTGGATACGTGGTCAGCAAGTGCAGGGACTTCATATAGCTCGCGAGGTCGCGCACGGTCGACGACGAGGCGCCCAGAATACAGTCACCCGTAAACAGGACACGGTCGGCTTTGAGGTGAAAGGCCACGTGGTCCACTTCGTGTCCGGGCGTGAAGATGGCCTGCACCGCCACATCGCCTCCGGTCTTGACCAGCTCGCGTGACTTGAGAGGCACGACGGCATCTTGCCCCACCATGGTCGCCAGTTTCGTGACGAGTTTCGGGTGGCAGCGCACTGGCGCCTGGACGACATCGTAGATCCGGTCCAGACCACCGATATGGTCCTGGTGGCTGTGGGTAAGGAGGATGGCCGCGATTTTGGGACGTCCCAGGCGCTCATAATAGGCAAGAATACTTCGCGTCCACTCGCGTTGTTGGTCGCCCGTGTCGATGAGCACCATCTCCTCATGGGGGTCACCCACAAAATAGTTATTGCTTCCGCCGGGGTGGTAGACAGAATCGTCGTCGATGTGCATGACGTAGACGTGGGGTGTAACCTGCATTGGGCACCTCAGAGCATCTCTGGTCAGCGTCAACCCTGCGCACGCAGAGGCATACAGCGGCGAGCATGGTAGCAGCGCCCGCGCCCTGGCGCAACCCAGCCACGCCACGGGCTTCTTGGGCACCCTCCTGTAGAGCAGGTTGTCTCAGCGTGCGTACCCTCCAGTGTGCGTGTTCTCGGCGACACCCTAAAACCGGTAAGTGAGACCAGCCACCACGTTGATTGGCAGCGCCGGCGTCAGGAAGGGCTCGATCGGGTTCCCCACTCGCTTGGCGTTTGGCGCGAAGGTTCCGAAGGTCTCGTATTTGGTATTCAGGAGGTTGTTGACCCAGACGACGGCGCCAAACTTCCTCCACCGGGCGCTTAGCCCCCCCGCAGCACAAAATAGCTATCGAGAGGTGTCTCGACATTTTCCTCATCGCCTCGCAGGAACTGCTGACTTACAAAGGTCGCACCGAGGGACAGGGTGAGCCAGTGGGTCGTGTGGTAATCGATCCCAGCGTTGACGCGATGCTTGGGAAGCAGGGGGAAGTCGTTGCCCTTGCGCACGAACTCCGTGCAGGGCGGTGCCGCGCAGTCGGGCGTCAAGCGCGGCGTCGCCAGGAAGAAGCTGCCTTGAAACGTCGCCGCAAT
>Ga0137375_10009930_pt1 | contig 11292 bp, 15 predicted proteins | sample SagtaG_24_FD_104936 | JGI IMG/M metagenome (GOLD analysis project Ga0137375, IMG submission 104936) | Vadose zone soil microbial communities from Sagehorn Ranch, Mendocino, California, USA - Sage1_R_113_16 metaG | ecosystem: Environmental > Terrestrial > Soil > Vadose zone | place: USA... | reverse complement strand
TGGCTCAGGTGTTCACGCAGCCAGCGAAGCCGCGCTTCTCGAGCGGCCGGGAGACGGAGCTCTGGCCCTGATGGCGTACATCGAGTCACCGAAACATACGCTGCGAGAGCGCAATCGGGCTGTCTGGGCCCTGGGGCAATTGGGAGACGCTCGAGCTTTACCCGTGCTGGAGAAGCACTTCACGGGCAGGGAGTGTGAACACGGCCGCGCCTTGTGCCAACACGAATTGAGGAAAGCGATACGACTCTGCCGAGGCGCGACGAATATATCAGCATTCATCTGGCGGTAAGTGTGCGTGAAGGACAATCGTACCTGGATTCCCTTTCAACCTTCCAAACGGCATTGGAGCCATTGGGCTTGTCAGTGATCCAGCCGGCCATCCCTTGGGGATGTACTCGAGGACACCGATCGCGCCGCAGAAGCCCGCGTCTAAGTGATCGATTCGTGATGGACCACTTGGTGCTTTCGTTGTGGCGCCGTTGCTCGAGGAACAAGTTGCTTCGACGTTCGCCATCTAACATGCCGTTGCACGGACGGCGGGTGCGATCAAGAGGCCGCCCCGGCTGAACCGCAAACGTTAGCCCGCTGATCGACACCGGGATGAACCAACCGATGCATGCCAGGCGATGGAGTCCTCCGTGAGCCTCGCCTTGCGGATCGTGGCTGTCTTGATCGTGGCTGCCCTGCCGTGGTCTTGCGTCCGTGGCGGGACGTCAAGATACTTCGTGGTACGCGTGGTCGATGAACAGACCGGCCGCGGCGTACCGTTGGTCGAACTGAAGCTCCCTAACGAGGTGAAATACTGGACTGACAGCGCGGGCGTGGCCGCTCTCGATGAGCCATCGTTGGGCACGCGCGAAGTCTTCCTCAGCATTCGCAGCCACGGCTATGAATATCCGGAGGAAACACCCTTCGGGCGTGGTGCCAACGTAAGGATTGAGCCCGGCAAGATGCGGGAGATGCGCGTTCGCCGGACGATGATCGCCGAACGGCTCTATCGTCTGACGGGCGAGGGCATCTATCGCGACAGCGTGATGGCCGGTCTGCCCGTGCCCAAGAAAGCGCCGCTGTTGAACGCCCAGGTGCTCGGGCAAGACACGGCTTCCGCGGGCATTTACCGCGGCAAGATCTTCTGGATTTGGGGCGACACGATCGGAACGGCGTATTGGAACTTCAGTGTCTCGGCGGCCACGAGCGATCTGCGCGACGACCCAGCGGTGGCAGTGAACTATCGCTACTTCACCGACGCGGAGGGGCGCGCCAAGGAGATGCTCCCTCTGCCCCGCGAAGGCTTGGTGTGGATCGAGGGCCTGATCCCGATGAAGGATCCCCACGGCGAGGAGCGCCTCATCGCTACCTACACGCGGCAGGACGGCCTGAAGTTTCCGGATGAGTGCGGTTTGGCCTTGTTCGATGATGCTCAGCAAGCATTCAAGCCGTGGGTGCAGATGCCCTGCACGAAGGGGCATGTCTCATCGCACCCCATCCTGCACGATGGCTACTGGTATGTGTATCCATCGTTGCGGGTGCCGAACAACTGGAACGCGATTCAGGATCCCAAGCAATGGGAGAAGCGCGACGTCCAGTTGCCTCCGAATGCGAAGCGACCGTCCTGTCTGGTGTGGAACGAATACCGCCGACGCTGGATCCTTCTGCTTGAACACACCGGCGATGTCTATTACGCCGAGGCAGCACAGCCGGAGGGCCCGTACAGCGAAGCCGTGAAGATCATCCACCACGACCAGTACAACTTCTACAACGTGGTGACGCATACGTTCTTCAACCAAGAGGGCGGTCGCGTGATCTACCTGGAGGGTACTTACACAGATTCCTTCAGCGGCGCGACGGAGAAGACACCGCGCTACAACTACAACCAGGTGATGTATCGTTTGCGTCTCGACGATCCACGGCTTCGGAAAGCGCAAGAATGAAAACCTCGCACGTTCCTGTGCACAACCCGGGCGCCGGCTAACAGGCGCTTGCAGCCGTCGGGCCTCTGGCGCATGATGGCCCGCGGCTGAAGCGCGATCGTTAGGCAGGCAACTGACGCAAAGGAGGAATCGATGACGCTCAGGCACTGGCTCTCAGCCTCCACAGCTCTTGGGATCGTGGCGACGCTTGGCCTCATAGTGAGCGCGCTCGCCTTGCAGGATATCGCTCACGGCGAAGCCGACGTGCAGAATGAATGGTGGGCCGTGCGGATCAGCTTCATCCTGATCGCCCTTTTCATCGCGGCCACCCTCTTGACACTCGCCAGGGTGCGGCGCGCGGCCCGGCAGGAGGTGTTAGGCGCCGCCCTACGGTGAACGCGAAAGCATTCCACTCGATGGCGGTATTAGTCCATCGCGCTCGACGTCGTCCATGAGTTACGAGCGGCTGGGTACTCGATCGACGGCGACAAACTGTTCTTGTTGTAGCGTAATGCCGCCTAACCATCGCTCGCAGCCGACGGCGGACGACGCGATCGTGAGCTGCCGCGGCTGAAGCGGCACGTTCGGCGGACGGTCTTGGCGGGCAACGCGCGAGCCGGACTGACTTTACGATGGAGGTGCCTCGCGATGTGTCGCTTGCTCCTTCGAGTCTCTTGGCGGCATAAACTCTGCGCCGTCGCAACTATCGGGACATTGTGGATGACCAATTGCGCGTCTCCCACCCGTCCTTCCGGCAAAGTGTGGACTTTCGACAACGGCGACAATGGACGGCTCCTGTCCGTCGGGTTGGGTGACGAGATCGACCTCACGCTCCAAACGATTGGCCCCGGGCAGTACGATGAGCGCCCCAACGTCTCCTCTCCCGCGGTCGTGTTCTCGAAGGTGTCAAGACTCACCCCTCAAAATCCCGGCGGGCCGAGGCAACTCTTTCAGTTCACAGCCGTGGCCGCAGGTCACGCAGTTATCTCAATCCCCCACACGGGCCAGAATCCGCGGTTTGAAATCACTGTGGACGTTCGCTGACCGAGCGAAGCGGTCTGACCGCCTCCGACAAGGGTTTGCAGACGACGGCTGCTGGCGCGACAATGAGCCGCCACGGCTGAAACCTGGCCGTTGGGCGGACGTTTAGGGAGCGATGAGGGTTCACCGCAGATGATAGAACTCAGCGGCACAGCGTCCACCAGGTTCAGCGCTTGGACCGGCAGGACATGAGGCCGGCATCACCACTAATGACGAATGGCAAGCGCTTCCCTGGTTCTTGTCGCATTAGACGTTGTTGTCGATCTCTATCGCCAAAGAATTACTGGCTTCGATTGGGCTGATGCTGTCGGCATGGCGGTGACCTGCGCGCTGTTGCTCGTTGCGCTGGTCGGCCTTTCTGGCAGGGGTTGATCCACAGCGTCATGTGCCGGGCGGAGACCGGTGCGATGATGAACCGCTCGACTGACCGACATGGGTGCGCTGAAATCTCAGTATCGAACTGCACTCCGCTGGCAGATGGCGCTTGCCGTCTACATGCAACTCATCTCCTGGGTTCCACTCGGTCGATGGAACTACCAACCGTGCTGTGCGCCTGGATTCGAACAGTTACGCCGCGGTACGCTGTCGGCGGCCGATGCGCTCACGCTCGTGGGCTTTCTGCTGCCCGCGGTGGTCTTCTGGCTCGGAGTTCGCCGTGACTGGCGTTGGATGATGGCCCTCTCGTTGGTGTCGCTTGGCGTGTGGCTGGGGCTGCAAATCTGGACGTGGTGGCCGCCATACTTGTTTGGAGCAACAGAACATTGGTCCAGGGTGTACGCACGCGCATTCGCGGAATCCACTCCGATCCTGCCGCGATGGGGCAATCATCTCCCCCCGGATGCCGAGCATTTCGTGCTGCAGGTGTTGTTATCGGGCAGCGTGGCAACCGGAACGATAGCGCTCCTGCGGCAGGACGGGCCGCGGCCGCCGAGACATCGGAGCGTGTGATGTGACGGTTTGTTGGAAGCATCGGGTTGATGATGGGCGGCGTGGCCCTGACGGTCCGGTGCACAGCAGGAACACGTCACTCCGGGGACGCAGCCTGTTGCCGGCACTCGCTGCGTCGGGAAATCGCCGAGCGGTCGGTGCCGTTCCAGACGACGTGGTGGGGTTACCACGTGATCCGAATCGATGACCCCGATGGTAACGAACTCCTCTTTCCACTTTCGAATGAGTGAGCGGATCCGGCATCGTCGTCGATCGGCTCGGCCGGATCACCAACAGCCATGTCCGGTCTGATGGCCAAAGTTCAAGTTCAGAGCTTCGCCCTGTCGCTCGACGGCTGCGGCGCCAGGCCGGACCAGAACCTCGAGAATCCGATCGGCGCCGCAAGCGTACGGTCGTATCGGTCGTCTGCCTCGTGGTCATCATTGCGACCGCGATGGCCCCGATCTCGGCGGCTGCGTTCTGCGTCGAGCTCGCTCCGGCTCCCGCGCTGTTCGCAGACGTGCTCCTGGCGCCGGTTCCCGCCGAGCCCGCGCCGCGCATTGACGTCGCCCTCGACGCTTCTCCTCTCGCACTCCGCGCTCCACCGTCCGCCTAGGTCCTCCCGAAGACACTCGTCCTGAGCGCCTGGAGGTGCCTGGTGTCGCCGATGCGTCGCCTTCGTACGCTGTTTGTCTGCGCGTTTCTCGAGTTCGGCGCACTCATGGGTGTGCCCATGCGTCCCGAACAGATTCAGGATCTGATGCAAACGCTGAATGTGCCGCGGATCGCGCAGACGAATCCAGACAGAACGGATGACGGCCGTGCGACAATGTGACCGCATTGAGCCGCGCCTTCAGCAACAGCGATGTTTTCGCGATTCAGTATCCAAACGCGCCTGTCTTCCGTTGAAGCCGAAGAGATACTGCGGCGGCTGGTGCGGCCGAACGTCTCGTTTTTCAAACCGGATCCGACGACGATTGACGCGCGGCCGTTCGTCGGCCGTGTAGGGGAAGGATCCTTCAAGTTCCACCGTGTGATCACCGGGCGAAACAGCTTCCTGCCGATCACCAGCGGCCATATCGTGCAAGCCGAGGGGGGCGCGGTTGTGAGAGGTCAGATGCGCCTTGCTGTCGCCGTCGCGGTCGTCATGACACTCTGGATGGGGATGACGGTCACGGCCGCCGTCAAAGAACTGCCGAAGGAGATCGCCGAACATAACATCACCGAAGCGATCAGCCTCGCTTTCTTCCCGCTCTTTGGTGCTGTCTTGATCGCTGTCGGCTATTACCCTGAGCGACGCAAGGTCCTGCGGCTGTTGTCGGATGCCTTTTTTACTCATTAGGTGATCGGCGATGCTACCTGACAAGCGCGGACATGCGGCGGCGCCCGCGACGATGCGGAGCGTGCTCGGCGTCGCGATCCTTGCGGCATGGGCAATTGGATCGGCAGGATGCACGGTTCTCGGCTTCAGCAACAGAGTCGTATGGCGTCTTCGTTCGCCGGACGGGCAGATGTTTGCGGTCTGTCAGGAAATACCGGAGTTCGATGGCCCTGGCTACGCGATCCGCCTGGAGCGGCCCGACGGCAGCGTTCTCCGGCACCTGTACCGCATCGGCGACGGAGATCCGTGCAGCGAAATGGCGTGGTCCCCTGATGGCCGCGTCCTGGCCGTTCTCAGTGGACACGTCGCGCGGGTGCGGTTCGTAGATGTCAGCTGGGCCCTCAGTCATCCCGCAACGACCAAGGCGTACTGGTCGTGGCGTCAGGTCGACTTCGGCAGCGAACAACGCCCGATGAACGGTGCGGCGCTCCATTTCGTCGGTCCGCTCGAGGTTGAACTGCGGTTATGTCCGCCACCGCGCGGAGCCCCGCAGCCAAACGATCGCCGGACGTGTGGTGAGGGCGCAGCAGTGCATCGGTTCGATGTCCCACTGCCGATGGTCACCGGCCGTAAGGCGCTTTCGCTGATCGCCTCGCCGGCGTTGGGGCGGCAGACCGCCCGCTTCGAAATCACCCCAGACACCGTCCTGCTGGACGAGCGTTTCCAAATCACCCTTGACGGCATGACACCCGGACAGGACGTGACCATCCGCATGGACGGCAATCGTGGCGTGTGGCAGTCGAGCGCCACGTTCCGGAGCGACGACCGCGGTCGCATGGACGTCGCCGATCCGATGCGGTTTATCTGGTCGGCGAAGAGTACTCGGCCGCCTGCGGGCGTGCCGGGTCAGGGCGCGCAGCCCTTGACCTTCACAGTCGAGGCAGATGGACGTGTGATTGCGACCCAGACGATCCTGCGCCGCGCGCTCGCCGAGAACGTTCGTATGGCGCCGGTACGCGAGCACGGTCTGGTTGGCATGGCGTATTACCCGCCGGGCGCCGGACCGCACCCGGCGATGATCGTGCTGCCGGGATCGCTCGGCGGCATTCCCGGGCCAGCCGGCTTTCCAGGCGGGCTCGCGTCGCGCGGCTACGTCGTTCTCGCGCTCGCGTATTTCAACGCGGAGGGATTGCCGCCGCTCCTGCAGAACATCCCGCTCGAATACTTCGCGATGGCCGTCGAGTGGCTGAAGTCGCAGCCGTCCGTCGACGCGACTCGCATCGGCGTGCTCGGCACCTCGCGCGGAGGAGAACTGGCGCTGCTGCTCGGCGCAACATATCCGTCGGCGTTCCGCGTTGTCGTGGCGAACGTGCCGAGCAACGTCGTGTGGCCGGGACTGAGCGACGACTCGGAGACGCCGGCGTGGACGTTGAAGGGTAAACCATTGCCCAGCGTGCCGAGTCATTTCACGGTCGCCGATCGGGCGCTATCGGGCAGGGAGCGCTTCCTGAAGCGCCTGCAGAATGCGGCGCGCGCCGAGATTGCGGTCGAGCGCATTGACGCACCGGTGCTGATGTTCTCGGGAAAGGACGACCAACTCTGGCCGTCCGACATTTTCGCCGCCCGCGTCGTCGAGAGGCTCAAGGCCCATCACTTCAAGCATCCCGTCGAGCACTACTCGTACGAGAATGCCGGGCATCAGATAGCCCGCCCGTTCGTGCCGACGACGGGTGTGCGGGAAGTGAATATTCATCCCGTTTCCAAGCGTCCCAACATGGCAGGCGGCACGCCGGAAGGGCAGGCGCGAGCGAACGAGGATTCGTGGGAAAAGCTGCTGGCGTTTCTGGACAAGTACCTGCGAAACGCGCCTTGACAGTTGCGCAGTCTACGTTGCCCGGAATCGGACGAGGTGGGTCACATCCAGATGATCCCGAGAACGGGAATACGATGAAGCGGGAGGATCCACCGATGCTGCAACAATCGCCGATGTATGCGTATCTGCCCGCAACCGATGTCGCCCGCGCGCGTGCGTTCTATGAGGGCACGCTTGGGTTTCGTCCGTTGGAGGAAGTGGCCGGAGGCGTCCGGTATGAGTTCGGCAACGGGACGGCGTGCTTTCTCTATCCGACGCGCAACGCCGGAACCAATCGCGCGAGCCAGGCGTTCTGGCAGGTCAAGGATGTCGCGCGCGAGGTGGCGGAGCTCAAGGCGCGCGGCGTGACGTTCGAAGAGTACGACATGCCCGGCATCAAGACTGTCGACGGCATCGCGACCGCAGGCGGTGCGAAGTCGGCCTGGTTCAAGGATACCGAAGGCAACATCCTGGCTATCGTTCAGGACGCCCGGGCTTGATAATCCGGCTCGCGGTGAGGAAGCGCCGGTAGTCGCGAACACCTGCCTCGTGCGAATCGACTGCAGACCGCTCGGCGCTGTTTATCACGTCGCGGTTCGTGCTCGTGTCGATCGCAACCGGGATGATGGGGTACATGTTCTCGCGGCGCGGGACAGTTCGATGACGTTAGGCTGTCGTGAAAGGACGCCGTGTGACGTTCCAGCAGAAGCTCATGGTTATCACGACCTTCGCTGCGCTGATCGCGATCGCCGCGCTCTCGCGCAATCCGGGTTCGTCCCCACGCGCTGGCGCGACGCTCATTTTCGGAGAGGGCGTAGCGCTGTGGCTCGGTGTCGTCGCCGGCGCTCTCATCGTCGTTGGGATCGTGAGCCACACGCTCTTGCGCCACTTCATTCAGATTGCGCCTCTTGTTGTGGCTGTGAGTCTACTGGTTCGACGATCTCCCTGGGGCGTGAATGCCGCAGCACCGCTCTTTGCCTTCTGGTTCCTGGTGATGGGCGCGATTTGGCTATTCCTCTTTGGGGTGGCTCGAATCTTCACCGGAACCTTTACGCCAACTGAAGTCACGCTCACCGTTATCATCGGTGCTGCATCTCTTCTTGGCCTTGGTGCCACATACCGGCGCGGAACCACAACCCCTCTCGTGCCGCGCGTTTTCGCGATTGTTATCCTCGCGATCCTGCAATTCGCAGCAATGTGGCTCAGCGTTCAACCATTTGTAGCCAGAAGGTAACGCAGGTGAGGTTTGAGAATTGCAGCGATTGCCAGCTGTCGGTGCCGAAGAGACGCCGACGCGCCGCGGCTCAGCGCACGACGTTATGCTGCCCAAGGTGGAGTCACCCGAATGTGGAAATTTGGCAAACCGGTAATCGGGTAATCTGGAGCAACAATGATCCTTCGCGTTCTGCTGTCGGTCATCTTTCTCATGTTTTTGCACGCGACCGCGGATGCGCAGTGCGTGATGTTCGACAAGCCGGACGAGCTTTTTGCCGCCAACAACGTCGTCTTCCGCGGGAAGGTGCTGAAGAAGGAATCGACGGGTGCACGCGGTGATCACGTGATCGTCGAGATCGCCACGTTTCAGGTTGCGGAGTCGTGGAAAGGTGATCCCGGCCGCGAGGTGCGCGTGGGAGCAGACAGGCCCTGGGAAGTAGGCAACGAATACCTTGTTTTCGCCGGTGGCAATCCGTTGTCGACGTCGCTGCTCTGCAGGGGAACGGAACTCGTCGAGCGCACCAGGCGCAAGCTGGACTGGCTGGCCGACGTGACAGCGATCTCGGATCCGGAGGCCTACGCCGTCTACGCGAGTCTGCTGCCGCACGAGTGGATAGTGACTGCGGCGCATGCCACGACGCTGATCTTTCAAGAGGAGACACAAACGAACCGGAACTGCATGCCGTCAGGCCCGCCGATGGAGAAGGAGTGGAAGCCGGTTCTCGATCATTTCCGGGCCGAAAACGCGACGCGCCGGCTGCTGCAACCGGGGTTTCAACTCGGATTCCCCTATCGCGTCGTCCCGGCCGCGGAGATCCAACGCAGCTTCAATGAGGCGAAGAAGGACGACCGGATGTTTGGATGGACCGGCTTCTATAACCGATTCCCGGACTCCGGCGGCTTCATGGTGGCGTCGGCCGTCGGTTTCGATTCGACGAAGCGCCGCGCCATGGTCTACCTCGCGCATTCGTGTGGCGGACTGTGCGGCGGCGGGATGCACCACCTGCTCGAAAAAGTTGACGGAGCGTGGCGGGAAGCGAAGCCTGAAGGGCTGATGAACTGCGCCTGGGCCTCGTAACCCCTCCATCACATTCGGGCATCGCCGTGACCGCATCGCCTGCCGCTGGCTCGGACACTCGATAAATCTGGACCTGCCTGCGTGTGCGCTTGTTGTCGCCGATGTCGGCGATCTAGAGGCAATTGCCCGACGGGCACCGCGCGGCCGAAACGTCCTCCCAATCCAGCGCGCGAATCGGGACGCGGACGCGGCCGCGCACCGTGCCGGTGGTGTCGAGCGCGAAGAGCACGGCGGCACTCCCCGAATCGTTGTGTGACCAGAGCAGGCCCGGCGTGCGGCGGCTGACGGCGAGGCCGCTCGATTCGGCGATTTCAGGAAACGCGGATTGGTGAGGACGCCCGATCCATGCAGCCACAAGGGAGGCGCCCAGCACGAGCGCAACCGCCGCTGCGATCGTGACGGTTCTGCTTCTAAGTCCCATTGATCTGGCCTCTCGCAAAAGATCGTATCCTGGGCATCGCGGAAGAATGAGGAGTTGACCGTGGGCGAGAACTCGAAGTCGCGAGGTACCGGCGGGCTGGCGTTCTTCAGAGACGGCGCGATTACTTTCGTCGCGGCGGCATTTCGCTACTGGCGATCGCTGCGGCGATATGGGCGCAGCGGGCGATTGGGCCGGGCATTCGGTGTGGGTGGCCGGAAGCGCTCGTCCTCGATCGAACTGACTTCAGAAGTCTTGGCCTCGTGCCGACCCGCGACCGAGTCCGTGAATGCGTGTTCGGATTTGCGGTCGGTGCCGTTCTGTTTGCCGTGCTGGCGCTCGTTCGCGGTGCACGGATCGAAGCGGCGTGGTCTTCACTGACATCCCGGGCAATCGCTGGGATCTCCTCGGACCGCGTGTCGAAGGGAGCAGTCGCTCCGCTGGTGGCTGAGCGCGAGACATAAGCGGACACGGATTGCGATATATGGTCAGAACACTGAGCAGGCGACTCCGTTACCAGGTTGCTGTGAGTCTTGACGGCTTCATCGCCGGACCGAATGGCGAAGCCGATTGGATCGTGATGGATCCGTCGATAGACTTTGACGCCCTGTTCAAGGAATTCGATACGGCGGTCATGGGGCGCAAGACGTATGAGGTGGTGACCGCACAGGGTGGATCCGGCGCCATGCCGGGCCTCGAAGTTGTCGTCTTCTCGCGGACGCTTCCATCCTCCAGACGTCCAGGCATCAGCATCGTCAACGACGATCCGCGGGACGTCGTGGCGGCGCTGAAAGCGAAGCCGGGGCGTGACATCTGGCTCTTTGGCGGAGGCACTCTCTTCCGCTCGCTTCTCGACGCAGGGCTTGTGGACACCGTGGAACTCGCCGTCGTTCCCGTGCTCCTGGGATCAGGTGTTCCGCTGGTGCCGCCAGGTCGTACGACAAAGCTGGTGCTGGCCGACCAGAGGATCCTTCCCGCCAGCGGCATCATGGTGTTGTCGTATTCAGTGCCGGGAGGAGTTGGCCCGGCACCGCGCATTGGATTCATTAAGACACGTGGCGCGAGGAAGAAGAAGCGCGGACGGGAGTGACTGATGTTCCGAGGCCGCTTCGAGATCGCGTGGGTCCTTGCCAATGTGCTGGGTTCAGCCGTGGGGTTCGGTGTCTTTGCTCTCCTGGCACACGGCCTCGTCAGCCCGCATGATGAGGTGCATCCGACGCTGTCGCAGGTCGGGGCGCACACTTTTGGATTGTTGCCTGCAGGAGCGATCATCGCGTTAGCACAACAACGCGTACTCGCGCGTTACGCCCGCCTGCGGCGCTGGTTCGCGTTCGCAATGAGCGGATGGATCACCGGCGCATTCCTGTTCGGAGCGTACGTGTTGCGACCGCCGTTCGACTTTCTCTTCGCGTATGCGGCCGCCGGAATGGTGCTCGAATTTGCGCTGCGGCCGATTGGGAAAGGCCGCATGCAGCAGGCTTGTCCCGGTGCGCTGGTCACAGGGCTTCTTTTCTCCGCCGGATCGTTCGT
>Ga0137375_10009918_pt1 | contig 11297 bp, 12 predicted proteins | sample SagtaG_24_FD_104936 | JGI IMG/M metagenome (GOLD analysis project Ga0137375, IMG submission 104936) | Vadose zone soil microbial communities from Sagehorn Ranch, Mendocino, California, USA - Sage1_R_113_16 metaG | ecosystem: Environmental > Terrestrial > Soil > Vadose zone | place: USA... | reverse complement strand
TCCAAACCGCGAAGCATCCCAATTTTCCCGAGTGACACGCCGAGGGGGCGGTACCGATATGCCCGGGTTGTGCTCGAGCTACGGGGATCGGCAGCCCGATCATTTCGACCCACCGCGACGCGTCAGTCCGACCAATCACGGGGCCAGAGCTTTGGGCCCCTCGCTCCGACCATCGCCGAGAAATCTCTCAAATCTAGGGTCACGATGGCCTGCGCCCCGAGCCGCTCTGCGATGGCCACGACCGTCGCATCTACGAGGCCCGGGGCAAGCGCTCGATGGCGTCTGCAGAGCTCGAAGGCCCTGACCAGATCTCCTTCGTCACCCCACTCTACCCTGAAGTGGCCCTCAGCAAGGTCCCCCAGAAACGCACGGCTCGATCGCTCGCCGACGTGCGAGCTCAGCAGGTAGTCGACCTCGGGTAAGATCGCCCAGGGAAGCACCCATGCGTCGCCCGTTACGGCGAAGAGTCGTTTCAGCGCGGCATGATGACGATCATCGGCATCGACCAGACCGACAACGGCCCCCGTATCAGCGATGACAATCAAGAGCGACCGAATCTATTGAGCAGCCTTTCGCCATGCTCGGCCACATTCCCGCGGCCACTGTGACCGGATCCAATGCTGCGAGGTCGCCTGCGCGGCTTGGCATGCGCCTTGGTGTAGGACGCGACGGCTTCGCGCAGAAGAACAGCGGGTTTGCGCCCCTGCGCGCGAGCGAGCCCCTTGAGGGCCCGGTAATCGGCTTCGTCCAAGTAAACGGTCGTCTTTCGGACGGTCGACATAAGGTGCCATATATGGCATTTTTAGCGGCTTGTCGAGCGGTACGGCGCTCGCCTGCTCGGATGGCGAGATCGCGGCCGAGCCGTCCTTCGCTTCGCAAGCGCGTGGATGCAAAGGCGCTCTTGGAGGCTGCGGACCGCTGCGCAGGCCCTCCCATGCCCCACGACGACATCCAACCCGAACGGAGCTAAAATGCTGGCGATGTCCGAACCCGCAAAAAAACGTGCCACCTACGAGGACCTCCTCGCGGTTCCTTCCTGACCGACGGCACTAGTGGCGTGTTTCCCTTGAGATGATGGGCCAGAGCTTGACGTGGTCGTGGTCGTTGACGTTCCGTCAAGGACCACGTCCACGTCAACGATCGGCCGAACAGCTCATCAGGTCGATGTAAACGGAGCACTTGCCTCGAGTTGTCTAAGGAGCGGGGGGAGCGTCGGCGGGTGCCGCGTCTTCCTTGGGGCGCTCGTCGGGGTGCTCGTTGTAGTACGCGTCGTAGCTCTCGCGGGTGATTTCGACTTCCACGACACCGTCTTTTTCGAAGCGGGCTTGGCAGCCGAGGCGCGACGTGCTCCGCACGTCGAAGGCCTTGTCGAGGATGTCGTTCTCGTCGTCTTGCACTTCGGAGAGTAGCTCGGCCCCCTTTTTCACATAGACATGGCAGGTCGAACAGGCGCACACGCCTCCGCACGCGTAGCCCTCCGGGAGCCCTCCCTCTTGCGACGCTTGAAGGAGGCTCGCGCCGATCGGAACCTCCACCTCTTTGCCTTCTTTGAGATATCGGACAATGGGCATGATCACCTTCCGCCGTGAGCCGAGGCCTGCTCGGCTGCTAGATGAGCCTCGACGCCCTTGGCGCCGGCGACGGTTTCTTCCACGTCGGAGACCTGCTTGCCTTCCATCGCACGAGAAATAGCGCGATTCATGCGGCGCCCCGCCCACGCATGGGTGACGTGGTCCAGCTCCTCGACCCGATTCTGAATCGCCGACGCGTCGTTTCCAGCGAGGGCCTCGCCGAGGTTCTGCATTTCGCGCTCGACGCGCTCGGCTTCGCCCGGCTCGAGCAGATCGGCATCGCTCACGAAGGCGCGCTCGGTCGCGAAGCGGATGCGCTCGGCTTCGACTCTGGCTTCGGCCAGCCGGCGTGCGGCGAGGTCCTCCTCGCCATGGTCGAGCGCGTCGAGCAGCATCTGCTCGACGGCTTCGTCATCGAGCCCGTAGGTAGGCTTGACTTCCACTTTCTGCTCGATGCCGGTGGTGAGCTCACGCGCCGTGACGTGCAGGAGGCCATCGGCGTCGACGCGGAACGTCACTTCCAGGCGGGCCATGCCGGCGGGCATCGGGGGTATGCCTTTCAAGGTGAACTTCGCGAGCGACCGACAATCGGACGCGAGCTCGCGCTCACCCTGCACGACGTGGAGCTCGAAACCCGTTTGATGGTCGGCGTAGGTCGTGAAGGTCTGCGTCGCCCCCACCGGGATCGTGGTATTTCGAGGAAGAATCTTCTCGGTGACGCCGCCCATCGTTTCGAGGCCGAGCGACAAGGGCAGAACGTCGAGGAGCAGCACTTCGTCGCGCGGCCCGGTTCCCGCCAGCAGGTCCGCCTGAACCGCGGCTCCCAGCGCGACCACCTGGTCGGGGTCGATGTCGGCGAGAGGCTCGTGCTTGAACAACTCGCGAACGTAGCGCCGCACCAGCGGGACGCGCGTGGCCCCGCCCACCAAGATCACCCCATCGAGCTCTTCCGGAGCGACACCTGCGTCCTTCAGCGCGCGCCGGCAGGCGACGCCCGTCCGCTCGACGATCGGCCGGATGAGATGCTCGAAATGGGCGCGTTCGATGGTGACGACCGTCGACCCACCTCCCGCCGCCGGAAGCTCCAGCTCGACGGCCTCTCGGTCGGTCAGCGAATGCTTGGCGGCCCGCGCCGCATCGAGCGCCAGTCGAACCACTTCCGGCGTGCGGCTCGCTTCCTCGACACCCATGCGCCCGAGGAGCACCTCGGCCACCGCGCGATCCATGTCGTCTCCGCCGAGCGCGCTGTCGCCTCCGGTCGATCGGACCTGGAAGATGCCGTTGTCCAGAACGAGAATCGTGATGTCGAACGTGCCGCCGCCGAGATCGTACACGGCGAAGAGCCCATCCTGCTTCTTCTCGAGCCCATATGCGAGCGCGGCGGCGGTCGGCTCGTTGAGGAGCCGCAGCACCTCGAGCCCCGCCAAGCGCCCGGCGTCTTTGGTCGCTTGCCGCTGAGCGTCGTCGAAATAAGCCGGGACGGTGATGACCGCGCCGCCCACCCGTTGAAGCTTGTCTTCGGCGTTCTTCTTCAGCACCCTCAAGATGTCGGCGGATACTTCGACCGGTGTCACCGCCCTGCCGTACACGCGGAACCGCACCACGTTGGCGTCCGCATCGGCCGGCGGGACGAATTCGTAAGGCCCGAGCCGCGCGGTCTCCGGATCGCTCGCGCCCCGCCCCATGAATCGCTTGACGCTGACGATCGTTTCTTTCGGGTGACCGAGCGCTCGGCGCTGCGCCGTCCGCCCGACGAACACATTGCCCCTATCGTCGTAGCCCACGACCGAGGGAACGAGCACCTCGAGATCGCAGTCGACGACGGCTTGCGGCTTGCCATCCTGCACATAGGCGACGAGCGAGTTCGTCGTGCCGAGGTCGATCCCGATCGGTCTCGGCGGAGCTTTGGGGTCGAAGATTTCGAAAAGTGCCACCGCTCACCCGTCCTCGATAGCGCTCACTTCATCCAGAAAGCGCCGGTAATAGCGCAGCTCGCCCAGAACGGGAACGATCGATTCGATCGCTTCGCTCTCCGAAGAACCAGGCGCGAACGCCGACGAAAGACGTTCGAGAGCAGCCTTCTCGCGGGTGCGAATGCGCTGCGCCAGGCGAAGCACTGCCTCCTTGTCGCGCTTGGCGCGCGCCTCCGACAGTGCCTCGCGGTGCTCCATCATCTCCATCAAGAACTCGGGATCCGCCTTCGGCTCGCTTCCCTCTTTGATCTCCACGCCGTGACGCTTGAGCAGCGCCTCGGCGCGGCGAATGGGGTCGCGAAGGAGTCGCCAGGCCTCGTTCACTTCGACCGCTTTCCCCAGCGACATTCTCCGCTGCGCCGGTGAGGAAGCGACGTGCCGATCGGGATGTAGAACCCGGGACAGATCTCGGTACCGCTTCTCGACGGCGGCGAGGTCCACGTCGAAGGTGGGGGCGATTCCTAGCGTATCGAACGGATCGATCATGGGGCTCGGCCCCTTCAGACGCTGAACGAGTGTCCGCACCCGCAGTTGGTCGCCTCTTGAGGGTTACGAAATTTGAAGCCCTGATACATGAGCGTCTGCTCCCAGTCGAGCACGGTCCCCGCCAAGTAGATGAGGCTCTTGGGATCGACGTAAATCCGGACGCCGTCGAACTCGAAGACGCGGTCACGCTCGCGCGCAGCGCCGTCGGCGAATTCGATCACGTACGTGAACCCCGAACAGCCTCCCCCCCGAAGCCCGAGGCGAATGGCGGCCCCCGGCGTTCCCCGCTTGGCGAGCTGCTTCTTGGCCATCTCGATGGCTTTGGGCGTGAGCGAGATCGCCGCCTTGGCCGGCGCAGTTTTCTCACCGGCCGCAGCAGGCGTCGTTTCGGATGCTTCGGGTGTGGTCATCGGTTGCATGTTGCTTGGCCTGGTTGCGTTCGCTCGTCACTCGGCCGGTCGCAGCATCTCGACCGCCGTTGCATTCGTCGGCGCGTTGGCCAGCGCCATCCGCGCCGCTCGCTTGCGTTTGAAATCTTCGATCGCGCTCTTAATCGCATCTTCAGCCAGAACCGAGCAGTGCACCTTGACCGGTGGGAGGTTCAACTCCTTCACGATCATCGTATTCTTGATGCCATTTGCTTCGTCCACCGTCTTGCCCTTGAGCCACTCGGTGGCGAGGGACGAAGAAGCGATGGCCGAACCGCATCCGAACGTCTTGAACTTGGCATCCTCGATGACGCCGTCGTCGGACACCCTGATTTGCAGGCGCATCACGTCACCGCAAGCCGGAGCCCCCACCAGCCCCGTGCCGACGTTCGGATCTTCCTTGTCGAGCGTTCCGACATTGCGGGGGTTTTCGTAGTGGTCGATGACCTTGTCGCTGTATGCCATGGCGAATTTCCTCTTCCCTTTTCCTTTAGTGTGCAGCCCACTGAATCGATTTCAGATCGATGCCCTCTTTGTGCATCTCATAGAGGGGGGACATCTCGCGCAGTCTCTTGACGCTCTCGATGACGAGGTCCGTTACATAATCGATCTCCTCGTCGGTGTTGAAGCGGCCGAGGCCGAAACGAATCGAGGTGTGGGCCAGATCCTCGCCGACGCCGAGGGCCTTGAGCACGTATGAGGGCTCGAGCGTCGCGGAGGTGCACGCCGAGCCGGAAGAGACGGCCACGTCCTTGATGGCCATCATCATCCCCTCGCCCTCGACGAACGCGAACGACACGTTGAGATTGCCGGGCAGGCGGTGCTCGAGCGATCCATTGAGGTCGACCTCGTCGAGCGACGACATGAAGCGCCGCCTCATGTGCTCTCGCTGACGAAGGATGCGCGCGTTCTCTGCGGCGCCTTCCTTGCGCATGATGTCCGCCGCTTTGCCGAAACCGACGATGCTCGGCACGTTGAGCGTGCCGGACCTGACGCCCCGCTCGTGGCCCCCGCCGTCCATCTGCGCCACCAGGCGCACCCGCGGTCGCGAGCGCCGGATGTAGAGAGCACCGATGCCCTTGGGACCGTACATCTTGTGCGCGGTGATCGAAGCGAGATCGACGTTCATCTTCTGCACGTCGAACGGCACCTTGCCGACACCTTGCACCGCATCGGAGTGGAAGAGCACGCCGCGTTCGCGTGTGATCTTTCCGATTTCTTCGATGGGATTGACGGTGCCAACCTCGTTGTTGGCGAGCATGATGGACACCAAAATGGTCCGTTCGGTGATCGCTCTGGCCACGTCGTCGGGGTCCACCCGCCCGTCGGTGCCGACCCTGAGATAAGTGACGCGATAGCCCTGTTTCTCGAGACGCTTGCAGCTGTCGAGCACGGCTTTGTGCTCGGTCACGCTGGTGATGATGTGATCTCCCCTGTCTTTGAGAAACTCGGCAATGCCTTTCAAGGCCAGGTTGTCGGACTCGGTCGCTCCGGAGGTGAAGACGATCTCCTTCTCGCTGTCGGCACCGATCACATTGGCGATCTGTTCGCGCGCGTAGTTGACGGCTTCTTCCGCCGTCCAACCGAAAACGTGGCTGCGGCTCGCCGCGTTGCCGAACTTCTCGGTGAAGTACGGAAGCATCGCCTCGACGACCCGGGGATCGACGGGCGTCGTTGCGTGGTTGTCCATGTAGATGGGGAGCTGAATGGCCATTGGTTTTCCTCTAGGTCACACGAAAGCCCGCCACGAGCTCGGGCGGGTGGTCGTCGTGCTCGTGAAGGTCACAGCACGTACAGGCGGGAAAAAGACGAACCGGATCGCAGGTGTCGCAGGTCTCGAGATATTTCAAGCTGTCGGCGAGCTCGGCTTCGAGCGCCTGAAGGCGCTGAATCTGCTCGCGCGTCGAGGCGAGCTTCTCGAGATAAACGTCGCGCATCTTCGCCATCGCGCCGGGCGCGGACGACGACATCTCCCACTCGCGAACGACCGTCTGAATGGTGGTGAGCGACAACCCCAAGTCCTGCAGCTTGCCGATCCACCGCACCCGGACGACCGCGTCGGGGCTGAAGAGCCGGTATCGCCCTTTCGAACGCGCGTGCGGGCGCAACAGTCCGAGCTCCTCGTAGAGGTGGATCGCCCGAACCGTCTTGCCAGACAGCCTAGCGAGGTCGCCTACTTGCAAGAGCTCTTCGTCCAACTCGTCCCCGGCCTGGGTCAGCCCGAGAGTTCGTCCGCTCGATGACTCGCGCGCAACGGGCACCGCAGGAACGGTCTCGGCAGCGAGCGGTAGACGGTGAGGCTGGTTTTCGGGGTTCCGGCTCATGGTGAAGCCTCCAAAGCCTAACCCTTACGTTAAGGTTCGTCAAACCCTTACGTGTACGTCAGACTTTGGATCCCATGTAGGAAAATGGCTCGTTCCCGTCAACCACTTTGTGCCGGACGAGCTGTGCCACGCTCGCCGGGACGCCCGCGCGTCAAAGGGAGCCGTCGAGACAAGATCCCCACGAGCAGACCCAGTGGGCGACCGCGGGATTGTACTCGCAGTACGGTTGGCCCCGACTGCTCCCGTCCTCGGCGCAGTCGCTGTCGTCGATGCACTCGTCTTCCGGGGTGTGGCAGTAGTACGAAATCCAGACCATTCCACCGCATCCGAGCAGGTAACTCGGTGAGCAGTATTGGCCGGGACAATCGCTGTCGATACGACAGTTCCCGCCCACGCAGCGATTGGCGGCTACACTTCCCGGAACGCGGCAGAGGCAAACCCCCCCATGACAAGCGTCGTCCGCGAAGCACTCGTCGTAGGTGCAGGCATACCGATGATTCCTCGTGGCATCCCATTGCAACTGGCACCGTCCGTTCGCTCCGCTCGCGCAATCGGAATCTTTCTGACAAAGCGACGTGTCGCCGGGTGTTTCCCAATTTTCGTTCTGATCACCGGCCGCACGCGTTGACGGGCAGGTCGTCGCGACCGCGCGATGCACCTTGGGAACGCGCTCCCCGCTCGTGTCTTGCCCTTCGTCATCTCCGTCTGGGGGTGTCCGGTCTACGATGACCGGCGCCCGGTCGAACACCGATGCTTCGTGCGGTCCAGCATCCGCCTGGACGTCGGCTCCGTGTCCGACATCGCCGCCGCATGCCGCTCCCCACAACAGGATGGCACAGTGCCAGAGCTTGAAGCGCATGGCGCACCACTAAGCAACAATTACGCCCAATTTGGCACAACGCGCTCCGCTAGCTCGACTCCCTGGGCCAACTTCGCTAGAGCTCGTTCCACGCAGATGGGAACTGGCAACCCGATCAACCGGTTCACTGAAGACCAAACGTGCGCGTCCCGCCGATATTGAAGCTTCCTCCCGCCCTATGGGCCATCGCGCGCGAAATGGCGAGGCTCATCCTGCGGCGACCCGTTGTCGGGGTGGGCGTGGTAGCTCGCGTGCCCGACGGGCGGTGGCTCCTCATCCGCCGCGCCGATACGGGAACCTGGGCCCTGCCGGGCGGCACGCTCGAATGGGGTGAAACCATTCGCGACCTCATTCCCCGGGAATTGCGCGAGGAGGCGGGCACCGAAGTTCGCTCCATCGGAAAGTTGGTGGGGGTCTTCTCGCGTCCCGATCGCGACATCCGCTTCCACGGGGTTACGATCGTCGTGACCTGCGAGGTCGAACTACCGTCGCGGCCCCCCCTCAATTTTCTGGAGATCCAAGAGGTCGGCCTCTTTACCGAGGAGGAGCTCCCCCACGCCCTCGCGATGGGGATGTGGGACATGTTGGAAGCCACCCTGAAACCGGCGCCCGACCCGGTCATCGAGTGAGTGCGCCACGAGGTATGTATACATACCTCAGAAAGCGCGCGAGAAAGCACTCCTCGGCGGAATTCCCGAGCGTTTCAGCAGCAGGATCATCGAGAGGGAGCTCTATCCTCCGATGGCGCGCATCGACACGTCGGCGGCGGTGGTTTCCGTGCAGCCCTTCCAAACAGTGCCATCCGGCTTGAGCTCCCAGGCCTTGCCGATCGCATCGACGATGGCCGACGCATCGCCCTGCTGAGCCGGCGTCTTGGCGCTCACGCCGACGTCGGTGGCGAGACACGGTCGCAGCATTCCGTTGGCCGCGACGCGCAGTCGATCGCAAGAATTGCAGAACGTGTCGCTCGTGCCGGTAATGAAACCGACGCGCAGCCGATGATCATGGCGCGCGCGGACGTACTTGGCCGGGCCGCGGTCGGGGTCGACCCGCGCTTCGTCCGGCTCGAGCAGCGGCGACAATCGCTCGCGCATCTGCGCAGCACTCACGAAATGATCGTCGATGATCTTGGCGCCTTCCGCGATCGGCATCAGCTCGATGAAGCGCGGCGTCATCCCCCGTTCCCATGCCCAGTTCGCGAGCGAGACCAGCTCGTCCTCATTTTCGCCGCGCAGCACGACGCAGTTCAGTTTGAGCTCGGGAAAGTCGGCCGCGATGGCGGCGTCGATTCCGGCAAGCACTTTGTCGAGGTCGCCCCCGCGGGTGATCCGCCGGAACCGCTCGGCATCGAGCGAGTCGAGCGAAACCGTGAGCCGTCCCAACCCTGCTGCTTTCAGCGGAGCGGCGAGCTCTCCCAACCGGGTGCCGTTCGTGGTGAGTGCAACATCTTCGAAGCCGATCGAGGCGACGTAGCCCACCATCTCCACGACACGCCGATAAAGAAGCGGCTCGCCGCCGGTGATCCGGATGCGCCGTACCCCCGCGCGGACCAAACCTTGCATCATCGAGCGCCAGCCGCGCTCGTCGAGTCGTTCCTCCAGGTACCCGTCCGAGCGGTGGGGCCGGCAATAGATGCACGCCAGATCACAGCGATCGGTCAGTGAAACCCGAACGCTGCGGGGCGGCGGCGGGACGTACATCGCAAGGGAACGGGGCAAAGCTGGCACGGCCGTCGATCTTACATCAAGACGAACGGCGGTGCCGGCGGGCGGCTCGAAAGGGGGCCTCAAGGAGTAGTGCCTTCGGATGCTACTACGCTCAGGCTTCGCGGTGGTTTCGTCGACCCTCGACGGCGGGGTACTATGCTCGGATACCGCCCATGAGCGATTCGGGAGCGATCTACAGGTTCGACGAGGTCGACGAGGAGCTCTCGCTCCTGCCGATGGCTGCGCGGCGCGCTCTCGAGCTCGTGGGGGCGCGGCTCTCGCTGGAGGGTTGGCGTAGCTTGACGCAGGCCGATCGGATGGCTCTGGTCAGTGCCGGCGCGTTCGCCGAAGTGGATCCCGAGCTCATCCGCTCGATCGTCGCCCGCGCGTCCCCGGCGGCGGTCCCCATCGAGCCGCGCTCGGATCCGGATCCCGCCAAACCACCCACCGAGCTCGTCGATGCACTCGGTGAGAAGAAGCCCATGAGCGGCATGCGATGGGCTTCGCTTCGACCCCTGGATCGCTACGCGTTGTCGCGGGCGGCGAGCTCGTCGGGCAGCCGCCTCGAGCGGGCCTACGACGAGATCGTGGAACGATCGCTCTCCCATCTCTCGGCGTCGGGCGAAGTCCACATGGTCGATATTGCCGACAAGAACCCGACCCGTCGGCGTGCCACCGCGACGGCGCAGGTCAAAATGCACGCGCAGACCCTTGCGCGTGTCGCCGCCGGCGAGACCGCCAAGGGGGACGTTTTCGCGACGGCTCGGGTGGCGGGCATTCAAGCGGCGAAGCGAACGTCGGAGCTCATTCCGCTCTGCCACCACATCGCGCTCACCCGTGTCACCATCGAATTGACGCCGGACGCGCCAGCCCATTCCGAGGTCGCGGCCATTCACGTGAAGGCCACCGTCGAAGCCTTCGATCGCACGGGCGTCGAAATGGAAGCGCTCGTCGCGGCCACCACCTCGGCGTTGACGATCTACGACATGCTGAAGGCGATCGACCGCTGGATGACGATCACCGATGTCGGCCTTCTCGAGAAATCCGGCGGCCGTTCGGGGACGCTGCGACGGGGAGAACGGTGAACGACGACCCCAAGAGCGCGCGGGTGCAGGTCGGTTCTCATCCTTTGTCGGTCGATGACGCCATCGCCCGGGTCGCCCATCCCGGTGCCGGCGGGATCGCCGTCTTTTTGGGAACCGTGCGCGACGTCAATGACGGGCGCGCGGTGACCAAGCTGGAGTACGAAGCCTACGCGAGCATGGCCTGCGCCGAAATGGATCGCATACGCGCCGAAGTCGAATGGGAAATACCGGGCGTTCGAGTCGCCGCTCTCCATCGCGTGGGAGAGCTCGGGGTCGGCGAGATCGCCGTGATCTGCGCAGCCAGCGCCCCTCACAGAGCGGAAGCCTTTCGGGCGTGCCGCCTGATGATCGATCGGTTGAAGGAGCGCGTCCCCATTTGGAAACGGGAGCACGGACCCGATGGGCCCTATTGGATAGGTTGGGAGGACGCGCGCTGCGCCCCCGACCACGAGCATCGATGACTTTGCCGGTCAGTAGCCAAAGTCCGGCGTGCCACCGGCAGGCTTGGCCGCTGTTTTTGCGGGGGTTGGCCTCGGTGCCGGCGCCTTACCTGCCTTGACGACCGGTCGAGGCTCAGCCTTGGTCACCTGGGCCGGCAGCGGAGCTGACGGTGCCGTGTCGGTCGGCTTGGCTTCGGGGATTTTGACTTCAGCGGCGGGCGGCGGAGCCGGTGGCGGATCTGCGGTCGGCTTGGGCGGATCGGCGGGCGCCGCGACAACCGCCTGCGTCGTCTCCGTGTTGCCGCCCATCACCTTGTAGGCCGCGAAAGCTCCACCGGCCAGAATGATCGCGACGACGGCGCCGACGGCGACGCCCGAGCTTTTCGGTTTTGGCGGCATGCCGGCCGCCGCTTCGTGATGCGACG
>Ga0137375_10009906_pt1 | contig 11305 bp, 4 predicted proteins | sample SagtaG_24_FD_104936 | JGI IMG/M metagenome (GOLD analysis project Ga0137375, IMG submission 104936) | Vadose zone soil microbial communities from Sagehorn Ranch, Mendocino, California, USA - Sage1_R_113_16 metaG | ecosystem: Environmental > Terrestrial > Soil > Vadose zone | place: USA... | reverse complement strand
GTCGAGGCATGGACGCGAGCACCGGCGGGTGACGAGGTGTCGCGCGTCGCCAAATGCATCGAGGGGCTGCTCGTCTCGGGAGACCGCGAGACTGACGGAGCGAATCTTAGACTGTTCAATCTCAGTCGGAGCGATACCGCGGCTCTTTTTGCGAAAGCCATCGCTGCACTTAGCACCCACCCAGGGTGGCAAGGATGCCATGGCTGTCGTGGCCAGCTCCCCGAGCCGGAGAATCGCTGTCCTATATGGGAGAACTACCAGCGCCTTCAGCAGCCGCTACTGACTGAACGACTCAACGAGTTGCTGCAGCTGTGCGATCGCAACGGATTCCACCTTCCGCTCCGGCAACTCCTCATCCTGGCGAGCAATTCAATCCTGGGTCATCCGGACGGCAAGGAGGGACTTGCGCAGTGTAAGGATGTTCCAGAGATCGTCCGCCGCGGGCGCACGGCAGAAGGGAGCATCTACAGCAACGTGTTCGGTGGAAACCTCGTCGATAGTCGGAGGGCGAGTACTGAAGTCATGGAGGTGTTAGGGCGCTTCGGAATAGGGGAGGAGACCAGCAATAGGATCGACAACCTTCTCGTATTCGGCGCCGACGAACCGGGGCTCCGCCCGCTGTTTGATCGATTGCTCCGAAGCGACCCGGTTTATGGAGCGCACGGTGATTTCCTGCGTCTCCAGGCTGCCTATCTTGAGGGCGTCGATGATGAAGCGTGTCAGGACTTCCTGACAGCCTTGCCGGGACAGCGCCGCCGCCTGTTCTTCACCATGCCGGAAGTCGAAGGAAAGGATCTTCGGCTCTGGGACCTGACCGTCTTTCAGTATGCCGGGGAATTTCTAGACCACGTACTTCGCCCTCTTGGCCGCGGCGAAAAGGTACCAAGGAACATATTGGGCCGTCTGGTGCAGGGGATGAACCGCATTTTCACCGGCCTCCTCACGACCACCGACCGAGAGCTGGTGCTCGCTTCGTCCGGAAGCTTCTCGCAATCGAGAATTAGCAGGATCGAGGAATATTCACTTTCCGTGGACCCTAGAAAGGGTGAGCGCGTCGTACTCGAGCAAGTTCGTAGCGGAGTCGAGCTCGCCGTTTACTTCGAGACGGCGAGGCGTGCTGCATTGCCTCTCAATGTCCTTCGCTACGAGTTTCTTTCACGGGTTGCGGAGGGAGCGATGCCAAGTAGCTTCTCGCGCGAATGCTACGAAGACATCTTGTCGTTCAAGAGTCGCCTCTTGCGAGAGTGGCTGCAGATGCGTCGATCCTATGGTGAGGAAGCCGAGTCCGTCGACGAGATGCAGCTGAAGCTGCTCGAGCTCGACCATCGAGGCAAGATCGTGATCAAGGCGCTTGCAGTCAAGTTGCTGGGCACCTCATGAGACCGGCCCGTCTCGCGCGGCCGGCTGACGACGCCATTGAACCTAGTATTTGGGTCGACGAGGCGATCTGGGGTCACAGGCTGCATGACGAGCAGGTGCCTTGGCTTGCCCTGCTGGAGTTTCTCGGAGTACTTCGATCAGAGGCGGATGCCGGCCGAGCGCTAAAGGAAGAGAACGGTCTGAATCGGCTCCAGTACCAAGGCCGACACCTTTTGTATCTTCGAAACATCATCTTCAACAATCCGAGCATCGAAACCATCCTTCTTCGAGTCCCTGATGACCGGGCGAGGTGGAACCGCTGGCGAGACGCCATGCGCCAGACCACGAGCGGCATACGGGAGGCGAATTTCGAATTTCTCGAGGGTCGCTTCAGCTCCTTTGAAGACTTCGCGTTGTTGGTCCAGTTGCTGAGGAGTACTGCGATCGAGGGCGATACGAACAAGCGGTGGACGTCCAAATTTGTCTTTCCCTACGGTCCGCAGTGCCTCTACGAAGATCTCCGGATGGACGACTCCGGGAATGCATCGAACGACCGTCGCTTCTTTGCTCGGGTCGGTGAACTTGTTTATCTAATGCTCTGCCGCAGTGGACGGAGCGACGAATTGCTCCAACTCCTGCGACCACTCGTGCTCGATGAGAGGTCACGCTGGAATCGTCTTGTGGCTACCCTGGAGCCCAACGCTCCGCCAGAGTCCCGGCGTCAGGCCGGCTCCTCAGCCTACTTGCCTTACGAAAGTCTGCCGGACTACCGCTTCCTAGCTGACGACTGGCTGACCTTGCTTCGCGCGAATCTTCCCGGGTACGACGTTCTTCCGCACTTGGTTGATCTACTGGGCCTTCATCTGGTCCTCTACTTTCTGAGGAGGGCTTCAGAGTGGGGTGGTGACGGAGCGAACGTGTCCCTCGTACTGGAGATCGTAGGACCGAAGCGATCGACAGTTCGAGATCTGGCGGCTGACTCCTTCCAGCAGAACGGCTTGTTGAGTAGGAAAGCCGTAGTGGCGTTCTTGGAGGAGGAAGTCCACGGGTCTGAGGAATGGACCTCCGCATGTGCGAGCACGGATCCGTTTGGTCAAGCCACGGCCGTTGCGCACAAGAAGGTGGCTTGGAAGGTGCTCCGAAACGCAGGTGAGGATTACGAAGGACCGCGAACCGCTGAAGGCCTGTTTCAGGAACTAAGGCAAGCCGTAGAGAAGAGACACCCCCAGCATGTTGCGACCTTTCACGCGCGCTATGCGCGGGCGATAGGGCTCGCGTCGCGTCGCGGTTCTCGAAGGATGAGGTACGCTCCGAGCGATCAGCTACTGAAGAGTCTCGTCCTGGCCGTGGTTCCGCAGAGAATGGAGTTTCAGCACTTTCTGCATACGCTGCGGGATCGGTACTCTTTGGTCATCGGGCACCGGCAGGCCGACGTATTTATCGGCGCAGGCAGCGATCAGCGAGCTTTTGAGGAGAACGCCCGACGGCTGGAGATGAGGTTAGCCAGTCTGGGGCTCCTGAATCGCCTCTCTGATGCATGTGCCTACGTGGTTAACCCATTCGCGGGGTTACAGTGAACGTCCATGAACTCGTTGGCGCCGCGGCCGCCGATCTGATTGCTACCAGGGCGCGGTCAGACGATGCGTCCGAAGGAACGGCTCGTTTCCTCCTCGACCGGCTGACGGATGTGCAGGTCGGCGCCATTTGCCGCGCGATCGGTTCCCATGCGGAGCTTGGTGATCGATGCCGCCTCCGAATTCCTCGTGGCGTCGGCGTCTCTGCACTATTGCCCGAAGAGATCCTGACCGACGAGCGTACGACCTACTGGCGCAATCAAGATTGCGACAGGCCTGTTCTTGTTCTGGCCAATACTGACGATGACCAAGGTCAGTCGCTCAAAGACGTCAGCGCTATCGGCAGTGACGAACTCCTTCGTGAACCGGATATGTGGGTGGTGCAAGCGAGCGCCGGGCTGGCGCTCTCGCCAAGCCAGGTCAAATGGTGGGGTCAGGCTCTTCGAGGCCTGCAGGAGGCGAAGCCAACCAGTTTGGATGCTTTTGGCGACTATGTCCTTGCTACTCGTCGGGCGATCCTTGACGAGGGTGTTCCGGTAGTCCAGGCCTTGGGGTGGGCACTGCCGTCGCTCCGGATTCCCCGTGACTCTGCATTTTTCAACGGCATCCCTGAAAAAGCCCTGGGTCACGCGTCGCGCTGGCGCCGAATGTACCAACAGGCTTTGACGAAGCGGGCCGTCTATCTGATGAAGATGTCGCCTAGTCATCAGCCCTTGTCATCAGATCAGCTATCGGAGACGTTCCAGCGGATCAAATCGGAAGTCGATGAACGGCACCATGCCGTGTTTGAGTCATTTGTTGGAGCAGACGCCAGTTGGAACGAGTCAGCGCAAGCCCTCGCCTCCCTCGAATGGGAGCTTGATAAGGTCAAGGCACTATTCGATGGCCTGAAGGTCAAGCCCGATCCTCTTGGGAAGTCCACTCTGACTTTCTACGACGATGAGTATCCCGAAACGCTTTCTACCGACGAGAGAGATCACCTCGAACGGCTGGACAAACGGCAAACTCGCGAGGCGAACGAGGACGATCAGCAATTCTACGAGCGCCATCGACAAGAGCTCGGCAGAGAGAGAGTTCTCAAAGCCAAGTGGGACAGGTTCGTATATGGGCAGCCAATCGAGGCGACAGATCTCTTCGTCGGTCTCTTGCGTTGTTTGGAACGGTTATTTGAACAGGCCGGTTCAATCGCTGACAAGCGGCGTCTGATCATCGAATCGCACCGACGCTCGAAGCGCGACTGGCTGGACATGAATTTCGACGCCGCGAGCTACTTCTCTCGTCGGTACCGCGGACTGAAGGCGTTAAGCGGGTTCGCAGTGACTTGGGACACGCCACACATCTTCGAGCTTGAACGGCTCGTCGCTGCCGAGGAAGGCAGGGGCAAGTACGAGCGCAACACCTCGACAAAGCGGGCCGCGCTGCAGCTCAAGTTTACAGTCACGATGGAGGTCACGGTAGCTGGTCAATCGACATCGAGCACTCAGATGCTGGTGTGGTCGTTCAACCCGTCGTCGATACTGAGCGAATACACAGAAGACTGGGGACGGATCGCCAAGAACCCATTCTGCCAGAATCGTGTTAGCCGGGAACCAGTGAGTACAAAGGGCCGACTTCAATCAGTCGAATTGAAAGATGTCTCGACTCTGATGCCGGTTTTCCGTCGAGACCGCGGTTCTCTGGTCGCGCCGTACGACAAGGACCAGGACGTCGACCGAATATTCCGCCGCAACCTCGAACAAGCCGCCGCCGAATCCAGACTGACCCCAGAAGGTCATGACGCTCTGGCTTCGGCATGGTCAACCTTCGTGGCGGCATACCGAGCAGCAGTCGAAGGGTTTGTTGGAGAGGGAACATCAGCTGAGTCGGCTGTCGCCCTGGCTCCGGCATACGAAGCCATGATCGAGGCCCTCATAACTCATGCTTTGGGCGACAAGAACCGTGCTCACTTTCTGGAGCCGGCGCTGCGCCTCGGCATCGCCGAGGTCGAGGGAGGCGAACCGGCGGCAATCGTCGCTCCCTGGCACCCTTTACGGATCATCGCTACCGCCGTCAAAGCACGTCATGTCGGCGGTCTTATCAAGCACCTGATGGCTGCTGAAACGGTCAACTTCGGGGATCCTCGACTCTTCTTCAGAGACATATCGGCAGAACTGGGACACGTCTTCTATCCCGAAGTCTGTTTGGGCCTCAGAGGAAACGAGCCAGTGCTACTGGCGAGCAGCGAGATCTGCGGCGACTACTCGCTCATGGAAGCGCCGACGAGGCGAAGAGACGATATCGCGACTACGAACGAAGATCCCCGCCTTGGTGCGCAATGGCTGTTGAATCTCGTTCGTCGCTACCTGGAGCTTCAACCGCACGAAGCCGCCAACCTAACGACGGTGCTCTACAACTGCGACACCGCACGCCTCCCAGAAGAAGCGGTAGCCGCGCTTGGTCAGCTCTATGAAGACGAGGAGGAAGTGCGGTGTCAGGTCATCCTCCGTCACAGCAGGCCTGAGAAGTTGAACCGACTGTATGAGGCCTTGCTCGAGAGCAGCGAGCGTGACGTGGACTCGATGGTAGCCAGCGAGGCCTCGAGGGATTTCATGGCTCGTCTTCGCATCGGCATCATGGCCGACCAGGCGGTTGTACCGTCGAGCGTAGACGGGCCACCAGCCGACATTGTGTTCCTTCAGGACGTGATCGCACGACTAGCTGAGATCCGCTGGACCGACGAAGTTCTTACGCCGCCAGACGTCGACCTACTCCATCACATTCCGCCGCGATGGTCTCGTCGCCGTCCTGGTATGCAGCATGATCTGAAGGCGATCACCTATCTCTCTTGTCCTGTGCAGCCATCCGTCGGATGGAGCTATCTACGCAGCTTGTACTCGATAGCCATGGGCGAGGACGTGAAGGGAGGACTTCACCCCCTGCCGTCCCGGCAAATCAGCTTTCAGAACAACGACACGCGAGAAATCTTCGACGAGGTCCACCGTCTAGGGCAGTGGGTTGTAAACCACGATGAACTCCTGACACGACGACAGCTACGAAGTCTCGGGGTCCAGATCATCCGCTATCAACAACAAGGATTCGAGGGGCGGAGCCTTATCATCTCATCAAAGGCCTCCCTCAATCTGTTAGGCGTCTTAGTACAGAAGCGCCTCAGGGATCTAAACCTTGGCCTCGATAGCACGGCCATAGCTCAGATCGCTGAGCAGATGATCGATGATGCCAACGAGGTGTCCGGCGACATCGTTCTCAGGGCGGCCAAACGCGCTTGCTTCGCAAACGAGCTGATAGGGCTCGTCTTGAGTCGATTCCTCCTTGAGGATGAAATCGGCCCGCAGGCCCGGAGCGGCTGGTACTTCTTGGATGACTATGCTGGCTGGCTTGGGCAAAAGCGCGAGCACATTGCAGACATCTTGGCGTTGAGCCCGCAGATTCATGCGGGGCAACCCAGACTTGTCGCACTCTTGAGCGAGGCAAAGTATGTCGCAATTGACGGGCTCGCGGCGGCGAAACGCACCTCCGAGGTTCAGCTGCGCGAGACTCAGACCCGTGTGCAAGAGGCGGTATTCGGCGACCCCGGTCGACTAGATCGCGATCTCTGGCTGGCGCGTTTTGCTGACATGTTACTCGATGGGGTCGACATTCCCCCGACGGACGACGTCGTCCTGAGTGAATGGCGAGACGCCGTCCGGGACGGCACCGCGAATATCCTGCTGCGTGGCTACTCTCATGTCTTCGTTCATCGGATGTCAGCCGAGGACCGAGACCCGTCTGGGCGATCTGAGATCGGGAGTGTTCGCAGCGCATGGCAAGAGGTCTTTGGCCGCGAAGCGGTTAGACAGCTGGTTCACTGTTATCACAGCGGAGAATCGCCAAAAGCGGTGAGGGCGCGCCTCGGAGACGACCGGCCTTGGGAGGGCTCGGACGCTTCGGGAACCCCACCGGCGCCACGGGTGCGGTGGGCAGCACCTTTGAGCGGTACCGGTACGTCCGCAGTACCTTCGACCTCACCAAGCCCTCGTCGTGGTAGTCGACGTTCCCCGCGAAGGGATGACAGATCGGCGGCAGCACCCCAGGCACAGACGACGCTGCCTGCGGCCCCTGTCGCCGGAACCTCAACCAATCCAACCGATGAGCATCCTCTGAGCAGTGACCCGTCGCGCGATGCGCCCAGGCCTCCTGATAGGCCTCAGAGCTCCGCGCCCATCGGGCGGCCTTCGGGCCCCGCCGAATCGGGTACAACGCTGAGCGGAGACTTCGGCTGGGCGGAACCGTCGATTGCGACCGAATTACGCGGCCTCCTGGGCTCGGTAAGGTCACAGGTTGCCGATGCAGCATGGCTCGGCGAGACGGTAGCCCGCCTTCGCAGTGCATTGCTCAGCTACTCCCTTCAAGCCAAGGTTCTCGACCAGCGTCTGACGCCAAACTCTGCATTGATTCGGCTGCAGGGTTCCGATCGATTGCGTGTTCAGGATGTGGCTGCGCGACAGGCCCAGTTGCTGACCACCCATGAATTGCGAGTGATCCGCGTATCCGCTGAGCCAGGCCACGTCGTCGTGGCGATAGCGCGACCGCAGCGCGAACTTGTGTCGCTCGTGGAGGTCCTACGTCGCCGAACCGTGGATGACCCAGCGAACTATTCCAATCAATCATTGGTGGTCGGCACGCGCGAAAGCGACGGTTCTGTTCTCTATCTGTGCCCCGGCGGCAAGCACGCCCCGCACACCTTGATCGCGGGAACGACAGGAAGCGGAAAATCGGTGCTGCTGCAGAACCTTATCCTCGATATCGGTATGACCAACTCACCTGCCGCCGCCCGGATCACCCTTATCGATCCGAAGCAGGGTGTTGACTACTTCGCCTTGGAAGCCCTGCCTCACATTGACGGGGGCGTGATCGTCGACCAGCCCAAGGCGGCACAAGTCCTTGATGAACTGGTTAGAGAGATGGACGACAGATACCGCAGGTTTCGTGAGGCGCGCACGAGTAACCTCGCCGAGTTCAACAAGAAGGCCGCACCAGCCGAGCGGATGCCCGTACGCTGGGTGATCCACGACGAGTTCGCCGAGTGGATGCTCGTCGAGGGCTACAGGGATGTGGTGTCAAACGTTGTCCAGCGGCTAGGCGTCAAAGCCCGCGCCGCGGGCATCTTCTTGATCTTCGCCGCGCAGCGTCCAGAAGATCGCGTCATGCCAGTGCAGCTAAGAGACAACCTGGGAAACCGGCTCGTACTCCGAGTTGAGAGTGAGGGCACCTCCCGCATCTCCCTGGGGGAAGAGGGTGCAGAGCGCCTTCTTGGAAAGGGTCACCTGGCTGCCAGGCTCCAGGGAGAGGACGACATCGTAATAGCGCAGGTTCCGATTCTCGACACCTCGGGGCTTGAACAGGTCGTCAAAGCAATCGCAGCAGCCGCAGCCGGGAACCCCTCGCCGGGAGCATAGGAACTACCGGCGTCATCCAGGGCGAGGCCGAGCCTTCTCTAGAGGCCGCTGTGTAGCGGTAGAAGGTCTGGGCCGAGCGACAGGAGCCGAAGTTGGTCCACGAACTGATCCCACGGAGGCCCGAATCCCGAGAAGGAAAAGGATCCGAGCTCCACTAGCCGATCATCAAAGGCCTTTTGAGCTTCGAAGAGAGGATCCCGAGGGAGCAAGAACCGCGACTTCAAGTAGAGCGGTTGCGGCACGGCGGAACTGCCATATTCGAAGAACTGGATGTCCTGCTGTCGAAGGTCGACCTTCACCCGCTCGAGCAGGAGGGGGATCGGCTTCCCCTCGAAGTCGTCGTAGAGGAGCAACGTGACCTTGCCCGACTCCGCGTGGATTTTGACCACGTCGGCGTTCTCCACCTCACCGTAGAACCGAGCCGCGCAGCTCACGTAGACGCGCAAAACTTCGGGAAGGTCCGGTACCGTGGATGCGCGAACGTAGAGGGCTCGATCGTCCTCGAGGAACCCCTGTCTGCGAGCGGAAGCCGTACGACATGCTGCTCGAATTATCTCTGGCTGTCCGATTGAGAAAAGAAGCCGCTGTGCCTCCGTCTCGGCCGTCCGATAGGAGCCCCAGAACGCGCGAACGGCTCGTCGCTGTTCCTCGGGAAGTGTTCCGAATGAACGTCGACGCTCGAAAGCATTGAGAGCCAAATAGACTTGGAGATCGCCCTTTGCCAATTCGCTTGAGGCCTCGAACTCACCGAGCCCACGCACGGTGACGATCTTCTTGAACAACGACTTGGCACTCCGAAAGAGCGCGCAGACTTCTGGTGTCCGAGCGAATTCGCTGTCGTCGGGAATCCGCCCCATTCGAAGGCAGGTCGCCCAAAACTCGTCCACGAGGGACTGATGCTCGAGCAGTTTCGCCTGCAGTCGCTCCAGCGGAGACAGCGAAATGCGGGGAGCACGCGGAGCCGTCAGCTCGCGGGGAGCGACAACGCGAGGCTCACGAGGAACGGAAGGCAAGGGAACAGCTGGAGCGCGGAGAGCCTGTCGGCCTGCGAGAAACCTCTGTTCATCCTCGTCGGTTCGAAAGATCAGGAAGATTCCCGGCGCAGCCGCCACGGGCTCTCGGCCGAGTTCAGCCTCCAGGTAGGCGCGAAGCTCAGCCTGTGCGTAGTACTTCTGGAAGGTCCCTCGTGCCGTCAAGACGCCATCTCGGAACAACCGTTGGCGTTCGTACTCCGTACGCCCTCCGATGAGGACAGACACCGCCAGAACCATCTCAGTGACGTCCCAGGCGCCTAGAAGAGCTGCACGACGTTCGGCGACGTCCTCGATGACGTTGAGCACGTAGCCTAGATTGACGACCTGCGCCCGCTGCTGGGGGGCATCTGCGGCGAAGAAGGGATCCCACCCCGCAGCGTTCAACCCTTGAGCCAAGAGGGCGCGGACGTCATCACCACGTCCACAGCCGTAGTCGAAGATCGAATGCGTGCCGTCGAGGTATCCATACTTCCACATCAACTGCATCGGGGCAGAGAGCGCGTAACGTGTCAGCGCGGTCCGATGCCGAAATACCTCAGCGGGCTCCGCAGCAGTGGGGCTGCTCTCGTGAACTGGAACCAGCTTATTGTCTCGTTCGCCGAGACCTATCCTGGCCAGTCGTTCACGCCAGGCGATCTTCGTGCCGAACTCCCCGGCGCTATCGAGCAGACCAAGGCGCTCCGTCTCTTGGGTCAGTCGTGCGAACTTGGCGACTGCAGGATGCCGAGCGAGCAGGAGAATCTCTTTGCGATGGAGGATCGGCGGATTCTCCTCGGATGCGATCCATTCCGTGACCCGCCCCGCGGAGAGGTCGACGGCCCAGCTGCGCGCGAGCACGGGAAACCCGTCCTCGAAGAAGCGCGGATAGGACAAGAGTGACAGCCGAAGGTGTTCCCGAGAGAACTTGACCACGTGGAAGTCGTCAGCGTCGATCTGAGCCAGCGCCCGTGCATGATCGACGGCCGCCCGAAGACCCGCAGGGACCTCAAGGAGTGCAGAGGTGTGCAGGTACCGACTGTCTGGCAGCAACTTTCCGATAGGGAGTTCCGCCACCATCCGCAGGTACTCGTCGAGGCGAGGTAGACTCGAAGCGTCCGTATCCGACGCGACAGCCTTAATGCTGCTCTCCTTCGACATCGATGCTCCCTGCGGTCGCTACTTCCGGTATCGCGATCTGATCGAGTGCGGAGATACGTGGCACCGTCTCGCGGAAGCTGGCTCTACGCCTAGCAACATACCCCAGGAACAAGAAACGATCGCGGCGATACAGGACATCTGTAGGACGATCTTGGACCCGGCGGTGGACGTCTTCGGCAAGCTACTACTGACGTACGGATTCTCATCAGCAGAGCTCGCCGGGAGGATCGCGAGCCGGATCGCCCCATCCCTTGATCAGCATGCCGGCTCAGAAAAGACGCGATCAGGGAGCGCGATCTGTGACCGTGGCGGCATGGCCGCGGATTTCCACGTGCCCGGCGTTTCGTCTGCCGAGATCGCGAAATGGGTATGTTCGACGACGCGGTTTGATCGTCTGTATTTCTACGGGCCACACAATCCCGTGCACGTAAGTGTGGGCCCAGGCAACACGGGGCAAGTCGTGATGATGGAAAGAGGTCCATCCGGAAAGAGGATACCGAGGGTCATCACGGTCAGCGATTTCATCCACAGGAACTCCCGGCAATCTGGTAGTGGCGTCACCACTAGACGCCAAAGCTGAATGGCCCGGTCACGGCGGGTATTGACGGCGTTGGGTACGATCACTTCCACGCCCGTTCGGCCAAGCTGACGTACCCGTCGACCGCAACGACGACGTGGTCCAGCACCGCAATCCCGCACATCTCGCCGACCTCGCGAAGTCGTACGGTGAGTTCGATGTCCTGCCTGGATGGAGTCGGGTCTCCTG
>Ga0137375_10009904_pt1 | contig 11306 bp, 10 predicted proteins | sample SagtaG_24_FD_104936 | JGI IMG/M metagenome (GOLD analysis project Ga0137375, IMG submission 104936) | Vadose zone soil microbial communities from Sagehorn Ranch, Mendocino, California, USA - Sage1_R_113_16 metaG | ecosystem: Environmental > Terrestrial > Soil > Vadose zone | place: USA... | reverse complement strand
GCACCTGCCCGCCGTGCGTGTGGCCGGCCAGCAGCAACCGGTAGCCGTTGCGCTCGAAGGCGTCGAGGCTGTGCCGGTAGGGGCTGTGGACCAGCCCGATACGCAGCCGGGCGACGTCGCCGTCGCCCGGCACGGCGACCCCCGGGTTGTCGCGACGGATGTGCGGGTCGTCCATGCCGGCCAGCTCCACGTCCCCCAGCCGCTCGCGCCGGTTGGAGAGCACCAGCCAGCCCTGGTCCTCGAGGCCGGCGACCAGTTCCCTCCAGGGGTTGCGACCGGCGCTGCGGGGGGTGCGGGAGCTCGGCCCGCGGAAGTAGGTGAACCAGCTGCGGAACCTCGGCGCCCAGTAGTCGTTGGAGCCGAGCACGGCCACGGCCCCCAGCCGGGGGCGGAAGCGGCCGAGGGCTTCCAGGACCGCTGCGAGCGCCGCCGGCTCGCCGAGCATGTCGCCGGTGAGCACCACCAGGTCGGCGGGCAGGCCGGCCAGCTCGCGGAGGAAGGCCGCGCGCCTGCCGTCGGCGACGGTCAGGTGCAGGTCGGAAAGGTGCAGCAGGGTGAGCGGCGGCTGGCCGGGTTCCAGGGCAGGGACCGTCTCGCGGCGCAGCCGGTACCAGTCCCGCTCCACCAGCACCCCGTAGGCCACGCAGGCGGCGCCTGCCACGGCGACCGCGCCGGCCAGCAGCCCGGCACGGGCGGCGCCGCTTCCTGGCACCGGTAGCCCGGTCATCGGTCGCCTCCGTCCCACCGTTCGGCTCCAGGGACCCGATGTGGGCCCATACGACAGCGGCCGCCATCCGGCGGCGTGCCCATGCTATCGAGTAGGCTGCGGACATGCTGACCGACGACGTGCAGCAGGCGATGTACCAGGCCATGAAGGCGCGGCGCCCCGAGGAGGCCGCCGCCCTGCGGTTGGCGCTGTCGGCGCTCAAGTCGGCCGCCATCGACGCCCGCGGGTCCCTCTCGGACGAGGACGCCGTGGCCGTGCTGCAACGCGAGGCGCGCAAGCGCCGGGAGGCCGAGCAGGCCTACCAGGAGGCGGGCCGGCCGGAGCGGGCGGAACGGGAGGCCTTCGAGCGCTCGGTGATCGAGCGCTTCCTGCCGCCGGCCCTCGACCCCGCCGAGCTGGCCAGGCTGGTCGACCAGGCGGTCGCCGCCACCGGGGCGAGCGGACCGAAGGAGCTCGGCAAGGTCATGGGCCGGGTGATGCCGGAGGTCAAGGGGCGGGCGGACGGCAACGAGGTCCGCCGGCTGGTGCTGGAGCGCCTGCAGGGCTAGCGGCCGACGACCAGGCTGACGGAGGAGCCTCTGGCCACCCTGGTGCCGGCGCCGGGGCTCTGGAACAGCACCCGTCCCGGTGGGCCGCCGTTGGTGTAGCTGACGCCGGCGGTCAACCCGAACGAGGTCAGCAGCGTCCTGGCGACGCTTGCCTGCAGGCCGACCACGTCGGGAACGGCGACATCGCCGCCGCCGCCCTTGCCGTTGCTGACCTCCAGGGCCACAGGGGTGCCGCCGGGGACCTCGGCGCCGCCGCTCGGCGACTGGCGCACCACCCGGCCCTGCGGCGCCGAGCTGGGCACCTGCCTGACGGTGGCGGCCAGCCCGGCCTGCGCGAGCACCTGCTGCGCGGCCGCCACCGGCTGGCCGACCACGTTGGGGACTTTCACCTTCGGCGGTGGGGGCGGCTTGGGCGCGGCCGGGAACCCGAGCACCGGCGCGCCGTTGAGGGCGGCCGCCATGTAGTCGTGGAAGATCTCCGCCGGGAAGGTGCCGCCGAACACCGGCTTGCCGTGGTACAGGTTGCGCATCGACACCCGCCTGGCCCGGTAGCCGACCCACACCGCGGTCGACAGCTGCGGCGTGAAGCCGGAGAAGAAGGCGCTGGTGTAGTCCTGGGCGCTGCCGGTCTTGCCGGCCACGGGACGCTCAGGCAGCGCCGCCCGGTGGCCGGTGCCGCCGGTGACCACCCCGCGCAGCATGGCGACCGTCGTGGCGGAGATCTTCGGGTCGAGGACCCGCTCGCAGTCGGGCTTGTTCTCGATCAAGGGCTTGCGCTCGTTGGGCGCCACCACCTTGGCGATCGAGTACGGCGCGCAACGGACGCCCTTGTTGGCCAGCACCCCTGAGGCGCTGGCCATATCGAGCGGCGTGACCTCCCTGGCCCCCAGCACCAGGGAGCAGACCTTCCAGTTGGCGTACTGTCTGGAGCCGCGTGGCGGGATGTTGCGGATGCCCATCTTGCGGGCGACCTCGATGGCCGGCTCGATGCCGACCCTAACCGCGAGCTGGGCGAACCAGGTGTTCACCGAGTGGGCGGTCGCCTGGTACATGTTGTAGGTCCCGGCCTCCGACTCACCGGCGTTCCCCACGCTCCACGGCCCGTCCGGTCCCTCGCAACGCCGGTCGCCGATGGTGATCCTGGCGGGCGCGTTGAACGTGGTCGCCGGGGAGATGTGCTTTTCCAGGGCGGCAACGATGAAGAACACCTTGAACGCCGACCCGGGCTGGAAGCCGCTGCCGCCCTTGCCGGTCGCCAGGCAGACCTTCGACTTCTTGAAGTCCCTGCCGCAGTAGAGCGAAACGATCTTGCCGGTGGTCGGCTCGACGCTGGCGAGGGCGCCGGCGGGGTCGGCGCCGAACTGGTCCATCTTGCCGCGGACCGCCCGTTCGGCCTGCTGCTGCTTGGAGCTCTGCAGGGTGGTGTAGATCTTCAGGCCGCCCTGGAAGACCATGCGCTTGCGCCGGTCGGTGCCGACCTTGCCGAGCGCCTTGTCGTAGCTGTGGTCGTTCAGGAGCTGGTCGACGATGTACTGGACGAAGTAGGGCTGCCGGTTGGGCTGCGAGTAGCGCTTGACCTTCAGCTTCTGCTTCTTGGCGGCGGCCACGGCCTTCAGGCTGGCGAAGTCGCGTTCCTGCATCCGGTCGAGCACCAGGTTGCGCCTGGCGAGGTTGGCCTTCCGGTTGGTCGGCTTGAAGCGCTCGGGGGAGGCGATCGTGGCGGCCAGCGACGCCGCCTCGGACAGCGACAGGCGCTCGACCGGCTTGTTGCCGAAGTAGTGGCGCGCCGCGGTGGCGATCCCGTAGACGCCTTCGCCGAAGTAGGCCTGGTTCAGGTATGCCTCGAGGATCTTGTCCTTGCTCCAGCGCCGCTCCAGCTCGACCGCGTACATCGCCTCGCGCAGCTTGCGGTCCAGCGTGCGGGCGTCGCCGGTGACGACCTTCTTGATGAACTGCTGGGTGAGGGTGCTGCCGCCCTGCTCGATGCTGCCCTCCCGCAGGTCGGCGAGCGCCGCCCGCATGATGCCCCGCAGGTCGATGCCCTCGTGCTCGTAGAAGCGGTCGTCCTCGATCGCCACCACCGCGTTGCGGACCCGCATGGGGACGTCCTCGAGGTTCACGATCTTGCGGTTCTCGTCCAGCACGAGGGTGGCAAGGGCGGTCTTGCCGTCGGCGGCGTAGATGGTCGAGCTCTGGGCCGGGTCTGGCAGCGCCTTCTGCAGCGGCGGGATGTCGCCGAGGCGCCGCGCGGTGTCCCTGGCGATGGCGCCGGCCGGCACCACCACGGGGAGCACGGCGACGCCGGTGACCAGGGCGGCGGCGGTGACCACGGCCAGCGCCATGGCGAGCCGGCCGCCCACCACGGTCATCGTGCGACCACTGGGGAGACCGGCCGGCGAGGTCGGCATCGGGGCGTCGGCCATCCTGACCGGATGATATAGGGTGGTCGATCGGCACGGGCAAACCGTCGCCCGAACGTTATGAGGAGGCCGTGCGCCCGTGGAAGGGCTTGGCGAGTCGTTCCAGGATTGGGCCGACGGGTTCGTCGAACAGCTCCCCAACCTGATCGCGGCGCTGCTCTGCCTGGTGATCACCGTGCTGGTGGCCCGCAGGGTGCGGCGCTGGACGGAGTTCGGGCTCCGCCGCACCTCGGCCGAGCCGCACGTGCGCCTGCTGGTGGCCAAGCTGGCCTATTTCGGCGTCGTCACCGTCGGCGTCGTGGTGGCGCTGTCGCTCGGCGGGGTCAACCCCGCGGTGCTGGTCGGCAGCCTCGGCCTGGCCACCGTCGCCCTCGGCTTCGCCCTGCAGGACATCGTGAGCAACTTCACCGCCGGCATCGTGCTGCTGCTGGAGCACCCCTTCACCAGGGGCGACCACATCGGCATGGGGGACACCGAAGGGACGGTGGAGGACATTCGGGTGCGCGCCACCCAGCTGCGCACCCCGGACGGCCAGCGGGTGCTGGTGCCGAACAAGCTGCTGTTCACCAACGTGATCACCAACGCGAGCGCGACCGTCCACCGGCGCCTCGAGGTGCTGCTTGAGGTCCCCCAGGGCCAGGACCCGACCAAGGCCAGGGAGTTGCTGCCGGCCGCGGCCGCCCGGGTCGGTGGGGTGTTCGCCAACCCGGCGCCGCAGGTGCTGATCGAGGACTTCGACCAGGGCGCGGTCAACCTGCGCCTCTGGTTCTGGGTCGACCCCCGCGCCGACGACCAGCCACGGGTGCGGAGCGAGGTGCTGGAGGCGGCGCGGACGACCCTGGCGGAGACGCGCTCCTAGCGGGCGGCCACGGCCGCCGCGTCGGCGAACAGGTGGCTCCCCAGGCGGCGCAGGCCAGCCAGGTCGTGGACGTCGTCGGCCAGCAGCGGCACCCGGACCACGCCGAGGTTGGGGACGGTCGCCAGCAGCTCGCGGACCCGCTGCTGCTCGGCGGCGGCCACCGCCTCGAGGCCCTCGTGCAGCTCCAGCAGGTCGGCGAGCAACCGGCCGTCGGCGCCTGGCATCCGCTCCAGCCGCTGGCGGGCCGCCTGCGGCACCGCTGGGACCTCCCCCGCCTGGTGGATGCGGTTGACCACCAGGGCGCCGAGCGGCATCCGGTCGGCGGCCAGCCGTCCGGCGAAGAAGGCCGCCTCGCGCAGCGCCGCCTCGTCGGGCGTGGCCACCACCACGAACGCGGTGCTCGGATGCCTGAGCTGGTCGTAGACGAGGCCGGCGCGCTCCTTGAAGCCGTCGTACATGCCCTCGAAGGCGGCGAAGAACTCGCCGACCTCTGCCAGCAGCTCCGACCCGGTGACGCGACGGACCATCCTGGTCATCGTGGTGGTGGCCAGGTTCAGGCCCCGCAGGTAGCCGCGGCCGATCCGCTGCGCCGGGGCGATCAGCAGGCGGAAGGCGCGCGCGTCGAGCAGCTCGTTCAGGTGTTCGGGGGCGTCGAGGAAGTCGAGCGCCGAACGGGTCGGCGGGGTGTCGACCACCAGCAGGTCGTACCGCTGCGACTCGTGCAGCTCGTACAGCTTCTCCATCGCCATGTACTCCTGGGTGCCGGCCAGGGTGGAGGAGAGACGCTGGTAGAAGCGGTTGGCCAGGATGCGGTCGGCCTGCTCCTCGTCACGGGCGTAGCGCTCGATCACCTCGTCGAAGGTGCGCCGCATGTCCAGCATCATCGCGTCGAGGCTGCCGGGGCCGCCCTCTGGCAGGCCCTTGCCGGTCACCGGCTTCGGGGTGTTGGACAGCAGGTCGAGGCCGAGGGCCTGGGCAAGCCGGCGGGCAGGGTCGATGGTGAGGACGCAGGTACGCCGGCCCGCCCCGGCCGACCAGAGCGCCACCGCCGCCGCGGTGGAGGTCTTGCCGACCCCGCCGGAGCCGCAGCAGACGACGATCCTGGCCGACCGGGCGAGCTCCGCCAGCGGGTTCACGTGCGGGTTCCGGCCCGCGTGACGGCCTTCGCCGGTTTGGCGGCTCCGCCACGTCCAGCCGCTGGTGCCTCCGCCGCCAGCCGCTCCGCCAGGACGTGGACCGCTTCGGGGCCATCCACCCCGCCGGCCAGGAACGGCAGCTCGACCACCTGCAGGTCGCCAAGGCCCGTCCGCAGCTCCTTGAGCAGGCGCCGTTCCCTGGCGACCTGGCGCTGACGGTCGCGTGCCTCGCCGAGCAGCACGCCGAGCGCACGCTCGTCCAGCTCGGCGCCGGCCCGCTCTGCCGCGGCGCGGAGCGGGCCGGGGGCCCTGAGCAGGCCAGGTAGCCGGCCGGCCCGGCCGCCCAGGCGGTCGGGGGTGACCCGGTTGGCGACCACCCCGGCGACCGGCAGCCCGGCGGCCCGCAGCGACACCGTCCCGTCGAGGGTCTCGCCGACGGGCAGCTCCTCCGGCAGGCAGGTCAGCACCACGCCGGTCCGCTCCGGGTCGTCGAGCAATATCCTGACCTGCTCGGCCTGGTGGCGGATCGGGCCGACCCGTGCCAGCTCGGCGACCGTCTCGGGGGCGCGGAGGAAGGGGACCACACGGCCGGTCGGCGGCGCGTCCAGCACCACCAGGTCGTGGGCGCCCCCGCGCACCGTCGCCTCCCAGACCTTGCCGACCAGCAGCACGTTGCCGAGGCCGGGGGCGGCGGCGGTGATGAAATGGGTGAGCCGGGCCCAGCTGAGCAGCCGGGCCAGCGGCGCGAAACCGTAGCGGGCGAGGTAGTCGCGCAGTGACGCCTCCGGGTCGACGGCCAGCCCGTCGACCCGCTCGGCGACCCTGGACCGCTGGTGGGTCAGGGGGGGACGGCCGAACATCGGGGCGAGGCCCTGACGCCCCTCGACCTCGATCACCAGGGTGCGGCGGCCACGCAGCGCGGCCGCCACGGCCAGGCTGGCGGCCACGGTCGTCTTGCCGGTCCCGCCTTTGCCGGTGACCACCACCAGGCGGGCCCGGTCGAGGACCTCCATCCCAACGAGCATGATCGCGCCATCGTAGTCGGGGCTGGAACAATGGGCGCGCGATGCGACGAGCCGCCTTCCTCCTCTGCCTTGCCGGTCTCCTGCTGGCGATCGCGGGCGCCTTGCCCGCCGCCGGTTCGGTGGGGTCCGGAGGCTCGGTGGGGCCCGCCCAACTGGGGGGGTCCGGGGGGGCGCTTTCGGCCCCCCGGGCCAATCAATCCCCCCCGGCCAACGAGGGCCCGGTGGTGGAGGTGTTCGAGGCCGCCGGCGTGCTGGACGCGTCCGTGCTCGGCGCGCTGCGCAGGGACCTGGCAGGAGCCGAGCGGCGCGGGGCGCGGGTGTTCCTGGTGCAGCTGTCGAGCTTCGGCGGCCTCGGGGTCGACCCGGCCGCCGTCCAGCGGGTGGTGGCCGACGCCGGCGTGCCGGTGGCCGTCTGGGTCGGCCCGAGAGCCGCAAGGGCGGCAGGGGCGGCCGCGTTCCTGCTGGCCGGCGCGGACGTCGTCGCGGCGTCAGGGCAGGCCGGCATCGGCCCCGCCCTGCCGGCCGAGCTCGGCCGGGGTCGCGACGCCACCGCCGAGGCGGCCCTGTTCGCCGCTTCCGGCCTGCCGGCCGAGCTCCAGCGCGGGACGCTCGACGGTCGGCGCGCCGAGGCCGAGGGGCTGGTCGACTACCAGGCCGAGTCGCTGCCGGATGCGGTGCGCGGGCTCGACGGCCAGACGGTCGACGGCCGCCCCCTCGAGGTGACCGGCTTCCGGGTCCGCTTCCTCTCCCGCTCGCTGCTCGACCGGGTCAGGCACGGGCTGGCCAACCCCAGCCTGGCGTACCTGCTGCTGCTGGCGGCCGCCGCCTGCCTGGCCTTCGAGTGGTTCCAGCCGGGGTTCGGGGTGGCCGGCGCGGCGGGGGTGGTCTGCGCGCTGCTGGCCGCCTGGTCGCTGGCCGTGCTGCCGACCAACTGGCTCGCCCTGGCCGCCCTGCTCGCCGGGCAGGCGTTGTTCGCCGTGGACGCGGCCGTCGGCGGGCTCGGCCTCGGCACGGCGTCGGCGGCCGGGCTGACCGCTGCCGGGTCGTGGTGGCTGTTCGCCAGCCCGTCCCCGTTGCTGCGGGTCGACGGCCGGCTCGCCGTCCTCGGGGTGCTCTGGTCGCTGGCCTGGTTCGTGGTGATCCTGACCGTCCTGCTGCGCTCCGGCCGCCAGGTCTCCGCCGGCACCGAGGCGCTGGTGGGCTCGCGCGGGGTGGTCCGCAGCATGCTGAACCCCGGCGGCATCGTGGTGGTGGACGGCGCGATGTGGCGGGCCAGGCTGGCCGGCGGCGACGGCGGCCTGCCGACCGGACAGCGGATCCGGGTGGAGGCGGTGGTCGACGGCATCCTCCAGGTCAGCCCGGAGGACCCGGCCGCCGTCCGACCCGTGCGACGGCGCGGCAGGCGCGGCGCGCGCGAGACCCAGCCGGCCAGGCGCGAGTAGGCCGTGGCAAGGGCGCCCGACCGTCGCCTGGTCGCGCTGCAGCTCGCCGGCGGGCTGGTGCTCTGCGGGCTCGGCTGGGGCAGCAGCCTGGCCGGGATCGACCCGATCCGCGGCTACTGGTACGACCTGGTGTGGAGCGGATACATCCTGGCCGCCGACGCGGTCGTCTGGGCCCGCGCCGGCCGCTCCCTGCTCCACGGCGGCGGCTGGCGCATGGCCGGCCTGTTCGCGCTCAGCGCGCCCTTCTGGTGGGCGTTCGAGATCGCCAACTGGCGCCTGGAGAACTGGAAGTACGTCGGCACGTCGATCTACGGCGGGCAGGCCCACGTGCTGCTGAAGACGCTCTCGTTCGTGTTCGTGCTGCCCGCCCTCGCCTCCTCGCGTGACCTGCTGCGCTCGTTCGTCCGCTTCCCTCACCCGCCGGCAGTGCCGCTGCCGTCGTGGACGGCGCCCGCCCTGGTGGCGTTCGGCCTGCTGTGCGTGCCCCTGCTCTACCTGTTCCCGAACCAGGCGTTCCCGCTGGTCTGGGTGGCGCCCGTGTTCGTCCTCGACGGCATCGCCGACCTGCGCGGGAAGACCAGCGTGCTGGGCCTGGTCCGGGCGGGGAGGGCCGGGCCGGTGCTGCTGCTGGCCGCGGCCGGTCTCGGCACCGGAATCCTGTGGGAGCTGTGGAACCGGGGTGCCGTGCCGCACTGGGACTACCGCATCCCTTACCTGAGCTTCCTGCCGGTGTTCGAGATGCCGGTCGTCGGCTACCTCGGCTACCCGCCGTTCGCGCTGGCCGCCGACGCGTTCTGGCGGACGGTGAGCGGCGGCCGCGGCGCGCTCACCGAGGCGCCGGTGACCGACCTCGGCCAGGGGCTCCCGAGCCAGCCATCCCGTGACAAACTAAGCCGGAGCGCTCCGGGAACGGACGACCTGGACAGGAGGGACGAGCGGTGAGCACCTGGGTGGTGGTGGTGATCGTCGTCATCCTGCTCGGCCTGGTCGTGTGGGCGCTGGTCACCATGATCCATGTGCTGCAGGAGTACGAGCGTGGGGTGGTCTTCCGGCTCGGCCGGGTGCTCGGGCGCCCCAAGGGGCCTGGTCTGATCCTGCTGCTGCCGTTCGGCATCGACCGGATGCGCACGGTCAGCCTGCAGGTGGTGGCCATGAACGTGCCGCCGCAGGACGTCATCACCAAGGACAACGTCACCATGCAGGTCGACGCGGTCGTCTACTCGCGGATCGAGGAGCCGATCCCGGCCGTCGTCAAGGTGCAGAACTACCTGTTCGCCACCAGCCAGACCGCCCAGACCAACCTGCGCGCCATCCTCGGCCACTACGACCTGGACACGCTGCTCAGCGAGCGGGAGCGGATCAACCGGGAGCTGCACCAGATCATCGCGCAGGTCACCCGCGACTGGGGCGTTGAGGTGCAGTCGGTCGAGGTCAAGGACGTCGAGCTGCCCGACGAGCTGCGCCGGGCGATGGCCCGCGAGGCCGAGGCGGAACGCGACGCCAGGGCGCTGCTCATCTCCGCCGACGCCGAACTGAAGGCATCCCGGGTGCTGGCCGAGGCGGCCCTGGTGATCGCCAACCGCCCGCAGGCGATGCAGCTCCGCTTCCTGCAGACGGTCGCGGAGGTGGCCACCGAGAAGAACTCGACGCTGGTCATGCCGATCCCGGTGGAGCTGCTCAACCTGCTCACGCGCGCCGCCGGCGGCCCGGGCGGCGGCGCGGGCGGCGGCCCCGGCGACGGCCGGCCCGGTTAGCGCCTTTACGCCCGGTTGAAGCCGTCCGTGGCATACCCAAGGCCGCAACCGAAGCGTTACTCCATGGGGATTGAGGCCGCTGATGACGTGGGTTACGCTGCGATTCCGAACCGCTCGACCCGCATTGGGGCGGTCAGCCCGGCTCGTGAGGAACCACCGGTGAAGCGCGAGCGACCAGGGCGAGGAAGGAACATCGGCATGGCCACCGCATCCAGGGCCGCGGCCGGCGGCCACTCGTCAAGAGAACTGCAGATCGGCTGGCAGTACCGGGCCGCCTGCAAGGGGCCGCAGTCCAACCTGTTCTTCGCGCCGAACCACCTGGAGCGCAAGGACGAACGGCTCGCCAGGGAGGCGGCCGCCAAGGCGATCTGCCGCAGCTGCCCGGTGCTGGCAGAGTGCCGCGAGTACGCCCTGCTGGTCCGCGAGCCGTACGGCATCTGGGGCGGCCTCAACGAGTACGAGCGCCGCCAGCTGCTGGCCCGCCGCGCCGGTTGACAGTAGCCTCGGCGGCGTCAACCACCGCCGAGGACCCCGGAGCGCGCCATGACGAAGTGGGAGTACGCGACCGTCCCGCTGCTGCCGCACAACACCAAGCAGATCCTCGACAACTGGGGCGACGACGGCTGGGAGCTGGTCGCCGTCCACACCGCCGAGGTCGGCGGCACCATCGCCTTCTTCAAGCGCCCCAAGGGCTAAGGGCGTGCGCCAGGATCCTGGAGCCGCTGTGGGTCCAGGATGCCGCCGCGCTACCCACCCTGCGCCGCCGCCGTGACGAGTGGATCGCCCTGCGCCTGGCCGACCGGCGGTCCCACTTGACGGCTTCGGGCGCTAGAGGTTCACGGTCGCCATCCCGGTCTCGTCGTAGCGCTCGCCGGCTGGCCGGGGGAGCTCGGCATCGATGCGCCTCAGCTCGTCCTCGGTCAGCTCGACGTTGACCGCGGCGGCGTTCTGCTCGAGGTAGGTGCGACGCTTCGTGCCCGGGATCGGGACCAGGTCGTCGCCCTGCGCCAACACCCACGCGAGCGCAAGCTGCGCCGGCGTCACGCCCTTCTCTGCGGCGACCTGCTTGACCTTGGCCGCGAGCTTGAGGTTCGCCTCGAGGTTCTCGCCGGTGAAGCGCGGGCCGGTGCGGCGGAAGTCGCCCTCCTCGAGCTCGTCCGGTGAGGTGAAGCGGCCGGCGAGGAAGCCACGGCCGAGCGGCGAGTAGGGGACGAAGCCGATCCCGAGCTCGCGGCAGGTGGGCAGGACCTCGGCCTCCGGGTCGCGCGTCCACAGCGAGTACTCGGTCTGCACCGCGGCGATCGGGTGGACGGCGTTGGCGCGGCGGATCGTCTGCGGTGCCGCTTCGCTCAGGCCGATGTGGCGGACCTTGCCCTCCTTGACCAGCTCCGCCAT
>Ga0137375_10009892_pt1 | contig 11313 bp, 9 predicted proteins | sample SagtaG_24_FD_104936 | JGI IMG/M metagenome (GOLD analysis project Ga0137375, IMG submission 104936) | Vadose zone soil microbial communities from Sagehorn Ranch, Mendocino, California, USA - Sage1_R_113_16 metaG | ecosystem: Environmental > Terrestrial > Soil > Vadose zone | place: USA... | reverse complement strand
TGCAGATGACGGGGAACGTGCCCAGTTTCGTCGGGGTGATCGGAAGATGAGTCGTGAGGCCCGGGACGGCGTCCTGCTTCTGGCCGAACTCGGGCACCCAGAAGGAGTGGATCACGTCGAGCGAGTTGATCCTCAGCTCGACCGGCTTGTCCAGCGGAAGCCGCAGCACCGAGGAGGCCAGGTTCCCCTCGTCCGGATACTTGAACGTCCAGGCGAACTGCTGCGCCGTCACGTTCACGGTCAGGTGGTCCTTGGGGACGTCTCCGTTGCGGGCCAGAACCACAGCGCTGACGATCCCGATCGCGGTGACGAGCGCAGCCGGGAGCGCCGTCCAGCCGATCTCGAGCCCGGTGTGCCCGTGGATGGGCGGGCCATCCGAGTCGTCGTCGGGGCGGGCTCTGAACTTGATCACCGAGTAGACGATCACGGCTGCGACCACGGCGAAGATCGCCAGGCAGATCGTCGTCGTGAACCAGAAGACGAAGTCGATCCGGTCGCGCTCCTTCCCGGCGGAGGGCGGAAGCCAAGGGACGAGGAGCGCAACGGCGGCCGAGGCGGCGCCGATGACGACCCCGAGGAAGATCAGCTGGAAGAGCGAGCCCCTGCGCACCTTCTTGAAAACTACTGAACGCGCCGTTCCCACGTACGGGTTACGCGCGGCAAACGCCGTCGTCTGCTAAGACTCCCGGACGGCTGGGGAGGGATATGCCCGAGCGGCGGCTGTCCACAGAGCTACGGATTGTCTATGACCTGGCGCGAGCCGTAGGTTCGGGTGCCTACGACGTCGGCGAGCTCATGGACCGCATCTGCTTGGAGGTGCGGAACGCGTTCGGTTTCGAGCGCGCTCTGATGGTGCGCCTCGACCCCGAGCGCAAGACCGTTCACGCGTCCGTCCGCCACGGCCTCGAGTGGCCGGGAGACCAGTGGCTTCTCCTGGACAAGTTCCCGATCTTAACCCGGGCAATAGAGAGCGGATCGTCGGTCTTCGTCCGAGACGCAGGCAAGGAGAAGGCGGCGCCAGCGACGCTGATCGAGCGCTTCGAGGTCGGATCGATCGTGGCCGTCCCGATGATCGTGGAAGGCCACTGTCTGGGCTTCATCGTGGGCGACCGGCGGAAAGGAGGCGGTAAGTTCGACCTTGCGGAGGACGAGCTCACTTTCCTGACTGCGCTTGGGTCCATCGCCGCCGTCTTCCTGGCCAAGGCCGACCAGTACGCTGAGCTGCAAGGTGCTCTACTCGAGCTCCAGCACCTTGACCGGGCGAAGAGCGATTTCGTCTCGATCGCATCCCACGAGCTGAGGACGCCGATCTCGGTCATCCACGGCATCGCCTCGACGCTCTATGAGCGCGGCCCCGATCTCGAGCTCGCTCAGGTCCTCGAGCTCCGCGAGACCCTCCACTTCCAGACGGTCCGCCTCCGGGACCTGGCCGAACGGCTCCTCGACCTCTCCCGCCTCGACGCCGGCGCGGTTCCGCTCACGAGCGCGCGGTTCCGGCCGCGCCAGAGGCTCGAGACCCTTGTTCCCGAGATTGCCCCTGACCGCCTCGGCGACATCGAGATCGCGGTCGAGAAGGACCTGGAGCTGACCAGCGACCCTGACGCGTTCGAGCGGATCATGGCCAACCTCATCGTGAACGCCGTCCGGTATGGGCGGCCGCCAATCCGAATCGGCTCCGAAGAGAACGCTCGAGTGAGGGTGATCGTCGAAGACCACGGCGAGGGCATCGACCCCGAGTTCGTCCCCAACCTCTTCGAACGCTTCACCAGGAGCGAGAGGACGCGCGAGCTGAAGAAGGAAGGGGCAGGTCTTGGGCTCGCGATCGCCCAGGCCTACGCCCGCTCGCTCGGCGGAGACCTGCTCTACGAGCCGCTCGACCCGGTGGGATCCCGTTTCACGCTCGAGCTGCCCAAGGAATGACCATCCGGCGCGACCCAATCCCTTCCAGTAGCGAGTAGTCGGGGCTGCTCGAGACCGGAGGGCGCGGCAAAGCCGGCGCCCTCCTCTATCAAAGGGGAACCCGTGTAGTTCCCCCTTGAGACCCCCTCCTACGACCCTCCAACAACTATGGGCAGCTCGAAGAAGACGGTCGACCCGGCGCCGTCCTCGGACTCGACCCAGATGCGTCCCTCCATTCGCTGCACCAGCTCACGAGAGATGTAGAGGCCGAGCCCGGTGCCCCCAACGCCGCGAAGCAGCTCTGGATCGAGCCGGTAGAACTTCTCGAAGATCCGTTCCTGTTGGCCCTCGGGAATCCCGATCCCCTCGTCCCGAACCCAGAAGCAGGCCCAGCGCCCGCGGCGGCCCACGCCGATCTCGACGACGCCCGGCTCGGGCGCATACTTGACCGCGTTGTCGATCAGGTTCTCGAGCACCTGGCGGAGCTGCTCGGGATCGGCGGCGACACGCGGCGCCGAGGAGGATGCGACCTCGAGCTCGAGATGCGAAGGGAGATGGGTTCGCGCTGCTCGAGCGGCGGCTTCGACCGCTTCGACCGGGTCGCAGCTCTCGATCGAGAACGAGACCGTCTCCGTGTCCAGCCTGCTCGCGAGCAGGACGTCGTCGATGATCCTCGCGAGCCGCTCTGCCTCGTGCGAAACAACGCCGAGGAGCTGCGAGCGCCGCCCGTCGTCAAGCTCGAGGTCCTTTCTCGCCAACGTCATGGCCGCGCCGTACACCGAGGCCAGAGGCGTCCGAAGCTCGTGCGAGACCGTGGAGACGAAGTCGGACCGGATCTTCTCCAGCGCCCGTTCCTCCGTCAGGTCTCGAAATGCGTACACGGTGCCCTCCTCCAAGGCCACGCCGCTGACCGACAGCCAGAGCTCGTGCTCGCCGATCTCGACCGGCACGGTCTCGGCACTCTGGCCGGCTGCGGGCGACTTGGCGACGGGGATGCGGACGCTGATGGCCCGCCATCCCGGGATTGCGTCATCCGCTCTGCGACCAACCACGTCCTCGCGAGAAAGCCTGGTGATGGCCTCGGCGGCCGGATTCCACAGCCTGACGACCCCGTCTCGATCGAGCATGAAGACGCCGTCGCCCACATGGCCGAGCACGAGCGTGGCCTGCGCCCGCTCTTCCGTCTCTCGGTGCAGCCGGGCGTTGTCGACAGCGAGGGCTGCGCGCCGGGCCACCTCCTCGGCGAGCACGAGATCCCGTTCCGTGTACAGGCGCCGCGAAGAGGCCCACGCAAAGGTCATCGCCCCAATCGTGCCTCCCCGCGCGACGAGAGGCACGGCCAGGGCCGAATGCGGGGCCAGACGCGTCATGAGGTCAAGGTGGTACTCGTCCCGCGTCGTCTTCGCGAGCGACTCGGGAGTGAACTCGTGGTAGATGACGGGCTTGCCCTCGCGGAGCGCGGCGGCGGCGGGCTGGGGCGAATCCATCGTCGGGGGGTAGCGGCGGCGCAGCTCCTCGAGCAGCCGCTCGCTCTCCTCGTCTGAGGCGGCGGTTGCCACGCGCTGGATCCTTTCCTCCTCCACCACGTCGACGATGCACCAGTCGGCGAACACGGGAACCGCGAGACGCGCGATGCTCTGGAGCGTGGCCGCATAGTCGAGTGAAGAGGCCAGCACAGCGCCGGCCTCTGCGAGAAAGCGCTGTTGCTCTTCGTTGGCGACAGCATCGCGGTAGAGGCGAGCGTTGTCGACGGCAAGCGCGGCCCGAGCTGCCAGCTCCTCCGCCAGCCTCAGATCCGGCTCCCCGTAGACCCGACCGGACTCCGCGGTCGCGAGCGTCAGCACTCCCAACGTCGTTCCACGCGCGACAAGCGGGACGAGGATGTTCGACCGTAGACCGAGCTTGCGGAGGATCTCGCGCTGACGCTCGTCAGGCGCCATGGCATCGAGCCACTCGTCGGTGACGACCGCGAGCTCGGAGCGGCCCGTCCTCAGCACCTTCGACGTCCCCTCTGCTCGCTCCGGATGAGCCGGATAGCTGTGTCGGAGCTCCTCCGCAAGAGGCTCGTTCGCCTCGTCCGCACACGCGACGGCGACGCGCCGGACTACACCGCCGTCTTCAAGGAGGTCGATGACGCACCAGTCGGCCAGGCGCGGGACGGCGAGCTTCGCAACTGTGGCGAGCGTGTGCTCGTAGTCGAGCGAAGAAGACAGGACTCGGCTCGCGTCCGCGAGGAAGGCAAGCTCGGCCCGGCTGGCGTCGAGCTCTGCCGTGGCAGAATCGACGCTCGAGGCGCCTGCGGCCGGATCCAGCACGCTCTCCCCAGCCATGCTTCCGGAATCGTAGAGTCTTTACGACCAAGCAAAGGAGCGAGCAATGCCGAAGAAAGCAATATTCGTCGTCCTCGCCATCGGAGCCGTTGCCACGGCGGCCGGGTGCGGGAAGTCCGGCAAGAAGGCCTACGTTCCCCCCGCCGGGCCACAGATCGTCAAGTTCGACGGGCCGAGCGTCGTGCCGTGCGGCAAGAAGGGCGAGATCAAGACCGTGGGCTTCAAATATGCGACGAAGAAGGCAACGGCCGTCGAGCCCGAGATAGACGGACAGTCACCGGGCGCGCAGGCAGGTTACGACCCGAGCGGAGGCACCATGCATTTCGCCTATATCTGTCCCGGCCCGCACACGATGACGATCAGCGCGTTCGGCCACGGGAAGACCGTTTCGAAAAGCGCCACCCTCGAGCCGGAGTCGAGCGGCTAATCGGCTACTAGCTGCGTTTCAACCTGAGCGGCCGTCGGATCTCGATCGCGTGGGCGATGTCGCTGATCGAGAGCAGACCCGCGAGGCGTCCGTCCTCCAAGACGAGCGCGCGATTGACCGGGCTCTCCTGGAGCTCGGCAAGCGCGGTGAGCGCCTCCTCCTCAGGTCCGAGCGTCGGCACCTTGTCCATCGAGAGCATGCAGTCGCGGACGCGGTACTCGTCCCAGTGGGTTCGCGCCACCGAGGCGAGGTTTCCGAACGGCAGCAGCCCCACCACTTTCCCGTCCTCGACGACCGGGTACGTGGTGTGCCGGTGGGCGGCGACCTGGTCGACGACCTCGCCGAGCGTCTGATCGGATGTCACCGTGACGGGGTCTCGGGTCATCAGGTTGTGGACGCGCAAGCCGATGAGCGCCTCCTGGACGACGAGGTAACGGAGCTCTGAGGTCGAGGCCTGTAGGAGAAACCAGCCCATGAACGCCAGCCAGGCGCCGCTGAAGACACCTTCGAAGACGAGCAGCGCGATCCCGCCTCCGATCATCAGGAAGCTGATTCCGCGGCCGGCCATCGCCGCGATCTCGGTCGCCCAGCGAAAGTCCCCCTTCACGCGCCAGAGCACCGAGCGCAGGATCCGGCCGCCGTCGAGCGGGAGGGCCGGGAGGAGGTTGAAGGCAAGCAGGAACAGGTTGATGTAGCCGAGCCAGGCGGCCACTCCGTCCACCTCGTTCGGGAGGTGCCCCCAGACGGCGATGGCGACAAAGAGCCCGCCGAGGACGAGCGTGACCAGCGGGCCCGCGACGGCGATCCGGAACTCGGCACCCGCCGAGGGGAACATTCCCCGGAAGCGGGCGACCCCGCCGAAGAGCCAGAGGGTGATGCCCTCGATCTCCATCCCCTCCCGCTTTGCAACGACAGCGTGTCCGAGCTCGTGCAGGAGAAGGGAGGTGAAGAAGAGCAGCGCCGCGATCACCGCCATGCCGTAATACGTGCCGCGCGAGAGGCCCGGGTTCTGAGCCGGGAAGACGCCGCTGCCGAGCGTCCACGTGATGAGCGCGAGGACGACGAGCCAGCTCCAGTTGACCCCGAAGGGGATTCCGAAGATACGACCGAGCCTGAAGCTCGGGCTCATTCGGGAGCGCCTGCGAATACGACGAGGACGCTCAGCTGCTCGTAGCCCGTAAAGCGATGATCGGCGCCGGCCGGGACGAAGACGGCCTGGCCCTCGGCGAGATCTACGGCCTCGCCCGCGATCTCGAGGCGCCCCGTGCCTGCGAGAACGACATAGACCTCGTCGACCTTGTGCGGCTGCTGGCGGTCGGGCTCCGGCGCGACGAGCACGTAGACGCCGAGCTCGAGCCCGGGCGACGAATGCACGACCTCGTACCCGCCCTCCCCGGCGGCCAGTCGCCTCTGGACAGCTCGGACATCGAGCGCTTCCATGCTTCTACGGTAACTTGTCCGTTCAACGCGTCGCCCCGAAGCAAAGGCCTCCCTCTGAAATCCAAATCTCTCATCCTCGCTCTGGCTCTCGCGGCTGCCGTCGTCCTCGGGGTCGCGTCCTCGCAGGCGGCGCCGGGCGACCTCGACCCGAGTTTCGGCGAGAACGGGGTCGTGACGAGCGGCCCCAACGGCGAGGCCATAGGCGTGGCGATCCAACCCGACGGCAAGATCGTCGCGGCCGGCTCGGCCCAGAGCGACTCCGGTGCCCGCTTCGCGGTCGCCCGCTACTCGACGGACGGGACTCTGGATGCGAGCTTCGGCCAGGAGGGGCAAGTGACGACGGGCTTCGGCGCGAGCGACGATAACGGCAGCGACGTGGCGATCCAGGCCGACGGAATGATCGTCGTTGCCGGCACGAGCTTCAGAAACCCCGTTTCCCAATTTGCGCTCGTCCGCTACAAGCCCGGCGGCTCGCTCGATCCGACCTTCGGTACCGACGGAAAGTTGAGAACGGCGTTCGGTCCTACCGCAAACGCAGTCGCGAATGCACTCGTGGTCGAGCCCGGCGGGAAGATCGTCGTGGCCGGGTACACAGCGGACGCAAGCGGCGCCGAGTTCGCCCTCGCGCGGTACAACCCGAACGGCACCCTGGACACCGGGTTCGGCACCGGCGGAAAGGTGACGACGAGCTTCCCGGACAACGCCTTCGCGATAGGCATGACGAGGCAACCCGACGGCAAGATCGTCGTCGCAGGCGCTCTCGTCAACTACGACGATCCCACGTCTTACCCGCTCCGGGGCTTCGCGCTTGCCCGTTACAAGCCCGACGGCAGCCTCGACCCCGCCTTCGGCTCAGGCGGAAAGATCACGACCAGCGTCGGCCAGGGGAGTGCCGCGTTCTCGGTGGCGCTCCAAGCCGACGGGAAGATCGTCGCCGGGGGCTCCGCGCTCGTCTACGGCCCTGCGGACGAGCTCGGCGGCGCGTTTGCCCTCGTGCGATACGGGACCGACGGGACGCTCGACGGAGCCTTCGGCTCGGGCGGAGAGGTGACGACGGAGGTGGGCACGGGAGACGGGTCCATCAACGCAGTCGCCTTACGGCCCGACGGCAAGATCGTCGTCGCCGGCACGAGCTCGGGTGAGAGCGGCTACGGCTTTGCGCTTGCCCGCTACCAGCCCGGCGGCTCGCTCGACACGAGCTTCGGCACGAACGGTCAAGTTCATACCGACGTCGGCACGCAGTCCCGCGCCGACGACCTCGCCCTCCAGGCGGACGGAAAGATCGTCGCCTCCGGATTTTCCAGCGGCTTCGCCCTCGTCCGCTACCTCGACCAGCAGCCGGTCTGCGTGGTGCCGAACGTCGTCCGCCGATCGCTGACCGCGGCGAATCACGCGATCTCGGTCGCGAACTGCTCCGTCGGGACGGTCAAGCGCGTCTTCTCGCGCAAGGTGAAGAAGGCATACGTGATCTCGCAGAAGCCGGATCCGGCGACGCGGCTGGCCGACGGCGCGGCGGTTGATCTCACGGTGAGCAAGGGAAAGCGACCCAAGCGCTAAACGCGGCGGCTTAGCCGACGCCTCCTCGTTCCGTAGTTCTCCGCAACTGGATCCGTGGGCCCGCCGATGCCCGGGGAGCGCCACTGGGCCAGGATTGAGACATGCACGGAACCCCGATCTGCGCGTTACACCACGCGGTGGGAACGATCGAGGCTTGCCCCGGATCCTCCTGTCCCTTCTGGGAGGAGGGAGGCGCCGTGGTCTCGGCCGGCTGCGCGTTCGAGCACATTGAGCTCGAGTTCGAGACGCGGCCGGGAGTCGCCGAGTGGCTGCTCGGCGTCCGGCGCAATCTCGAGACCACCCAGACGGACGATGAGGTTCGGTCCGCCTTTCGCACGCTGAACGAGTTCCTACCGCCCGGTCTGCGCGACTGACCACTCCGCCACGGTTGAATACGCACCGTGGCGGTTCACGACGGGCAGGACAGGCTGCGAGCGCTGCTCGAGGCGGGCATCACGCTCACCTCGGAGCTCTCGCTCGACGCGGTCCTGCAGAAGCTGGTCGAGACCGCCGGCATGCTGACCGGAGCACGTTACGCCGCGCTTGGGGTGATCGACCCAACCGGGACGGAGTTGGAGCGATTCCTCACCCACGGAATCGATCCGGAGACCCACGCTGCCATCGGCGATCTCCCAAGAGGACGGGGGATTCTCGGCGTGCTCATCCGGGAGGCAACACCGCTCCGGCTGAACGACATCTCTGAGGATCCCCGCTCCGTCGGCTTCCCCCCGAACCACCCCACGATGCACACCTTTCTCGGCGTCCCGATCATGCTGCGAGGCGTCGCTTTCGGGAATCTCTACCTGACCGAGAAGGAGGGCGGCAAGGACTTCACGGGAGAGGACGAGAAGCTCGTGACATTGCTCGCGTCGCAGGCCGCCGTCGCCATCGAGAACGCGCGCCTGTACGAGTCGGCCACTCGCTGGTCGCGTCAGCTCGAGTATCTGAACGAAGTCGGGAACGCCCTCGCCTCGGAGGTCGACCTGCCCGCCCTGCTCCAGCTGATCGCAAGCCGCCTGCGTGAGCTCGTCGACGCCCGCCTCGTTCTGATCGGACTTCCGGACCGGGCCGGGGGCCTTCGCTTCGAGGCAGTCGACGGACCGGGAGCCGAGGAGCTCGCGGGCCTGACCGTCGACCTGAAGCAGTCCAAGACGGGAAAGGTGTTCCAGCGCAAGCGGAGCGAGCGCGTGGATTCCGTCGTCGACGATCCCGAAGTCGACCAGACCGCCGCACGCCGCATCGGCGCCACCACCGGGCTGCACGTCCCGCTGCTCGTAGGCGACCGGGCAACCGGAGTCATCTCCGCCCACGACAAGCTCAAGCCCGACCAGCGTTTCACCGAGGATGACGTGAGGTTGGCCGAGGCATTCGCGGCCCGGGCCGCGGTTGCCGTCGATCTTTCCGAGCGTGTCGCGCGCGATGCGCTGCGGCATGCCGTCGAGGCGCAGGAGCTCGAGCGCCGGAGGCTCGCCCGCGAGCTCCACGACGAGATCGGACAGGACCTCACCTCGATCCTGCTCACGCTCAAGCGGATCGACGATGCGACCCCGGACGAGCTCGGCTCGACTGCAGCAACGCTGAGGGACCTGGTCGTGACCGCCCTCCAGGACGTCCGCCGCCTCGCGGTCGAGCTCCGTCCGAAGGCCCTCGACGACTTCGGGCTCGTCCCCGCTCTCGAACGGCTCGGCCAGATGATCCAAGAGCAAACCGAGCTGTCCGTCGAGGTCGAGGAGCAGCTCGGCCGCGAGCGGTTGCCAAGCGATGTCGAGACCGCGTTCTACCGCATCGTCCAGGAGGCGCTGACGAACGTGGTCAAGCACGCGCGGGCAAGGAACGTCAGCATCCTCCTGACACGACGCGAGGGAAGGACCGAGGCGCTGATCGAGGACGACGGACAGGGATTCAACCCCAGCGACGAGCACGAAGGGCTTGGATTGCTCGGCATGCGGGAGCGACTCAGCCTTCTGGATGGGCGCCTCACGATCGAGTCATCGCCTGGTAAGGGCACAACGCTCGTGGCGGAGGTTCCGCTCCGATGAGCATCAGCGTGGTCATCGTCGACGACCACGCCGTCGTCCGCTCGGGTTTGAAGCTGCTGCTCGACGCCGAGGAAGACATCGAGGTCGTCGGCGAGGGGGGCAACATGCAGGAGGCGATCTTTCGCGCGCGCTCCTTCAAACCCGACGTGATGCTGATGGACGTCGTCATGCCGGGTGCGAGCGGAATCGAGGCGACGTCCGCGGTCTTGAAGGAGTCACCCGAGACGAAAGTCCTCGTGCTCTCCATGCAGGACGACCCGACCTACGTCAAGGAGGCCTTCGCCGCCGGAGCGAGTGGGTACGTGCTGAAGGAGGCGGCCGACGACGAGGTCGTGGCAGCCGTGCGAGAGGTCTCGGCCGGCGGCAGCTACGTCAACCCGGCCCTCGGGGCCAAGCTCGTTGTGGCCGAGGCCGAGGCCCGAGCGCGGGAGGAGGCCGACCCCCTGTCGGGTCGCGAACGGGAGGTGCTCCGCCTGCTCGCCCTCGGCCACACCAACCAGGAGATTGCCGGCAAGCTCTACATCTCCGTGCGCACGGTGGAGACACACCGCGCGCACATCATGCAGAAGCTCCGGCTCTCCACCCGGGCCGAGCTCGTCCGCCACGCGATCGAGCAGGGACTGCTCGAGGAGCCGCCGGCAGGGGACTAGGAGATTGCAGGACCTCCTAGCTCCTCCTAGGAGGGTCTAGCGAAACGCTGTAGCCGCCTGTCCATGCGGAGTTCAGGCTAGCGGCTTGGAGATATACCCACGTTTCGGCGGGGTCTTACCCACACCGGCACGACAGGACCACTTGACTTTCGGATGTGCGAGGCAGATACTGGTCGGCGAAGGCAATGAGATCCGCGGTGTTGGCGAGAAATCGGCTTATTTCCCTCAAGATCTTGGGAGCGGTCTTCCTTGGTGTGGCTGTGGGCGCTACCGCCGCCGTATGGATCTTCCCTCCGCGCGCCGCAGCCGTGACGTGCACTGGCGCGGTCAACGTGGAGGCAACTGATAACGCTTTATGGTCGCACCGCGGAATGGGCGTCGCAAACCCAGGGATGTATGTTTACGACTATGACGCGGTATGTGACCATGTCTCATCGGTGGGGGTGCTTGGAGCAAACGGCAATCTAGTCGAGATTGGCTGGGACGATATAGACAACAACTGGCAAGCGTGCAACGTCACAGGCGACGACAACCCTTACCTCTTTACTGTCGAGGTTCGGAACGACGGTTACCACTGTTCTCAATTTCTCCAACTCACGCCTTCGCAGAGCGACGGCTTCGGTGCAGCTGACCAAAACGGGGATAGCACATGGAGTTTTACGTGGGAGGGAGCGCCAATCGGGCAGCAGCTCGACGAAGGCTTTAACTCTGGCCTTGTCTCGACCAACGGTGAGCGCCATAACTCTTCTGAATCTGCCCGTGCGCTGTTTGACGGCACGCGATATATGGCCTCTGATGGCTGGCACTCCTGGTCCGTTTCGCACTGCTACGTAGACGAGAATGCAGAATGGAATAACCAGCTCGTCTCCGCAACAAAGGTTAAGGTCACTACGGAGGCTCGTCAGTGCTAACCAGACGCCTGATGCACCTGGCAAAGACATGGCATGTTTGGGTCGCGGTAGGGGTCATGG
>Ga0137375_10009888_pt1 | contig 11315 bp, 10 predicted proteins | sample SagtaG_24_FD_104936 | JGI IMG/M metagenome (GOLD analysis project Ga0137375, IMG submission 104936) | Vadose zone soil microbial communities from Sagehorn Ranch, Mendocino, California, USA - Sage1_R_113_16 metaG | ecosystem: Environmental > Terrestrial > Soil > Vadose zone | place: USA... | reverse complement strand
GTGGTTGGATTCGACCTTGCCGATGCCGGCCAGGACCTGCCAGGTGAGCGTGGGGCAGGCCGCCGCCGCGGTCACATACAGCGCCAGGTACGCAGCCGGAATGTCACCCACCGCATAGGCGCTCGCGTCGGCCGTCTTGGTCCGCGCCGTGGCCGGAGCCTGAGCCGGCGCGGGGAGGCGGGAGGCCCGCAGGGCGTGCTGGATTGTGCGACCGACCGCGCCACCTACTTTGGCCAGGGGGAAGCCGGGGGAGGCGCGGTCGGTCAGCACGGCGAGCAGCAGCAGCGCTCCGATCACGCCGACTGCTCTCAGCTTGAAACCCGGGCTCACGACACCTTCCACCCGGCGCCGTCACGCCGAACAGTCACGAAGGCGGTGGACATGTCGGTCGGACTGACCTCTGCCATGACCAGTACACGGGTCACCGTCGCGCTGATCCGCTGCCGCTGGAGCGCCTTGACCCGGTCGCTCGGGACGCGCTTCTGGCGCGCGAACCAGCTCGCGGCCGCATCCTCAGGACGTTCGGCGGCGCGTGGCGCCACCGGCGACGCCGCGGTCACCGCGGCCGGCTTGGAGGCCGCCGCCGGGGCGGCTCGCAGCGCGGAGCCGCCGGCCACCGGCCCGTCGGCGTGGTCGTAGAGCGCGCTCACCATGGCGACCAGCGCGACCGACAGCACGGTCGCCGCCGCCAGCCGGCGTCCCATCGGCGTGGCCAGCAGCCGGAACGGCACCAGCAGGAGCCGCGCCGCCGCGCCGGCCGCGGTGTCCGACGGCCGCGCAGGCCAGGGCCCCGGGATGGTGGCGCCAATGCGCTTTGTGGTGCGGACGGAGGTGGCTTCAGCGTTCATCTCTTGCTCCTCGAGGTAGATGTCGTTCTGGGCGCCAGGCTCGTCGGCGGCGTATCGACCGCCGCACCAGCAGGGCGGCCACGACGAGCGGCCACATCGACCCGGCGAGCAGCAGGCCGATGTACTCGTCGGACCGGTGCAGCGCCTCGGCCAGGCGCATCACGGCGAACGACCCCAACGAGGTCAGGGCGAGCAGCGCAGCGCAGCTGAGCACGGGCAGCACCCAGTAGCGCACGATCGCGCCCCGGCGCCGCGGGCCTTCCACGGCAAAGGGCAGCACGAACAGACCGGCAAGGCAGAGCAGGAACAGCAGCGCCTGCGCCACGGTGGCCAGCATGGCGAGCACCCCCAGCGCGACGGCGAACGGCAGGACGTAGCCCAGGGCCGAGGTGGCGATGAAGGTTCGCTCCGGCCCGTGGTGCCCGATCGCCCAGTCGTTGACGGAGCTGATGCTCTTGCGGAGCGCGCCGAGCACGCTCGGCTTGCTGCCCGGCGGAGCGGTCGTGAGCACGCCGCTGCCGGTCTGCAGGCGCGACAGCGGGTTGCCGACGAATGACGTCCAGTACTGGCTGGCCAGCGCCTGCATGACCTGCTGCGGCCGCGCGCCGGGCTTGACCCGGTCGCTCGGCGCCGCCGTCGCCACCACGTCCAGCATCACGTTCGGGATGCCCACGCCCGGCGCCGCGGCGGCGCGGACCGTCGCCTGCGGCTTGGTCACCAGCAACGTGCCCGCCACCAGGAGCAGCAGCGCGAGCATCCAGGTCCGCCGCGACGGCCGGAGCACCACCCCGTAGCCCACCAGGGCGATGATCACCAGCTCGGTGCCCGCCTCGAGGGCCATGCGGTGGTTGCCACGCCAGGAGCTCAGGCTGCCCGCCGCGCTGTCGCCCACCAGGAAGTCGAGCAGGTTCAGGCGGTACACGTCGCGCTGCCGCTCGATCGACGACTTGGCCAGCCACGCGGTCGCATGCATCGCCTGGCGTGCGGAGAAATTGAGGAGGCCGCGCCCCTCAACCTCGATGCGCTCGCGCTGGTAGTCCCAGGGCCTGCTGGCGGGGCTGGAGGGGTCGTCGGGCCGGTGGGGGTTGGCGACGGCGAGCAGCGCGAGCAGGATGAACGCGATGGCCAGATAGCGCAACAGGATCGCCGCGGCCTGACGCGCCATGCCCTGCTGGCGCGTCGGCGCAGTCCACATCCTGGCCGCGGCGGCCGGAATCCCAGCTCGGCGGCGCTCGGTCGTGCTGTTCACGGCTTCCCCTTCACGTGAACGTGGCTACCTGGCTCGACCCAGCTCGAACAAATGTTCGAACAAACATATGTTCGAGCTTCCGAGTGCCGTAGTCAAGTTGGGAAGGACGATTTGAGGAGCTGGTGGCCTATCTCCTTGGCTCCAGTGAAATGCGCGAACCGACGAAGATGCGCGGAAATGGGCTCGAAGCGGCATGTGAACGACGCACGTCGTGCCGGTCGTATGCGGCTGGCGCTGCCTAAACGCGGCGGGGAGCGACGCGCCGAGCGCTCCGGCCGATTGACCCGGAAGGGGCGACCACGGTGCCATACGGCTGCGGCGGCGTCACCAGCGCCTCCTCGACCAGGCGGTAAAAGAGCAAACCGCGGTGCCGGGCCGAGCGGCGGTTGAAGCGGAACGTGAACTCGTCCAGGTACCAGTCGAGCAGTTCCGAGGAGGTCGCCCCCTGATGGGTGGTCAGCAGCCAGCGCGTCAGGCGCCGCTCGATGTCGCGCAGGTACGTGAAGGGCGGGCGCGGCGCCCCGGCCTCGCCGCCCTGGGCCTCGCCGCCGGCTCCGGTCGTCCCCGAGCCAGCGACCGACCAGCCGACCTCAGCCAGGATCGCCGGATCGCGCAGGCCGTCGACGCGCACGAGCGTGCGAGGCTCCACGGCCCAGGCCAGGAATCGCACGAGCTCCTGGTCGCTCTCTGAGCATAGCCGCTGCATCCGCACCCGCCCGGGCTCGCTGTCACGGTCCTCGACCGCGATCGCCACGACCACCCGCGGTCGCCGCCGCCGACCGCCGCCGGCGCGCGACGGCGTTTGCCTGCTCAGCCGCGCGGACAGCACGGTGCGGCCGACCTCGGCCAGACCCTCGAGGCGAGGACGACCGGAGCGGACCATCGCGCGCCGCAGGCGGTGCAGGATCGTCCAGGCGGTCTCGTAGCTGCCGAGGCCGAGCGCCTGCTGTAAGCGGCGCGCTGAGACGCCCTCGTCGGCCGTGCTGACGTGCCAGGCCGCCGCCAGCCATTGCCGCAGCGGCGTGCGCGTGCCCTGGAAGAGCGTGCCGGCGGTGACGGTGGTCTCGCGGCCGCAGGAGCGGCACACCAGGCGGCGCCGGGAGCCGCGCCAGGGCTCGCCGGCCCAGCCGCAGCGCCCGCAGAGGAAGCCGTGCGGCCAGCTCAGGCGCTCGAGGTAGCGCACACAGGCTGCGTCATCCGGAAAGAAGTCCGCGAACTCCTCCCACGTGCGCGGGTAGTCCTGCCCGGCGACGGGATTGCCGGGCGCGCGCTGGATCGGGATCGGCGGGAGCATCCCGCGTAGTTTCTCCCGCGCCCGTGACGGCCCTTGCTACAGCTCGCCCACGTGCGGGATCGGCCAGACCTTGACGATGGCACTGCCGACCAGCGCCGACCTCGGCACCTGGCCGAAGTACCGAATCGGCCGAGTCCTCGCGGTTGTCGCCCATCATCCAGTAGTGATCCGGCTGGATCCGGACCGGCCCGAAGTCGGAGGTGACGGTCTTGGGCGGGAGGTAGGCCTCGGCCACCGGCCTGCCGTTGCGCCAGAGCTTGCCGCCGCGGCCCTCGAGGACGTCGCCGGGCACGCCGACGACGCGCTTGATCAGGTCCTCGTTGCCGGGAGGCGTGCCGCCGAGGCCCTGCGCCACGGCGCGCCGCACCCACGAGAGGGGACCCTGCGACACCTGCGGCCTTTCGTTGGTCGGGCGCAGGAACACGGCGACCTGGCCGTGCCGCGGGTCGCCCAGCCGGTAGGCCATCCGGTTCACCACCACGCGGTCCCCGACGTCAAGCGTCGGCTCCATCGATCGGGACGGGATGAAAAAGGCCTGGATCAGGAATCCCTTGACCACGATCGCCAGCACCAGGGCGGTGATGATGAGCAGCGGAAGCTCGGCGAGCAGGCGCTTCTTGCGACGACGCACGTGCTTGCCGTGGTACCGCAGGACGCGGGTGGGCCTCACCCGCTCGCTGGTGCTCAGCGCCCCACGCTCCAGCTCGTGGTCATACCTCCTCATCGGCGACGCCCGACCGCCGCTTGACCTGATCGGACCGGGTGCCTTGCCCGGAACCCCCACTGTAACGCTTCGGGCAGCGGAACCCGGAAACGCGCGCGGCGCTGCGCGGGTCCTCTATGACGGCGAGATCAGTGATGGTACGGTCCGTTTTGTCGGCGGTCGGCCTGCTTTAGCGGGAGACGAGGTCGGATGCGACAGACGGACATGGCACAGGTCGTTCCCTCGGGCGCACCGGCAGGCGTGGAGCTGGCCGCGATCGAGCTCGTCGGCGTGACCAAGCACTTCTCGGCCCATAGCGGGAGCGTGGTCGCGGTCGAGGACGTCGACCTCTCCATCGCCGCCGGAGAGTTTTTCTCCCTGCTGGGGCCGTCAGGGTGCGGCAAGACCACCACGTTGCGGATGCTCGCCGGCTTCGAGGAGCCGACCAGCGGCCGGATCCTGCTGTACGGCAGGGACGTGGTCGGCGTCCCGCCCTACCGGCGCGACGTGAACATGGTCTTCCAGCACTATGCGCTGTTCCCCCACATGAACGTCTACGACAACATCGCCTTCGGGCTGCGTCACAAGAAGGTCCCGCGCGACGAGATCGAGCGGCGCGTCACCGAGTCGCTGCGGCTGGTCGAGCTGGAGGGCCGGGAACGGCGCCGGCCGCGCCAGCTCTCTGGCGGGCAGCAGCAGCGGGTGGCGCTGGCCAGGGCGCTGGTGAACCGCCCACGCGCGCTGCTGCTGGACGAGCCGCTCGGCGCGCTCGACCTCAAGCTGCGGCGGGCGATGCAGCTGGAGCTCAAGCGCATCCAGCGGGAGGTCGGGATCACCTTCGTCTACGTGACGCACGACCAGGAAGAGGCGCTGACGATGTCGGACCGCCTGGCGGTCATGAACGCCGGCCGGATCGAGCAACTCGGCACGCCACGGGAGCTGTACGAGCGGCCGGCCACGCGCTTCGTGGCCGACTTCCTCGGCACCTCGAACATCTTCGGCGGCCGGGTCGAGCGCCACGACCAGGCCTGGGCCATCGCCGGGCTCGGCCCGCGGGAGCGGGTGCTGCTGCGAGCCGCCGATGGGCTGGAGGCGGGCCAGCACGTGGAGATCGTGGTGCGCCCGGAGAAGATGGCACTGCACGCGCTCGAGGCGCCGCCGCCGCCGCCGACGCACTGCGCCCTGCGCGGCACCGTCACAGAGGTCGTCTACCTCGGCACGTCGACCACGTACAGCGTACGGACCGACGGCGACGTGCGCGTGGTCGTCTACCGGCAGAACGCGTCGACCGCGGCCGGCGACGAGGTCGTCGCCGGCCAGTCGGGATGGCTGTCGTGGCTGCCGGAGCATTCCTACATGCTTGGACCGTCCAGGCACGTGCCGAGCGATGACGCCGCGGCGCGGGAACATGGCAGTTGAGAAAGGGAGGGCGACCGTGAGCGAGAACGAGCGGTGGACCGTCGACCCCGCGCTGCTGCGCGGACTGACCATGCCACGTCTGACCCGCAGGTCAGCGCTGCGCGGCGCCGGGATCGCCGGCATGGCGGCCCTGCTCGCCGCGTGCGGGGTCAAGGGCACCTCCAAGAGCGCCCCGCCTCCCGACGCGGCGAAGGCCTTCTGGGACAAGCAGACCAAGGCTGGGGTCCTCAACTTCGCCAACTGGCCCGCGTACATCGACACCGATCCGGTCAACGGCAAGACCACCCTGCAGCGGTTCACCGACGCCACCGGCATCGAGGTGAATTACAAGGAAGTAATTCAGGACAACGACTCGTTCCTGGGCAAGATCACGCCGTCGCTGCGGGCGGGCCAGGACACCGGCTGGGACCTGATGGTGATCACCAACGGCGGCCCGATCGAACGGCTGATCCGGCAGAATTTCCTGCAGGAGCTGGACGTCGCGCGGCTGCCCAACTTCACCAGATACGCCGCCGCCGAGTTCAAGAACCCGAGCTACGACCCCAACAACCGGCACAGCGTCGCCTGGCAGGGCGGGATCACCGCGATCGGCTACAACCCAAGGCTCACCGGCCGCGAGATCACCAGCTTCGAGGACCTCTTCGACCCGAAGTTCAAGGGCAGGGTCGGCATGTTCGGAGACAACGTCGACCTGCCGAACTTCGCCATGGCGGGGATGGGCATCAACCCGGAGAAGTCGACCGAGGCCGACTGGCGGCGCGCCGCCGACCGGCTCAAGCAGCAGCGCGACAGCGGCATCCTGCGCAAGTACATCGACAACGCCCAGGAGATCCAGGGGCTCCAGTCGGGTGACCTGTGGATCTCCATGGCGTACTCGGGCGACATCTACCAGATCAACGCCGAGCTGGAGAAGGCAGGCAAGCCTGGCGAGATCAAGTTCGTCATCCCCAAAGAGGGCGGGATGCTGTGGACCGACAACATGTGCATCCCAGTGAAGGCCAAGCACCCGCTGGACGCGCTGACCTACATGGACTTCGTCTACCAACCGGCCATCGCCGCGCAGCTCGCGGAGTTCATCCAGTACATCACGCCGGTGCAGGACGCGGCCAAGACGCAGATGCAACTCGACATCCCCAGGGCCGACGCCGACCGCAAGGAGACACTGGAGGCGGCGACCAAGGACCCGCTGATCTTCCCGACCCCCGCCGACCTCTCCCGCACCCACCGCTACCGGGTCCTCACCCTCCAAGAGGAGAAGGTCTGGAACAGCATCTTCGAGCCGATCGTGCAGGCATGACGTGAGGCGCACGGCCCCCTACCTGCTCGCGCTGCCGGGGGTGCTGTGGCTCGCGGCGTTCTTCATCGTGCCGATCGTGATGACCCTGTCGGTCTCGCTCCAGACCGGCAACGTCGAGCAGGGATTCCAGTTCACCTGGCACTTCGCCAACTACTCGGACGCCATGAGGCTGTACCACGTCCAGTTCGTGCGCTCGATCGTCTACGGGCTCATCGTGACGGGCGTGACCTTCCTGCTGGCCTACCCGATGGCCTACTGGATCGCGTTCCACGGCGGGCGGCGCAAGACGGTCTACCTCTTCCTGATCCTGCTGCCGTTCTTCGTGTCGTTCGTGATCCGCACGGTGGCCTGGCAGTTCATCCTGTCGGACAACGGCATCCTGCTCGGCCCGCTGAAGAACCTCCATCTGCTCGGGCAGGACTTCCACGTGCTGGCCACCTCGTCCGCGGTGGTCGGCGGGCTCACCTACAACTACCTGCCGTTCATGGTGCTGCCGCTGTTCGTCTCGCTCGAGCGCATCGACCCGACGCTGGTCGAGGCGGCCAACGATCTGTACGCGAGCCGCATCCGGGCGTTCCTGCGGGTGGTCTTCCCGCTGTCCATCCCCGGCGTCTTTGCGGGCGTGCTGCTCACGTTCGTGCCGGTCGCCGCCGACTACATCAGCGCCAGCATCCTCGGCGGCACCAGCACGACCATGATCGGAAACGTCATCCAGACCCTGTACCTGACCAACAACGACTACCCCCTGGCCTCCGCGCTGTCCTTCATCCTGATGGCCGTGCTGACCGCGGGGGTCCTCGTCTACGCCAGAGTGCTCGGCACGCAGCGCGTGTACGAGGTGGCGTCGGGATGAGCGGCGCGGCCACCGTCACCCGCCCGGGAGCGCAGCCGCCGGCGCGGGCCGAGCCGCGCCGGCGCCCGGCGGGACGCTGGATCGCCGTGGCGCTCGGCGCCTACACCTGGCTGATGATCTTCTACCTGACGGCGCCGATCCTGGTGATGATCGCCTTCGGCTTCAACGACACCCACTCGCGGGTGAACCTGCGCTGGCAGGGCTTCACCGTGAAGTGGTACGGGAAGCTGTTCGACATCCCGGACCTGTCGGCGGCGCTGCGCAACTCGCTGCTGATCGCCCTGTTCACCGCGGTGATCTCGACCGTGCTCGGCACCATGGTCGGGCTCTCCCTGGGTCGCTACCGCTTCCGCGGCCTGGCAGCGCTCGACCTGCTGATGTTCGCCAACATCGCCGCGCCCGAGCTGGTGCTCGGCGCGGCGCTGCTGACGCTGTTCATCACCGTCCAGTTCCAGCGCGGCTTCCTCACGATCCTGGTCGCGCACGTGATGTTCACGATCGCGTACGTGGCCGTCACCGTGCGGGCCCGGCTGGCGGGCTTCGACCGCACGCTGGAGGAGGCGGCGCAGGATCTCGGCGCCGACCCCTGGGCGACCTTCCGCAAGATCACCCTGCCGCTGATCTTCCCTGGCATCCTGGCCGGCGCCCTGCTGTCCTTCGCCCTGTCGATCGACGACTTCGTCATCACCAACTTCAACTCCGGCCAGACCCAGACGTTCCCGATCTGGGTCTTCGGCGCCACGCGGGTCGGGGTCCCGCCTCAGGTAAATGTCATGGGCACGCTGATCTTCCTGGGTGGGGTCGGCCTGGCCGTCGGCAACGCGATCGCGGCGCGCCGGCGCGCCCTGGAATGAGGCCGGGCGGCGCTCTCCGAGGCAGGCAGGCGACGAAAGGACTGCAATGCGCACGCTGCACAACTTCATCGGCGGCGAGCACCACGACGCCGCTGACGGGCGCACCTCGACGCTGGTCGACCCGGCGACCGGGGGGCCGTTCGCGGAGGCGCCTCTGTCCGGCGAGGCCGACGTGGACGCGGCCTGCCGGGCGGCCCTGCGAGGGTTCGAGACCTGGCGCGACGCCACGCCGGCGGAGCGCAGCCGCGCGCTGCTCAAGATCGCCGACGCCATCGAGGAGCGGGCCGAGGAGCTGGTGCGCCTGGAGTGCGAGAACACCGGCAAGCCCGTGCAGATGACCATGGACGAGGAGGTCCCGCCCGCCCTCGACCAGATCCGTTTCTTCGCGGGAGCCGCCCGCATGCTCAACGGGCTGTCGGCCGGGGAGTACATGGCCGGGCACACCTCGATGATCCGGCGCGAGCCGGTCGGGGTGTGCGCCCAGGTCACGCCCTGGAACTACCCGTTCATGATGGCGGTGTGGAAGTGGGCGCCGGCGATCGCCGCCGGCAACGCCGTGGTGCTGAAGCCCTCCGACACCACGCCCGTCACCACCGTGTGGATGGCCGAGCTGATGAGCGAGTTCCTGCCGCCGGGGGTGATCAACGTGATCTGCGGCGACCGTGAGACCGGCGCCGCGCTGGTCCGCCACCGGGTCCCGGCGATGGCCAGCATCACCGGCAGCGTCCGCGCCGGTCGCGAGGTGGCCAGAGCCGCCGCCGACGACCTCAAGCGCGTCCACCTCGAGCTCGGCGGCAAGGCGCCGGTGATCGTCTTCGACGACGCCGACCCGGAGGCGACCGCAGAGGCGATCGCGGTGGCCGGCTACTTCAACGCGGGTCAGGACTGCACAGCGGCGACCCGGGTGCTGGCGGGGGGTCGCATCCACGACGAGTTCCTCGACGCCCTGGTGGCGCAGGCGAAGAGCACGAAGACGGGCGCGCCGGACGACGAGGACGTGCTCTACGGCCCGCTGAACAACGCGGGCCAGCTCGCACGGGTGCGGGGGTTCCTGGAGCGCATGCCCGCCCGGGCCGAGGTGCTCACCGGCGGGCACGTGATCGGCGACCGGCCGGGCTACTTCCACGAGCCGACCGTGGTCGGTGGGCTGGAGCAGAGCGACGAGATGATCCAGGACGAGGTCTTCGGTCCGGTGATCACCGTGCAGCGCTTCGACGACGAGGAGAAGGCGCTGGCCTGGGCCAACGACGTGGAGTACGGGCTGGCCGCGAGCGTGTGGACGCGCGACCACGGCCGCGCCATGCGCATGGCCCGCCGGCTGGACTTCGGCTGCGTGTGGATCAACACGCACATCCCGCTGGTGGCCGAGATGCCCCACGGCGGCTTCAAGCACTCGGGGTACGGCAAGGACCTGTCGATGTACGGGTTGGAGGATTACACGCGCATCAAGCACGTGATGTCGAGCATCGAGGACTGACAGGGCAACCGGACCCGCGGGACGCCGGCTCGCTCGGACCTCAGACCGGCGCCGTTGTCGTCGTCGGCGGTGGCGGTTCCGTCGTGGGCGGTGGCGGCGCCGTTGTTGTCGTCGGCGGTGGCGGTTCCGTCGTGGGTGGCGGCGGCGCCGTTGTTGTCGTCGGCGGCCTGGTGGTCGCCGTTGGCTTCGTCGTCGCCGTTGGACTGGTCGTGGTCGTCGGCGGGGGTAACGGCGACGTCTGTGTTTTAATGGGCCGGCGACCACCGAGAGGGGCGATCAGCAACGGCGGGGACGTGCCGCCCCCGCCGAGCCCGGAGATCAGGCCACCGAGGGAGGTCACCGGTGGAGGCACGCCGGGGATGATCGTCGAGCCGGTGCCGGAGGCGGCGGAACCGCCGACGCCGGCCCTCGGGCTCGAGCCGACGCCGGAATTCGCGAGCGCCCCGATGCCCGCGAGCGCGTTGCGCTCGGCGGCCCCGGCGGCCACAGCGACATTGGTGCAGCCCGACCTGCACGGGCTCGGCGCGCTGAAGCTGAGGCCGAGCAGCACGATCGCGGTTGCCCCCACCGCCACCTGCCATGGCCGCAGACCCCTCCGCACCAGCGCGTCCCAGCGCGACTCGTGGAGCCGCGGCTCGGCCCTGTCGAGGGTCACCCTGCTCACCAGGAGCTGGGCCGCGGGAGCGGGCGATAACGGCGCCGACAGCGCCGACAGCACCGGCAGCTCGGTCCTCACCCGCACGGGCGTGGCCGGCTCGAAGGCGCCGACCGTCGCGGGGGCGTCGTCGGCCGCCGCGAGCAGCGGGCCGAGCACGTCGGCCAGCTCCTCTCCGCTGAACGGACGGCGCAGGATGGCCAGCGGACCGCGGTCGGAGGGCAGCCCGCCACCGTCGTCGCCGGAGTCCAGCAGCGCCAGCACGGGACCGCGGTAGCGCTGCCTGAGCTGGCGGTAGACGATGCCGCGTTGACGGCGCGGGAAGTCCAGCAGGACCCCGTCGACGGGGGGGTGGGCCCAGTCCGCCAGGTCCGCGGGCGACTCCAGGCACGACAGCGAGCGGCCCTCACCCAGCGCCTGGACTGCGAGCGTGCCAAGCCGACCGCCGCGGGAGAGCATGATCACCCGCCGCTCGACGATCACCGCCGATTCCTCCTCGCCCACCGACGCCGCCGGCCAGGCCTACCAGCGACGCGAAGCCCTTTTCAGTTGACGTGATCCGCCTGGGCGAGAACAGTCCCATATGCGCATGTCGACCTCAACCTACGGTTGATGTAGGGGAACTGGCTCTGCAGGTACGTAGAACGTACTAGCGTAGTTAGCGCC
>Ga0137375_10009881_pt1 | contig 11318 bp, 13 predicted proteins | sample SagtaG_24_FD_104936 | JGI IMG/M metagenome (GOLD analysis project Ga0137375, IMG submission 104936) | Vadose zone soil microbial communities from Sagehorn Ranch, Mendocino, California, USA - Sage1_R_113_16 metaG | ecosystem: Environmental > Terrestrial > Soil > Vadose zone | place: USA... | reverse complement strand
GAATCCATCAGCTTTGGCTCCGGCGTGGTGGCCGGAGACACAGGCATTTGCCTGCACAATCGCGGTGCCGGTTTCGTCGCTGATCCTGCTCACCCGAACGCCCTGGCGCCTGGTAAGCGGCCCTTCCACACCATCATCCCAGCGATGATCCTCAAGGATGAGCGGCCATGGCTGTGTTACGGGGTCATGGGTGGTGATATGCAAGTCCAAGGCCACGTACAGGTAGCGCTCAACCTGATCGATTTTGCGATGAATGTGCAAGAAGCCATTGAAGCACCGCGTTATCGCATCATGGGCGGCAGGCGGGTCGCACTCGAACGAGCGATCTCGCCTGCTGTGCGTGATGTCCTCGCAGCCATGGGCCATGTCCTTGCACCCTATGGTGACCAGAGTATCTCCTATGGTGGTGGCCAGGGTATCCTCATTGATGACGAACGCGGTGTGCTCCAGGGAGGTAGTGATTATCGCAAGGATGGTTGTGCTCTAGGCTATTAAAACACAACGCCCTCTCCTGTGGGGAGAGGGCGAAGCACATAATATTCGCGGGTTTACAAGGCTTTCTTGAGACCGGGGGCTGGTTTGAAGCCGACGGTCTTGCTGGCTTTGATGCGAATTTCAGTGCCTGTGCGCGGGTTACGACCTTTGCGGGCCGCCCGTTTCTTCATCGTGAAGGTGCCGAAACTAGGGTAGGAAAAGCGGCCATCTTTTTTGATGGCTTTCCCCACGATGCCAAATATGCTGTCTATGAGCTCGCCGGCAGCTTTCTTGGTGAGATCCATCCCTTCACTGGATTTGACGACCTGATCAATGAATTCAGCCTTGGTCATGTGTCCCATCTCCCCCTCATCGTGCTCGTAGAGAGCGCCTTCGCCGACCTTGCGGTAACCATTACCGCATACATTTTCAATTAGAGTCTACCCACTCAGAATAAGACGTCAAGGGTTTTGTAGGGCAAAATCGCCCAGAAAACATAAAAATTTTGCACTAAGCACATATGCTGGACGATCAGGAGGGGCATTTTGGCTATCCTCACGCCATTTTTAAGATGTGAGAGGGTAGAAGAGCCTTGCCCACATACGCGATATGCACGCATCACTCTTGCTGTGAGGCTGGAAGCACGGCAACTTTGAGCGCCTGACGCGCCAGCATCAGCTCAAAGGCGTCACAGAGGCGTGCCAACGGGAGGGTCGTGGTGATCAGTGCCGCTCCAGGCAAGTGCTGTGAGGCGAGCACATCGAGTGCGAGGCGCACATGGTAGGGGGTATTATGGAACACACCCTGGAGCGTGAGTTGGTCATAATGCAATGCCTGGGTATCCAAGCGCACACTGGTGCCCCGACTACAGCCACCATAAAAGATGGCCTGCCCGCCTTTGCGCACCATGGCCACCGTGGTTTCCCACACTTCCGGACGCCCCACGGCCTCGATGGCCACATCGGCGCCGCGCTGACCATCAGTAAGGGCTCGTACGGCCTCAACCTGGTCTGGGACGTCGGCATAGTTGACCACGGCATCCGCCCCGAATTGCTGCGCTAACCCCAGTCGCTGAGGAGCACGGCCGCAGAGAATCACGCGGGCCCCGCGCCCCGCCGCCATAGCCGCCAGCATCAAACCGCTTGGCCCATCCCCATTGACGACTACAGTATCACCAGGGTGTAGTGTGGCTTGATCGAGACAATACAACACACAGGCCAGTGGCTCTGTTAAACAGGCCACCACACAGGGGAGTGCTGCGGGCAGCTCGAGCAAGTTCGTGTGCACCACTCGTTCTGGCACCACGATATACTCCGCATACGCGCCGTTGATGAACAGCAAATCATCGCAGAGATTCGGCAGATTCCGGCGACAGTAATAACACCGATAGCAGGGTGCCGAGTTATTGGCCACCACTCGCATCCCCTCGCGAAAATTTTTCACGGCGCTTCCTACGGCAGCAATGGTGCCGCTAAATTCGTGTCCAAACACGGAGGGGGGGGTAATCATGCGGGCGTGTCCGCCCTGCAAAAAGACTTTGAGATCGGTGCCGCAGGTCGTCGCCGCCTCAATGCGCACGAGGACGTCTGTCTCTCCAAACGTCGGGACTGGGATCGTTTCGAGAGCGACGTGGCGAGGTCCGTAGAGTAAGGCGGCCTGCATACTGCCATGGGATGTGCTCATAGCGGGTTCCCTGACGAAGGTTGACGATACTGGAGCAGCGCTGTCTCCAGCCGAATATGCCCAAACACGCGTAACGCAATCAAAACTTTTTGCGCGGTTGGTAAGCTGGTGCGTCCACGAAACACGTTGTACCGGTGACGGACGATTTTGTGCAGTGTCGTGCGATAGATGGCTGCCATAATTTCTGGGGCGACTAACCTGGCGCGGTCACCGGGCAGGAGACACGTTACGGCCTTCCGGTAATACTCTGTGGCACGCTGCTGTTGGAAGTGCATCAAGGCGACAAATGCCGCGGTGTAGCGCTGTTGGAAGAGGTCAGTTTCAGGGTACTGAAAGGCGTGCAGATCCTCGAGGGGCAAATAAATCCGTCCGCGTTCAGCATCCTCTTTGACATCGCGGATGATGTTGGTGAGCTGGAGGGCAATGCCCAGGTTGTGCGCATAGCTCTGTACCCCAGCGTGGTTTGCACCAAAGATAGGGAGACACGCCAAACCCACTACCGACGCCACGCGGTAGCAGTACTGTTCCAGCTCCGAGAACGTGGCGTAGCGTTGGATCGCCAGGTCCATCTCCACGCCGCCGATAAGTTCCTCAAAGTAGTGCTTGGGAATAGCGTAGTGCGCCACGGTCCGTTGCAGGGCCTGGGTGATACGATGGGTCGGCTTGCCAGCGTAACAGTTGTCGAGTTCCCGACACCAGTCCTGCAGAAGAGTCTGCTGCGTCGTCAGCGCGTGGCCGTCATCGGCAATATCGTCGCAGTAGCGACAGAAGGCATACACCGTATAAATAGCATCACGCTGAGCCTTGGGCAAAAAGAGAAAAGCATAATAAAAATTCTTCGCGTGTTGTCTCGTTACCTCGCGACAGTACGCATAGGCTTCCTGCGCATCTGTGTTCACACGTGGCTCCTCGTCCGACCTCCTGCCGCCCTGGCCGTGCCTCCCGTTACTGCATGGTGCTGATGCTGCTTCTGGGGCACATGACACCTCCTATGCGGCGAGGTATTGTCGCAAATATTGTCCTCCGACACAATGGTGTTTGCAGAAGGAATAGCGCGCCATATCAGAAGCGAGAGGGCGTATAAGACACGACAGCGAGAGCAGTGGGGAGCATAATTCAGGACCCTGGGTGAAACACGTGAGGACAAGCCGTAGCCAAACATAGCGGTTGTCCTCACGCTGACAGCGCTGGGGCCTATTTTGACACGATATCTTTCTTCATCGGCCCCAAGGCGCCAAGGAGTTCGCTCTTCTCTTTCTCTGGCACCTTGAACTTATCCAGCGTGGCAACGAGATCTCCGACCAGTGCATCAAAATCAGCGTCGGTAACACCCATGCCCGTGTGGGCCGTCTTCATGTCTTTCCCTGTGTACTTGCAGGGACCACTACTCGCCTCGCAGATCTGGTCTACGAGTTTGGCTTTAAAGGAGGGAACATCGGTATTAGCAAAGAAACGATTAATACGGCGGTCTGCAGCAACCCGAGCGACAAAATCATCAACAACGGCCGTAATGGCAGGTTTGCCTCCCAGACGGTCGTACAATGACTTCTCCTTCGTTGCCATTTGTTGTTCCCCACCCAGCATCCCACAGCCAGACAGGGCAACTAAACTCAGTATTCCAATTGCCAGCCGTCGTTTCCACTGCATCTTCCGTTCTCCTCTTGCCTAAGGTCATTGTGCATCGGCCCAACTGCTGGGACTCCCCAGCTGGCCTGCCGCAACAGTATACTTCGTGTCTTTCTAGAGAGTCCAGAGTAACAATGAGCCCGCAGGCATGTTGCCTTTTTTCGACGGCTGGCACATCGGTTCCGCTGTAGGTGCTACACGCTGCAAGACACGCTACAATATCTCTACAGTACCACACCACGCGTGCGGCGGTATGCATCGTGTGTTGTATTCTTGGGACAGTGTGCAGCCAGGACGAGGGTTACGTGTGTTAGAGCAAGGTGTGAAGAAAAGTGAGAATGGATGGAAGCAAAGTAAGGATGTCGGTATGCGTAACCGATGGAGAGTTTTCTGCTATGTACTCGCCTCTATACTGATAATGAGTACAAGCGGCGCGCACGCCGCGGCTGAGCCTGAAGGCCCTACGCAACTCGTGCAGCGCCTCGTGAAGGCCATCAATAGTATCAAGCCAACAAACAACGGGGGCCTCTCAGCCGCCGACCGGGCCGCGAACATTGCTGCCGCCAAGGAGGCGAACGCCATCCTCGACATTCCTGCGGTGGGGCAGCGCACGTTGGGGAAACACTGGCAAGCTCGCACTCCGGCCGAGCAACAGGAGTTCATCGCCCTGCTCGAACAGCTCTTCACCAAAGTGGCGTACCCCAAATCGGCAGAGTTTTTTAGCGGTTTAGAGATGAATATCGCCAAAGAGAATATCGCTGGACAACGCGCTACGGTGAAAACCACCGTCAAACATCCCAAGGAAGGCCTAGTGTCAGTTGATTATCGGCTGGCCCAAGACAGTAATGGGTGGCGGGTACAGGATATTTTGCTGGACGATGTCAGCTTGGCTGGCAATTTGCAGTCGCAGTTCAACAAGATTATCACAGAAAATTCGTATGCGGAATTGCTCCGTCGCATGCGTGACAAGCTTAACGAGTAAGCAAATCTTGCCTCTTTAGCCCCCAGGCTCAGCCAGGAGTGCCGCATAGCTTAGACGGAAGCTACGATAACGAAGGGCATAGACAGCGGCCACGAGCCTGCTATTCCAATAACGTTTGTTACTGAGCCGTTGGTTGGCATCAGGAGCCGCTTCGAGGGGAGGTGGTGGCACTCCCAACTGTGCCACCACGGACATCTTTGAAAGCATGCGTGCGGATGGCTGTTGTACCCGCTGTAAATAGCAGTTTGATAGGCTTATTGCGTCAGGCATGTGTGCGGGTCGAGTTGATAGATGCGCATGTCTCCACCACACAGCATGCCGATTTGACAGGAAGGCACGACCGCATCGCCAAACTGCGCAGACTCTATCCAGGCCCCGCAGTCTACTAACACCAGGTTGTTGCCCGGATCATGCGCATCGCGATGGAGGCAGATACGGGCCTGGTGGGAGTGCCCGATGACGATCGTGCGTAACTCTGGCAGAGCACTGGCGAGTTCTATGGCTCTGAGATGATCCGGTGAACCGGCACGCAGCCCGGCGGCAAACTCTAACGCTTTCGGCAATAGCCCATGGCTCTGGGTCAGTGCCCTCTCCTCGCTGGCAGCCGCCGTGGCCCACACATTGACCACCTCGGGCAGTTCCTCATCCTCGTGTGCAATCACTACAGGAGCGGTGCCCTCCGAGCCCATTAGCTGCTCCTCTGGCTGAGGTATGGTGCGATCCAGTGCATAGCGATGGGCTGAGACTCCTCCTCCAAACCGCTCCAAAAACCAATCCTGCAGGTCATCATCGAGCAGTTCCTCGAGCGCATCGAAAAGGTCCCCGTGGGTGACCAGCAGCGAGCGTCGGCCGCCGACTGCGTATGTAAACGCCCGTCTGGCATGACTGAGCTCGATACTGTGGAGCATTTTCAGGTCGTGATTTCCTAACAGGACATCCGGTTCGAGTGACGCAGCATCGACACGCGCAAGACGACGGCGGGCTTCTGGGTTGTCATTGAGGATCCGCACCACCAGCGCTGTGACGTCATCTGCAGCGAACTCGTTTTCACGCCACAGATCGAGAAAGTCTCCTAATTGTATGGTCTTGACGGTGTGCTCCGGTGGTAGTTGTTGCCCAAACTCCAGGAGGACTCCACAGAGCCGATCGAGCAGCACATCGCGCTGCACAAAACGCCCCGGCTCTATAGCGTGAAAGCTATAGTGATACTGTGCCTCGGCCCTCCGGGACAGCAGATGCAAGTCGGGAAGAAACACGAACGTGCGCTCGGTATGATCGCCGCCGAGCATGGCGTCATTACAGAGTCGGGTGACGAGCCACACCTGCTGCACACAATCGTCTCGCAAACACCACCAGACCGGTGTATCCACCTGCATGCTCGTCTCCCAGAACCCAGATGGTATGTTCTCCCCTCCCCAGGCCTGGCGCCTGCTCTGCAGTCACGGCGAGTGGCGTGAGCCGTCTTGTGTAGAAAGCGAAGAAGAAGTCCCCTTTCACGAGTCCCCGTGCCCGCTCGGGGTCGAGATCGTAGAAGGCTCTGTCCTGGTCTTTCTCGACCCGAGCATCATGGACGGTGAGGAGCCATCGAGGGTCGTCAAACAACTGCGTGAGGGCACCGGTCCTCTCCTGGAGGTCTTCCTTCGTGGGGGTTTTCTGCGTGAGAGCAGCGAGTAATTTACCATACTTGTCCTGGATGTGCTGGAGCCGTCCAGGGTCCTCGTCCTGGGGCGACCAGCTACGTGAGGGTCTCCTCCCGCCATGGAACAAAAATCCTAGCAGGAGCTTCTGGTCTTCAGGATCCAAAGGGAGAGCGAAGTCAGGGCTGCGCTCCAAGGCCTCCGGGACACCAACAAAGCCGGGCCGTGGACAAGGGGGATTGCAACCAAGCACACTGAGAACCATGCCTGTCAAGGCGATAAGGAGCCTGACGGAGAACGCACGACGGGTCCTCGATGTCAGCCACAGCCGCGTATCAATCGACCGCCATTGGTGCGTGTTGCACTGGGTCACGGGGTTTCTCCCTTTGCTCCATTTTGCTTGTTGTCCAACGATCCTCTGGCCCTTCTAATCACTTCCCCATTGCCATGGTGGGCGCTGGGGCGCTGGTCCCCCCGCCTTCCTTGCGCTGAGAGCGGCCAAAGACCTGCCCCTACTGTGTGAGCCCTCGCGCCTCAACACATCCAGACAGACTCAGTCCAGGGCGAATTACCGTTGCAGTAACGGCACGTGTAAAGCAGGGTCATTCAGTTCTCGGCAGACCAGTTGACAAGAAGCTTCATTAGGGCGATCAGGGTCATTCAGTTTTCGGTGTCCTCCCCTTTCGGTGTTCCCCTTCCCCCTACGATGCGGGAGGGGGGATGAAGCGCTGGAGAGCCAGCTTACGCGCTCTCTTTCCCCATCCCTGCCTTCCCTTACAGGGGGCAAGGGGCCAACTGCCTCGTGCAGTCAGGAGCAAATCGAGCACTGAATCGCCCTGACCCGGAATCTGTACCAGAGACAAGCGCCGTGAGAGCCCCATCGTTGGGTCGAAACAGCTGGACTAGCCCCGCGTTGGTCCCGAGAGACTCATCTCTCGAACGGGCTCGGACGCCATTCAGGGCCCCAGCAGGCCGGCGGTAAGGCATGCCTACACATGTAGGTTATTCGAACAGGATGTGAAAGCCTTCTTGCGTAAAATGGTGGTCGTTGCTGAGGACTTCTGTCAGTCCCTCGCGTCGTATCACCTGCATCGAGACACAATCGGTCAGGCTGTATGCTTTGTCGGGCCGGGCTTTATACAATGCTAGACCCTCCAGGAGCCAGGCACGCGTCACCTCCACCACCCGCACGCTTGGGTCCGATAACATCTCCTCCACACGTGCAGTCGCTTGTTGGCGCAGGTACGGCCCTGCAGCGCTAAACGCCGCCAGAAATTCCAGTACCACCGCATAGGTCGTGTATAAGATGTCCTCACGCGACAGGGTGTGGCTGAAGGCAGTCACACGGTCATGCCACGTGTCTCGTCGGAAGAGCAGTGCCACCCAGTAGAACGTATCAGCAAAGAACCGCCGCATGTTTACCGTTTCGGCGTGCCGTAAATGTGGTGGTCAATCTGCGTGGCGAGATCAGTCGGGAGGCGATCGAGTTCTTCGTCAGGAATCATGCGGCTAGCTTCCTCGAAGCGTTCCCAAATGGGCTTGCGCGCTTCGTATGGCGGCGCGGGAGATTCTTGCTCGTCGCTGCCGTGTGGCTCACCATTGACGGGACGATGGTGCACGTGTTCCTTCAATCCCTCCAGCGCTTCGTCCAGCAAGGAGGGTATCGCTCTACCCGTCTCGCGCGCGAGTGCTTCGAGTAAGCTCTTTTGTCCCGGTATCAGTTCAAACGGTGTAAGTTCCATAAGTCTACAATACCAAGCAAACCAAAGGATTGCAAGGTGTAAGGTGCGCGGCCATCTTCCTGCTCACCGGAGATTGTGCATTTTGCCCTAAATGTGACACTTGACAACGCGACACTATAGTGTCATGTTTATATTAGACGTCAAGGGAGGCTGCTTATGGGCCAGGACAACAGGGACGAGTGCTGCTATGGGATCGAAGAACTAGCGGAGCTAGGGGGGGTGACGCGCCGCACCGTGCGTTATTACGTCCAGCGCGGGCTACTGCCCACGCCGCTCGGCACGGGGCGCGGACCACACTATACCCAGGCGCACCTGGAACGACTCATCCACATCCGCCAGCTGCAAGAAACCGGCGTGCTGCTGGCCGAGATCACGGCGCAGCTCGATGGGGTACCACGGATGCCAGTGAGTGTCCCTGAGGTGCCCCTAGAGCGGAGCACCTGGATGCGCTTCGTGCTCGCTGACGGGGTGGAACTGCATGTGCGCGCCGGTGCGGCGGGCTTCCAGCCGTCGCAACTGGCGCGGCTCGTCGAGGCGGCACAGCAGACCCTTGGCCTCCAGACCAGCCCTCACCTCTCTGCAAGGAGTAACACCCATGGACGAAACGCTACACAGTTGTCTGGTGACGTCGAGCCAGGTCCCGATCCCACTCCAGGGCGTACGCATTGAGGCGTGCCTCACGGGTCTGGGCTCCGAAGTGACGGTCACCCAGCGCTACACAAATCTGGAAGCGGTCGATGTCGAGGCGGTCTACGTCTTCCCGCTTGCAGAGGGGGCAGCGGTGTGCGGCTTTACCGCCCGCGTTGGGGACCGCCTGATCCGCGGCCGCGTTGAAGAGCGTGAGAAGGCCTTTGAGGTCTACGACGATGCCATGGCTGCCGGCCATAGCGCGTTCTTGCTCGACCAGGAGCGTCCCAACATCTTCACGGTCTCGGTCGGCAACCTGCGTCCCCAGCAGAGCATCGAGATCGCTATCACCTACGTGACCCTGCTCGCCTTTGAAGGAGCGGCCGTGCGACTGCTCATACCCACCACCGTGTCGCCCCGCTATGTCCCGGCTGGACCGCCAGAGGTGGGGCAGTCGGACGGGGAGCATGTGAACCCGCCAGCCCAGGAGACGGTGCCTTACGGTCTGACGCTCACCGTGGAGATTCGTGACACCACAATGACGCAGATCGAGTCGCCAAGCCATGCTATCCACACTACACCCCAGCCCCACGGCATTACTGTGACGCTGGCCAGCGACCAGGTGGCGCTGGACCGCGACTTCGTGCTCCTCATGCGACCCGCGGACGCCCATCAGCCGGTGGCACACGTGGCCCGCGAGGCAGACGGCACGCTCTATGCGATGGTGACATTCCATCCGCCACCGCTCGGTATCCCGAGCCGTGGCCATGAGGTGCTCTTTCTGCTCGACTGCTCTGGCTCCATGCAGGGTGACTCGATCGCGCAGGCCCAGCGCGCCCTGGCACTTTGTGTGCGGGCGCTGGCGGCACAAGACTCGTTTAATATCGTGTGTTTTGGCTCCCATTTTACTTCTCTTTGGCCTGCCTCACGGCCGTATAGCCAGGCGAGCCTGGAGGAGGCGACGCAGTATATTCAGCAAGTCCAGGCTGACCTGGGTGGCACCGAGATCTTGGCGCCGCTCCAGCACCTTCTGCAGATGGCACCAGACCCAGAGCGTCCACGGCAGCTCCTCTTGCCGACGGATGGTGAGGTGTCGAACGAGGCCGCGGTCATTGATCTGTGTGCGCATTATGCCACCACCACACGCGTCTTCGCCTTTGGTATTGGGGCGGGGGTCAGCGAGCATCTGGTGCGCGGTATAGCACGCGTCTCATACGGGGCGGCAGAGTTTATCTATCCTGGCGAGCGCATAGAGCCCAAGGTGCTCCGGATGTTCGGCCGCGTGCATACGCCAGCGTTCAAGCACGTGCACATCGACTGGGGCGGCCTGGAGGTCGAGCAGGCTCCGGCGGTATGCCCACCAGTGTTCGGTGGCGACAGCCTAACGGTGTTTGGCCGTTTCAGAGGTGAGACAACAGACACGGTGGCTTCTGGGCGAAGCCCGAACGTGGTACTGCACGCCGACGCGCATGCCTGGGAGGTGCCTATGGCTCTTGGGCAGCCAGAGACAGGTGGACCCATCCCCACCCTGTGGGCGCGCCACCGCATCCGTGACCTGGAGGGGTGCCACGGGGCGCCGCTACGCGGCAGCACCCAGGCGCAGCGCAAGGCTGACCGCTCGATCGCCCAACTCGTCGAGCTTGGACAGCGCTACGGCCTGCTGTCGAGTGCCACGAGCTATGTCGCCGTCGAGGAGCGCAGTGCGGCGGATAAGACCACCACCCAGGCGGTGTTGCGGAAAGTTCCCATTGCCATCACGCAGGGCTGGCATGGCCGCGGTAGTGTGTTACCGTCCATGGCGGCGGTGAGGCAGGTGGATATGGCCCTGCTTGCCCCAGCGTCCTCCCTGCCTCTCCAAGCCGAGTTCCAGGCGGGGCAGGTGAGGGCAGCAGCCCATGATGTCACGGGTCGGCTCAGCGCTGCGCAGCAGCGGTTGATGCGGCAGAGGGAGATAGACCACCGACTCTCCGCCTGGCCGGCGGCCCAGGCGAAGGATCGCGCCACCCCAGCAGACCGGCTGTTTGCCCCAGCAGACCGGCTGTTTGAACTCTTGATGACGCAGCAGGCCGATGGGAGCTTCCGCCTCTCTCCCGTGCTCCAGCACTGGCTCGGACAGCGCTGGCAAGCGGTCAAAGCGGCGGCGCACCACGGCGAAGCGCTCGTTGCGACCGCCGTCGTGGTCGCACTGCTGGCGCAGGAGGCTGCTGACCGCGCTGACGAATGGGGTCCCGCAGTGGCCAAGGCACAACGCTGGTTGGCGCAACAAGGGCACTCCATTGCGGTAGAGACATTGCTCTAAACGTGTTACTGCACATCTTCACTGGGGAGGATGAGAGTCGATGGAGCCTCGGAGAGCACTTCGCTTCGGCGTGGTGTGTTGGCAGAGCCGCTCGCGCCATGAGTGGAGGGAGAAGGCGCGGCAAGCGGAACAGCTGGGCTACGCCACGTTCCTCGTCCCCGATCACCTGCAGGACCAATTGGCTCCCGTTCCAGCCTTGCTCGCCGCGGCTGACGCTACTACGACTCTGCGCATAGGGAGCCACGTGT
>Ga0137375_10009880_pt1 | contig 11318 bp, 10 predicted proteins | sample SagtaG_24_FD_104936 | JGI IMG/M metagenome (GOLD analysis project Ga0137375, IMG submission 104936) | Vadose zone soil microbial communities from Sagehorn Ranch, Mendocino, California, USA - Sage1_R_113_16 metaG | ecosystem: Environmental > Terrestrial > Soil > Vadose zone | place: USA... | reverse complement strand
CCCTCTGACCCGTCTCATTTAACTCCTTCGCCCGCGAGGGGACCGGATCGGCCGTCCTCATGCCGAGCCATGGCATTCTTGCCCAGACCGTTGCGGCGGGCCAACTCTCGTGCTCACCCTGTCAGACTCGAGGAATGGCGGCCGCAGGCTCCGCCGCTCGATTGCGATTCGCGGGCATCGCGGTCCTCGTGCTCACGCTTATATGTGCGATCGCGTCGATCCTCGCGGTCCCCCGGTCGACAGAGCCCTTTACGACCTACGCGGGTGCGACCTACGCCCATGCGTCCACTGCCGCTCACGCTGCCGATCTCGCGGCCGGGCTCGGCCTACTTTCGGCGGGTCTCCTCGGATGGGTCGAGCCGCGGACAAGGCGGCTCGGTCTGCTGACCCTGCTCGCCGGAATCGCCTGGTTTGGGCCGGATTGGGAGGGCTGGGACGGTGGATCCCCTTTTCTCCGCAGCCTCGGCGCGGTCGTGACGCCCTTCTTCCTCGCGCTCCTGTTCCACCTCGTGCTCGCGCTTCCGCTCGGACGGCTCCGGTCGTGGCCTGTTCGGGTTGTGGTCATTGCCGCTTACGGGGTGGCCGCGTTCGTGAGCCTCGGCCGGGCGCTCTTCCGCGACCCGTTCCTCGATCCCTACTGCTGGCGCAACTGCCTCTACAACTCGTTCCTCGTCCACGCGGACCCTGGGGTTGCGCGGACCCTCGACCAGATCTGGCTCCGCTCGAGTCTCGCCATCGGCCTGTTGCTCGTCGTGATGGGCGCCTGGCGGCTGCTCACGGCGAGCGGACCTGCGCGGCGCGTGCTCCTGCCGCCGCTCGTCCCCGGCGTGCTGGCCGGTGGCGCCGCGAGCGCCTACGCGGTCGCGCTCCTGCGCACGCCGCTCGAGGACCCGCGCAGCGCAGGGTTCTCGTCCATCTTTCTCGCACTCTCGCTTTCCGTCGCTGTGCTCGCCCTCGGTCTCGCCAGGGGTGTCCTCGAGACCCGCCGAACTCGAGCCGCGGTCTCGCGGCTCGCGGGCGAGCTGGGGGAGGCTCCGCCACCGGGCACGCTCCGAGATGCGCTCGCCGCGGCCGTGGGCGATCCGGCTCTCGAAGTGGCCTACTGGCTTCCCGAGGCGCAGCGTTTCGTCGACGGGCGTGGGTATCGAACGGAGTCGCCGGTTCCAGGGCATGGTCGGGCGGTGACGCCGATCGTCAGGGACGGGCGGCCGGTGGCGTTCGTCGTCCACGATGCCGCGCTGCTCGAGGGACCGGCGCTCGAGCGTGAGATCGGCTCCGCGGCGCGGCTCGCCGTCGAGAACGAGCAGCTCCAGGCCGAGGCACTCGCTCAGCTCGAGGACCTTCGCGCCTCGCGCGCTCGGATTGTCGAAACCGGCGACGCCGAGCGGCGCCGCCTCGAGCGTGATCTTCACGACGGAGCCCAGCAGCGCCTCCTCGCCCTCTCCTACGACCTGCGCGTGGCGCGGGCCGGTGCCGAGGCCGGGGGTGACCAGGGGAACGCGACGCTCCTCGCCTCGGCGGGCGACGAGGCCCAAGCTGCGCTCGGGGAACTGCGCGAGCTTGCCCACGGGATCTACCCGGCGATCCTCGCCGAAGCGGGGCTCGCGCCCGCATTAGCGACGCTCGCCGAGGAGGCGCCGTTGCCGGTCGAGCTCGGCGAGGTGCCGCCGGAGCGCTACGGCACGCCGATCGAGACGGCTGCCTACCTGACGGTCGCCGAGGCGATCGCCGACGCGGCTGGACGGAGGGCGACGTTTGTATCCGTAGACGTCGCCCGCGAGAACGAGCAGCTTGTCGTCCAGGTCAGAGACGACGGCGCCGCAGGCGCGTCGGCGCTCCTTAACATCGCCGACCGGGTGGGCGCGCTTGGCGGCTCGCTCGAGGTGCGGCCTCACAGCGTCCGGGCGGTTATCCCATGCGAGTAGTCGTTGCCGACGACGTCATGCTCACTCGCGAAGGGATTGTCCGCCTACTCAAGGAGTCGGGGATCGACGTGGTCGCGGAGGCGGAGGACGCGGACGGGCTGCTCCGGCATGTTCAGCTCACACAGCCGGACGCCGCGATCGTCGACATCCGCATGCCGCCGACCCATACGGACGAGGGCCTGGTGGCCGCGCAGCAGATCCGGGCCGAGCACCCGGAGGTGGGCGTGCTCGTCCTCTCCCAGTACGTCGAGCCCAGCTACGCGATGCGCCTGCTCGAGGAGCACCCAGTGCGCGTCGGCTACCTGCTCAAGGAGCGGGTCTTCGACGTCGCGATCCTCGTCGATGCCCTCCGCCGCCTGGCCGACGGCGAGACCGTGATCGATCCGACGATCGTCTCGCGCCTCGTCGGACGCCGCCGCCGCGAAGACCCGCTCGCAGAACTGACGGAGCGCGAGCGCGAAGTGTTGGGCCTCGTCGCCGAAGGGCTGTCGAACAAGGCAATCGCTGCGCGCCTCTTCGTCACCGAGCGCACGGTCGAGGCCCACGTGAAGCAGATCTTCCTCAAGCTCCGGCTCGATACGAATCCCGAGTCGCACCGGCGAGTGCTCGCCGTGCTCGCCTACTTGAGAGCCGGCGTCGGGGCAGACTAGTCCGGCTTCCTGAGCTGGGACCCTCGTGACCTGGTTAGTTCGTGCGACCGGTCACGACCTTTTGCATGGAAATGCCTGATTTGCAGGTAATTTACGCTATGAGGCCTGGGCCACGAATGGGCCACGAGAACGAGAAAACGCGTCTATGTCGACAACATGAGTTGCTTATTTGCAGGCACTTCGAGAGACGGGAGCGACGGGACTCGAACCCGCGACCTCCGGCGTGACAGGCCGGCGTTCTAACCAACTGAACTACGCCCCCGCGAGCGAGAGACAGTCTAGCTAGGAGATTTCCGTCAGGCCCAGCTGGCGCAGCAGCGTAACCGAGTCCGAGTACACGTCCTTGCGAGCGACGAGGCCGTCGCGGATCGGGATCACGTCCATGCCGCGGTACTCGACCTTCTTGCCCGTGGGCGGCACCTCGATCCCGGAACGGGTCATCGGGCCTTCGTGCGTCCCGCGCGCTGTCCACTCCTGAACGACCAGGTCGGCGCGGATGTAGGCGCGCCGTGTCTCGAACGAGAGGTCGGGGAAGACGGAGAAGATGCCCGAGACGGCCTTTCCGATCTGCTCGCGGCCGACGTTCACGTTGCCGGTGACGTGGTTCTCGAAGACCGAATCCTCGGTGTGCATGGCCACGATAGCGTCCACGTCGTGCTCGCCCCAGGCCGCGTTGTAGCGGTCGATGAACTCCTGCAGCTCCGAGCCGTCCATGGCGTTTAGCCTAACCCGCTGATGACCGTCGTCGATTGGGTGGCGCTCGCGCTCGTCGTGCTCGCCGCGGTCGGCGGTGCGGTGCAGGGGCTCGTCTGGAGCGGCCTCTCGCTCGCCGGCCTGCTCGCGGGCGCCTTCCTCGGCGGTCGCCTAGCCCCGCTCGTCCTCGCCCACGGCGCGAGCTCGCGGTATGCGCCGGTGGTGGCGCTCGTTGCCGCCGTCGGTTTCGCGGTGGCCCTCGAGGTCCTCGGCAGCACGATCGGCGGGGTCATTCGCAGCCGCGAGCGCGCCCCGAGCCTGCGGCTCCTCGACTCGGCCGGCGGTCTGGCGGCCGGGGCGCTGATCGGGCTCGGCGTGGTCTGGGTGCTCGGGGCGATGGCGCTTCAGCTGCCGGGCCAGACGCAGCTTCGGCGAGCGGTACAGCGCTCGGTTGTGCTCCAGCGCCTGAACTCGATCGTCCCGCCGCGGAGCCTCCTGAACACGCTTGCGCGGATCGACCCGTTCCCGAGCCTGGCGGGCCCCGCCGTGCCGACCGAGCCGCCCGACCGGCGCGTGTTGGAGCAATCGGGCGTGCGCGCCGCAGGGCCGAGCGTGGTGCGGATCATCGGCACCGCCTGTGGCCTCGGCATCGAGGGGAGCGGCTGGGTCGCGGGGCCGGGGGTGGTCGTGACCGCGGCGCACGTCGTCGCCGGCGAGGACGATACGACGGTGACCATGCTCGCTGGCGGCTCGCTGGCGGCTCGGGCAATCGCCTTCGACGCGCGGAACGACATCGCCGTGCTGCGCGTACCGGGCCTCTCCCTGCGGCCGCTACGCCTCGTCGATCCAAGGCCGGGCACGCCGGTGGCGGTCGTCGGCTACCCCCAAAACGGTCCCTTGGACGCCGCCCCCGGCAGGATCGGCGACACCTCGACCGTCTTCGCCCAGGACGCGTACGGCCGCTCGACTAGGCGTACGATCACGAGCCTGAGCGGAGACATCCGCCAGGGCGACTCGGGCGGCCCGGCGGTGGACGCCTCGGGAGCAGTGCAGACGACAGTCTTTGCGGCGCGCGCCGAAGGCGACGGTGGTTACGGCGTGCCGTCATCGATCGTACGGCGTACCCTCGCCTCGGCCCGCACGCCGGTCTCGACCGGTCGTTGCGGCGCCTAGATGCACCTTCCTCTCGCGCCGCGCGGTCCTCTTCGCTTACTCGAGCACGTCGAGCGCGGCTTCGGGCTGCTTGAAGGGCGGGATCACATAGACGCCGGCCACCTTCTCGCGCGCCTGCGCGTAGAGCTCGCGCGCCAGGGCCAGACCCTCGGTGCCTGCGTTCGGTCCTGCCTGCTCGAGCCGCCGCTGCACCTCCTCGGGCACGACGATCCCCGGCACCTCGTTGTGCAGCCGCACCGCGAGCTGGTAGCTGCGCACGTAGAAGATTCCGAGCAGCAGCGGCACCGGCCAGCCGCCGATCAGCTCCGCGAACCGGTCGAGATAGGAGAGGTCGAAGAGCGCCTGCGTCATCGCGAAGCTCGCTCCCGCGGCGATCTTCTGGCGGAAGCGCTCGGCCTCGGTCTCGAGATCGTCCGCGGAGGGGTTCACGGCGACGCCGAGGAAGAACGAGGTCGGCGCGTCGATTCCCTTGCCGTTGTAGTCCTCGCCCTGGTTCAGCTTCGAGACGACGTGGGAGAGACCGATCGAGTCGACCTCGTAGACGCCGCGTGAGCCCGGGTAGTCGCCGATCTCCGTCGGGTCGCCCGTGACCGAGAGCACGTTGCGGACGCCTTCCGCGTGGGCGCCGAGGAGCAGCGACTCGAGCCCCATGATCGAGGTGTCGCGCGGGGTGACGTGCGGGATCGTCTCGACACCGCAATCGCGCTCGATCGCGACGGCGGCCATGAGCGCGTTGGCCCGAGCCCGGGCCATCGGGTTGTCGTTGATGTCGACGAAGCCGACCAGACCGGAGGCTTTGAGGGTCCGCACGACGCTCAGCATCGAGTCGTAGGTGCCGCCCTTCGGCGGGTCGAGCTCGACGCAGGTGACCCACTCGCCCTCGCGCAGCTTGCGCGCCAGCTCGGTCTCCTGGGGGCCGCCGTCGAGCCTGGGCTCGGGCAGGGCGCGCTCCAGCACGTCCAGTGGCGCGCTCGGCTCGCGCTCCTCGTCGACCGCGGAACGAATCGCGGCGATCTCGAGCGGGGTCGTCCCGCAGCAGCCGCCGATCAGGCGGGCTCCCAGCCGGCGCGCGTGCGCCGCGAACTCCGCGAAGTACTCAGGCGTGGCGTGCGGGTAGATGACGCGGCCGCCGCTCAGGCTCGCGAGGCCGACGTTCGGCAGCGCGGCGAGGGGTGGGCCGCCATCTGCGCCCATCGCCTCGAGCGCGGCGAGCGCAGCGTGGAGGCCCGCGCCGTGATTCGCGCCGATCGCGGCCAGGTCGAGCGGCCGCAGGCGTTCCGCCGCTTCGGCGGCGCTCACGCCCGCGAGCGTCTCCGCGCCCTCGTCGAAGGTCAGGGTCGCCACGATCGGAAGCGAGGAGACCCCGCGTACCGCTTCGATTGCGGTCTCGAGCTCGTCAAGCTCGTAAAACGTCTCGATCATGAAGAGATCCACGCCGCGCCCGTCCAGGAGCCGGGCCTGTTCGGCGAAGATCTCGCCGCGCCGCTCGGGCGGAATGCCGGCGAGGTCGCCCAGGGGGCCTATCGAGCCTGCGATGAAGACCTCCCGGCCGGAGACCTCCCGCGCCTCCCGTGCGACTTTCACGCCCGCGCTGTTGATCCGCTCGAACTCGTCCTCCAGGTATTGCTGCGCGAGCTTGCGCCTATTGGCGCCGAAGGTATTCGTTTCGATCAGGTCGGCTCCGGCCCGGATGAAGCTCGTGTGGAGCGTGACGACGCTCTCCGGTGAGCGGATGTTCGCTTCCTCGGGGCAACGCAGCCTCGGCACCGCGCTCGAGATCAACACGCCCATGCCGCCGTCGCCCACGACGATCGGGCCGCTGTTCAGACGCTCCTGGAATCGGCTGCTCATGCGGGTTTGACTCTACTCAGACGGCGTCGGCGCTGGACTTCGGCAGCTCTCGACTCAGGTGAAGTGAGGCAGTCAACCATGAACGAGGGATAGATCAAGCGAGGCCCCAATTGCGATACTCCTCGTGCAAGCGATAGAGCGCCCCGATGCGGCGGGGGCAGCTCATCGAAACGGAGCGGGCCCGATGCGGCGGGGCCCTCCGGAGATGCAACTGCGGCTCTCTCTCACGGGAGACTCAGGCGGGGCCGGGCGGCGGCCCCGCCTGTAGTTCATGAAGCCCGCAGCAGCGGGCTTCGGTCTCCGAGACAAACCCTCAAGTGCGTTTCGAATTTTGCCGATCTCCGGCATGACTCCTTCCGGTCGGGGACTGACGGCAATCATCCTGCGGCTGTTCGGAGTTTCAGACGGCGGGCCGCGGCCCGCCGTCGCCTTTTCGGACAAGCTCCGGTGACACAGTCCCGTAGACCTCGGTTCGCTCAGTCGTTGACGACGCGGCCCTCCATTCCGCCGGCGACGGTCACGACCTGGCCGGTGACGTGGCCGGAGAGCTCATCCGAGGCGAGCACGACCACGGCGCGAGCGACGTCCACGGGCTGCGCCACCTCGCGCAGAGCCATCGTCCTCGTCACCCGCTCGAGGGTCTCGGGGGTGAGCGAGCCGCGCGTCATCGGCGATTCGGTCCAGCCGGGGGCGACAGCGTTGACGCGCGCACGAGGGGCGACGCGGACGACCTCGTTCTTGAGGCTCAGCAGGAGCCCGTGCAGGATCCCCGACTTCGCGGCCGCGTAGTCGGCGTGTCCGGCCTCGCCGAAGAGCCCGGCCGTCGAGCCGACGAGGACGAGGCTGCCGTGACCGCTGCGCTCCACCTCCCGCAGGAAGCCGCGGGCGGTCAGGAACGTCGCGGTCAGGTTCGCCCGCAGCGTCGCCTCCCAGCGCTCGAGCGGAAGCTGCCAGACCGGCACGTCCTCCTCGGGCCAGACACCCGCGACCGCGGCGCAGGAATCGAGCGTGCCCACCTCCGTGAAGAGCCGCTCGGCCTCGGCCTCGTCTGTCAGGTCGGCGCCGACGACGAGCGCGCCGCCGAGCTCCTTCGCCAGCGCGTCGGCCCGCTCGCGCCCCCGGTGGTAGTGGACGACGACCTCACTGCCCTCCCCGGCGAAGGCCCGCGCACAGGCTGAGCCGATCCCGCCGGATGCCCCCGTGACAAGCACGCGCTTCCCCTGGAGTCCGGTCTCCATCGATGAGAGGCTACAAGCGTGAAGGTCTTCGTCATCAGCGACATGGAGGGCGTTGCCGGCATCGTTCGCCCGGAGCAGACGGCCGGCGGCGAGGCCCTCTACGAGGAGGGGCGCAAGCTCTACACGCAGGAGATCAACGCCGCCGTTCGCGGCGCGAAGGCGGCCGGCGCGACCGAGGTCGTCGTAATGGATTGCCACGGCGCGGGCAAGGGCTACAACTTCAACTCGCTTCTGCCCGAGGAGCTCGATCCCGGCTGCGAGTACGTCGTGCAGGAGGAGTGGACGGAGTACACCGAGTTCCTCGAGCAGGGCGTCGACGCCGCGCTCTTCGTCGGCATGCACGCGATGGCCGGCACCGAGGACGGCGTGCTCAACCACACCGTTTCGGGGCCGGACTTCCAGAACCTCTGGTTCAACGGCACCCTCGTCGGCGAGACCGGGATCAACGCCGCGCTCTGTGGCACCTGGGGGTGCCCGGTGCTGCTCGTGACCGGTGACCGCGCTGCGTGCCGCGAGGGGATCGAGCTGCTCGGCGACGGGCTGACCACCGTCGAGGTGAAGCGAGGCCTGGGCGTGAAGAGCGCGCGGTTGCTCACACCCGCGCGGGCGCGCGAGCTGGTCGAGGCCGGCGCCAAGCAGGCGCTTTCGAACCTGCAGGCCGTCGAGCCCTACGATCCGGGCAAGCCGTGCGAGGTCAAGGTCGAGTACAAGTGGACGGCGCCGCCGGCGACGCGCCGGTTCCGCTCCGGGGTCGAGCTCCTCGATGCGCGGACGCTCGTCTCCCGCGCCGACGACTGGTGGACGGCGTGGAAGCAGTTCTTCTTCTAATGCCCGAGGGGTCGCTCGCCCGGGAGCTGGCCGAGGCGATCTCCTCGGGCGAGGCGGTTCCGGGCTCCGGCTGGGTCGCCGGGGTCTCGGCCGCGCTGGCCGCCGGCCTCGTTGCCAAGACGGCGAAGCGCTCCGAAGGCTGGAGCGACGCAGCCGGAGCCCGCGCACAGGCGATCGAGCTGCGCGACCGGCTGCTCGCGCTCGCCCAGCAGGACGCGCTGGCTTACGACCATGCGCTGACCTCGCTCGAGCGGCGGGACTCCGGGCTTGCTCGCTCGCTCGCGAAGGCCGCCGAGGTGCCGCTTGCGATCGGCGAGGCCGCGGCCGATGCTGCGCTGCTCGCAGCCGAGGCAGCCGAGCGCGCGGACGGCTCGGCCCGCGCCGACGCCGCGGCCGCGGCCTGCCTGGCCGCCGGGGCTGCGAAAGCGACGAGCCGGCTCGTCGAGATCAACCTGGCCACGGTTGCCGACGACGCGCGCCTGGGGCGCGCCCGCCGAGCCGCCGAGGTCGCCGCCGACGCTGCCCAGCGCGCCCTGGCCGCCGAGTTCTAGCGTCGGCAACCCGGTGCTCTAGGCTCGGGCCGATGGGCGAGATCACCGACTTCGGGCTGATCGTCCTCGTCGTCTCGGCGGTCTTCGCGCTCGCCGTGCTCGCGAACAAGCTGAGCGAGCGGATCCCGGTGCCCGCGCCTGCGATCTTCCTGCTGGCGGCCGCCCTCGCTGCCCACTTCGCGCCGCGTCTGGGGCGGCAGCTCTCGATCAAGGACGTCGAGCGCGTCGCGGTGGTCGCGCTGATCGTGATCCTCTTCGACGGGGGCATGCGCGTCGGCTGGACGCGCTTCCGCAGCTCAGTGGTCCCGATCTCCATGCTGGGCGTGCTCGGAACCTTCGCGACCGCGGGCCTGATGACCCTGGCCGGGCGCTACCTGTTCGACTTCAGCTGGACCGGAGCGGGGATCCTCGGTGCCGCGCTCGCGCCCACCGACCCTGCAGTGATGTTCTCCGTGCTCGGCAAGCGCGAGGTGGGCGGGCGGACCGGCACGATCCTGGAAGGGGAATCGGGCGTCAACGACCCGGTCGGGATCGCGCTCATGCTGGGGATGCTCGAGTTCGCCACGCACGCCGACTCGACGTTCTGGGTCGTCGTCCGGGAGTTCGTCGTCGAGATGTCGGTCGGGCTGGCCGTCGGTCTGGTCGGTGCCCTGGTCATCCTCGAGTCGTTCCGGAGAATCCACCTTGCGAACCCCGCGCTCTATCCGCTGCGAAGCCTCGCTGCAGCCGGGGTGATCTACGGCGTGGCAGCGGTTGCACACGGCTCCGGGTTCCTGGCCGTCTTCGTGGCCGGAATCCTGATCGGCGATGCGAGCTACCCGCACCGGGACGACGTCGAGCGGTTCCACACCTCACTCGCGAGCCTTGCGGAGGTCGTGGTCTTCGTCGCGCTCGGGCTGAGCGTGAACAAGGTGAACCTCGAGCCGGTCTGGGGCGACGCGATCCTGATCGCGCTGATTCTCGCCTTCGTCGCGCGGCCGCTCGCGACCGGGCCGCTGCTCCTGCCTGCGCGACTGCGGCGGGGCGAGCGGGTATTCGTGATGTGGAGCGGCCTCAAGGGGGCCGTGCCGATCCTGCTGGCCGCCTTCGCCTTGTTGGAGGGCGTCGGCGGTGCCGACCGGATCTACGGGATCGTGTTCGTCGTGGTCGCGTTCTCGGTGATCGTGCAGGGAGCGACGATCCCCTTCGTGGCGGGCCGGCTCGGCGTCCCGATGCGAACCGTCTACCGGGGCGACTCATGATCGTCGCGCACCTCGACCTGGACGCCTTCTTCGCGGCGGTGGAGGAGCTGGAGGCGCCCGAGCTGCGCAAGAGGCCGCTCGTGATCGGCGGCGACCCGCATGGCCGCGGGGTGGTCGCGACGGCCAACTACGTCGCGCGCCGGTACGGGATCCACTCGGCCATGTCCTGTGCCGAGGCCCTGCGCCGCTGCCCTCAGGCGGTCTTCCTGCCGCCACGCAAGCGGCTCTACTCGGACTACTCGCGGGCGGTCTGGAGCGCGGTGCGGGAGGTCGTGCCGACGGTCGAGCGAACCGGCATGGACGAGGGCTACTTGGACGTGGGCGAGGTGGCGAAGGACTTCGCGCGTGCGCGGGCGGTGGCGGAGGCGGTGCAGGCGGCCGTGCGCGGGGCGACGAGCCTCTCCTGCTCGCTCGGCGTCGCCACCTGCAAGGTCGTCGCGAAGATCGCGAGCGACCGGCGCAAGCCAGGCGGGATCACGGTCGTGCCGGCGGGCCGCGAGGCCTGGTTCCTGGCGCCGTTCCAGGTGCGGCGGCTCCCCGGGGTCGGCCCTCGAGCGGAGGAGCGGCTGGGCCGTAGCGGGGTCGAGACGATTGGCGCGCTAGCCGCTCTCGAGGACGATCGGCTGCGCAGCCTGCTCCCGGGCAAGCTCGGGCCGCTGCTGCGCGACCGCGCGCGCGGGATCGACCCGCGCCGGCTCGACCTGACCTCGGAGACCGTCTCGATCAGCGCGGAGGAGACCTTCCCTCGTGACGTCGCCGAGGTGGAGAGGCTGCAGGAGGAGCTGCGGCGGCTTGCCGAGCTCGTGGCCGAGCGGCTGGAGACGTCGGGCCAGACCGGCCGAACCGTGACGACGAAGGTGCGCTACACGGACTTCTCGATCCGCTCCCGCTCGACCTCGATCCCGGTCGGCACCGACGACGCGGGGCGGATCTGGGAGCTCGCCTGCGCCTGCCTCGATCGCGCGCTCGGCGACCGGCCAGGGGCCCTGCGCCTCGTCGGTATCGGGGTCTCCGGCCTGGAGGCCCACCGGCAGCTCGAGCTTGTCTAGTGACCTGAGTCGTTGATCCGCTGGCAGTAGGCGGCGAGGCTGTCGAGGATCTGGTCTGCGGTCTTGTGCCAGACGAACGGCTTGGGGTTGTCGTTCCAGTTGGTGATCCAGGTGCGGAT
>Ga0137375_10009872_pt1 | contig 11322 bp, 10 predicted proteins | sample SagtaG_24_FD_104936 | JGI IMG/M metagenome (GOLD analysis project Ga0137375, IMG submission 104936) | Vadose zone soil microbial communities from Sagehorn Ranch, Mendocino, California, USA - Sage1_R_113_16 metaG | ecosystem: Environmental > Terrestrial > Soil > Vadose zone | place: USA... | reverse complement strand
TCGATGTCGCAGGTCGCGGTCGAGCTCGTCGAGAAGATCTTCGGCGACCTGAAGGGCCGCTCGATCCTGCTCGCCGGCGCCGGGAAGATGGGCGCGCTCTCGGCGAAGGCGCTCGCCGTGCTCGGCGCCGATCGCATCCTCGTGACGAACCGCTCGCCGGAGCGGGGCCTCGCCCTCGCCGACCAGGTGGGCGGCAACTTCCGGAGCTGGGAGGAGCTGCAGCACCTGCTCGCCGAGGCCGACGTCGTCATCGTCTCGACCGGCGCGCCGACGTACGTGCTCACCCGCGAGATGATCGAGCAGGCGATGAAGGCGCGGCGCCACCGCTCCATCTGCCTCATCGATCTCGCGGTGCCCCGCAACGTGGACCCCGCCTGCGGCGACCTCGAGGACGTGTTCGCCTATGACGTCGACGACCTCGACAAGGTCGTCGAGTCGACCCATCACGCGCGCCGCGGCGAGGCGCTCCGCGCCGAGGCGATCGTCGAGGCGGAGGTGCTCGCCTTCGCGCGCGAGAGGGAGACGCGCGCCGCGCTCCCCGTCCTCGCCCAGCTGCGCCGCCGCGCCGAGGCGATCGCCCGCGCCGAGGCGGAGCGGACGCTCTCCCAGGTCGGCGCGAAGCTCGACGAGAAGGGGCGCCGCTCCGTCGAGGCGATGGCGCAGGCCATCGTGAACAAGCTCCTGCACGGCCCCACCGCCCGCCTGAAGGAGGCCGCGTCATCGGGCGACGGGGCGCTCGCGGGCGCCGCGGCGGAGCTGTTCGGCCTCGAGAACGGCGAGTCGCCGAAGGCCGGCCGCGCCGAGGCGCGCGCGCGAGAGCCCGGCGCGGCCGAGCCCAGCGCGATCGAGCCCGGCGCGGCCGACCCCGCCGGCGCGCCGCGCGCCGTCACCTCCTCCGATCGCACGTGACGATGAGTGACCCCGAAAGGCTTCGAACGCACATGACGATCCGCATCGCGACCCGCCGCAGCCCGCTCGCCAAGTGGCAGGCGAACCATGTCGCCGCCCTCCTCCGGAGCAACGAGCCCGGCCTCGACGTGCGTCTGCACGAGCTCGTGACCCGGGGGGACAAGATCCTCGACGTCCCGCTCGCCGACGTCGGCGGCAAGGGGCTCTTCGTGAAGGAGATCGAGGACGCGCTCCTCGCGCGCGACGCCGAGATCGCCGTGCACTCGATGAAGGACCTGCCCGCCATCCTCGCCCCCGGCCTCGTCATCGCCGCGGTGCCGGAGCGGGAGGACCCGCGCGACGCGCTCTGCTCGCCGCGCTGGAAGACGCTCGACAAGCTGCCGAAGGGCGCGAAGGTCGGCACCTCCTCGCTGCGCCGCGGCGCGCAGCTCAAGGCGCTGCGCCCTGACCTCGAGCTCCACATGGTGCGCGGGAACGTCGAGACGCGGCTGCGCAAGGCGTCGGAGGGGCTCGACGCGGTGGTGCTCGCCTACGCAGGCCTGCGCCGCCTCGGTCTCGCCGAGCACGCGACCCACGTCCTCTCGCCGGACGAGATGCTCCCGGCGGTTGCCCAGGGCGCGCTCGCGCTCGAGGCCCGCGCGGACGACCCGGCGACGCTGAAGCGGCTCGCCGCGCTCGAGCACGCGGAGACGCGCGTGCGCACCGAGGCGGAGCGCGGCTTCCTCGCGCGGATCGAGGGCGGCTGCCAGGTGCCGATCGCCGGCCACGCGCGCGTCGAGGGGGCGAACGTCTTCCTGCGCGCGCTCGTCGCGTCGCTCGACGGCAAGCGGGTCATCCGCGCCGAGCGGAGCGCGCCGCTCGCGGACGCCCGCGCGATGGGCGAGGCGCTCGCGGAGGACCTGCTCTCGAGAGGCGCCGGCGACATCCTGCGCGAGTGCGAGGGCAAGGCTCCGGGCCTCGCCGCGCCGAAGCGCGGCTAGGCCCCGCGAACCGCCGTGGCACGCCTCGATCGCCGGACCGTGGTCGTCACCCGCAGCAAGGGCGGCGAGGACGCGCTCACGGCGCGGCTGCGCGACGTCGGCGCGGAGGTCCGCGAGATCCCCTCGATCGCGTTCGCGCCGCCGGCCGACCCGGCGCCGCTCGACGCCGCGCTGCGCGATCTCGCCCGCTTCGACTGGGCGGTCTTCGCGAGCGCGACGGCGGTCGAGCGGACCGTCGCGCGGCTCCGGGCGCTCGGTCTCGCCGAGGCGGCGCTCGCGCGCCTCTCCCTCGCCGCGGTCGGGCCGGCGACGGCGGAGCGGCTCGCGCGCGAGGTGCGCGAGCCGGACCTCGTCCCCGCCGAGTCGAAGGGCGAGGCGATGGCGGCGGCGCTCGCGCCGCGCGTGCGGGGGCGGCGGGTCCTCCTGCCCCGGCCGGGGGAGGGACGGCCCGAGCTGCTCGACGGTCTCCTCGCCGCGGGCGCCGAGGTGACGGCGGTCGAGGCGTACCGCACGCTGCCCGCGCCCGCCGAGGCGATCCGGCCGCTCGCCGGCTGGATCGAGGCGGGCGAGGTGTACGCGGTCGCGTTCGCCTCGCCCTCTGCGGTGAAGGCGGTCGTCGCCGGGCTGGGCGCGCGCGCGGGCCTGCTCCGCGGCGTCGTGCTCGCGGCGATCGGCCCGACCACCTCGGACGCGCTCCGCGCGGCGGGGCTCGAGCCCGCGGTGCAGCCCGACCGCTACACGGGGGCGGATCTCGCGGACGCCATCGCTGCGAGGTTCGCCGCTTCCCGCTGATCCCTCCAGGGGGGCGACCGACCCCCGGGCGGGCGTCGCGCCGGGTGCCTCTCCGGAGCCGTCGCAGGCTGCGGTGCGCCCGGGTAGATTCACGCAGAGGGGTACCGATGGCGACCGAGCAGGAGACCGCAGAGGCGCTCGTCCGGATCCGAGTCCCGCTCGAACCCGCGCCCGGCGCCGCCAGCCCCCCCGACGACTGGCTTTGGGCAGAGCCGCTCGGGAGCGGGCGCTTTCGCATCGAGAGCTGCCCCTTCTTCGCGTACGGCGTCTCGCGCGACGACCTCGTCCGCGCCGTCGAGGTCGCGGGCGAGGAGGGCCCGCGGCTCGAGGACGTCATCGAGAAGGGCGGCCACCGGACGCTCCGCATCGCGCTCGACCCCGGCGTCGAGATCGGCGATCCGCGGATCCAGGGGCTCCTCGAGCGGCTGCTCGAGCTCGGCTGCACGCACGAGGCGCTCCGGCCGAAGCTCGTCGCGCTCGACGTCGCGCCGGAGGTGGACGTGACGATCGTCGCAGAGCTCCTGCAGGCGGCCGTGGAGGACCGGACGATGCTCTGGGAGTGGGCGGACCCGCGGCCGAGCTGAACGCCTGTGTCGTCTCGGCCGTGGACCTGAACCGACCTTCGCAGGGTCGGTCAGGTCCAGGTCCAGCGGCGAACTAGCCCGCGCGCTTGATCGCGACCTCCTCGCTCACGCGCCCGGATCCCGGGATGAGGCCGAGCCGCGCACCGATCGACTCGAGCGCGCCGAGCACGCGGTCGATCTGCTGGTCCGTGTGGGACGCGGTGAGCGTCATGCGGATGAGGCAGCTCCCGGCCGGCACGGCCGGGGGCAGGACGACGTTCACGAAGACGCCCGCGTCGGTCAGCCCCTTCCACATCTCGAACGTGCGCTCGATGCTGCCCACCGTGATCGGGACGATGGGCGTCTGGGAGTTCCCTGCGTCGAAGCCCATGCCGCGGACGGCGTGGAGGAACCGGCGCGTCGTGTCCCAGAGCTTGCGGCGGCGGGCGGGCTCCTGCTCGACGATGTCGAGTGCGGCTCGGATCGAGGCGACCGCCGATGCGGGGGCCGCCGTGGCAAAGAAGAACGGCCGGTTCGTCGCCGAGAGGCGCAGGAAGTCGATCACCGGCTGCTGGGCCGCGGCGAAACCGCCGATCGCGGGGAGCGCCTTGCTCGACGTTCCGACGATGACGTCGACCGCGTCCTCGAGGCCGAAGTGCTCGACGGTCCCGCGCCCGTGGCGCCCAAGCACGCCGAGGCCGTGCGCGTCGTCCACGAGGAGGCGGGCGCCGTGCCGGCGGCAGGCCTCGACGATGCGGGGCAGAGGCGCGATCTCCCCGGTCATCGAGTAGATCCCGTCCACTGCGACGAGCTTGCCCGACTCCCCGCAGCTCTCGAGCACGCGCTCGAGGTCCTTCACGTCGTTGTGCCGGAAGCGTTTCACTTCCGCGTACGACAGCTTTGCGCCGTCCACGATCGACGCGTGCGCGTGCCGGTCGATCACGACGCAATCGCCGCGCCCGGCGAGCGACGAGATGACGCCGAGGTTCGCCATGTAGCCGGAGGTGAAGAAGATCGCCGCGTCGCGCCGGAGGAAGCGCGCGAGCCGCGTCTCGATGTCGGCGTGTAGCGAGAGCGTCCCGTTCAGCACGCGCGAGCCGGTCGTACCCGCGCCCCACGTCGCGATCGCCTCGACCGCGGCGCGCTTCACGCGCGGATCGTTCGCGAGCCCGAGGTAATTGTTCGACCCGAGCATGATCATGCTGTGGCCGTCGACCACCACCTCGGCGTCGGGCGAAGACTGCTGAACGCGGTAGTACGCGTGGAACCCCGCGTTCATCAGCTCGACGACGGGATGGAGCTGCGAGCACTTCTCGAACAGGTCCATGCGGCCTCCTCGCCTGGAGTGGCGAAATCGATTCCGGGATCGGGATCGAGGACGCGGACCGTATGCACCTCGTCTGACACTCGCAGTTCCGATTCTGTGAGTGAACGTCTCAGGGCCGCGAGCGTCGCGGCGAAGCGTCGGGCCCAGCCGTTGTCGCCGCGGTCGAGCGACCGCAGCGACCGAGAGGGGAACGTCGGGTAGCCGTCGAGGTCCGTCCGGACCCTGACGGTGTCAGTGATTCTCGGCCTGGCCGCCGCCGCGCGAGCCGCGGCACATCTGCTCGGCGACCCGCGCGAACTGCTCGAGATCGAGCGGCTTGAACAGCACGGGCTGCGGCTGGCTGCCCAGGAACTCGCGCGCCTCGTCGGTCACCGCGCCGCCCGTGAAGAACACGACGCGCCGCGCGACCGCAGGAGCGCGGCCGAGGAGCGTCCGGTACAGCCGCTCGGCGCCGCCGCCGGGCATCATGACGTCGCAGAGCACGAGGTCGAAGGTCGCCTGGTCGAGGTGCGAGAGCCCCTCGTCGACGCCGGTCGCGAGCGCGATGCGGTACTGCGGCTCGAGGAGCCGGCGGATCGACGTGAGGACGGCGGCCTCGTCGTCCACGATCAGGATGCGGCCCTGCTCCGCGGCTCTGCGCGCCTCGCGCCGCGCCGGGACCGGCGTGGGACGCGCGGCCAGCGCCAGGTCCACGTAGGCCCGCGTGCCGACGCCGGGGCTGCTCTCGAGGCGGAGGTCGCCGTCGAGGCTCATGACGAGGCCGCGGGAGACCGCGAGCCCGAGGCCCGTGCCGCTCCCGAACGGCTTCGTCGTGAAGAACGGCTCGAAGACGCGCCGCAGGACCTCGGGCTCCATCCCGGCGCCGTCGTCCTCCACGACCAGGGTGACGTGACCGGCGGTCGTCTCGCTCCGGATCGAGACGTTCCCGTCGGACCGGTGATCCGGGATGGCCTGGACCGCGTTCGCGACCAGGTTCACCACCACCTGCGCGAGCACGCCCTCGTGCCCGAACGCGTGGACGCTCTCCCCGATGACGTTCGTCAACCGGACGCGCTTGCCGAACCGCGCACGCACCGCGGAGATTGCGCCGTCCGCGAGCGGCCGCAGCGCGATGGGCTTGCGCTCCTGGGGCGACGCGGCGAGCCGCCCCGCGTCGAGGAGCTGCCGGACGATCGCGGCGATCCGCTGCATGGACTGGATCGACTCCTTGAGCGCGTCGCGGCCGTCCGAGGTGAGCACGTCGCTCTCCATCTGATCGATGTACGAGAGGTTCGCGCTCACGACGCAGGCGGGGTTGTTCACCTCGTGGGCGACCCCGGCGGCGAACTGCCCGAGCGCCGCGAGCTTCTCCGCGCGGTGCAGGGCTGCCTGGGCCTGCCCGAGCTCGGCGGTCCGCTCCGCGACCTGGTGCTCGAGATCGCGCCGCAGCGCCTGGTGGGCGCGCGAGTCCTCGACGAAGCGCTTCGTGAGCACGTACCCCACCGCCGCGATCGGCAGGAGGAAGGCGATGTCCGAGAGGTAGGGGCCCTGATACACGTCGCTCATGACGAGCAGGTCGTTCACGCCGAGCACGAGCAGGAACACGAGCGCGAGGAACTGCACGCCGGCGTTCGGGAGGCCGCGTCGCCACGCACGAGCGAAGCGTGCCGTCGGGACGAGGACGAACGAGAACGCGACGACGTAAGCCGCGTCGCCGAGCGGGGTCGCGACCGGGCTGCGGTACGAGTAGCCGATGCTCGCGATCGAGTCGACGCGGATCCCGCCGGTGAAGTACGCGTCCGGCAGCGCGGCGCCTGCGGCGATCGCCGCGAGGATCCAGACGAGGTACCGGTCCACCCGCGATGCCGCACGGCCGACGACGATGCTGGAGTAACGCAGCCAGGCGAATACGTGCAGCGCGACGAGGACGAACTGGATCCTCGTGGAGAACACGACGGCGCGATCCGAGAGCACCGGCGCGACGGTGGGCACGTTGAGGGCTGCGAACGCGGCCGCGGCGATCGCGGCGAGCGAGAAGTACCGCTGATCCCGCCACCCCGGCGCGCGCGCGAACTGAACGCTCAGCGCCGCGACGTAGCAGGCGATCCCGGCCGACATCAGGGCGATGCTCGCTGCGTACGTCATTCCGGCACCCTTGCGCGGCGCGTTTCACGCGCGCGCGGGTCCAGCCTAGACCGGAACTGTCACGCTGAGTAGCGGTCACGAACGGGGTGCGTTCTTGTGTCCCTTCGTCGCCGCCTCCCGCCGCTTCTTCCGAGCGTCCTTCTCGGCGCGCTTGCGGGCGAGAAACCCGCGCGGCTCCGGCGCCGCGGCCGGAGGTGCGGGCGCGTCCGGGAGTGTCGGCATGTCGAGCTGCGGGAGGCTCGTCCCCGGCGGCGGCGCGACGGCCTTCGGGGCGGGGAGGCCGCGGGCCTCTTCCCCTCCGCCGCGGGGTCGCGCGCCGGCGCGCCGCTTCGAGGTCCCCGGCTCGAGCGTCCAGTGGAAGAGCCGCTTCACGACGAGCGTCGCGTACGCTCCCGGGGGGAGCGTGAAGGCGACGTTCACGCGCAGGCGGTTCCGGTTGAGCTCGTCCGGCTTCGCCTCGCCGACGGCGAGCCGCCCCGGCTGCACGAGGAGCGGCCGCTCCTCGGGCTCGAAGTGGATCTCGGGCGTCCCCGGCACTGCCAGGTCGGCGGGGGTCATGTCCTCGCGCCCGAGGACCGAGAGCGCCGCCCGCTCCACCGCAGGGTCGGCGAAGCGCGTCGCGGGGGCGAGGAGCGGGAAGGTCGCGTCACGCAGGAGGCGCGCCTGCGGCGAGTCGAGCTCGCGCGGGAAGAGCAGCGTCCCCGCCTGGTAGCGGATCGCCGCGAGGCGCGTGATCCCGACGACTTCGCGGAGGTACTGCTTCACTCCCTCGTTCCAGAGCCAGCTCTGGTAGGCGAACACCTGGAGCGCCCGCCAGCGCGGCTCGGTTCGCAGCAGCGCGCCGCGGAAGTCGTCGGGGTGGGCGCGCAGCCACTTCACCACCGCCTCGTAGCGCTCGGCGCCGGGGAACGGGTTGTGGCGATCCCACGAGCCCCAGTGCTCCTTCCAGAACCCCTTCACCCGCGCGTCGTCGGAGCGGTCGAGCTCGGACGGGCGGGCGAGGACGTTGCGGAGGGCCACCTCGAACTCCCCGCGCATGAGGTCCTTCACGATGAAGCCCTGGCCGTGCTTCAGCGAGCCGAACCGCTGCGAGTCGAAGTAGTTCACGACGCCGAGCCGCCGGACCTCGGCGATGGCGCCGGGCAGCCGCGCGACGTCGTCCTCGGAGAGATCGCGAACCGTCACGGCGAACCGGTTCGAGGTGGTGTTCTCGGCCGAGAGCGGCGCCCGCGTCCGGCCGAGGAGCTTGAGGCGCAGGTCCGAGTCCTGAAGCTCGAGCTCGCGCCCCTTCACCGCGACGAGCTGCGTCGTCCGCCCCTGCTTGTCCTTGAGGCCGCAGTAGCTCACCGCCGCGCGTGGGATCTTGAAGCGGACGCAGAGCCGGTCGACGGCCTCGAACGTCGAGAGCTTCTGCTTGTCCATCAGGTACACGAAGTGCCCGCCGCGCGGGTCGTCGTCGAACCGCCACGACTCGGTGACCTGGAAGTCCTCCGGGCGCTGCTTGAGCCTCATGACGCCTCACCTACCACGGCGCGCCGCGCGGCGGGGGCGCGAGGGGCCGGGGGGCTGGCGCGCGGGCAGGTTCGAGGGTATTGAGCGGCCGGAGACACCATGGGCTTCCTGGAGCTGCTCCTCATCCTCGTCATCGTCGTGTTCCTGTTCGGCGCGCGGAAGCTCCCCGCGCTCGGCGAGGGGCTCGGCAAGGCGATCCGCGGCTTCAAGGACGGGATGCGCGGTGAGCCGCCGGCGCCGGCCGCGAAGAAGGAGCTGCCGCCCGGCGACGACGGCGGCAGTTGACCTCGTCAGGTCCGGTGGCGGAAGAACAGCACGATCGAGAGGCAGTGGAACTCGTCGTCGGAGGACTGCGCCACGACGCGGTCGACGACCTCGAGGTCCGTGTTGGAGCGGAGCCAGCGGGTGACCGTCTCGCCCAGCTCCTCCCGCTCCTTCGCCTTCGTGGCGGAGAAGACCTTCACGCCCGTGAACTGCATCGCGCTCTCCCGTTCGTCGCTCACGCCGTCCCTGCCCCTTGTGGCGCGACCCCGAAAAAGGTTGCCAGACGGGGGGTGCAGTGTCAAACGGGCGACCGCGGCAACCCCTCATGTTGCCTCCGCTTTTGATGGCCGCGCCGCCAGCGGTCCGCCTTGCCCCCCCGCCACCTCTCCCTACCTTCTCGACGAGGCGCGGACCGGCGGAGGGGCGATGCGGGAACCGAAGAAAGGCTTCGCGATCGAGTTCATCAACCGGATCCGCACCATGGAGGCGGCCGAGCTCAACGCGATGATCGTGCGCGAGGCGGGGGAGGATCTCGCGCAGTTCTTCCTGTCGTACTCCTCGAGCCTCATCTCGAGAGACCCGCAGCGCGTCATCGAGAACACCTCGAGCCTCATGCTGATGGGCTATCTCATCCGCGCCGCCGAGGACCGGATCGAGCGCGTCCAGACGCTCCAGGCGTAGAGGCTGGTAAAAACCCGATTGCACGCGGCCAGGCGCTTTCGCGCGGCCGCTCAGGCGTGCTAAGCACGGGGCCGGTTTCCGAGGGGTCCCGATGCTCATCGACCTGCACGTCCACAGCCACCACACGCGCGGCTGCACCCTGGCCCCGCGCGACGTCGTGCGGCGCGCGAAGGAGGCGGGGCTCGACGGCGTCGCCTTCACCGACCTCAACACGCTCGACGGCCTCGAAGAGATCCGCGCTGCGGGCCGCGACGAGGGGTTCCTCGCGCTCTGCGGCGTCGAGATCGCGACCGACCACGGCCACTTCCTCTGCTTCTTCCCGGACCCGGCGAAGGTGCCCGCGCCGCCCCAGGTGTTCGGCTCGGCGACGCCGTGGCCGGTCCGGGACGTGCTCGCGAAGGTGAGGGAGCTCGGGGGCGCCGTGGTCGCCGCCCACCCGTACGACAAGACGGTGGAGCGGCCGAGCGGCGACTTCGTCTTCACCCTCGACGGCCTGTCGGCCATCGAGGGGCTGAACGCGCGCCGCAAGGGGCCCACGAACGACCTCGCCGTCGAGGCGGCGGACCACATGAACCTGCCCTGCACGGGCGCGTCCGGCGCGATGGAGCCGGCGGACGAGATCGGGAAGGCGGCGACGCTCTTTCGCGACCCCGTCGCGACCGAGCTCGACGTCGTGCAGCAACTCCGCGCCGGCACCGTGTACTGCGTCGCGATGGGGGTCTCCCCCGGCGCGGCGGAGCACGGGCACGAGCGCGCAGGCGATCGCCGCGGCCCCGAGCGGCGCGATCGCGGCGATCACCGGGGCGAAGGCGGTGGGCGGCGGCGCGGACCGCGCGGCCGCGGAGGGCGTGGCAGTCGATGAGACACAGGTACCTCGGACTCGATGTCGGTGCGGAGACGGTGAAGGTCGTGGAGCTCGCCGGCGAACCCGGCGGGCTCGTCTGGACCCGCCGCGCGCGCCTCGAACACCAGAAGGACCCCTCGGCGGCGCTCCTCGGCGTGCTTCGCGAGTGGGGCTACGACGGCGCCCAGGCGGCGTGCGCGACCGGGCGGCTCGGCCGCGCGCTCGCCCTCGACCGGATCCCCGGCAAGCAGGCCCGGATCGCGGGCCACCACTTCCTGCACGGCAACGGCAAGGCCGCCGCGGTCGTCGACATCGGCGCGCACGGGTTCAGCGTGCTCACGCTCGAGGCGGACGGCCGCGACACCTACCGCGAGAACCCGCGCTGCTCGCAGGGCACGGGCAACTTCCTCCGCCAGCTCGTCGAGCGGTTCGACCTCTCGCCGCAGGAGGCCGACGAGGTGGCGACCGGAGCCACCGCGGCGCCGCTCTCCGGCCGCTGCCCGGTCATCCTCAAGACCGACATGACCCACCTCGCCAACAAGGGCGAGGACCGCGGCCGGATCCTCGCCGGCCTGTTCGACGCCATCTGCGAGAACGTGCAGGTGCTCGTCAAGGCGCAGGGACCGCGCGACGTCACCCTCGCGGGCGGCGTCGGCCAGTCGCGCCGCGTGCGCGAGAACTTCCGGGCCTGGCTCGCCCGCCGCGGCATGTCCCTCCGCGAGGCCGCCGATGACGCGCTCTTCCTCGACGCGCTCGGCTGCGCGGCGATCGCCGCGGAGCGGCCCGCCGGGCTCCCGCCGCTCGAGCGGCTGTTCCGCCCGGCCGAGCACGCCACGCTCGACCACCTGCCGCCGCTCTCCACCGCGCTCTCCAAGGTGAAGCGCCTCCCGGCGCCGCCGCTCCCGGCTGCGGCGACGGGCCCGGTGCTGCTCGGGCTCGACATCGGCTCGACCGGCTCGAAGATCGTCGCGCTCGACCCCGCGAGCGGGAAGGTCGCGTGGGAGGCCTACGGCCGCACCGCGGGCGACCCGGTCGGCGCGGCCCAGAAGCTCGTGAAGGAGTTCGTGCAGGGCGCTTGCGGCGCCCGACCGATCGCCGGCATCGGCGTCACCGGCTCGGGCCGGGAGATCGTCGGCTCGCTCATGGCGACGTGCTACGGCAGCGACCGCGTCCACGTCCTGAACGAGATCGCCGCGCACGCCGAGGGCGCGCGCGCCTACGACCCGCGGGTCGACACCATCTTCGAGATCGGCGGGCAGGACGCGAAGTACATCCGGCTCGAGGGCGGCCGCGTCGTCGACGCGGCGATGAACGAGGCATGCAGCG
>Ga0137375_10009867_pt1 | contig 11324 bp, 5 predicted proteins | sample SagtaG_24_FD_104936 | JGI IMG/M metagenome (GOLD analysis project Ga0137375, IMG submission 104936) | Vadose zone soil microbial communities from Sagehorn Ranch, Mendocino, California, USA - Sage1_R_113_16 metaG | ecosystem: Environmental > Terrestrial > Soil > Vadose zone | place: USA... | reverse complement strand
CGGCGACCTCCTTCCGGACGACGTCTACGAGCCTTGGGCCGAGGAGCCCCGAGAGGTACGGCGGCTGCGCTACCTCGAGCTGCTTCGGGTCCTCGGGCGGTGGGAGCAGGTGCTCGAGGCCGATCCGCTCGATGAGGATGCTCATCTGCAGCTGGTCAACGCTCACCTGGCGGACGGCGACCGGCGGGCAGCTCTCGCTCAGCTCGACCGCATGGAAGGGGTGTTGCGACGGGAGCTCGCGAGCGGGCCGAGTGCAGCCGCCGCCGCGCTGCGGGACAGGGCGCTGGACCTCCCGTTCGGCGGCCCGCGATGGGAGGTTCAGGCCGCTCACCGGGCGCGGGTTCCGAGGCCGGCCACGGTCACCATCGGCCGCGACCAGGATGTCGCTGACGTGCTCGACCTGCTGGAGCGCAACCAGATCGTGACGCTGTTGGGGCCGGGCGGGGTCGGAAAGACCAGACTAGCGACCGAGGTAGCGCTCAAGCGGAGCGAGACGACCGATGCGGCGGCCTGCTATGTCGACCTGACCGCAGCCTCGGACGCGGCGGCCGTGCCGGGTCTGATCGCCCGTCGTCTGGGCATCGGCGTCGCGCACGAAGGCAGCGCGGAGAGGGCGCTCGAGGAGGCGCTGGGTCGGCGGTCGATGCTCCTCGTCCTGGACAACTTCGAGCATGTCGCCAACGCCGCGGCCATCGTCGGCCGCATCGCCCGTCGCTCGCCGGACATCGCTGTCTTGAACACCAGCCGCGCGCGCCTGCGGATCGCCGGCGAGCACATTTTCGACGTCGCGCCGCTCTCACTGGAACACCGACCTCAGCCGGCGGGACAGCCTCCGCGTCCCGGCGATGCGGTCGCGCTGTTCACCCAGGCCGCGACCGCCGTGGACCCGAGCTTCGAGCTCTCGGCTCATCTCGACGACGTCGAGACGATCTGCCGTCTGGTCGACGGGCTTCCCCTCGCCATCGAGCTGGCCGCGGGCCACGTGCGCACGCTCCCGCCCCCGCTGCTTCGCTCTCACCTTCGCGCCCGACTGGGGTCGCCGACCGGAGCCGCCCGGGACCTCCCGCCCCGGCAACAGACCATCCCCGCAACCATTGACTGGAGCCTTCAGCAGCTGGCCCGGGCGGAACGGACGCTGTTCGTCCGGCTCGGTGTGTTCAGCGGGCCGGTTCCGCTGCATGTCATCGAAGCGGTCTGCGCCGACCCCGGCGGTGACGTGGTTGGCGCGCTGACCCGGCTTTCGGACCAGAGTCTGGTTCGCCGCACGGCCGGTCCGCGCGGGGAACCACTCTTCGGGCTGCTTGAAGTCATGCGTGAGCGAGCCGTCGAGCTCCTCACGGGCGAGGATGAGATCCGGGTGCGGGACCGGCACGCGGCCTACCTGGCGGCCCTCCTCGACGACATCGAGGAGCGGTGCTGGGAGGAAGGTCCGCGCCTCGACCTCGTGGTCGAGCGCCTTCCGGAGATCCGTGGGGCGCATGCGTGGGCCGAACGTCGCGACGACGTGGGGGTGGCGGCGCGACTGGCGGCCGGCCTCGGTGAGTACTGGCATCGCGAAGGCGACCATGCCGAGGGTCGAAAGTGGGTCACGGCCTCACTCGCGCACCGGGACGAGCTCGACGACTCCCTCGTCGCGCGGCTCGACCTCGCGGCGGGGATCGTCGAGTGGCCGCGGGACCAGTCGGTGGCGCGGCAGCACTGGCAGCGTGCCATCGAGGAGCTCCGCGCGCTCGGGAATGACCGGTACCTCGCCTATACGACGGCGTTGGCCGCGGTCACCTACGTCGGCGAGGCCGAGAGCTACGACGCGGCGCTGGCGCTCTGCGACGAAGCCATCGAGCTCGCCCGCGCGGCACGACACGAGGGGCTCATCTGGCGGACGCTCAACATGAAGGGCGAGCTGGCGCGGGTCCACGGGGACGACGACCTGGCCCTGGCGGCGTACGAAGAGGGCCGCACGTTGGCGGCCGCCGCGCACGATGACGAGCACCTGGCCATCTTCCTGGGCAACCTCAGCTTCCTGGCCGCGCATCGGGGCGACTATCACGAGGCCCGTCAGCTCAGTCGGGAGGCCGTGCGCTTGGGCTGGTCGCACGGCCGGCGGCTGATGGCGGGTTGGACGTTGGCCCAGCTGGCTGGCGCAGAGCTCGGACTCGGGCGCCCGGAGCTCAGTGCCCGTCTGATCGGAGCCGCTGACCACGCGTTGTCACTGGCGGGGATGGAGCGTCACCCCTGCGACGTACCGGAGTACGACGGAGTCGTGGCCGGCCTGCGCCGCGAGCTCGGTGATGACGAGTTCACGAGGCTGCGGTCCGAAGGTGCGAGCCTGTCTCTCGATGACGCCGTTGCCTTGGCCCTCACCAGTGGTGCGGCGGCGGATCCCGCCCTCACTGAAGGAAGCCGGCCGGCTGCCTCCAGGTGATGGTCGAGCGTCGGTTGTTCGCGGCGAAGCGGGCCGGTGCCAACGCTTGCGCGCTCGCGGGCACCGAGTAGCGCGACGACCCCGAGGACCCAGCGCCATCGGGTCCGTCGCGTGCTGTGCGGCATCCGCGGCAGTTCGGCTCGCCGCATCGCGCTGCGCTCGATCTCGTCGAGGCGAGCCCTCGCGATGAGCGGTCCCATTTCGGTCATGGTCTATCTCCGTCTCTGTTCGTGGTGCCGGCAACTCGTCGGCTGGATGGGTGCGACCACGGTGGACCGGGCGCCTTCCACCGCTCTTCCCGCGCTCTGTGGCGCGCGGCAGGTCGAGGGAAGGCGCGGGGAAGGTGCGCTCCCGATGCTTCCAACAGGAAGCCGCCGGAAAGCCCGGCGACACCACCAGAAGGGAATGCGCATGACCATCACCACCGAGAACCCTCGTACCAACGGGGTGGACACCGCGACGCTCTTCGCGACTCTGGACGCCGTCAAGGGTCAGCCGGAGATCGCCAAGTTCCAGTTCCGTGCCGCCAACACCTGGGTCGACGGGACCCACAGCCGGTCGAGCTTCTCCGGCTTCCACGGCGCGATGCAGGAGCTGGAGCACAAGAGCGTCACCACGGTGGACTCCGACCACCCCGCCGTACTGGTCGGGCAGGACGAGGCACCGACGCCGGTGGAGTACCTCCTCCACGCCATCGCCGCCTGCCTGACGGCAGGGATCGCGAACGTCGCCGCCGTTCGCGGGGTCCGGCTGAGCAAGGTCAGCTCGACCGTCGAGGGCGACATCGACCTCCTCGGCATCCTCGGGCTGTCCGACGGCAGCGTCCGGAACGGTTACCAGCAGATCAAGGTGACCCTCCACGTCGAGGGCGACGCCGATGACGCGACCCTGCGCGGCATCGTCGAGCAGTCCCGGCGCAGGTCTGCCGTGTACGACGTCCTGACCCAGCCCACGCCCGTCGCCATCGAGGTGGTCACCGGCTGACAGCCGGACAGCCACGTCGCCGGCCCGGACCGGTCACGACCCACCGGTCGTGGCCGGTCCGGGCCCGAGAGGACACGCCATGACTGCCCTGCACAACATCGACACCGTCGTGATCGGCGCCGGTCACGCCGGCCTGGCCGTGAGCCGGTTGCTCACGCTCCACCGACGCGAGCACGTCGTACTCGACCGCGGGCGCGTCGGGGAGCGCTGGCGCACCGAGCGTTGGGACTCGCTTCGCCTGCTCACTCCGGCCTGGATGACCCGCCTCCCCGGCTGGTACGTCGCCGACGACCCGGACTCCTTCCTGCCGGCCAGCCGCTTCGTGCGTCACCTGGAGCGGTACGCGTCGTCCTTCGATGCGCCTGTTGTCACCGGGACGACCGTGGAGCGCCTCACCACCGGACCGGACGGCACCTACGACGTGCACACCGACCAAGGCACGTGGCGTGCGCGCTCGGTCGTGGTGGCCACCGGCCCCCATGGCACACCCTGCGTCCCGCCCGCTGTCGATCGAGCAGACCTCCCCTTGGTCACGAGCAACCGATATCGGAGTCCCGACCGCCTGGCCGAAGGGGGAGTGCTCGTCGTCGGTGCCTCGGCATCGGGCGTGCAGATCGCCGACGAGCTCGCACGGTCGGGCCGCGACGTCGTACTCGCGGTGGGGAGGCACACGAGAATGCCCCGTCGCTACCGCGGCATGGACATCTTCTGGTGGCTGGAGGCCACCGGCAGGCTCGCCCGCACGATCGACGAGATGCCCGATGCTGCGGCGGCGCGGCGTGAGCCGTCGATGCAGCTCATCGGGCGCACCGCGGGTGACGCCGTCGAGAGCGAGGTCGACCTGGCCGCGTTGCAGCGACGTGGCGTCCGCCTGACCGGTCGGCTGGAGAGCCTGGACGGCGGAACCGCGAGGTTCGGCGGCGAGCTCGCAGCTCTCACGGCGGACGCCGACCGGCGGATGTCCGCCGTCCTCGACTCGATCGACCGGTACGTCGACCGCGCCGGACTGGCCCGCGAGGTGCTGGCCCCGGTACGCCCTGCCGACGTACTGACGTCGCCGGCCCCTTCGCGGATCGACCTCCATGCGGAAGGGATCCGGACCGTCGTGCTCGCCACCGGGTTCCGCCCGGACCACTCCTGGATCGATCTCGGCATCACCGCCTCCGACGGGAGCATCCGTCAGCGCCGCGGCGTGACCGACGCTCCCGGTGTGTACGTGGTCGGCCAGCGGTTTCAGCACCGTCGCGACTCCGGGCTCATCGACGGAGCGCGGCACGACGCCCACCGCATCGGGGCGCACCTCTCCACCGAGGGATCGGCCGCCCGCAGCGGCCGCCTCGGCACAGTCGCGGAGGAGACCTCATGAACGACTACGACGTGGTCATCGTCGGCGGCCGCGTGGCCGGCGCGTCGACCGCCCTGCTCCTGGCCCGTGCCGGCCTCCGGGTGGCGGTGCTGGAACGCTCCCGGGCCGGGTCGGACACCGTGTCGACGCATGCGTTGATGCGGGCCGGCGTACTCCAGCTGTCCCGCTGGGGGGTGCTCCCCGAGGTGCTCGCGGCCGGAACGCCGGCGGTCCGCAGCACCGTCTTCCACTACGGGGACGGCGGCACCGTCCACGTGTCGCTGCGATCGAGCCCGGGCGTGGACGCGCTCTACGCGCCGAGACGCCACCTGCTCGACCGGGTGCTTGTCGAAGCGGCCGCTGCTTCGGGTGCCGACGTGCTGCACGAGACGCCGGTGATCGGCTTGCTGCGCGATGACGATCGCGGCGTCCTGGGTGTCCGGGTCCCCGGCCACAACGGCCGCGAGGTCCCGGTGCGGGCCGGACTCACGATCGGTGCGGACGGCGTCGGATCCCTGGTTGCTCGTGAGGTCGGGGCCGCGTTCGTGAGCCGGGGCCGGACGGCCAGCGCGGTCCTCTACCGCTACGTCGCGGGGGTTCCTAGCGAGGGCTACGTCTGGGGGTACGGCGACGGAGCGGCAGCGGGCTTGATCCCGACCAATGCCGATGAGACGTGCGTCTTCGTCTCGACCACCCCGCGACGGATGAAGGCACTTCGACGAGAGGGTGCTGAAGCAGCCTTCGGGAAGCTGCTCGATGCGGCCCCTGCGCCGATGGCCGACGTCGTACGAGCGGGTGGTGCGGCCGGGCGGCTTCGCGGCTGGCGAGGAGTGCCTGGCTATGTACGCCGCTCGTTCGGCCCGGGCTGGGCGCTCGTGGGCGATGCCGGCTACTTCAAGGATCCGATCACGACCCACGGGATCACCGATGCACTCCGCGACGCGGAGCTGTTGGCGGATGCCGTGCTTGCGGACCGCGTCGGTGCCTCGCCCGGGGTCGCACTGGCGCAGTACCAGGACACGCGCGACCGGCTGTCGCACGCTCTCGTCGAGGTGACGGAGTCGGTCTGTCGCTACGACTGGGACGGAGACCGGATCCGAACGCTGCTGCGCCGAGTGAGCGCCGCGATGAGTGACGAGATGGACCACTTGTCCGCTCGTCAGCAACCTCGTCCGGACCTGGTGTGAGGTCAGGGTGCTTCGTGAGCTGAATCTGCCTGACAGCGGCGTGCCGGCGTTGGTACCGTCGACGACACGGCGCGAGGGATCAGCGGGCAACCGGGAGGGTGCCGCGATGAGCGTTCAGGTGCGGCTCTTAGGCGGTTTCGGGGTCGCCCGCGACGACGTACCCGTCGCGGCGGATGCCTGGGCGCGCCGACAGGCCGCGCTGCTGGTGCAGCTCCTCGCCCTCACTCGCGACCGGCGGATGCACCGCGAGCAGGTGATCGACGCCTTGTGGCCCGGCTTGTCCTGGGACGCGGCCGGGCCTCGGTTGCACAAGGCTGCCCACTATGCCAGGCGCGCACTCGACGATCCCGACGCCGTCGTACTGCGCCATGAGCTGGTGTCCCTGTTCCCGCGGCGGGACGACGTCGAGATCGACGTCCGCGAGTTCACCCGAGCCGCCGCCCAGGCCCTGCAGACCGACGACAAGGCGCTCGCGGCCGACGCGTTGCGGTGGTACGCCGGCCCGCTGCTGCCGCACGACCCGTACGAGCCATGGACCGACGAGCCTCGCAGGTCTGCCCGCCGGCTGCACCTGGACCTCCTGCGGCTGCTCGGCCGGTGGGACGACGTACTGGCCGACGAGCCCGCCGACGAAGCCACACACCTCGCCTTGGCCCGCGCCCGCGCCGCGGCCGGTGACCACCGCGGGGCCCTGGTCCAGCTCGAGCGGCTCGAGCACGCCCTGCACCGGGAGCTGGGTGCCTCGCCGGGTGCGGAGGCCGTGCGTCTGCGCGCAGAGCTCGAGCAAGCCGCCGCCGTGCGCAGGGAACGACCCTCGCCCGCTGCGTCCGCGGACGGCGCACCGGCCGTCCGGCTCTTCGGGCGGCGGGGCGTGGGGGACCGGGTCCGCGCCGTCCTCGATGAGGCGGGAGCCGGGCGGGGCGTCACGGTACTGGTCGCGGGCCCGGCAGGGGTGGGCAAGTCGGCGGTCCTCGACCTGGCCGACGCGCTGGCCGGGCGGCAGGGCTGGAAGGTTGCGCGGGGAGGCGCGTCGTCGGTGGAGGGCCCGTGGCCCTACTCGCCGGTGCTGGAAGCCCTCAGCGCGCTGTGTCGTCGTCATCCGGCTCTCCTGGACGGGCTGGCTGACGACTTCCGGGCCGAGATCGAGCGAGCCCTGACGGGACGGGACCTGGGTTGGACCGGCGAGAACAGCCACCAGCGGCTGTTCGTCGCCGCGGCGGAGCTGATGCGCGTGGCGGCCGCCGGACCCGGGCTGCTCCTCATGGTCGACGACGTCCACGACGCCGACGAGGCGTCGCTGCGCCTGCTGCACTACCTCTCCCGCTGTGCCACCGACGAACGGGTCGTGCTGATGCTGGCCCACCGCGATCCCGCACCGGCGCGGGTCCAGGACATCACCGCGAGCATGGGGTCGCGCGGCGGCAGGCACCTGGTCGAGCTGGAGCCGCTGAGCTCCTCGGCCTCACAGCGCCTGCTGATGGACAGGTTCCACGAGCTGGATCCGGCCGCTGCCGAGGAGATCGCGCAGGCGGGAGCGGGCCTGCCGTTCGCCATGATCGAGATGGCGCGAGCTCGGGTGAACGGCTCGGGTGCGGTGTCGGCCATCCTGCCGCCCGCAGCGCTGCGGACCTTCCAGCGGGTCGCGCTGCTGGGTCTGACCTTCAGCACCGACGAGCTCCTGGCCGTCACCGACGACTCGGAGGACGAGACCTACGGCCAGCTGGAGCTGGCGTTGGCGGCCCTGGTGGTCGAGCCCGCCGAGGGAGGGTTCCGCTTCCGGCACCCTCTCGTACGGGAGGGCCTGGTGGAGCAGCTGCCGCCCCATCTGCGATCACGCGGACACCAGCGAGTGGCGGAGGCGCTGGCCGGGCTGGAGCGCCCCCCGGGGCGGGTGGCGCATCACTACCTCGCGGCCGGCCTTGCCTCGCGTGCGGTGCCGTACGTCGTCCGGGCCGTCGAGACGGCAGAGCACTGGGTGCCTTCCGTGACGCCCTGGCGCTGGTCGACGGCGTACGCGAGCACGCCGGTCCCGACCACCTGCCGGTCCTGCTGGCACGCCGAGGCGACCTGCTGATGGCCTTGGGCGATCCCGGCGCGGTCGAGGCCTACACCGAGGCGGCGCGGGTCACCACCGGGACCCTGCACCGACTGGTCCGCGCACGCCTGGCCCGGGCGGCCTCGGTCGGGGGAGATCTGGCGACCGCGCGCTCGGCCCTGGCGGGCCTGGACCTCCAGGACGACGAGGCCGACGCGTCACTGCTCCTGGCCCAGGGCAACCTGGCCTACTTCACCGGCGACATGGAGACCGCCCGGACCGTGGCGACCGAGGCCCGCGAGCGGCTGCGGGGGGTCGACGACCCCTGGCATCTGGTCGACCTGGTGGGTCTGCAGGGACTGCTGGCCCACCAGCGCGGGGAGTGGTTCGCGAGCTTCCGCACCGAGCTGCGGCGTACCCAAGGACACGACCGCCTGGCCGGCGCCGTCTTCGACGCGCACCTGTGCGTGGCGGAGAACCTGCTCTACGGTCGTGAGCCCTACGCCGAGATCATCGCCGAGGCCGAGCAGCTGCGGCTGCGCGCCAGCCAGACGGGTGCCCTGCGCGGGGTGGCCTTCTCCACCGCCCTGATCGGGGAGGCGGCGCTCATGATGGGCGACGTGGCCCGGGCGGAGGCGGAGCTCTTGGAGGCGGTCGCGCTGCACGCCGACATCGACGCCGTGGGGGGCCAGGCCCACAGCATGCAGCGGCTCGCCGAGGTGCGGCTGGCCCAGGAGCGGGGCGAGGAGGCCCGACAGCTCCTTGAGCAGGCGCTGCTGCTCGCGCGCTGGTCCACCGTCGGGATGCACCTGCTGCAACGCATCTTCGGGACGCTGATCGTGTCGGCGCCCGACCCGGAGTCGGCGCGGCTGATGGTCGACCGGGCGGAGAGCACTATGGGCGAGCCCGACCAGTGCCAGTTCTGCGCGGTGATGCTCGCGGTCCCCGCTGCGATCGCCTGCGCCCGGGTGGGTGACCTCGAGGAGGCGCACCGGTTCCTGGCGATAGCCGCGCGGTCGGTGTCGATGTGGGGCGAGAGCTCGTGGCACGCCGCCGTCGTAGAGGCGCAGGCCACGGTCGCGCTCGCGGAGGGCGATGCCGAGCGTTACCGCCGGCTGAGCAGGGAGGCGGCCGACGCCTACTCCGCCGTCGGTCACGCCGGGGACGCCGCCCGGTGCCTGGCCGCCGCCGCGGCCGGTTGACCAGAGCTCCCCGTCGACCGCCGGGTCAGGGGCAGGAAGGGCGCGGAACTGGTGGGAAGGTACGCGGAAGGTGTCGCCCACACCCTGCTCGCATGACTACTACACACCACACCATTGCCCCAGAGCCCACCAGCGACCGCGCCTTCGCCGCCGACCTTCCGACGCTGGTGGCCGACGCCGTCGTCGTCCTGCGTGGGGGCCGGCGGCTGCTGGACGACGTCAGCCTGAGCCTGGCTCCCGGCGAGCTCGTCGCCGTGGTCGGCGCCAGCGGAGCGGGCAAGAGCACTCTGCTGTCATCCCTGGCCGGCCTGACCAGGATCGCGTCCGGGTCGGTCGACCTCGTGACCTCAGGCGGACCGAGCGGCTCGCCGTACGGCGCGGTCGGGCTGGTGCCGCAGGACGACATCCTGCACCCCGACCTGCCGCTGGAGCGGACGTTGCGGCACGCCGCCGGGCTCCGGCTCGCGGGCAGCAAGCAGCGGGTCGGCGCGGCGGTCCACGACGTCCTGCACGAGCTGGACCTGGCCGACCGGGCTGCGGTCCCGGTCGGGTCGCTCAGCGGTGGTCAGCGCAAGCGGGCGAGTATCGCGGTGGAGCTCCTGGCCCGACCGGCCCTGTGCCTGCTGGACGAGCCGACGTCCGGCCTGGACCCGGCGACGGCGCGCTCGCTCGTCGCGACGCTGCGGGACCTGGCCGACCGGGGCGCGGGGATCGCGTTCACCACCCACGCGGTATCGGACGTTGAGACCTGCGACCGCCTCGTGGTGCTGGCCCCGGGTGGTCGGCTCGCGTACGACGGCCCGCCTCGTCTGGCGGCCTCCCAGCTGGGTGTGGACACCCTCACCGACCTCTACGACCGGCTCGGCGCCAACTGGGACCTCGCCCACCTCCGTGCCCAACTCCGCCGCCACGGCATTCGGCGTGGCCCCCGGTCAAAGCACCGCCAAGCCCGCATCGGCTGGAACAGCCTCACCCCAACCGAAACGAAGATCGCCGGCATGGTCGCCGAAGGACTGCCCAACCGTCAGATCGCCGGGCAATTGGTACTTTCCCCACGAACGGTCGGTACCCACGTCTCCCACATCCTCGCCAAACTAGGTGTGCGCTCACGCATCGACATCGCTCGCGAAGCGGCCGTCCACGTAGGCGTATCCGGTTAGTCGCCGTAACAGTGCCTTCGGCACCGGACGATTCCGCGAGCGCCGATTTCAATCCCTGCCCGAGTCCTTGACCTTCGCTTTGCGGGTGGTTGGCAAACAGGATCATTACCGGCAGTGGATTACGGTGGGTAGTCGTGGGAGCTATGTGGAAGTTGGCCAAGCTGGCCGGTGGGTGTGTAGTGGTGGGGGTGCTGCTGGCCGGGATGTTGTTGCCGGTGGCGGTTGGTATGGGGACGGTGGCCGCGTCGGTGGGGGAGCAGGTGGCGGAGATCACGCCGGCGGCGGTGCGGGGGGAGCTGCCGGGGGTGACGACGGTCACTGATCGTGAGGGTCACGTGATCGCCACGCTCTATGACCAGTACCGGTTGCCGGTCACGTCGGAGCAGATCGCACCGACGATGAAGGCGGCGCTGGTGTCGATTGAGGATCGGCGGTTTTACCAGGAGAGCGGCGTTGACCTTCGCGCGATGGTGCGCGCGCTGATCAGCAATAGTGCGAATGGGACGCATCAGGGTGGGTCGACCATCACCCAGCAGTTCGTGAAGAACTACCTGATCAATGTGGTCGACCGGAACAATCCGAAGGCGCAGGCGGACGATCGGGCCGACACGATTGTCCGCAAGCTTCGGGAGGCGAAGTCGGCCGTCGAGCTGAACCGGACGATGTCCAAGGACGACATTCTGACCGGCTATCTCAATGTGGTGGCATTTACCGGCGACGTCTACGGGATTGGTGCGGCGTCGCAGGCGTATTTCGGCACCACCGCGGACAAGCTGACCTTGCCGCAGGCGGCGTTGCTGGCCGGGATGGTCAACAACCCGACCATGTTCAACCCATACTCGCACCCGCAGGCCGCGCAGCACCGGCGCGACGAGGTGATCGACGCGATGGTCGCCAACAAGGTTCTCGACGCGGAGAGCGCGGCCGCGGCGAAGGCGACGCCGCTCGGGGTGCTGGCGGGCGGGCCGGTGGTGCCGTCGAGCAGTTGT
>Ga0137375_10009865_pt1 | contig 11325 bp, 14 predicted proteins | sample SagtaG_24_FD_104936 | JGI IMG/M metagenome (GOLD analysis project Ga0137375, IMG submission 104936) | Vadose zone soil microbial communities from Sagehorn Ranch, Mendocino, California, USA - Sage1_R_113_16 metaG | ecosystem: Environmental > Terrestrial > Soil > Vadose zone | place: USA... | reverse complement strand
CTGCCAGATGACGATGGACCTCATGGGCCTCACGCGGGAGGATCTCATCGATGGCATCGAGGATCCCGCCGGCGCGGCATCGGCCCTGGCCGTGGCGGACGGAGCGACGACGCTCTTCATCTGACCGAGTCCTGCTCGGGGCGGGAGCCTGGTCTCCCGCCCCTCCTCCGCTGCGTTCCTAGAGCACACGCTCCAGGTACTCGGCCAGGATGTTGAAGGTCCGGATTTTTTGCGCGATGTCCGTGCTGCCGTGACCCTCGTCGCCGAGCTCGACGTACTCGAAGTCCTCACCCTGGCGCTTGCCCAGCTCGAGCAGCCGGTCACGGAAGATGCGCGATTGGTCGACCGGGCAACGCGGGTCGTTCGCGCCATGCACCATGAGCAGCTTCGCGCGCAGCCGGTCGGCGAACTCGATCGCACTGCGATCGCGCCAGAGCGCGCGATCTTTCTCGGGGTCCCCCATCTGCTCACGGAAGTAGTACTTGAAGTGCTCCATGCTCTTTTCGTAGAGCTTGTGAAGGTCGCTGATGCCGACCCACGCGACCGCGGCACGCCAGAGTTCGGGCTTCTTCGTCGCCGCGATGAGCGTCATGAAACCGCCGTAGCTTCCGCCGAACACGACGATGCGTTCCGGATCGACGTACGGCAGCGTCTTCAGGTGATCCGCGGCCGCCGCGACGTCCTCGAGATCCGCGCCGCCCCAGTCCTTGATCGCCGCGTCGCGGTAGTCGACGCCATAGCCGGTGCTGCCGCGGATGTTCGGCTCGATGACCACCAGGCCGCGGTCGACGAGGAACTGCGCGAACGGATCGAACCCGCGGAACCACTGTGCGGTCGGCCCCCCGTGCACATGCACGATCGCGGGTAGCCGCTCGTCCGGCGCGATCTCGCGGGGCACGTACAGGAGCGCCGGGACCTTCCGGCCGTCGAACGTCGGGTAGTAGACGTGCTTCGCCTCGATGAACAGCGAGCGGTCGATGGTCCCGTATTCGGCGGCCAGCAGGGTCTCGTACGTATCGGTCGCGAGGTCGTACGAAACGAGGCTGCCGCGCGTGACGTCCGAGCTGAAGGTCACGAGAAGCTTGCGGTCGGAGTCGAAGAAGGACGCCCCCACCGCGAAGCCGTCGGGCAGCTTCAGCTCGTGCGCATCGCCGGACTCGACGTCGTAGACGATCGGACGCACCGACGACTCGAAGTTGCGGATCGCGGCGAGCAACCGGCCGTCCTTCGAGAAGCGGACCGCGTGCTCCTCGACGTTCTCCTTGCCGAGCCACCGGACCTCGCCGGTGCCGACGTCGAGGATGCCGGCACGGTTCTGACCGGAGGCGTCACTTGTCACGGCCAGCCGCTTCCCGTCGGGATGCCAGTCCGCGATCGTGTCCTTCGAGCCCTTCTTGACGGACAGCACCTTGCGCGCTCCCGTCCCGTCGGACCGGACAACGTATGCGTCGGCGTTCCTCAGGTCGCTCGTGTCCTCGTTCGTCGCGTACGCGACGAACGCGCCGTCGGGACTCCATTGCCCGCCGAACACCGGGAACGCGTAGTTCGTGAGGGGCGCGTAATCAGAGCCGTCCGCACGCATCTTCCACAGGTTGAGCTGCCCCGGGCGTTCCGGCGCCGCAGGATGCCGCTTGTTCGTGAGGACGCTGACCCAGCCATCGTCAGGACTGAACTGGGCCACGTACTCCTGAGCCGTCGGATCGTTCGTGAGCTGCGCGACCGCGCCCGTCTCCACGTCGATGCGGTAGAGATCGTGCTGTTCGGTGCCGCCGGTGTCCTTCGCGAACACGATGTTCCGGTCCGCGCGATCCCAGGCGAAGCCGGCGCGCAGCGCGCGCGGCACCTCACCGTGGCTCACCTGCCGCGTCTCGCGCGTCACGAGGTCCATGACGTGAAGCTCCATGCGGCCCGTCGCATCCCAGTAGAAGGCGACGCGGTCGCCCTTCCAGGAGACGGCCGGAAGGTAGAACGACGGCAGCCTGCAGAGCTCCTCGAGTGGGATGCGCGGCTCGCGGCGGGTGGCGATGGCCATGCGTGCCCTCCCTGCGAAGTGAACGCGGTGCCAACGAGTGTGGCACAGCGGGCTCGCGCGCTTCCTTGTTAGGCGGTCGCTCCAGCGCGCTCCAGACCGACGGCCTTGCGCGCGTCCGCGAGCGTGAGCTGCCAGAGGGCGGAGGACCAGGCGGGCTTGAACCCGAGCTGCGTGTTGATCGCGAGCATCTGCGCGTTGGTATTCGCATTGCCGGTACGAATGAAGCGCGCCAGCGGCCGCTCCGTGAGGATCCGCTCGAGCATGACGGCCTTCATCCATAGACCCAGACGATGGCCCCGGTGCAGCTCGATGACCGCCGTGCCCTGCTGCCAAATCAGATGCGGGACGCGTGGATCGTAGGTGACGATCGTGAACCCCGCTCCCGCTCCGCTCGCCTCGTGCACCGCGAGGATGAGCCAGCGCTCGATGCCCGTCTGCCGCCGCCACTCCTCCTGATCACGGATCTGCTGCTCGGTGAGCTTCCAATCGTCCATGCGAAGATCGCCCCGCGGCGCGTCGTTCATGCCGGACGCCGACTCGATGCAGGCACGGATGAGCTCATCGGGGACGGGGCCATCAACGCGCTCGAGCCGATATCCCGCCGGCGCGATACGCGCCCACTCGTCGATCTTCGCGCGGTCGACTCCAGCGAGATCGAGCTGATTCGTCTTCATGTCAAGGCCTGGCGTCGCGCCCACTGCGCGCGCGAAGCTTTCCGCCGCTGCGATCCGAGAGGTCACCTGGGTGATGAAGACCAGGTCCCCGCCCTGATCGGACACGGCCTGCACCGCCCGGCGCAGCAGGGCGCGCCCGAGTCCGCGACGGCGGTGGGACGGCTCGATGGCGATCTCGCACCAGCGCATGTGCTGGTTGCCGGGCTCGTTCGTCTGCCAGCCGACGACGCTGTATCCGACGATCGCTCGACTCTTGTCGCGGGCGCCGAAGAACGCCCGCCACTGGCCCGGCGTCTCCGCGCGCGTGCGCGCCTCGATCGCCTCGAGGGGCATGAGCGGATCCTCCGCCACGCGCTCGTGCTGGAGCGCCTGCTGGAGCAGGGCGGCCTCGCGCAGTTGCGCGGGCGCCATCTCGTTCGGGTCGAAGGGCTCGATGCGATATCCCTCGGGATCGTTCACGACCCGGAAAGCGTACCGGTGCGGGGGGCCCGCACCATCACACGCGATACGTTCGGGGCTTTAGGCTCCGGACATCACCGGCTGGAAGACCAGTATCGTGCGGCCCGCGGTCTTTTCGCGAAGGACCCTGATCGTCTCGCCGAAACGCTGGCGGAAGGCCAGCTCGAGCTCCCGATCGTCCCAGGTGGAGGCGTCCCACGACATGCCCTCGCTGGACATGAAGCGGAGGACGAATTCGCGGAGGGCGCCGTCCGACACGCCGATACCCAGGTATCGGAACTCCGTGCCGTCGGGCATCTCCCACGTGACCATGCCTTCCCTGTCGCGACCGTAGGCCCCACCCCCCCGACGGTCATCCCCCGTCTAGGGGACGGTGGCCTCGCCACTTGAGGTTTCACCCGGACGGGTGATGCTTTGCATGTGCGTGACATGGGCGGTTGGCTACCAGGCGTAATCCTGATCGCCGTCGGCGTGACGCTGTTCGCCGTCCAGCTCCTGCAGCTCGACGCCGACGTCATCGTTCTCGTCATCGGTCTCGTCTTCGCGACCGTGTACGTCGCGACTCGCCGCTATGGACTATTGATCCCGGCGGGCGTCCTCACCGGTCTCGGCGCGGGGATCTTGCTCGAAGACTTCGGCGTGAGAGGGGAGCCGGTGGTGCTCGGGCTCGGCCTGGGCTTCCTTGCGATCTACGGCGCCGACGCTCTGAGCGGCGGCGCGCGCGCGCCCGGTCGCTGGTGGCCGCTCGTCCCCGGGTCGATCCTCACGGTGATCGCCGGCGCCGAGAGCACGTTCGGCGCGGAGGGCGCGCGCTTGATCGAACAGGGATGGCCAATACTCCTGATCGTCGTCGGCGCGTGGCTCCTGCTGCGCAGGAGGACCTCGGCCTGACCGAGATCACTGTCGCGCGTCTGGTCGGCGAACGACTGCGCGCCGCGGGCGTCCACTACGTCACAGGACACCCCGGCGGCGAGGTCGTCGATCTCATCGAGGGCTTCCGCGAGGCAGGACTCGAGTTCGTCCTCACACGGCACGAGACGGCCGCGGCGTTCATGGCCGAGGCGATGGCGAGCGCGAGCGGCGTTCCCGGCGTGTGCGTCGCAACGCTCGGACCCGGTGCGACGAATCTCGTGACCGGCGTCGCCCAGGCGCATCTCGATCGCGCGCCGCTGATCGCGTTCACCGGTCAGCTCCCGGCGGACCGCGTCGAGATCACGACGCATCAGAAGCTCGACCTGCGTGCGCTCTTCGCGCCGATCACGAAGTGGCAGGCGCGTCTGGAGGCGCGGAACGCCGAGGACGTGATCGACCGCGCGCTCCGCGAAGCGCAGCGACCACGCCGCGGTCCCGTGTGCGTAGAGGTGCCGAGCGACGTGCCGCGCCAGATGACGGAGCGCCGCAGCGATCCGCGGATCCGGTACGTTCCGCCGGGCACGCCTGAGACGAGCGCTGTGATCGACCGCGACCACGCGCGCCGCGCCGCGTACCTGCTCTGCCATGCGACACGCCCGGTGATGCTCGTGGGCATGGATGCGAACGACGAGGCCGCGGCTGCCGCGGTCCTTCGCTTCGCGGAGGAGTGGACGATCCCGGTCATGGTCAGCCCGAAGGCGAAGGGCGCGTTCCGCGAGGACCATCAACTCTTCCTCGGCACGATCGAGATGCTCGGGACCGCCAGGCTCTTCGAGTACATCGCTGGGCGGGATCTCGTGATCATGGTCGGGTTCGACCCGGTCGAGTTCGATCGCGACTGGACCGCACCGGCGGAGGTGATCCACGTCGGGCCGCTGCCGAACGACGACCGCTACTACGCCAGCGCGGCCGAGCTCGTGGGGCCGGTGGGCGAGAGTCTCGCCGCGCTCCGCTCGATGGCCGGCGCACCCGAGGCAACGCGCGACGGGGACGATCTACGGACGTTCCGCGAGTCGTTCCGAGCGTACGTTGCGCCGAAGCGCGACCATCTCACGTCGCAGCAGGTCCTCGCGGAGCTGCGCGCCGCGTTGCCCGAAGACGCGCTCGTCACCTGCGACGTCGGCTATAACAAGGCGGTCACCGGTCAGTGCTTCCCGATGTACCAGCCCAAGACGTTCTTCCTGTCGAACGGGCTGTCGTCGATGGGCTATGGGGTCGCCGCTGCGCTTGGCTTGAAGCTGCTCCACCGCGATCGTCAGGTCGCGTGTGTCGTTGGGGATGGCGGCTTCGCGATGGTGATGGCGGAGCTCGAGACCGCCGTGCGCCAGAAGCTGGGTGTGACCGTCGTCGTCCTCGCCGACGACGCGCTCTCGCAGATCAAGGCCGGGCAGGAACGAAAGGGATATCCCGTGACGGGCACGACGTTCGGCGGCCTCGACTACGTCGCGCTCGCCAGAGGCTTCGGCATCTCCGGTCACGACGTCCGGACCGTCGGCGAATGTCGCGAGGCGCTGCGCGCGACGTCAACGGATGCGCCGACGCTCATCGCGGCGCACGTCGACCCGTCCGCGTATCAGCTTGGTTGAGCCGGAGGCTCAGCTTTTCAGGCGCTCCTTGAAGTAGGTCCGCACCTTCTGCACCTTCGGGCGCGCGTTGAAGAGGATGTACGGGCTCAGCGGATTGCGCTCCGCGTAATCCTGGTGGTAGGCCTCGGCCTGGTAGAAACGCTCGAGCGGCTCGAGCTCCGTGACGATCGGCCGGTCGAAGACGCGCGCCGCGTCGAGCTGCGCGATGTACGCCTGCGCGACGCGGCGCTGGTCCTCATCCGCATAGAAGATCACGGAGCGGTACTGCCGACCGACGTCCGGACCCTGGCGATCGCGGGTCGTCGGGTCATGCGCGATCGAGAAGAAGACCTTGAGGATCTGTCCGTAGCTGATCTTCGCGGGATCGAAGCGGACCTCGACCGCCTCGGCGTGTTCGGTGCGACCGCTCGAGACCGTCTCGTAGTCAGCCGAGTCGGCGGAGCCGCCGGCGTATCCCGACGTCACCGCGGATACGCCGTCGAGCTGTTTGTACACGGCCTCGACGCACCAGAAACATCCGCCGGCGAGTACGGCGACGCCCTCCGCGTCGGCGGAGCGCGCGATGTCCATCGCGGGGTCGGGAAACTTCTCTGGCGAGACCATCTGCCCTAGTTGAGCGAGAGGAACTGCGCTAGGAAGTCCTGCGACGCCGTCGTGTCGACACGCTGGTTGACGCTGGTGGCCCAGCACGGCACGTCACCGGTCGACACGACCGAAACGACCACCGGGCCGGTCGCCGTTTGCACGAACGTCGGTCCGCCGGAGTCGCCGTAGCCGGTCCCCGAAAAGCCCTGGAACAGATTCTGATTCAGGTGGACGTACTGCGGGTCCAGCGCGTAGAACCCGGAGATCGTCCACTTGCGGATCCCGTCGAACGGGAACGTCGGTCCGACGGTCGGAACGACGAGCTGCTCAGCGGAGCCGTAGCCGACGTTGAGGTACTCGGTGGTCTTGATCGTGCCGGCGGCGCGCAGCCCGTTGAGGAAGTCGAGCGGCGCGATCCTCGCCGGCGTGATGCCGCTCACCGGCGCATCGAGGACGATCACCGAGACGTCCGCGTGATAGGGCTGTTTGTACGCGGGGTTGTGGTGGATCGTGCCGTGGTACGGCGTCGAGAAGATGTTGTGACCGGGGTCAGTTCCCCAGTTCGGATCGAACGTTATGTACACGTCCGGGTGCCCCTGCGACAGCGCGAACGCGGTGCAGTGGCTCGCGGTCATGAACACGGTCGGCGAGACGAGCGTGCCGCTGCAGATGATGCGCAGACTCCCGTCGGTGGTACGCGGCAAGAGGAACGCGCCGACGTTGGGATGGCCATTACCGTCCGGCTGCGCATCGCCGGTCTGTGCCAGCGCGGTGCTGCCGGTGGTGAGCAAAAGCGACGCGACGATCGCCGTGATCACGAGGAGCTTCTTCAAGGTTCCTCCCTAAGGCGTGTGTGCCGCGGGGATTCTAGTCACGTTCACTCGACGAAGAGGTCGTCCGGATAGCAGTAGCGCCATCGCTCGCCCCTCTCGAACGACCGGATCACCGGATGCTTGGTCGCGTGGTGGTGCTTGGTCGCATGTTTGTTCGGCGAGTCGTCGCAGCAGCCCACGTGGCCACAGGTAAGACACAACCGCAGGTGCACCCAGCTGTCGCCACTCGCGAGACACTCCTCGCATCCGCGCGGCGTGTTCGGCGTGTGATCCTTCGCCGCGCGCAGATGCGCGCACAGCCGCGGCGCCTCGCTCACCGTCCGACGATACGCTCCGGCGGCTCATATCCTCCAGCCGTGGCCAGCACGCGGGGCGCGACGGTCGAATTCCGCGACGTCTCCAAGCGCTATTCGGGCCAGCTGGCCGTCGATCAGCTCTCGTTCACCGTTCCGTCCGGGCGCATCTGCGTCCTCGTGGGCCCGAGCGGCTCGGGCAAGACGACGTCGCTCAAGATGGTCAATCGACTCATCGAGCCGAGCGGCGGGGCGATCCTCATCGACGGGCACGACGTGCTCCGGGAGGAGCCGACCGCGCTGCGGCGCCGCATCGGCTACGTCATCCAGCAGGTCGGGCTGTTTCCACATCAGACCATCGCCGAGAACGTCGGCACGGTGCCACGGCTCCTTGGCTGGCCGAAGGACCGCATCGCCGCGCGGACCGAGCAGCTGCTCGCGCTCGTCGGTCTTGAGCCGTCGCGCTTCGGCCGCCGCTACCCGGCACAGCTGTCCGGCGGCGAGCGGCAGCGCGTCGGCGTCGCGCGCGCGCTCGCGGCGGAGCCGCCGTTGATGCTCATGGATGAGCCCTTCGGCGCGGTCGACCCGATCGTGCGCGATCGCCTCCAGAACGAGTTCCTCCGCATCCAGCGCGACCAGGGAACGACGGTGCTCTTCGTCACGCACGACGTCGATGAGGCGATCAAGCTCGGGGACCGCGTCGCGCTGATGCGCGGCGGCAGGCTCGTGCAGTACGCGCCGCCCGGCGAGCTCCTCGCGCATCCGGCCGACGAGTTCGTCGCGGAGTTCGTCGGCTCCGACCGCGGCCTCAAGCGCCTCGCGTTGCTCACCGTCGGCGGCGCAGACCTCGACCCGACCGTCGACCGCCGGGGCGTCGGCGGCAACGCACCCGTGCTGTCGCCGGCGACGACGCTGCGCGAGGCGCTCGCGCGCATGCTCGCGAGCGAGGCGCAGGTCGGCGTCGTCATGGATGGAGAGCGCTACCTCGGCGTCCTCACGCTGGCGAAGATCGGGAAGATGATCCGGAGCGACGCGTGACGCCGGGAGAGCCGCTCATCCGCTGGGACTGGATCGCGAGCCACCTCGACGAATTTGCGTTCCGGCTCGGCGAGCACTTCGAGCTCACGGTCATCGCCGTTGGTGTCGGCCTCGTCATCGCGTTCGCGCTGTCGCTCCTCATTCTCCGCGCGCCACGTACCGAGGGTCCGATCACGTGGGTGAGCGGGACGCTCTATACGATCCCGAGCCTCGCGCTGTTCGCGCTCCTCGTCCCCTATACCGGCTTCACCGTCCTGACCGCGGAGATCGGCCTGGTCAGCTACACGCTGCTCATCCTCATCCGCAACATCGTCCGCGGAATCCGCGGCATTCCCGCGGACGTGCGGGAGGCCGCGGTCGGCATGGGCTACGCGCCGCGCGAGATCTTGTGGCGCATCGAGCTGCCCCTCGCGCTGGCCGTGATCTTCGCCGGCATCCGCGTCGCGACGATCAGCACCATCGGTCTGGTGACCGTGACCGCTCTCATCGGACAGGGCGGCTTCGGCTTTCTCATCCTCACCGGGATGCAGCGAAGCTTCTTCACGACGGAAATGATCGCCGGCGCGGTGCTCTCGGTCGCACTCGCGGGCGCCGCGGACGCGCTCCTCGTATTGCTCCAGCGGCGGCTCACGCCATGGACGCGCGCCGCATGACGCTCTTTGGCGACGTCGCGCGCTGGTTCGCCGACCCCGCGCACTATCAGGGAAGCGACGCCGTGCAGACGCGGATCTTCGAGCATGTCGCGGTATCCGGGCTTGCGGTGCTGGTGGGTGTGCTCGTCGCTCTTCCGATCGGCCTTTACCTCGGGCACACCGGGCGTTTCGGCCTCGTCGCTGTGAACGTCGCGAACATCGGCCGCGCGATCCCCTCGCTTGCCGCCGTCGCCCTGGCCATCCCGATCGCAGGCACGCTGCTGGGCGTGGAGAACGGCCTCGGTTTCTGGCCGACCTTCTTCGCCCTGATCCCCCTCGCGCTGCCGCCCATCCTCACGAACGCGTACGTCGCCGTACGGGACGTGGACCGGGATGTCATCGAGGCCGCCCGGGGCATGGGCGTGAGCGAATCCGGGATCCTTGGCCGCATCGAGCTGCCGCTCGCGATGCCGCTGGTCCTCGCCGGGATGCGCACCGCCGCCGTCAACGTCATCGCCACCGCGACGCTCGGGGCCCTGGTCGCATTCGGCGGTCTGGGCCGCTACATCGTGGATGGTCTCGCGCTCCGCGAGTACGACCGGTTGTTCGCGGGCGCACTGCTCGTCGCGCTTCTCGCCATCGCGGCAGAGTTGGCGTTCAGCGCGTTCGAGCGTGCCGCGATCTCTCCGGGCATACGCCCCCGCAGCGAGCGTTCTGAGGACGTAGCCCGCTCCGGCGGGTGATACTGCCAGCGAGGGCCGAGAGAAATGCGCTGCGGCCCGAAAGGAGTCCCAGTTGAGGCCAGCCATCCGCGTCGCGATCCCATTCATCGTGGCGGCACTTGTCGCGAGCGCCTGCGGCGGTGCCGGCACCTCCGGTGGAGCCAAGCCCGCGATCACCATCGGCTCCACCAACTTCAGCGAGCAGCTCGTCCTCGGGGAGCTGTATAGCCAGATCCTGGAGGCCAACGGCTACCCGGTGACGCGCAAATTCAACCTCGGCAGCCGGGAGATCGTCTTCCCCGCACTCCAGAGCGGCCAGATCGACATGGAGGCCGACTACCTCGCCACGCTGCTCGCGTTCGTCGACAAGACCGCGACCGGGTCCACCGATCCGAAGGTCACGGCGGCGGCGCTGCAGAAGGCGCTGACACCGAAGGGCGTCACGGTCCTCGACTACGCGCCGGCTGTCGACCAGAACGGCTTCGTCGTCACGAAGGCGACTGCCGACAAATACAAGCTCGCGAAGCTCTCGGATCTCGCTCCGGTGGCGAGCCAGCTCGTGCTGGGCGGTCCGGCTGAATGCCCGAACCGCGAGTTCTGCGCGCTCGGTCTCAAGAGCAAGTACGGCATCACGTTCAAAGAGTTCAAGGCGCTCGACACGGGCGGTCCTCTTACGGTCCAGGCTCTCGTCGGCGGGCAGATCGACGTCGCGCTGCTGTTCACCAGCGACGCGACGGTCGCGCTGCGCGGCTTCGTGCTGCTCGAGGACGACAAGCAGCTGCAGCTTTCGGACAACGTCGCGCCCGTAGTGCGCAACGAGTACCTGACGAAGGCCGGCGACGATTTCAAGAAGATCGTCAACTCGATCGCGCCAAAGCTGACCACCGCTGAGCTCACGAGCATGAACAAGCTCGTCGAGGTCGACAAGAAGGACCCGAAGGACGTCGCCAAGGAGTGGCTGAACAAGCAGGGCCTCATCAAATAGGCGATTGGATCTCTCTCGGCGGCGTGCTCGCGCGCGGCGCGGCCGTCGCGTCATGGGGTGATGGCGGAGAGTGCGAGCTCTTCGCCATCCACGACGACGGCGAGCTTCGCGATCGGTACTGGGATGGCACGAGCTGGCACGATTGGAAATCCCTCGGCGGCACCTTCACCGGACAGCCCGCCGCAGCGGCGCGCGATGCCGATCGCATCGACGTGTTCGCGTTCGACCGCGACGGACGCCTGAGCCACCGCTGGTGGGACGGAACGCGCTGGGTGCCCTGGGAGATCGTCGCGGGCGCGCCTCCGGGCGACAGCGTGAGCTGCGCCTGGAGCGGCGAGCGCCTCGATGTCTTTGTCAACCGTGAAGGGAGCGAGCTCTGGTACAAGGCCCTCGCATGACCGAGGGACCGTTCGACTTTGTCGTCATCGGCGCGGGCGCCTCGGGGGAGGCGGCCGCGCACTACGCAGGGGCCCGGGGCGTGTCGGTGGCGATCGTGGACCGCGATCCCTTCGGCGACTCATGTCCGTTCTGGGCTGCATGCCGTCGAAGACGCTGATGCATGCCGCCGATGTGT